>Ga0207699_10000461_pt1 | contig 20778 bp, 14 predicted proteins | sample LARL51metaG_FD_184344 | JGI IMG/M metagenome (GOLD analysis project Ga0207699, IMG submission 184344) | Corn, switchgrass and miscanthus rhizosphere microbial communities from Kellogg Biological Station, Michigan, USA - LAR L5-1 metaG... | ecosystem: Host-associated > Plants > Roots >...
GGGGAGAAATAGTGAAAATAGAAGTGGCTCCAGGGAACGGTGATTACGAATAGGTATCCAAGCGCATTTGATGTCCTTTCGTGCACCCCAGGGACTCCCAAGAACATCCACGCGTATACCCACGAGCCCTAAATTCCCCGTGAATTGATATTTTGTGGGATTTTCTCAGACATGGGATTTGCTTGCTTTGAGGCGCTGGGATAGACTCCATGGCCGCTGATGGATACTTCCTCTATTGTTAACCGCACCATTTCCCACTACAACGTCCTGGAAAAATTGGGCGGCGGCGGAATGGGAGTGGTTTACAAGGCTAAAGACACGCGGCTCGGCCGTAGTGTTGCCCTGAAATTTCTTCCCGAGGACATCTCCCAAGACTCTCAAGCCATCGAGCGATTCCGTCGCGAAGCGCGTGCTGCATCATCGCTCAATCATCCCAACATCTGCACCATTTACGATATTGGAGAGTTCGAGGGCCGCCCGTTCATCGCCATGGAGCTACTCGAGGGCCAGACTCTCAAGCACCGCATTAGCGGGAAGCCCATCGAAATATCCGAACTCTTGGACGTCGGCGTTCAGATTGCCGACGGCCTCGAAGCTGCCCACGCAAAGGGCATCGTGCACAGGGACATCAAGCCCGCAAATATTTTCCTCGTTAATCGCGGGCCGGCGAAAATACTGGACTTTGGATTGGCAAAGCTAGCAAACCAGCGACAGCTCGCGACGGAGACGCTGAACGAAGCGTCGCTGCGCACACAGACACGCATTGCAGACGACGCGCTGCTCACGAGCCCAGGCAGCTCAATAGGTACTGTGGCATACATGTCGCCGGAGCAGGCACGTGGGGAAGAGTTAGACCTGCGTTCGGATTTGTTTTCTCTTGGCGTTGTGCTGTATGAGACGTCGACGGGTATGGTTCCATTTTCCGGCTCGACTGTTGCATTGATTTTCGACGGCATCCTGCATTCCGAGGCGCCTCCGGCGACGAAGGTGAACTCGCGATTGCCCCTGGCCTTGGAGAATATTCTCAGCAAGGCGCTGGAGAAAGATACCGACTTGCGTTACCAGACCGCCGCCGAACTTCGCGCCGACCTGAAGCGCCTCAAGCGAGACATTGATTCGAACCGCCGCTCCGGGGCCGAAAAGAGCGCGGCGTCGAATGCGCCTCCGGCTGTCTCCGTGCCGTCGAAGAAGTCTGTTGCTGTGCTCTATTTCGAAAATCAGAGCGGTGTCAAAGAAGACGAATACCTGCGCGACGGCATAACCGAGGACATTATTACCGAGCTCTCCAAAATCCGGGGACTGAACACCTTTTCCCGGCCTACCGTTCTGGCCTTCCGAGACAAGCCGGTGACCCCAGCGCAGATTGGCCAGCAGCTCGGCGCGGCATATGTCTTAACCGGAACAGTGCGCCGCGCTGGAGCACGCATACGCATCAGCGCCCAGCTTGTGGACACGCACACCGATTTTTCGCTCTGGTCGGAACGCTTCGACCGGGAGATGAAGGACGTTTTCGAAGTACAAGACGAAATGGCTCGCAAGATTGCCGAGGCCCTTCGAGTAACTCTTTCCCCGCAAGAACTGGAGGCCCTTGCCGACAAGCCCACCGAAAACCTGCAAGCCTACGACCTCTACCTGCGCGGCAAGCGCTACGCTCGGCGCCTGACCCGTCAGGACATTGAGTTTGCCCTACAGATGTTCGAAAACGCGGTGACGCTTGACCCTAGCTTCGCGCTTGCCTACGCCGCCTGCGCCAACGCCTGCGCGATGTACTACTCCTTCTTCAGCCGCGATGAAGTGTGGGTCGAACGCGCACGGGAGGCTTCCGGCAAGGCCGTCGCGCTGCGCTGGGACTTGCCCGAAACCCATGTCAGCCAGGCCTGGGTTCTCTACGCCGCTGGACTGTATGACGAAGCCGTACGCATGGTTAAAAAGGCTATCGAACGCAAACGTGACTGCGATGGCGCGTATTACCTGCTCTGCCGCGCCCTTTTTGCCCCGGGACGCTACCAAGAAGTTGTGGACATTGCAGAAGCTGCCATCGAAGGCAGCGGCGAAGACTACAACGTTTACGTACCAATCATTAATACTCTCGGTTCTATGGGCAAGGAAGAGGCCAGGCGCAGTATGACTCAAAGAATGATTGTCGCGCTCGAGAACCAATTGAAACATGTGCCCGAGGATGCGAGGGCGCGCGTCCTGCTGGGCGCCTACTACGCCCAGTTGGGACGCCGGGAAGACGCCTTGCGCGAGCTCAACCTGGCCGTTACCTTACGCGCCAACGAAGCCTCGATTCTCTACAACGCGGCGTGCGTGTACTGCCTCCTGAAAAATAAAGCGGAAGCTTTGGATGCCCTGCGCAAAGCCTGGGAAGCGGGTTCCAAGGATTCCGTCTGGGCGCGGCGCGACCCCGACCTAAGCCTTCTTCATGGCGACCCGGAGTTCGAGCGCATGTACCCGGAGAAGCACACCTTACCTCCTTCTTCCTTCTCCCACTAGTTCGAGTGGAGCCGTTCAGAGAGGTGTCGCACAGCTGCTCGAACAGCATGTCACATCACGTATTGGATTGAATGGACGCCTCCAGATGAGGTCCGGAGAACGCGTTTTCTGCCACGACCCGAAGAAGTTCTGCGTGAGTGCCCAGATGTGGAGGAAACAAACGGTTATCTCGACCCCGTCACCGGAGAGTGGAAGAAGGTCCGGCGTCGGGCTGTTGAGTCATCGGTTGAGGCGAGGAAAACGCAAACCAGCGTAAAACCTCACACTTTCGATTCAGCGGTGCGGAAGGCAACCAAGAAAGGCAGCCAATTTGAGAAGAAGGGGTAATTGACGGTCATCCCGAAGCAAAAAATATCGTTGGGAAAACGCGGCCCGACAAACTTTCTACGGATGTAGAAATGGCCGATGCAGCGCGGCCGACCAAAGCCGAGAATAACCGAGAAAAAAGGAGGTCACTGCGGCTCAACATCCGGCGAACCCGGCCTTCGAAGAAAAGCACGGGCCCACGGTCCGCAGAGGGAAAGGCCCGAGTCGCAGCCAACGCATTCAAGCACGGCGCAAGGGGCGCCGCAGCCATCGCGCTGCGAAAGCTAACAAGGAACACAATCAGAGAGCTAAGGATGAACGGAAGTAGCGGAAATATTTTGCGGGATAGATGAACAATGGGTCCAATCGCGCGTGGACCGTATTGTCGCGCGAGGGCAAGGAGTTCCGGCGCCACCGGCGACCAGATGCTGCACCCGATAGCCGCAGCAGCAGTGAAATGATTTCGCGGTTTCACGCCCCAAGAATTCTCACGCGAAGAAAGCGAGGACATATTGGATGGGTCACGAAAACCCGGACATGAGCACGCGCTACGGAAAGCAGCTCGTTGAGGATGTGAAATACCGCAAACAATGGGCGGAAAAAGTGGGACTCGGCTTCGAGCTTCCACGGGCGTCGGAGCTGCAGTTGGACATTAATTGCGCTACGTGCGCTACAAATTCCACACGGCACGATTGCGTCGCAAGTGCGTAAGTATAAGAGAGGGAAGAATTAAAGTGGTCGGGGCGAAAGGATTTGAACCTTCGACCTCCTGGTCCCGAACCAGGCGCGCTAGCCAGGCTGCGCTACGCCCCGACAATAGGAAGCAGCAAAGGAACACAGTGCTGCAAGGGAGCATAGAATATCACAGCAATCTGGCGTGGGCCACTGGCGTATTTTGTCTCGTTCGTGTAACGGCGCAGATGCACCGCTGCATGCGGAGAAAAGAAACGCCGCCCTCGGAGATCCACGAGCGGCGTTTCTCGTGGTTGGTGCTTGGCGGTTGTGACTTGGCTATTGGTAATTGTCAGAAGCTGAACCGCGGCGCGAACTCCATCACACGCGGACGCGTAAGCGTTGCGAATACTTTCCGAAACCGCAGCTAACGTCGATCTCCGGCAGCACGCTGAACGCAGCGAAGCGCACAGAGCTGGTGATGTTGTAGATGCTGCAGTTAAAAGACAGCTTTTGCCGTTCCGTAAGACTCCAGCTTTTGGTCAATGACATATCGATTCCAAAATAGCCGGGGCCACGGAGATTGTTTGCGCTGTCCCACTTGGCCGGGGAACGGAAAATCAAAAGCGGAAATCGCCGCGCTCGGATTCTGGAACATATTCACGTCCCCGTCAGCATCGGGAAAGTGCCGGTCTTCGGCTTTGGCCCAACGAGATTGGCAAAACCATTGAGTTCCCAGTTGGTTGGAAATACCAATCCGTTTTGCACGCCGAATGGTAATCCGCTGGTCCATTTTGCAAGTCCAGAGCAACTCCATCCGCGGGCGATTGGCATCCAAGCCGCGGTTCCATCCGCTTCCCCAATGCTTTTGCCGCCCGAGTGGCAGTTCATATGCCCAGTTGCTGTTGATCTGGTGCGTCATGTCGTAGTCAGACACAGCGCGGAACAAGCCGGGATCGAATGGATTATAGATTTCGCCCGTGCCGAAAAAACTTCCCTCAAAGAGCGAAACTCTCTCCGCATCCGATCCCATATCGATCGACTTCGAGTATATGTAGTTGAAATCGAAGGTTAAACCGTGCGTGCCGCGATGCCGCAGCATCAACTGCAAAGCTTTGTAGTTGCTGCGCCCGGAAGACGTCCAAGTGAACAGCGAGGCGTTCTGCGCCTGAAAGAAAGAAAACCGCCCGTTTTTCGGGAAGTATGCAATGGGATTTCCGCTGGAATCGGTAAGGTTGGCATCAGGAATTCCAAAAAGATCCCAGGTTGAAAGCGGGGTCGTTTCGTTCAAGCTGCCCGGCAGCCGGCCTGGACAGGGTTGAGGCCCACCCACTCCCGATTGGATTTGCGCCGCCGGGCTGCAGAGGCTGCATCATGTCGGTCCAATACTGCTGCACATTGGCCGGCAGACTGGCGGGATTGAAATTATTCGTGGTAACACCCTGGCGGTAGACTTTTGCCAGCGCAGTCACGGCTGGAAAATAGCTGAGACCGCTTTTCGGATCGAAAAGGTTCAAAGGCTGCGCCAGATCTTTTTCTTGCAACAAGCGCCGGCCAAGCACGAAAGAAAAGCCCCGCCAGCAAACACGGGTGGCGGGGCTTGCATCTTCATCTTGTTTTTGTTCGCTCCAGATCGGGCGCAGCAGCGCGCGGTGTTGGAGCTTCTGCTTGTTGGTCAGCTTAGAACGAGTAGCGCGCACCCACTTGAAACACGCGAGGTTGGCCCTGAATCTGTGTGAAGTTCGACCAGTTCGTCGGGGGATTCAAACCGCGCAACAGTGGGTCGCGAGCGACACCGAAGCCAGTGCGGCTGCCATCAATGGCTCCGAAGCGCTGCAAGTTAGCAACGTTGAATACGTCCCAGCGCACTTGAAGCTGATGTTTTTCGCTCCACGGCATAGTGAACGATTTGGCCAAACCGAGGTCCACGTTCATATAGCCCGGAAAGCGAAGGAAATTCCGGACACCGGTTTCGCCGGGATAAGCATTCCGGAAACTTTGGTAAATGGCCTTGATGTCGCAACCGCTACCACCGAACAACTTAGGTTCCCCGTTGGTTGATCTCGACGGGCAGGTGCTGATCTGCGTGGTAGGAGTAACATAGGCCTGAACGTTCCAGTTTGTGGCCCAACGCGCATCATCAAACGGCGAAGGAACTGGTAAACCAGTGTTCCAACGGAAGATGCCTGAAAGCTGCCATCCTCCGATGACGGCGTTCAAGCCCCGGTGCTCGGTGTTGAATAATGTTTTGCCGGTGCCCATAGGCAGCTGCCAAACACCTGAAACGTTGATCAGGTGCCGGATATCGAAATCGGAGCTAGCGTAATTGGAGCGCTGGCGAATCGGATTCACGATAAACGCACCGTTGCTGGCGTTGTTGCCAAAACCCGTTTCTGATTGTAAGCCGGAAGCATCATCCAGCGAGTGAGAGTAGGTGTAATTGAAATCCAAGCTCAGGGTGTTCAAACGTTGCCGCACCGAAACGGCAAGGCCGTTGTAATTGGAATTTCCGATGGTGCTCCACGCAGACAGCGCGCCATATTGCGGCTGCATAAAACGAGTCGGACCGGCACCGGTGGAAAACAGCACCTGGTCAATCAAAGCTTGGGTATCTGTCCAATCGTTTCCGGAGAAGAAAGAACAGGGATTAGAAGGTGTCCGGCTCTGCATGGCGTAAAACAATTGCGTATTGGACCATGAGGGGTTGAAGCCGGGATTCGAATCCGAAGCGCTGCAAACGGGATCGAGTCCGAAGAAGTTATTCATAATTGACGCCATTCCAGTTGGGAAAAGATTTTCGAAGAACGGAATCGTCGCGATTTGGCTGGTATCAACTCCCTTCTGCCGCTGCTTTTCAAGTATCGTTCCGGCGGTATACCAGTCCATACCGCTCTTCGGATCCCTAAGGTCATTGAACGCGGTGGCATCACGTCGAGCCAGAAGGCTTCGCCCCATACGGCCAATGTAGGAAACGGTGAGGCTGGTGCCTGGTCTCAGTTCGCGTTCGAATGTCAGGTTAAAAACATACTGCGAAGGCGCATGAAGATTCGAATCCACGCCCTGCTCAATACGCTCTCCCTCATCGATGGGTTGGGACAACGGGAACTGAAGGTTAGCAGGGGTGACAACGTTTGGAAGCGTGTGTACGTCCTGGCTGAAGCCAGTGAATAACGGCGCCAGTGGAGAGGTGCTGCCCGCCACGGTATCGTACGTGTTCGCCGGAGTAGTGAAATTGGACGTGAAACCGAGGGTATTGTTCAGGTCCCAGTCCACAGCCAGCGCCTGCCCGTAGTAGTCATTGGTCAGAGCAAAGCCGCCACGAATGACGGACTTGCCGGCGCCGCCGAACAAGGAGCCAAGCAATCCGCTGGAATAATTTGGCGACCAAGCTACCGCAATGCGCGGCTGAAAATTGTTTTTGTCCCAGTTGTACATGGGTTTTCCGCCATTCACAGGTCCGGACTTATTGACGACGATGGGATCAATAAAATTGTTACCTTGCGCTGCAGCAGCCAGCCGTTCATTGAAATAAGTACCGAGTGGCACGGTCGGCTGGACTTCAAATCCCTTTGTTTCGTAGACGGGTCGTTCAAGGCTGTAGCGGAGTCCCAGAGTTAATGTCAGGTGAGGGCGAATCTTCCAAGCGTCTTGTACGTATTCCTCGTATGCTTGGGTTGCAAAATTGCGAATGGTGGGCGCGCCTGGGCTGAGCAGGCTCCCGTCGCTATTAAATGTAAAATTTGCGGTGTATTGCGACAAGCGGCCGATAAGCGCGGTTGCGGCGTTTTGCACTTCCGCATTGGAATTAAGTGATTGTCCGACGTTCGTGCTTCCCGGTAAGTTATTGGCATCTAGATAGTTTTGGAACGTTCCCGAGACATGGTCTCCAGCGCCGAGGTAAAAAGATGGATTGGTCTCGGCGAAATCGAATGCATTCGCAAAACTCACTCGCGAATTATTAATCTTGCGAATGTTCACACCAAACTGAATGGTGTGATTACCGTGAATCCACGAAACATCGTCCGTGATGTTATGTACGGGCGTTATCCTGTTGAGAGTGTGTGTTTCACCGTTCTGCTGGAATACGAAGCGGAAATCGATGTCGTTGCCATTGCTGTCCCCGCCCTGTGTAAAGGCTTGCCGGGTAAATCCATAACGAAAATTGTTTACCCAGTTGTTGCCGATTGTCCAGGTATGGCCCGCGGCGAGCCCCCGCGGGTGACTCCAGACCTGGGGAGTGACGGTGTCGGGCAGGTATCGCGGTAGCGCCTGATGATCGTAAATGACGTTTAGGCGCAAGAAGAGATTCTGTTTGCTGGTGAGGTTATAGTCCAGCCGCAAGGCATGAGAGTTTAGGGACACGGGAGTTGGAGCGTTGAATCGAAAGCCGCCGGTATTTAAGCCGTCGCCAACGGTCGTATCATTTGCCTGGTACTTGTTTGCCGCCGCCGTGAGAGCATCAAGAGCAGCCTGGTTGATCCCCGTGTCTTGGTAAGCCTGCTGGACTTGCGCCAGGCTCAGTGTCGCCTGAGGAGTCGAGTTGCAAGCAGCATCGGCGCAATACGTATAGTTGATGTTGCCTTGGCCTAAACTGGGCAAGGGAACAATTCTGGTTTCGCTGGTGGCTGTGGCATCGCGGCGAGCCTCGAAGCTATAGAAAAAATACAATTTGTCCTTGACGATTGGGCCACCGAGCGCGCCACCAAACGTATTACGGACCAAGGGTGTCCGGGGAACTCCGGCCGCATTACTGAACCAGTCGTTCGCTTCAAACGGGGTACCGCGATAGAATTCAAATGCCGCTCCGTGCAAAGAGTTTGAACCGGACTTAGTGACGAGGTTTACCTGAGCGCCGGAAGAGCGACCTTGGTTTGCGTTGCCATTGGCAGTTGTTACGCGAAACTCTTCAATCGCTTCTGTATTGAGGCGCAGCACCGGGCCGGTGGTGATATTGCCGCGGTCAGTATCCAGGGCTCCGATGGTCAATGAATTGGTGCTTTGCGGAATCGCAGCATTGCCGGTCTGGGCGTTGTTGATGTCGACGCCATCGAGCGTGACGTTTGATTGGTCAGCCCTCGATCCGGTCACATAACCTTCGCGAGTAGCACCGGGCTGCAGACTGAGCAGGTCGACCAAATTGCGACCTTCCAACGGCAATTGCGTAATCTGGTTGTTATCCAGCACGTTGCCAAGGGAGGCGTCCTGAGTATTAATCAGCGCTTCTCCGTTGCTCACGGACACTTCAACAACCTGACTAACCTGTCCAATCTCCAGTTTTATGTTGATTTCGGTTTTTTGGCCGATCGGTGCTTTGGCGTTATCGACGATTGCTGTACGAAAACCAGCCGCCTCAACTTCAATGCGGTAATCGCCGGGCGTAATCAGATCGAATGTGAAAAGGCCTGAATCCGTTGTTTGCGATGTACGGTTTGCCTTCGTCGCCGTATTTATGATCGTTACTTTTGCAGCCGAAACCGCCCGGCCTTGCGGATCGCTAACCACGCCGGTGAGTCCGGAAGTGCCTGTTTGACAGTATGCGCATGTCGCAAGGAATAAACAGCAGATAAAGGCAAAGAAATTTCGGAAGGTGGTTACCGACCGTCTTGGACTTAGCTGATGTCGCTCCACAACACGTATGGCTACACGATCCATAATCCCTCCGTATCGGCTCAAAAATGTTCTTGCCAGATTAATGGGTGTAGAACGACTACGAAGGAGACGTTCAAGTGTGAGTGAACGCCCACAGGAGAGAACTACAATAGCGAGCGCCCTCCTGGCCACCTGTACCAACGCAGTCGAAATATGAATTGCAAATGTTTTAGGATAATTCGGGCTTAAAAGTCAAGGAGAGTTCACAAATTTTACATCTTCGCGACATCTAGAGAGCATCGCTTAACAGTTGGGCATCTAGACGTTTAGTGACCCACAGGCTGCGCAGGCCGAACGCACACAAAAAAAGCCCGCCAGGAGTGTGCCTCCCAGCGGGCTGTTCAGACGTAGCCTTTTTAGAACTCGTAGCGCAATGCGAACTGCATTACGCGTGGGTTTGTCAGCAGTCCCGTATACAGTCCGAAGGCGGCACCGGAATCGATGTTCAGGTTGGCACTCTGCACGTCGAATCGATGGAGGTTAGGAACGTTGAACACTTCCCAGCGGAGTTGCAAAGTGTGCGATTCCTTCCACGGCATGATCCATCGCTTGGACAACCCGAGATCCAGCCCAGCAAATCCCTGACCACGGATCTGGTTTCTGCCACCGCTATCACCGGGCAAAGCGTGCTGAAAGGCTCCGATGCCGGTAGGACCTTGAGGGTCTTTGAAAATGCTGATCGTACCGTTCGACGGGTCGACGGTTGTTCCCGTGGCAACGGGCCCAACTTGCAGCGCGCCCCCACCCAACTGCCAATTCGTCGGCCAAGTTCCACCGTTGAGCACACTCCCAGGGAAGCCGCTCGTCCAACGTGCCAAGCCCGAAAGCTGCCAGCCACCGATAAATGCGTCCAGACCCTTACCAACGTTGCGCCCTAAGGCACGGCCCCTGCCGAACGGCAGTTCAAGCACCCAGTTCGCATTTAGTTGGTGCGTCAGATCGAAATCGGAAACTGCGCGGCGCGCATTCGGATCCCACGAATTAATGACCTGACCATTCAGTCCGCCCCATTCCGTCACACGCTCAGCATCGGACATGAGGTCAATTGATTTCGAATACGTGTAGTTGACGTCAAATTGCAGCCCGCGAGTCATGCGTTTGTGCAGACTCACTTGCAATGCATTGTAATTGGCTGTCCCTTTAGAACGCCACGCATAGAGGGACTTAAATTGTTTGTTGAAGAAAGCGGCTGGTCCAAGCTTAGTCGGATAGTAGTTGACGACATTGCCGGACGCATCGGTGGCCACGCCAGCGATTCCGGCGTTTCCGGAAAAGTCGGAGCCGACCTGATCGAGCTGCCAAAGTGGGGTGGTCTCATTAAATACGTTGCAGCTATACAAGTCATAAACCGCCTGCAGCGGACTCGTCGTAGATCCGCCGCTACACGCGAGCGAGTACGCGTCCCCTGGCGCGAGCGGCGCTAACAAATTCTGCCAATATTGCGCTGTAGACCCGACCAGACCAGGCGTTATCGCGGACGTTGGCGTTCCTGCTGCGCCCAACTGTGAAAGGCGTCTTGCAGCTTGAAAATAAGTAATGCCGGATGCTTTATCCGTAAGGTTCAGAGGCATCGCCAGGTCTTCCTGAATCAGAAGCCGATGTGAGTAGCGTCCCACGTACGAGACCTCAAGGCTGAAGCCTCTCGCAAATTCGCGTCCAATGGAAAAGTCGACAGTATAGGAGTAGGGAGTCTTGATGGAATTATCCAAGCCCCAATTGATTGCAAGTCCGCCTTCCTGGTTTGGCGGCGTGAACGGGAAACCGCCCGGAGGGGCCGCAGGAAAGATGACCTGGCCATTCTGATCCGTAGTCGGAACGATATTTAAGTCTGTCACGCGGGGCGCAGAAGCAACCGAGGGAATAACAGTGTTGGTAAGCGAGGTGGAGAGCCCAAAAGAACCGAACTGATCGAAGGTGCTGAGCAGGCCGGCGCCTACGCGATCATAGACCATTCCGAATCCGCCTCGAATGGAGGTTTTGCCGCTGCCTCCGAAGAGTGAACCAAGAAGGCCAGACGAGAAATTTGGCGAATAGGCGAAGGCGACCCGCGGACCAAAATCCTTATAGTCCCAGTTATAGAAGCCTTCTTTGCCATTCGCCGGCCCTGCCAAATCCATCGTGATGAGCGGATCCTGATTCGACCCGATTCCATTCGTCATATGATTCGCGCGCTGCGTAAACCAATCTCCCAATCCCATAATCGGAGCGACCTGCGTTCCCGTCGTTTCCCACGGCGGAGAAAAAAGCGAGTACCGCAATCCAAGGGTCAACGTGAAGTTTGGTTTTACTTTGAATGCATCCTGTACATAAAATTCGTATTCATCAGCTCCCCAATGACGCTTGACCGGGGAATTTAGCGGCAGCAAATTTCCGTGCTTATCGTAGTTATAAGCGGCATCGATTTCAGAGACGAGCCCCAGGAGTGCGACGGTCGGATAGTCATAGGAATTATTGAAGCCCGTGGCCACTGCTGGAAAGCCATTCGATCCCGGATCCAATGGACTGTTCTTATTGGCTAGACCAGCCGTATCCAATCCGGAAGAATTCGTCACTCCCCTGCTAAAGGAGGTGAGAAAATTCTCGCGTGGGTTGCGGATGAAACGCACATTGGTTCCGAATTGAAGAGTATGGCGCCCACGGATCCAGGACAAATCGTCGACAAAATTGTGAACCGGTGTTTGGTAGTTAAAACTGCGGCTAACTGCCAGTGAGGAATTGGCCGGAGTACTATTGTCGTTAAGCCCACGAAAGTATACGAACGGCTGGGAATCGTTGTTTCCCAAAACTCCGATACTCTGGCGTGTGTAGCCCCAGCGAAAATTGTTCAAAAGATTTTGCCGAATCGCAGCCGTGTAACCCACCGTGAATCCCTTGCTGTAATCAACATTAGACTGGAGCGGACTTTGACCGGTTAAGTACGGCGCGGCCGCATGGACGTCATTGCGAAGCGCTCCGCGCCAGAACAAAGTGTGATTGCCATTGGCGGTCAGCTTGTAATCCACTCTCGCGATATACCAGTTGTTCGTGGTCGGAATCGGACCGCGAAAACGATATCCCACAAAATTCTGCCCGTCGCCCAACGTCAGATCGTTCGGCGCCGGAAAACTATTAAAGTAATTCAGCATCACTTGGTTTGGACCTATGTGCAGGGGATCCATCGCGGCCAGATTGGCAGCTGTGAGTGCGTTATATCCGGCGGGCGCCGAAACACTCGTACCGGGAATGCTGCCTCCGGGACATTGCGAGGCCACCGCGCACTGATAAATCACGATGCCCTGGCGAAGCGTTTCACTTGGAACAATTCGCTGCTCGGACGCCTCTTCCGCCTGCCGGTAGCCTTCGTAATTCGCGAAAAAGAATAGCCGGTCCTTTTTGATCGGTCCGCCGGCCGAGGCTCCGAAAATGTTGCGAATCAATTTTGGGGCAACGTTGGGCTGTCCACTTTGCAGTTCACTGCTTTTCACAAAATAATCGTTAGCACTGGTAATAGTATTCCGGTGATATTCATATAGCGAACCATGCAAAGTATTCGTGCCGCTCTTTGTGACCAGCGTAACCTGCGCACCCGACGAGCGCCCCTGGTCGGCATTGTAACTTGTGGTGGTCACTCGGAACTCTTGCACCGAATCCACGGAAACCGGTAGCACCGAAGTGAACGCGTTGCCGTTCACTTGGTCGTTCACATCCACACCATCCAAGGTCAAGTTGCTCTGGTCGCTACGCGCGCCGTTGACCGCTCCGCTACGCGTGTCCACGTTCCTGTCGATATCCGTTCGATTGCCGGTATAAACCACCCCAGCCTGCAGGGTAAGAAGCTCAGGGACGCTTCGCCCTTCCAGGGGCAACTGCCTGATCTGATTTTCATTGAAAGCCGTCCCAATGGACGCATCTGTGGTGTTCAGAAGCTCGGCAGCGGCGGAGACTTCAACGGTTTGCGTTGACGAGCCTACTTGCAGAGTCACAGTCTGCGTGGCTGGAGTATTCACCAGCAATTGGATGTTGTTCAGCTCATATTTCTGGAAATTATCCTTCTCTACCTTCAATGAATAAATCCCAGGGGCCAATCCAATGAACTCGTAGGCTCCCGTTTCTCCGCTGGTCACATTTCGTTCATGGCCCTGTTGTGAATCGGAGAGTGTCACTGTGGCTCCGGCAATGCCAGCGCCACTTTTGTCTAAGATTGTGCCGCGCAACGATGTTGTTCCAGTCTGCGCAAACGCCTCACCACTAAACAAAGACACCATCACAACCAAAGAACAAAGGCCAAGCAGGCCCTGAATCCGCCGCCGCATGACTGCTCCTTTTCCGCACCTGACTTCAGTTTTTAATGAATCGCGAGCGGAACGCGCACCAACGGCTGCTCGCACTGCGTGGCGGGAATCTGGCCCACTTCTCGCACACAAACCCACCCAGAAAAAAATCTGCTGTTGGCTGATTTGTAGGATGGGCTCAGCGCCAAGTCAATATAAGTTCCGACGATTTACGATTTATCTACATGAATAAAAACAATTTTAGTTTTTGTTTATTCGGGCGGAGATCTAATTGCCGAATCTGATCATTCTTGCTTCGGTGATCGCCTTGATTTGCCGAATATCGCTGAGAATCGAATCCTCCACCGGACCATCCACGCGCACCAGCGACACGGCATCGGCGCCACGCGCCTCCCTCCGTCCCAATGCGAACGTCGCGATATTTACACCCATCCGTCCAAGCGTATTCCCAACCTGACCGATCACACCCGGCTCGTCGTGATTCCTCAAATACAAAATAGTTCCTTCGAGCTGCGATTCCAGCGGAATGCCATCGATCGCCAACGCCCGTGGCGATCCGTCAAACAGAACTGTTCCTTCAGCCGTGAAACCGACGTCTCCCGCCTTTTTTGAAAGTGCGGAAACTTCCAGCGTGTTGGGAAACCCATGTTCGCGCTTCCGAGTTTCCTCTTCTACGATTAATCCTCGCGCGGCTGCCATCGCCGGCGCGTTTACCACGTTCACCTTCTCGTCCAGCACGGCGTTCAGCACGCCCGCCAACACCGCGCTGCGCAACAGGTGCGTTCCTACTTCCGCCACTTCTCCCGCATAACGGATACGAATTCGCTCCGGCCTTACAGCAGCCGCTTGTGACACCAGCGAGCCGAGCCGCTCTGCCAATTCCAGATATGGGCGCACGCGTCGATACTGGTCCGCCGAAAGAGCCGGCAAATTCACGGCATTGCGGATAATTCCGTCTATCAGGTAATCGCGAATCTGCACCGCCACCTGTGTTCCCACTTCTTCCTGCGCTTCCGCCGTGGAACCGGCGATATGCGGCGTGCAAATGACATTGGGTAGTCCCACCAGCGGCGAATTCTTCGGCGGTTCTTCCACGAAAACGTCCAGCGCCGCGCCGGCCAGCCGGCCGCTCTTTAGCGCCTCTGCCAATGCTGCTTCGTCAATCAGTTCGCCGCGCGCCGCGTTCACGATGCGCGCCGTCTTTTTCATCTTCTTAATGGATTCGGCGTTGATCATCTTCTGTGTCGCTGGGCTCAGCGCCGTATGCATCGAAATGAAGTCGCTCTCCGCCAGCAGCTTTTCCAGGGTGACCAGCTCCACCTGCAGCTCCTTCGCCGCGGCCTCGCTGATATACGGATCATAGGCAATCGTTTTCATATCGAAAGCTTCCGCCCGGCGTGCCACTTCTCCGCCAATTCTGCCCAAGCCGATCAGGCCCAGCGTCTTGCCGCGCAATTCCGTTCCACTGGACGATTTTTCCCAACGGCCTTCGCGTAGCGCCGCATCCACTTTTGGTACTTGCCGCGCCAGCGCCAGCATCAAGGCGAACGTATGCTCGGCGACGCTTACGGCATTTCCACCGGGCGTGCTCATCACCAGCACGCCCCGCTTTGTGGCCTCCGGCAGATCGATGTTATCGACGCCAACTCCGGCACGGCCCACGGCGCGCAATTTGGGCGCTTTGTCCAGAAGATCCGCCGTCACGCGCGTCGCGCTGCGCACAATCAACGCTTCGGCATCCGCCAGTTCTGCCCCGATGGTCTCCTTGGTTGTGACCACGGTATGCAGTCCCGATTTTTTCAACAGTTCCACGCCGCGTTCGCTGATCTTGTCCGCCACTATGACTTTCATGAAGTCTTTTCGCCTTTTCGTCCTTGGGAATGCCCCAGGTCTGCCGTGAGATTTGAAAAAACAAATCTGTTGGGAAGGAACATCTGGCCGCTACGGCTTGGCTTTTCCCTCGCCGCGAACTATCCAAGTTACCGAGCGCTCACACCCATGTCAAACCGATGGAAACAACCGTCTCCATAACTTTCTGTTATAGTTAACCGGGAGAAAAAAATGAGTCTTGCGGAGAAAATTCAGTCCGACATCGTGGTGGCCATGAAAGCCCGCGACGATTTCAAGCTCAGCGTGTTGCGCATGGTCAAGGCCGCGATTCAACTGAAAGAAGTGGAAAAACTCCGCAAACTAGATGACCCCGAATCGATTCAGCTGTTGCAGACGATTCTGAAGCAGCGCAAGGAATCGATCGATCAGTTCACCAAAGGCAACCGTCCTGAGCTTGCAGAAAAAGAATCCAAAGAAGCCGCGATCATCGAACAATATCTTCCCGCCGGCGCTTCCGCCGAAGAAATGAATGCCGCCATCGATAAAGGCATCGCAGAAACTGGGGCAAGTTCCATCAAGCAGATGGGCGCGGTCGTGAAATCCGCAAAAGCGGCCCTGGAAGGCAAAACCGTGGATGGTAAAGCGCTCAGCGATCTTGTCCGGGAACGTCTTTCAAAACTTGGATAGCTAAGTTTTTCGATCTCCGTACGCCAATGTGTGGCACCTGTCGAAATGGATTCCGCTTCCCATTCAAAATCACAAAACGCCAAAGCTTTAGCCTTTCTGCGCATGGCAATCGGTATTCTTTTCCTGATTTTTGGACAATATAAAGTCTTCGGAACGCAATTCACGCTTCACGGCGGTTTCCAATTCTGGATCAATAAATTTCTGGAAGGCGGCGCGTACCCGTTCATGGCGCCCGCACTCCGCACTTTTGTGCTTCCGCACGCAATGGCTTTAGCATTTCTGGTTGCCTACGGCGAACTCGCCATCGCCATCGCGCTGATCGCCGGAATCTGGGTACGTCCAGCCAGCGCGTTTGGCGCTCTCTACATGCTTACGCTTTTATTTTCTTCCAACTATCCCGGGCCCCACGCGCCGCTCTGGCAATATTTCGGCGCTTCGCTCGATCACTCCGTGCTGGCGCTCTGTTTCGTTGCTTTCTTGATCGGCGATTCCACCGCGGCGTGGTCATTGCGGAACTGGCGCGTGACACAGCGAACACGGCCCTGAACATTCAGTTCGAGCGAGCGCAGTTTCGAGAAGCGCACAGAACTTTCCTCAACGAATGAATAAAGTACAAGGCGTTTGCCGCCGGCAAACCAATCGTTAGTGGCCAGTCGGCTTCAGCACCGCCGTATTCCGTTCGTCACTCGCAATGATTCTGTAGAATTTTTTCAACTGGTCTGTTTTATCCAGCGGCACGCTCAGCTCTTTGATCTCAAACGTTCGTGAGTACTTCAGCACTCCCCCCGCCGCTTCCGTCTTGCTGTGATAACTCGCAAATTCATAATCGACATCGACCGGTGGCGGCAAATCATCCACTTCATATCCCGCGGGCAATGTAATCTCAAATGTATCCGTACTTTTCGTTGGACCCTCGAATTCAGCCGCGTATTTGCGCGGTTCTTTCGTCTCGAGAAGTGCGTTCGTTTCCGAGCCGACCACGTGCTGACGAATCAGTAATAAATCTCCCGCCGTCTTAGCATAGTTAGGCGCGACCAATGTGTAGTTATAACCGAGAACCGGTTTTCTCCTGGGAGTTTGCTGATACCGGCGCTGACACCCGCGCGCAATGCGCCCGTTGCGGACACACTTCCGTTCACACGACGACTGCACGTGACTGGGTTCGGCATCGTACCTATTAATAACCTGAATATGTAATGAGGCGAGAAATTATCCTGTCTAGTAGCTGCTGTCAAGAGAACGTAAGGACAGCTCTTTCCTCAATCACACCTTTCCCAGAACTCTCTCCTGCGGCATAATCCCCGCGCACCTTTTACATTCAGCTTCGCGCCATCACTTGGAGGCTTTTGTGACCAATCGTCCTTGGAGTTCCACCGCGCCTCCCGGCGAATTTCGCACCTACATCTCCGCCGAAGAATCGCTCGCGGAATTCACCATCCGCGCAATTGTTCTTGGCGCGCTCTTCGGTCTGCTCTTCGGCGCCGTCACGGTTTATGTCGGCCTTCGTGCGGGCCTCACCGTTTCTGCCTCCATCCCCATCTCCGTGCTGTCCATCAGCATCCTTCGCGCGTTTGGCCGCTCCACCATCCTTGAAAACAATATCGTGCAGACCACCGGCTCCGCTGGCGAATCACTCGCCGCTGGCGTGATGTTCACCATCCCCGCGCTCATTTTTCTCGGCTTCGGCAAAGAATTTACTTTCTGGCGGATTTTCCCTCTCGCGCTGCTCGGCGGTTGGCTCGGCGTCCTCTTCATGGTTCCCATTCGCCGCCAACTCATCGTCAAAGAGCATGGCAACCTCAGCTTCCCTGAAGGCACCGCCTGCGCCGACGTTCTCGTGGCCGGTGAACGCGGCGGATCTTTCGCCGGACGCGTTTTCTGGGGCCTCGGTCTCGGCGGTATCTACACCTTCCTGATGAACACCGTGCAGGCCTGGACGGCGCAGCCCGAGGCACGCCCCAACTGGTATCCGGGCGCGTCCTTCCGCGCTGCCATCACTTCCGAATATCTCGGCGTTGGCTACATCATCGGTCCGCGGGTCTCCGGAATACTTTTCGCTGGCGGCATCGTCTCCTGGTTGGTGATGATGCCGGCCATCAAATTTTATGGACAACTCGCGGGCAGCACTCCGATCTATCCATCCACAATTCCTATCCCTCAAATGACGCCCGACCAGATCTGGAGCAGCTACATTCGGCCGATGGGCGCCGGTGCTGTGGCTGCCGCGGGACTCATCACTCTTCTCCGCACCATGCCAACCATTATTTCTGCGCTGCGCGCGGGCTTAAAAGACGTTCGCGCACAGGGCGCTGCGGATGCCGTTGGCAACACTAGAACGGATCGCGACATCCCCATGCGAACCGTGATCATCGGCTCCGTCGTCATCATCGCCATGCTTTGGATTCTTCTCACCTTCCACCCGATCCAAGGCGCAGCCACTCACTGGTACCAGAATCTTTTCGCCGCTGTCTTTGTCGTGGTCTTTGGATTTCTCTTTGTTACTGTGGCCGGACGCATCAGCGGCCTTCTCGGGAACTCTTCCAATCCCATCAGCGGCATGAGCATTGCCACTCTCATGGCTACCTGCGCCATCTTTTTTGTCGCTGGATGGACTGCGCCTAACTACGCGGTGCTCGCGCTCATGATTGGTGGAGTCGTCTGTATCGCTGCCGCCATTGCAGGCGCCACTTCGCAAGATCTAAAAACCGGCTATCTCGTCGGTGCTACTCCCGTTCGCCAGCAGTATGCCTTGCTCATCGGCGTCACCGTTTCCACCATCGCCATCGGCGCAACCCTCAACCTGATGAACCGCGGTCTCGAGCGCTACATCCCGACGCAGATTCCCGTCACTATTCAATCTCTCCCCAGCGGCGTAAAAATCGAAAGCGACACCTTCGAACACCAGGGCAAGAAATATGTCCTCATCAATTCGCTTGGCTCGCACGAAATTCCCGACGGCGAATATCTCTTCGATCCCGAAACCCAGCGCATCGAATTGCAATGGGCGCAAGGCATCGGCAGCGAAAAAGCTCCCGCTCCGCAAGCCCGCCTGATGGCCACCGTTATTAATGGCATCCTCAATCAGCGTTTGCCCTGGCGCCTGGTCTTGATGGGTGTTTGTCTGGTCATCGCCGTGGAAATTCTTGGCATACGTTCTCTAGCCTTCGCGACGGGCTCGTATCTCTCCATCGCCACCACCGGAGCCATGTTCGCCGGAGGACTAGTCCGTTTGCTTGTCGAAGCTACAACCAAAAAGAAAGACGAAAGCGAAGCCAGCCCGGGCGCTCTTTATTCGAGCGGGCTGATTGCTGCCGGAGGCGTCTTCGGCCTCCTCGGCATCATTATCAATCTGTTTCAAGATCCCGAAATCTCCAATAATGTCCCGCACTGGCTTACTGCCACGCTTCATTTGCCTTGGCGTCCCGACCTGTTCGCCTTCGGCCCAAAAATCCTTGGCCCCCTGGCTACCAGCAACCTCTTCGGCGTCTTCATGTTCCTGATGCTGGCCACTTCCCTGTTCTACTTCGCCCGCAAAAAACTTGATTAACCTCGGAGACAGGGCCATCTCAAAATGTTTGCTACGGTCGCGTTTTTCTCCTCTAAATTTAAACAACGATGGAAACTATGTCTCATGAAGATTTTCTCAACGAATTTTCGTATCTGACCGAAACGGATTTATCCATGCTTGCCTTGCGTTCGCAGCTGACCGGGAACGCAAGCTTGAAGCACTCCACGCGTGAAACCCCTTTTTGACGAAAAACTCTCTCCGCGTCTGCCTGCGCAGTTCGAAAATCGATACTCAGGCTCTCTTCATGTTCCGTCCTGTGGGCTTAGGCAGTTCGGATGACGAGGCCATCTGGAGCTACGCTAAGGCGAATGGCTTCTCAATTATTTCGAAGGATTCTGATTTCGCGGAAAGGAGCGCCTTGTTTGGTGCGCCCCCTAGCGGGCTGCTGAAAAACTGGTCCTAATCCACCATTACGGAATCCTCAATGGTTTCTGGTTCTGCGGCGACGCTTTGGCCAAAGGCTCAGCCTGAGCGATGCGTTCTGCTAGGCTCGGATGCTTTTCAGACGGCTCCTCCGGCTCTCCTTTGCGGAGAGCCTTGAATGTCTCAAGCAGCGTCAGCATCCCGGCGGGTGAGTAGCCTGCTTTCGCCGCCAACTGCTGTCCGTTCAGATCGCAGGCAAGCTCCTCTTCCTTGGTATAGCCGGGCAGAAACTCGCTGAGTTCCAGGTTTTTGATTTCTTTCTGCTTTCTCAGTTCGCTCACACGTCTACTCACTTGGCCAAGTTCCACGTGCTCGATTTCGTGGGCTAATGCGTTGGCTAATTCGTCTTCCGTCTGCGCAATAGCCAGCAAACCGCCGCCTACGATGATGTATCCGCCCGGGAGTGCGAAAGCGCTCTTGAAATCTGGATTCGGATCGAACACGAAATGATACTGAAGGCCCGATGGAAGCACGCTCGCGACTTTGCTTCCCACACTGCTCATGTAGCGGGAAATGCCATCCAATTCAGGGGTACTTCCGAGCCCGGCCTGTTTTTCGTACTCACGAGCCAACCTTTCGCCCAGGGTCACTTCACTAGACGCTTGCGAATTGGCACTCGTCCTTGTAGTAGGCGAACGTTCTTGTGGCCGCAGCGGGGCTGGAATCAGGCAAATCGCGATGAGGATGGCAATCTGTTTCACATGTACCTCCAACCTTTCGGCCTGTTGCAGCGATGCAATCATTTGACGCCGTTGAGGACACAATAGTCGTCTAGCAGGTCGCTGAAACACTCGGAAAAAGTGTAGCCGATCTGGCGTGGAGCGCGTCCAACTGCGCATGAGAGGAAACGATCCCCAGCAAGGCGGCATGTTCAGC
>Ga0207699_10000464_pt1 | contig 20653 bp, 16 predicted proteins | sample LARL51metaG_FD_184344 | JGI IMG/M metagenome (GOLD analysis project Ga0207699, IMG submission 184344) | Corn, switchgrass and miscanthus rhizosphere microbial communities from Kellogg Biological Station, Michigan, USA - LAR L5-1 metaG... | ecosystem: Host-associated > Plants > Roots >...
CAGCGCGATGACGATCGGGAGCCGCCGGCCCGGCACCGGCGGATGACGGTGCACCACGTAGCTGTAGACCTCGCCGGTCCCGGCGGCGACGTCGTACTCCGGCCGGGCGAAGCCGCACACCGCGCACATCGGGCCCGGCGGGTGGCGCAGCGTGCCGCAGCCGCCGCAGCGCTGGATCCGCAGCTCGTGGCGGGCGGTGCCCTCCCAGAAGAAGGCGGTATCCGGCGAGACGACCGGCCGCAGCACGTCGGCGGCGGCAACCGGCGGATCCTGCGGGGCCGACGGCACCGGCGGCGCCAAGGGCCGGAACTTCAGGATGCGGAACATCATCGACGCGACCGCCTCGGTCCCCACGTACCAGGTGCTGCGCGTGGTGACGAACCAGCCCTCGCCGAGCGCCGTCCGTTTCGGGCCGGTCACCTGCTCCAGGCTGGAGCGCACCGTGACCTGCTCGCCGAGGCGCAGGTAGCGGTAGTACTCCTGCTCGCTGTTGGTGGCGACGACGGAGGTGAACCCGGCCTCGTCCAGCGCCGCCGACATCAGTCCCAGCGGATCGCCGGGATCCTCGCGGCCGGCCGGGCGCAGGCCGCGCATCGTCCAGACCTGCGTCATCGCCGGCGGTGCCACCCCCGCGTCGGTATAGACAGGGTTGGTGTCCCCCATCGCCTGCACCCAGTGCCGGATCATGGGCAGGTTCACCGGATCCGGCGCTGGGCGCGGGCTGCTCTCGCCAAGCGCCGCGATCCGGGCAGCGGCGTCCCTGATCGCGGCCTCCGAGCCGACCGCCCCCTCAGAGCTAGCTGCCCCCTCCGACCCAGCCGCCGCCTCGGAGCCAACCGCGGTCCCGGCACCATCCGAAGCCACGACGCTCTCGCTCATCGCGGCACCCGGGGTAGCCCAAGACCGGCCGTCGCGATGAGCTCACGCTGGATCTCGTTGACACCACCGCCGAAGGTCAGCACCGTGTTCCGTTTGGCCTGAATATCCAGCCAGCGGACCAGGTCGGCGGTCTCCTCGTCGGCCGGGTCACCGTGGCGCCCGACGATCTCCTCCAGCAGCTCGCAGGCGAGCTGCAGCCGCTCGGAGGCGTAGACCTTCGTGATGGACGCGTCCGCGATCTCCATCGTGGGCGCCGCCGCCACCTGCCAGTTGAGCAGCTCGTTGATCTGCAGGCTGGCGTAGACCCGCGCCAGCGCCCGGCGGACATCGGGCTGGGCCAGCAGCCCGGCCCGCTCCGCCCAGCCGCACACCCGGTCGTGCAGGGCGGCGATCCGGCCCGCTGGGCCCAGCATCACCCGCTCGTGGTTGAGCTGCTCCGTCACCAGCCGCCAGCCGGCGTTCTCCTCCCCGACCCGCATCGTGACCGGCACCCGCACGTCGGAGTAGTAGGTCGCGTTGGTGTGGTGCGCGCCGTCGTGGGTGGTGATCGGGGTCCAGGAGAACCCCGGGTCGGCGGTGCCCACAATGAGGATGGAGATGCCCTTGTGCTTAGGCGCGCCGGCGTCGGTGCGGCAGGCCAGCCAGATGTAGTCGGCGTCGTGGCCGCCGGTGGTGAAGATCTTTTCCCCGTTCACCAGGTAGTTGTCCCCGTCCCGGACCGCCCTGGTTCGCAGCGACGCCAGGTCGGTGCCCGCCTCCGGCTCGGTGTACCCGATGGCGAAATGCACCTCGCCGGCCAGGATGCGCGGCAGGAAGAACTCCTTCTGCCCGGCGGTCCCGTGGGCCTGCAGCACCGGGCCGACCGTCTGCAGGGTCACCGCGGGCAGCGGCACATCGGCGCGGGCCGCCTCGCTGACGAAGATCTGCTGCTCCACCTGGCCCAGGCCGCGTCCGCCATACTCGGGTGGCCAGCCCACGCCGAGCCACCCGTCACGGCCCATCCGGCGCACCACGTCGCGGTAGACGGTGCCGTGCCGCTCGGTGAGCAGCGTTGCCCGCTCGCCCGGTGACAGCAGGCCGGAGAAGTAGGCCCGCAGTTCGTCCCGGAGCGCGCGCTGTGAGTCGGTCAGGTCGCAGAACATGGTGGCCACCTCAGCCGACGCAGGCCCTGGCGCCGAGCCGGTCGAGCCGGTAGCCGGCCCCGCCGACGAGCCTGGCCAGGTCCTTGACGAGCGCGGAATACCGGTGCAGCGGGTAGGCGACGTCCATGCCGGTCCCGCCGTGCAGGTGGTGGCAGGTGCGAAGCGCACCGGGCGCCTGGTCGGCCAGCCAGTACGCGGCCACGTCGATGTCGCCGCCGGCCTCGCGCCCCGTCTCCAGCCGCCAGCAAGCGGAGAGGGTGGCCAGGTGCAGGGTCCGGCTCACGATGGCGACGTCGGCGATCTGCTGGGCGACCGCCTGGAACGTGGCCAGTGGCCGGCCGAACTGCTGCCTGGACCCCACGTGCGCCGTGGTGAGCGCGAGCGCGCCGGCCAGGGCGCCGTCGGCCAGGCAGGCGGCCCCGGCCAGCGTGAACTGATAGAGGCCGGTCACCGCGCGGGCGTCCCTGAGCAGGTGGGAGACGGGCGCCTGATCCAGGTGCAGCGTGCACTCGGGGCCGCCGGCCGAACTAGGGGCGGGCCGCAGGCTCACCCCATCGGCTGTCGGGTCGACCACGGCCACGCCCGTGCCGCCCGAGGCCAGGCTGGCCGGCACCAGGATCCAGCGCGCCGCCGCGCCGTACGGCACGCCGGTCTTGACCCCCGAGACGGCGCCGTTCCTGACCGTGGTGGCCGGTGCCGGCGGCATCGGGTCGGACGGCTCGCGCACCGCGGCGGTGAGGATGGCGTCCCCGGCGGCGACGCCATCCAGCAGGGCCTCCTGCAGGCCGCGGTCGCCCCACCAGATCACGGGCAGGACGCCCATGGCCAGCGTGGCCAGCGCCGGGACCGGCGCCGCCCGCCGGCCGACCTCGGTCAGCAGCACCGCCGTGTCGAGCGCCCCGAGCCCGTCCCCGCCCAGCCAGGGAGGCAGCGCCAGGCCGAGCAGGCCCGCCTGGCCGAGCTCCTTCCACAGCGCGCGGTCATCACGCTCCCCCAGCGCCGGCGCGGATAACGGCGGATTCCGGTCCAGCACGTGAGCGGCGGCCTGGGCGACCGCCTGCTGGGTTTCACCTAGGGTGAAGTCCACTCAGAAATTAGAACACGTTATACCTGCACCCGGCCAGGCGCTCCGCGGGGCGCACTACGTTAGGACGCCGTTGATAGGCTGGCCACCAGCCACGATGACGAGAGGCCTTGATGGCATCAACGAGAACAGGTACCACCGTCACCCCGTCGCCCGACGGCGAGTTCAGCTCGGCGGCCCAGCGGGAACGCCGCCAGCGGATTCTGGATGCCACCCTCGCGCTGGCGTCCAAGGGCGGCTACGAGGCAGTGCAGATGCGGGCCGTGGCGGAGCGGGCGAACGTGGCGCTCGGGACGCTGTACCGGTACTTCCCGTCCAAGATCCACCTGCTGGTGTCAGGCCTGGCGCGGGAGTTCGAGCGGAACCAGGAGAAGCTCGACCGCACGACGATCCCGGGCACCACGCCCTACGAGCGGATGCTGTACGTGCTGAGCAGGATCACCCGGACCATGCAGCGTGAGCCGATGCTCACCGAGGCGATGACCCGGGCGTTCATGTTCGCGGACCCGAGCGCGGCGTCCGAGGTCAACACCGTGGCGCGGCTGATGGAGCACATGCTCACGCGGGCGATGCACGAGGGCGAGCCGACCGCTGACGAGATAGCGATCGCCCGGGTTATCGGCGACGTCTGGCTGTCCAACCTGGTCGCCTGGGTGACCCGGCGGGCGTCGGCCGACGACGTGAGCCGCCAGCTCGAGCTCGCCGCCCGTCTGCTGCTCCGCTAGCCAGACGCATCCCAGGTGACCGATCGCCCGTTCCGGGCTGACGTGGCCCGTTCCGCCCGCCTGTTCCGCGCGTTCCGCACCGAGCAGTCAGCCCCGGCTGCCTACTACACCGCCCTCGCCCGCGACACCATCAGCCAGCTCAGCCAGTACACGGGCCTGCCCGGCCGGGTCGTGGCCGATGTCGGTGGCGGGCCTGGCTTCTTCATCCGGGAGCTGCGGGGCGCCGGCGCCCGGGCGGTGTGCGTTGATACCAGCCGCGGGGAGCTGGCGGCCCTGGGCCGGCCGGAGGCCGGCAGCGCCGTCGGCACCGCGATGCGCCTTCCGCTCGCCTCGGGCGCCGTCGACATCTGCTTCTCCTCCAACGTGCTCGAGCACGTCGGGGACTGGCGCACGATGCTGGCGGAGATGGTGCGGGTGACCAGGCCGGGAGGGATCGTCTTCGTGGCGTTCACCAACTGGCTCTCGCCCTGGGGCGGCCATGAGACCTCGCCGTGGCACTACCTCGGCGGGAGCCGGGCCGCGCGTCGCTACCAGCGCAGGCACGGCAAGCCGCCGAAGAACTACTACGGCCGCAGCCTCTACCCGGTCTCGGTGGCCGCCGCGCTCGAGTGGGCGCGGTCCGCGGACGGCGCGGTGCTGGTCGACGCCGTCCCCCGTTACCTGCCGGGCTGGACTCGGCCGCTCCTGCGGCTCCCGGTAGTGCGCGAATTCCTCACTTGGAACCTGCTGCTGGTCCTCCGGCGCGTGGAGCAGCGTGTGCCGGCGCCGGGCGCCGTCCAGACCACGGGATCCACGATGGGCTCGGCCCCTCGGTATCGACCATGTCCGGGTGCTCACCAGGCCTGCGCCGGGCCAGCAGGATCCCTCCGATCAGCGCCACGACGCCGACCAGGCCGGCCACCAGGGGGAGGACGACCTTGAGCAGGCTGAGCTTGTTGCGGCCGGACTGGTCGAGGTTCACCGCCGCCTGCACGCTCTGCGGCGTCATGGCCAGGGTGCCGTCGAACAGCACCAGGCGCTGCGCGCCGGTGGCATCCTCAAGGGTCAGCTTCTGGGTTTCGGTGACGTTGAGAATGGCGCCGGTCCGCGGGTCGACATAGTCGGTATTGGTTGCCGTGTAGTACTCCGGCAGGGTCACCGACGCCTGGCCCGGGCTGCCGACCAGTGACCCGGGCAGCGTCTGCGAGCCTGCCCTGCTGTGCGACACGCGCTCAACGAAGCGGTAGACGCCGATGCCGTGGATCGTCGACGTCCCCGCGTAGGTATACGGCATGGGCCGGTTGAGCGTGGTGTCGAACACGTGGTAGGTCTGCCGCTGGGTGCCGATCGGCCACACGTATCCCGAGAGCCCGGTCTGATGGATCGAGGTGTTGCCGCCGACGTGGGCCCCGCAGCAGTTCACGAGCTGGCTCGTGCGGCGGTCGAAGGCGGCACGGCGGGAGGAGTACTGGAACACCTTGGCGTTGGTGACGTCGTACAGGTAGGTGAACTCGTTCCACACGGCGGTGGATGACGTGGAGGCGGCACCGTCGCCCTTGACCGTGTCGGTGACCCGCATGGTGGCGCCTGACACGGGCCTGACCAGGCTAGGGCTGAAATAGGAGACATTGGGGCCCAGCAAGGTGGTCACGACATATGTATTGATCGGGAACTTGACCACCTGGTTGCTGACATAGGTCGGCAGGAGCAGCGCCAGGATGATGAGAAAGGCCCCCAGCCCGGCGAGTATGAGCCCGATGACGCGTCGCATCGTTCCTCCTGCGAAAACTACTGGGCGCCATTGCCGGGCACCCGCAACAACGGTGTTGTCTGGAGGCAGGCGGGGATGGGATCTGGTTTGGATCTATACGGTAAACACCGGTTTGTGAAGTACTGACTATAACACGTTCTACCCGCTACTGTTGGGCCATGGTGCCCGCCAAAACGGCTGCGGGTCCGGTGTCACCGATCGTCCGCCTCGCGCCCGCGCACCAGGGCCCGCTGGACGGGCTCCGCGCCGCGGCGGCGGCCGCTGTGCTGCTCACCCATGTCGGGAGCCTGACCGGCTACTCGCTGACCGGCACACCTGTTTCCTGGGTGCTCAGCCGGGGTGACGTGGGCGTCCCGATCTTCTTCACGCTCTCTGGCCTGCTGCTCTACCGCAAGTGGGCGGCTGCCGCGCTGACGGGGGACCCGGCCGGCCGGGTGGCCGTCTACCTGCGCCGCCGCGCCCTGCGCATCCTGCCCGCTTATTGGGCGGTGGTCCTCATCGCGCTGCCGGTGCTCAACCCGGCACCCGCCCAGCATGTCTGGCCGTGGCTGCAGTACCTGCTGCTGCTGCAGAACTACGACGTCCATCCGTGGTGGACCGGGACCGGGGCCACCGGGCTGGCCCAGACGTGGAGCCTGGCCGTCGAAGTGTCGTTCTACCTCGCCCTGCCGCTGCTCGCGGCCGCGCTCACCTGGTTCGCTTGCCGGGGCGGCCAGCGTGATGACGGTCCGGCCGGGGTCAGCCGCCGGGCCCGGCGGCTGCTGGCCGGTATCGCCGCGCTGGCGGCCTCCTCCGCCGGCTGGCTGGTGCTGGCCTACTATCCCCGCCCCAACCTGTGGTTCGGGGGAACGCTGCCGCCGCTGATGATCTGGTTCTGCACCGGGATGGCCATCGCGGTGGCCCTGGCGTGGGCAGCGGCCGAAGCGGGACCCGGCGGCCCGGCCAGCCGGGCCGGCCGCTCGGTGGCGGCCTCGGCGGGCATGTGCGGGCTGATCGCCGCCTGCGCCTTCGCCATTGCGTGCACCCCGCTCACCGGACCGGAGTTCTTCGGTGTTCCCGGGCTCTGGGCGACCGAGTTCAAGACCGCCCTTTACACCGTCATCGCGGGCGCCATTGTCGCGCCGGTCGCCTTTCAGCCGCTGCTGGCGGACCGGGGCGCCGGGATGCTCTCGGCCCGGTTGCTGGGCAGCCCCCCGGCCCGCTTCCTGGGCAAGATCTCCTACGGCATCTTCCTGTGGCAGTTCCTCGCCGCCTACGCGTTCTTCGGCCTGCTGCACCTGAGGACCGTGTTCGCCGGGGGCTCCTATACACCGCCCGAGGTCGCCGCCATCGGGCTGGCGATGGCCCTGTTCACCGTCGCCGCCGCCACCGTCAGCTACTACGTGATCGAGCGCCCGGCCCAGCACCTCCAGCACCTGACGCTGACCCGGCCCGGGCTGGCCCTAGCCCGGGCCCGGGCGGATGAGCACGGCGGTCAGCCAGCCGATGATCAGCAGGCAGATGACCTGGGGAATCCCGTCCGCCAGCCATAGCGCAACCGTGCCGTTATCGCCGCTCAGGACAAGATGCTGGCCCACCGCGCCCGCCGCGGCCGCGGCCAGCATCAGGCCCGCCACGAGCCACGGACCGGCCAGCCGCCAGCGGGAGCCCCGGCCGACGCCCAGGAACACACCGACGGCCACCGGGAGGAGTACCGCGCCCGGGTAGCCGCCCAGCCAGAGCCCGGCCAGCACCAGCCCGGCGGCCACCACCAGCCAAGGCATGACCGAGACGGCGGCCACCACCAGCCAAGGCATGACCGAGACAATCGTCCGGCGCAGCGGCCGTCGCCCCGAACGGGCGGCCGGAGTCCGCGCGGCCACTCCGGCCGGTGGCGGGCCGCCGCGACGACGGGTCCACCCCCACGGCCCGACGGCCACGAACAGGATCAGGGCGAGCGCGCTCAGCCCGGCCAGGATGGCGCCCTGGTAGATCGCGTTCGGCCGGTAGGTGAGGGTCACCACGCCAGCGGTGCCCGCGGGCAGCAGCCAGGCCTGCTTCCAGCCATCCAGCCGGACGGCCCGCAACTGCCTGCCGCCGGTGACCGCCCGCCAGCCCGGGTTGAAGTTCTCGTTCACCACCAGGTAGGAGCGTGTGCCGGCGGTCACGCTGAGGACCCGGCGGGAGGATGTCCAGGTCACGACGCGGGCCGGGACGGCTGGCGCGGCGACGGCGGGCGGGGGAGCGCCCACCACCACGTCCTGGACGCTGTAGGAGTCGCTGGCGGGCTCGGTCACCTGGTTGCCGCCCGCCCGGATGGCCACCGGGGAGCAGGCGGCGAAGTGCAGCGGCCGCTGGTCCAGCAGGTCGGCATAGGTGCCCCACGCCCGCGTCGGCACAGCCTTCGCGTTTACCAGCAGCGCCGGCCCGAGGCCGCACCGCAGCCGCAGCGGCACCGGCGGCGTGCTGAGCTGCGGGAGGCCAGGGATGATCACATCGGAGATCTGCAGCGGACTCTGGGGCGAGGTGAACCTGATGGTCAGCCTGGTGGTGCGCATGGAGGCAAACCGCACCGCCCCGCTGGGACCAACGTTCGCCCCCCGCACCTGGCCGCCCGAGCCGGCGATCAAGACCTGCAGCGGCCCGACCGCGCCGGGCGGGCGCTGGATCGTCATCCGGCCGACCGTCCGGGGACGCCGCCAGCCGATGGTGAGGACGGGCTGCGTGTCGATGCCGCTGGCCGTCCAGGCGGTGGCCGGGTCACCGTCGAACGCGGCCCGGGCCTGGTCCTGCGGGTCGTTCGTGTACGTCGATGACGCTCGTACCCACACCCCGGCCCGGTTGGTTCCGAGGTACTTGCTGGCCAGGGAGGCGGAGATCAGCACCGCGGAGCCGTGCAGCGCGGTCAGGCCGCTGGCGCCGGCGGTGAAAGCGTGGCCGAAGCCGTACTGCTCCTCGGTCGGGTTGGTCAGCGCGGAGTTGCACACCCACCGCAGCCAGGTGGGCATGCACCCGGACGGCCACGGCTGGGCCTTAGCCAGTACCACGGTGGCCGCGGCCGGGTGCACGGCGGGGGCCACGATCAACCGGCTGGCCCGTACCCCGGGCACCGTGATCTCCTTGATGGCCACCTGAGCGCCGAACCAGGGCGGTGAGGCCACCCCGGTCACCGTGAGCTGCAGCCAGCCGGTGGCACCCGGCGGCACCCGCAGGACCTGCGGGCTGCCGGTGACCTGCACCCGGTCGGTCACCCGGCCCGTCGCCGTCCGCACCACCACGCGCGTCACCGGCGGCCCGGCCAAGGGCCAGCCGGCGAAAGCCACCCGGATCGACCCCGGATCAACCGGGGAGACGAACCGGAGCCGGATCCACTGGCCGACCGGCCCGGACCAGCCGCCCGACTCCCACATGGTCCGCGGGTCCCCGTCGACCGCGGCGTACGGCAGCAGTCCACTCGCCCATTGGGTGGGGATGGCCCCGATGTCAGCGGCCGAGCTGGACGCGGTCGCGTCACGGATGCCCCGGTACTGCGCGACGCTCAGGTATCTGCTCCAGCCCGGCTCGGTGTAGTCGTCGACGGCCTCGTAGGTGCGGGCGGGCTGAGCCGCCGTCAGCGTCGGTGAATAAGACCTCTGCAGCTCGCCGAAGTTCCGCACCCGGCGCCGCAGCGAGTCGGTCACCACCGAGCTGGCGGTAGGCAGGCCGGCCGAGTCGGAGTTGAGCAGCACCGGTCTGCTGCCGAGCAGGCCCTCGTCGGCGAGTGTGAGCAGGGACTCCGGCCCCCCGTATACGCGCAGGGTGCCGGCGGCCGGCTGCACGGTGGCCACCGGCTCGGCGCCCGCCACCCGGTAGATGACCACCGCCGGATAGGCGGGGTCCAGGTTGGTCACTGCGTCGTCCGGCGCGGACGTGCCCACGAACTGGCCGGACTGGAAGACCTTGGTGATGCCCGGCGAGCTGACCAGCGCCTCGTTGACCCGGGCCGGCCGGGTCGCGGCGAGCATGGCCCGGCTGAGGTCGTCACGGACCACCACGTACCGCACGCCCATCCGCGCGAGCAGTGCGGTCAGGCCGGCCGAGCCGTCCCCGGCCGCGAGCCGCTGGTCGATCGCGTCGAGCAGCCGCTCATTGCCGGGCGACCCGATGACGGACACGTCCCGCGCCGCCCAGTCGGCGCTGGTCAGGGGCTGCAGCACGTCATCGAGCGGGCTGCCCCAGAGGTACCGGGCGAACGGCGCGCCGGGGACGACCAGCACCGCCTGGTGCCCGGCGTGCCGGTTCAGCCAGTTCGCCGCGTTGACCCAGTACGGCGGGATCTGGCTGAAGGCACCGGCCACGGCGATCCCGCCGGTGTAGGCGGGCAGCACCAGGCCGGCGACGGCGAGCCCGGCCGCCGTGGCCAGCGCAGCCCGCAGCCGCGGCAGGTGCGCGCTCGCCAGCAGATGGGCGAGCCCCAGCGCGACCGGCAGACGGACCAGCGGATCGAACTTACGCAGGTTGCGGAACGGCGATGCGGGGCCGTTGATCAGCTGATCCACCGGGCCCGCGAACGGGTTTCCCAGGCTGCTCACGTGCCCGGCCGCGATGATGACCACGCCGGTGAGGAGCAGGCAGATCAGGAAACGCCGGCCCGGCAGCCGGGGCCGGGCCAGGCCGGCCAGCCCCAGGCCGGCCACCAGCCCGGACAGCAGGATCGGTACCGGCCCGGTGACCAGCCGGTAGCCCAGCTGCCACCACGGCTGCCCGTACACCACCAGGTAGCTGACCCAGTTCTCGGCGCCGCGCAGGATCTGCGACAGGCCGGTCGCCGATGTGGTGATGGCGGCGCTCTCGGTATACGGGAGCCATGAGACCCCGTAGTGCGACAGCAGCACCAGCGGGACCGACCACCAGAGGGTGGCCGCCACCACTGCCGGGCACCACCAGGCGAGGATCCGCCACCGGGGCGCGGGCCGTCCCAGGGTCAGGACGTAGAGGACCGCGGGGATCAGCACCGCGATGGTCGCGGTGGCGTTGACCGCGCCGCACAGCCCGACCGCGGCGGCCGATCGGGCCGCGGCGATACCGCGCCGGCCGCCACGGCCGGCATCCACCAGCGGGAGCAGAATCCAGGGCAGCATCGCGGCCGGGAGGAACTCGTTCGACAGGGCACCGATCACGGGCAGCGCGGCCGGGGACGCGGCATAGGCGAAGCCGGCGGCGACGCGGGTCCACGGCGTCCCAATGCCCAGCCGGCCGGCCAGCCGTACCGTGCCCAGGAAGGCCACCACGGCGACTGCGCCTATCCACAGCCGCTGGATCACCCACGGCTCCAGCGCGACGAGCCTGCCCAGCCAGAAGAACGGCCCCATCGGGAAGAGGTAGCCGGCCGCTTGCTGCTGCAACAGGCCGAACTCCTGCGGATCCCACAGGGTCAAGGCGTGAGCGAGGAACGCCCCGGGGTTCACCGCCAGATCGAGCTTGGTGTCGGCGATGATCTTGCCCGGCGCCGTCACAAACGGGAGGACCATGAGCAACAGGGAGAATGCGAGCAACCTGATCCGGCTCCGCACCCGCTCGTCCACCGCCTGCGCGGGCGGGCGGGTCCCGCCGCCGGCCCGCTCCGGCGCCTCGATCATGGGGTCCGCCCGAGCAGGCGCTCCGTGGCCGTGGCGGGCCGCAGCAACACCGATCCCTGCCTGAGCAGCAGATCCAGCACCGGCCCTTCGGCCACTGCCCCACCGGACACGATCCAGGCCCCGGCGCGGCCGGCCCGGGAGGTTCCGGCGCGAACGGATGCACTGATCAGCGCGGCCATCCGGGCGGCGCTCCACTCCCAGCTGAACTGGGCCGCCCAGGCGCGGCAGGCCGCGGCCACGGCCGCGCGACGGGCCGGGTCGGCTAGTTCCGTGATCGCCCGTTCGGTCACGTCCTCGATCAGTTCCCCGTCCCCCACCAGCCAGCCCGTCTCCCCGTCCCGCACGGCGTCGCGCAGCCCCTCCACGTCGTAGGCGACGGTCGGCACGCCGGCCGCCGCGGCTTCCAGCACGCACAGACCCCAGCCCTCACCCTGGGAGGTGCTCAGGTGCAGCAGCGCTCCGCTCACGACCGCCTGCTTCTCCGTTTCCGGCAGGAAGCCGTGCAGGTGAACGGCGCCGGTCAACCCGCGCGCGGCAATATCGGCAGCGAGCGCCGCCGAATTGGGCCCCTGACCCACCACGTCGACGGCGAGGCCACCGCGGCCCAGCCGCTCCGCGATGGGCAGGATGCGCTCGGCGCGCTTGTGGGCGACCAGTCGGCCGACCATGACCAGCGAGCGCCGAGACGCGGCCGCCGGCGGGGGCGTTGCTACCCCGTTCGGGATCAGGTAGATGTCACCGCGCCAGCGCAGCCGCTCGCGCATGGCCGTGACGGTGGAGGGCGAGACCGCCACGCAGGCGTGATGCCGGTAGGCCAGCCGCGCGGCCGGCCCTTCCGCCATGCGGCCCGCCCACGCCAGCCAGGATGCGAAATGCACGCCAAACTGGGCCTGGTGCACGTGGTGGACCACGCACAGCACCGGCACCCGCCGGGGCAGGACGCCTGGAGCGAAGAACGGGATCCCGTTCTGACAGTCCACCACCGCGTCGAACGACCGGCGGTGCGCGAGCAGCCAGGCGAGTACCAGCGGGTACACGGTGAAGCGCCCGCCCAGCCTGGTGATCGCGATTCCGTCCCGCCGGTCCCGCTGGGACTGGCCGTGCGCCCGGGCCGTCAGGAAGCTGACGCTGGCACCCCGGGTGGCCAGGCCGCGGCCCATCTCCCAGGCGTACCGCTCCGCGCCACCTGCCTCCGGATGCCACGGGTCGCGCCAGTTGAGGATGGCGACCCGCAGGCCGCTCAGGTCGGGACTTAGCGCGGTCATGCCGGCGTGACCGCGGCCGGTAGAGCGGGTGGGGAGACCGCCGGCGCCAGCGGCACAGGTAGCGGCGCCGGGGTACAGGGCCGCCGCACAGGCCGATGGTTCAGCCAGATGGCCGCGAGGTCACGCACGATCCCCGCCGAATGGCGCGGCACCGAGAACGTCGAGCCCGGCACATCCCGCCAGGTCACGGGGATCTCAGTGAGAGCCGCTCCCAGCCGCTGGCAGCGGGCCATCAACTCGATGTCGAAGGCGAAGCCGGTCGTGCGCAGCGGCCGGGCGGCTGTTCTGGCCAGCGGGCCGGAGAAGAACTTGAAGCCGCACTGAGTGTCGCTGACGCCGGGCACGATCCGGCGGGCGAGGCAGCGGAATGCGGCCGCGCCCACCCGGCGGATCGAGCTGTGCCGCTCCTCCACCACCGAGCCCTCGAGCGCGCGTGACCCGATGACCACGTGCCTGCCCGCGGCGAGCAGCCTGAGGGTCAGATCGAGGGCCGACAGGTCGGTCGCCATGTCCGCGTCGCAGAAGCCGACAAAGGGGGCCCGGGTGGCCAGCAGGCCCGCCCGCACCGCCAGCCCTTTGCCGGGCCGGTCACACCGCAGCAGCCGGACCGGGACCGGGCCCGCAGGCCAGTCCCGCACCAGCTCACCCGTCCCGTCCGTGCTGGCGCTGTCCACCACGACAACGGCGGCAGGCAACGGCAGCGAGGCGGCCTTGCCGCACAGCGCGGTCAGCCCGGCGGGCAGCCGCCGGGCCTCGTTGTGCGCCGGAACGACGATCTCGATGGATATCGGGGGATCCCAGCGCTGGCCGTCCGGGGGCACGGCCCGCACACCCGGCCGGTCAGCGATTCCCGTACTGGTAGACCGAGGCGGAGCTGGGCGTCCCGTTGCTGACGCCGGCCAGCGTGTTGCTGGCGATCACGGCGCCACCGACGGCGAGCACGACCCCAACGACAATGGCGACGATGACGGGGATCATGGCTCTCCCTCCTACGCGGGGGACAGACAGACCTGATGAACCGACAGAAAGTTCAGCCAATGGATACTAGTTAGTAACTTGAGGAAAATGTAACAGGTTCTACATGGATGGCGATAGTCCGGCACGGGGGAAAGCGAGTGGCGCCACCGATCCCCGCCGGATGTGACGGGGGCTCCGCTGAGCTCTAGCGGCGTCGCTGGCCGTCGGGTACCTGGTAGATGACGAGGCCAGGCCGCGCGAAGACCACCACGCACCCCGGCAGGCGGCTGGCGACGCTACCGCCCGCGTCGACGATCACCAACCGCACTCCGGCCGCCTCGAGCGCAGCGGTCAGCGGCCCCGGGACGAGGATGACGCGCCCCAGCCGACGCGCGGCTGGATCATCGGGCTTGAGCTTGACGTCCCCTACCTGTGGGCCGGTGTTCCAGATCACCTGGCGTGACACCAGCCGCGGCCACGGGTCCAGCACGGCCCGCCCGCCGTTCCAGGCAGGCCGGCGGTACGCCGCCCAGGGCAGCAGGAGAGCCGCGCCCTGAGCCCGGCTGTGATCGATCATCTGTGCCGCTTCCAGCCAGGCCGCCGGATACCAGGCCGGGCGCAGCCGCCCGGCCGCCCCCCAGGCCAGCCCAGGCAAGAGCAGGATGGGTGCCAGCACAAGCGCGACCGCGATCACCACTCCCGGCCCGCCCGTCCGCGGCTGGTCACCTTCTTCGTCCCCGATCGCCGTCTGCTCTGGACCGGTGACGGTGGCTCGCGCCGCCCACGTGACCAGCAGGCCGGCGCCGAGCGCCTCGGCCAGCGCCAGCGGGGCCACGAACTGCTGGGCATCCCAGAGCACGGCGAACCCAGGCCAGGTTCCTATCGCCGCGCGCAGCAGTCCCCGCCCGGTCGCGGTCACCCCGACGCTGGCGATCGCCAGCCCGGCCACGGCCGCAAACGTCAGCCCGGGCCAGCGGTGCCGGCGCAGGCCGAGCGCCACATAGCCGGCGGCCGCGGCGAGCGCCAGCGCCAGCCAGATCGCCGACCAGGCTCCCCCGTAACCGGCCGGGACGGCCTGAGCGTTCCAGACTCCGCTCAGCATCAGCAGGCTGCCGAACGAGCCGAAGGGGGTGTCCGCCCGCGCGGCGAACGCGGCGATCCCGGCCGGGTCCGCGCTGACCGTGCGCAACGCGGACGGGATCAGCCAGGGCAGGCTCGCCACCGCGAGCACGGCCAGGGCGGCGCCGGCTGAGGCGAGCCGCCGGCGGCCGGGGCCGCCCGGGGCAAGCACGGCGGCGGGCACGACGACAAGCGCCGAGATGGCCATCGCGGCGAAGCCGCCCACCGCGGCGGGCAGCAGCGCCAGGCCCAGCCGCCCGGCGCCCCGCCAGGACGCGACCGGGCCGGCGATGACGGCGCGCAGCGCCCAGGGCAGGCCCGCGTAGCCGAGCAGCAGCGCCCACTGGCCGATCAGCAGCCGCTCGGCCACGAACGGGTTCCAGGCGTAGAAGACCCCGGCGGCCAGGCGGGCGAACCAGGGCTCGCGCTCGAGCAGGGCCGCCGCACCCGCGCAGGCCAGCGCGAAGACCGACAGCAGCACAAGCTTCTGCACGATGTCGGCGGGCACGATCCGGGACGCCGCGGCCAGCACCGCGTCGCTGGGCACGGCCCTCGGCGGGCCGCCGGCCAGCCCGAACATGGTCGCGGTGAACGGCTCACGGGGCACGATCACCATGTCGTAGCTCAGCAGGAATCCCCGCCGTAGCCCGGGGCCGAGAGCCAGCAGGCCCAGGCCGATACCCAGACCCAGACCCACGAGACGCCGGGGGCTGGCGGTGGCGGTCAGCGGCCTGAGGGCGCCAGGCCCACGAGTTGCGGTGGGCACGGCTTACCCGGGCACGGGCGCGGCCGGGAAGACCGGGCCGGACGGCGCTGGCTGCCACGTGCCCACCGTGACGCCGGTCAGGCACATCGCTGGCGCGATGCCAGGCGGCCTCGGCGCGCTGCCGAGCACCGCCGGCGCGGTCCCGGCCAGGCGGATGGTGATCTCGCTCCCCGCCCCCAGGAGCGGGACATAGATGGCGTGAGCACCGGCCGGCAGCGTCACCGTTGCCCACCTTCCCCCGGAGGGCACGTTTCCCCCGAAGCGCAGGGCGAGCGCCGCCGCCGGGCCGGCGTAGTCCAGGCGCACGGTCCAGGGCCACCGGAACAGCGATGAGTGCACGGGGATGGTGGTGCCCTCGCTGGTCACGCTCCAGCAACGTTGCCCGTCCGGCGGTGGGCCGGACGACGGTCCGGCGATCATCGCGGGCCGCAGCCGGCCCTCGGCATCGAAGATCATCAGGCCGGGAACGACGCCGTACGGCGACGCGCTCCATGACAGGTGCCTGGCCGGGTCATCGCGGGCCATTGCCCCTATGACATAGGACGTGTTCCCCCACGGGTGGAAGAAATAGGGATTCATGATCATCGCTGGCGTAGGGGTGTCGACGATCACCGCGCCGCGCGGCGCCCGCGCAAGAGCAACCCGGGCGGTAGCGATGTAGGAGCGGGCCGCCTCGGTGTGGGAGATTCCTTCCAGCGACTGGAGCGACCAGAACGAGCCGGCCAGGAATAGGGCAAGTACAGCCACGATGGCGGCTCGTGCGGATCGGGTCATGACGCGCCGGGTCTCCGCCGGTGTGCCGGCGGGGATCCGGAAGCGGAAGACGCCTGTTTCCCCGGCCAGCGGCAGGAAGGCGAGGCCAAGGCAGAGGACGAACACGGCGGCTGTGTCGGTCACATATCTCGCCTGCAGGGCGGCCAGGGTCGCGAACCCCGCCCCTCCGGCCATCAGCCTGCCGATAGCGACGGGCACGATGTCTGCGGCCACCACCCAGCCGAACAGGATCGCCCACGCCCGCCAGGCACGCCTGCGGTACGCGCAACTCACGATCACGACGAGGGCGGCAACCGCCCAGGACAGTTGCTCGAGCGCCACCGGCGGGCTGGTCATCACGGAACCGAATGACAGCCACCGCCATGGTCCGCCCAGCAGCCCAGGTACCAGGGTGGTCCCCACCAGAGTGGATGCGAAGTTAGCGAGAGAGGCCGCGTCTGGGCTGGCAGTCGGGGCGCCAGAGCCGAACAAGCGGATGGCGAACACGACGCCATACCCGGCGAGCAGTGCGCCATACAGCACCCACGCCCGCCAGTACCGCTTCACCGCCCTCACCGCCGCTACCGCCCAGCGGCCCTCCACGAAGAAGGCGGAGGTCAGGGCGAACAGCAACAGGGGGACCACCGCTCCCTTGTCCATCGCGGCCAGGCCAAGCAACAGCCACCCCGCCGCGGCGAGAGCGCTGCGGAACCGCCCGCCGCGCAGGTAGCGCACGTGGGCGTCCACGGCCATGAATATCGCCAGCTCCAGGGGCAGGATCTCCAGGGCAACGGCCCACCAGGTGAGCGCGGCCAGCGACAGTGGGCTGAAGGCAAATACCGTTAGCGGGATCAAGATGGCTGGCCGGTTGCCGAACATTGTGCGCAGCATGCGCAGCAGCGCCAGGCAGGTGGCCGCCAGCAGCGTCAGGATGAACAGGCACGTCAGCGGCCAGTTGTACAACGAGAATCGGGCCATGGCCCAGGCGATCGCGAAGCCGAGCGGCAGCAGGTGCCCGGCGTCCACCCACATCAGGTAGTGCACGTTGAGCCCGTTGGCGAGAGCCCGGTCCAGGTAACGGAAGTCGTCCTGGCGGAAGTAGGAGTGGGCGAGCAGCACTCCCATCCAGACCAGCTCGATGGCGATCAGCGTGAGCGCGGCCGCGGTGACACCGTTCTTGTGGAGCCACTCGGATACGTCCTGCGGCTCCGGACGCTCATCCCGCTGGAGCCGTGCCCGCCAGCCCTTGACCAGCATCACCACCCCCCTCCGTCCCTCGTCGTCATCGGTTCACCTTGGCGATGACATCGTCGGCGTACCGGCGCAAGCCGGCGATCTTGTTGGTGAGTGGCTCACGGTCCGGGCCGGTCTGGTAGGGCCAGCGGAAACCGACGATCGCATCGGTCACTCCCTGATCCTCCAGCCTGCGTACCCCATCCACGCTGTAGGCGTCCATCGAGATGACATGCACCTCGAACGGGCGGCCTGCGGCGCCTTCGGCCCTGCGCAGACCGGCCAGGCGGGCGAGCAGGCCGGGCAGGTCCGCCGGATCTCCCCCGCCGTGCAGCCAGCCGTCCCCGACCCGGGCGGCGCGGCGGAGCGCGGCGCCGGAGTGGCCGCCGATGAGGATGGGGATGGGCTCGGTCGGCACGGGCGCGATCTTGACCGGCGGGAGATCGAAGACCTTCCCGTGGTACTCGAAGTACCCGCCGGCGGACAGCCCACGGATGATCGCGAGCTCCTCATCCATCCGCCGCCCGCGGTCCGCCCAGGGCACGCCGAGCACCTCATAGTCCTCACGCCACGGGCTGGTCCCCACCCCCAGCACGAGCCGGTTGCCGGTGAGGACCGCGGTCGACGTCGCCTGCTTGGCCACCAGCACCGGGTTCCGCACCGGCAGCTTGATGACGAATGTGACAAAACGAAGACGCGTGGTGACCGCCCCGAGCGCCGGTATGAGCGAGAAGGGCTCGAGGAACGGCTTGTCCTCCAGGAACTCGCGGCCGCCGTCGGGAGTGAACGGGTACCGGCTGCTGGCGTGGCGTGGATAGCAGATGCTGTCGGGCACGACCATCGAGTCGTACCCGGCCTCCTCGGCGGCCCGGGCGAGCGGCGCGTAGAACGACGGGTCGGTCATCGATTCGGCGTAGGAGAAGCGCACAGGACCTCCCGAAACCAAACGAAACTAGAACGAGTTCTTGCGTAAAGTCAACCGGCTGGCGAGGCTGGTGCCATGGACCTTGCCGCGCTCGAGGAGATCCGCCGGCTGAAGTACCGCTACCTGCGCTGTGTCGACCTGAAGCTGTGGGACGAGATAGCGGACGTGTTCACGCCCGACGCCACGGTGGACTACGGCACGCTGGCGCTCGGCCAGCCGGTCAGGCTCAGCGGCCGGGAAGAGATCGTCGCCTTCCTGCGCGACAAGCTCGGGCCGGACATCATCACCGTGCACTTCGCGAGCCAGCCCGAGATCGATGTCGACGGCGCGGCGGCCACCGGCACGTGGAGCTTCGAGGACACCGTGATCGCCACCGAATACCGCGTCCTGATCAAGGGCGCCGCGTTCTACGAGGACCGTTACGCGCGGGCCGAGGACGGCCGGTGGAGGATCTCGCACACCGGCTACGTCCGCACCTATGAGGTCATGATGTCGCTGGACGACGCGCCGAGCCTGAGGTTCACCGCGAACCGCTGGGCCGCCGGGCAGGGAGCGGCGCAAGGGGCGCCGCCGGGCGCCTGACGCGCCCGTCGTTGACGCGTTTCTAGAACTCGTTCTACCCTGGCTCAGACTCGCCCGGCCTGGCTGCCCGGCCAGGACTCAGGCCCCGAGAGGTTGCCGTGCTCACCCAGCCGTTCGCGGACGCCGTGGCCGAAGCCGAGAAGATCATCACGGGCGCGCCCCATATCAGGACCGAGGCCGACCTGGCCGAGGGGTACGACTACCTGGCCGGGAACATCCGGGCCTCGCTGCAGCTCGCCTGGGCCTACCAGCGCGACTTCCCGTACTTCGTCTCCTCCACCGGCCCGTACACCAAGATGGGGCTCGACAACCCGGACGCTCTGTACTTTCACTCATATGTGCGCGACGACGCCGAGTACGTGGTCACCGGCCGCCGCGGCACCACCGCCGACCTGAGCTTCCAGGTGCTCGACGGCGACTACTCCCCCGTCGAGGTGCCGGGCAGCCTGACCGCGTTCGACGACCGGGCGATCGAGATCGCCGGCGATGGGTCGTTCGAGCTGCGGTTCGGCCCGGGCGGCCCCGGGCGCAACTACTTCACGCTCGGCCCGGGCGCGGCGATGCTGCTCGTCCGCGAGGTCTACAGCGACTGGGACGCCGAGCGGCGCGGCACCATCGGCATCCACCGCGCCGACCGCGCCGGCCGCGCGCCGCCCGTGCCGGACACCGAGGCGATGGCCAAGCGCTACCGGGTGGCCGGGAAGATCCTGCTGTCCCGGCTGCGGACCTTCCTCGCGTTCCCCGAGTGGTTCTACCTGACGCTGCCGGTCAACACGATGACCGAGCCGCGCCCCACGCCCGGCGGCCTCGCCTCCCAGTTCTCCTCGGCCGGCCACTACGACCTCGGCGACGACCAGGCGATGATCGTGACCGTCCCGGCCGCCGGCCGCCGCGTCGCGCCCTATCAGGGGATCCATCTCGGCAGCATGTGGTACGTCTCGCTGGATTACATCAACCACCAGACCAGCCTCACCGCCGGCCAGGCGCGCACCGACCCGGACGGCCGGCTGCGGTTCGTGATCAGCGAGCGCGACCCGGGCGTCGCCAACTGGCTGGAGTGCACCGGGCACCGGCGCGGCTACGTGCAGATCCGCTGGCAGCGGCTGTCCCGGGACCTGGCGCCCGCGGACGGGCCGCTGGTCGAGGTGGTTCCGTTCGCCGGCCTGCCGGGCGTGCTGCCGTTCTATCGGGAGGCGCGGGTGACGCCCGCGGACTACGCTGCCGGGATCGCCGCCCGCCAGGCTGCCGTCGCCGCGCGGATGCTGGGCTGATGACTCTGCTCACGGGCCAGGTGGTCGTGGTCTCCGGCGTCGGCCCGGGCCTGGGGCGGTCGATCGCGCTGGCCAGCGCGCGCGCCGGGGCCGACGTGGTGGTCGCCGCCCGTACGGCGTCCCGGCTGGACGAGGTGGCCAAGGAGGTCACCGCGCTGGGCCGCCGAGGCGTCGCGGTCCCGGCCGACGTCACCGACGGCGAGTCGGCCGCTCGGCTGGCCGAGGCAACGCTGGCCGCGTTCGGCCGGGTCGACGCGCTGGTGCACAACGCGTTCGCGATACCGCTGCTGACCAGCCTGGCCGACGCCGACCTGGACGCGATCCGCGCCGCGGTGGAGACCAACGCAATCGCCGCGCTGCGGCTGACCCGGCTGTTCACGCCCGCGCTCGCCGCCAGCCGGGGATCGGTCGTGATGATCAACTCGGCCGTGCTGCGCCATTCCCGGCCGGGCTTCGGCGGGTACAAGATGGCCAAGACCACACCTTAAGCGGAATACACAAGCGGCAAGGTGACGGTCCCCTTACCGCGGTCGCTCGGCGACGAACGAGCCCCAGCCCGGCGTGGTGACGATCAGCCCCTCATCCCGCAGCGCGGCGAGGACCTT
>Ga0207699_10000467_pt1 | contig 20592 bp, 13 predicted proteins | sample LARL51metaG_FD_184344 | JGI IMG/M metagenome (GOLD analysis project Ga0207699, IMG submission 184344) | Corn, switchgrass and miscanthus rhizosphere microbial communities from Kellogg Biological Station, Michigan, USA - LAR L5-1 metaG... | ecosystem: Host-associated > Plants > Roots >...
GGTGACAACTCACCCATCGTGGTCCAGCCTTTGGGCGTCGGGATGGGCGTGTCCAGCGCGAGCGCCTTGCCGCTTCCTTCGGGTCCGTATACCTCAACGACCCGGCCGCGGGGGAACCCGCCGATGCCGAGCGCCACGTCCAGCGCGATCGACCCGGTCGGGATCACCTCGATGGGTGCCCGGGCCTCATCACCGAGCCGCATGATCGAACCCCTGCCGAACTGCCGCTCGATCTGGGCGAGCGCGGTCTCCAGGGACTTCTCCCTGTCGCCGGTCTTGCCGCCCGCCCTGTCGCTGCCTGCCATGGATACTCCCGTCGGGATCATGGGCTTCCTGTCGGCACCCGACGCTACGCGCCGCCGCCGACAAAACTCCGCGCACTGGTCTGCTTGAAAAGGGCCCACGTCACGACGTGCCGCGCCGCAGACCACCACGTAGCTGCCTACTCTAGGCGAACAACTGTTCGATCATGAAGGCGACACGCCCGGAACCAGGAAGCCGTTCGCGGCTGCAACGGGTTCGCCCGGGGTGTCTAACGCAGCCGCTCCGGCACGTCGAAGGCCTCACAGACGGCCCGCCACACAGCCTTCGCATCCACGCCGTCAGCGAGTGCCTGGTCCACCGTGCGGCCGCCCAGCCCGGCCAGCACGAAATCCTTGGCCACACTGTCCGCGTAGGAGTCGCCGAACTGCGCCCGCATCCGCTCCCAGAACACTGTCAGGCGCACGGCGCCAGGCTACCGGCCGCCGGGGCCGCGCGCGGCGGGAGAACAGCAGCGAAACAACTGTTAACTTTTGTTGAGAATGTCTCAAGCTTCGCGGGGAAGATCTTCAACAAGCACGTAGCGAACCGCGTGGGAGCCAGGGATGACCCTCCGGGAAGAATCCGGGAACGGACCGTCGGCCGGCCCGGAAACCGGGGACCAACCAGGGGAACTCCCGGCCCAGCAACAGGAACCACCCGGCCAGCCGCAGGAACCGGCGGCCCAGTTGCAGGAATCACCGGCTCACCTGCGGGAAGCAGTCCCATCGGTGCCCCCGCCGCGGGAGGCTCCCTCCCCGCTGAAAGTGCCTGCACCGCGGGACGCGCCGCCGCCGCTGGAAGTACCCGCGCCCCGGGAAGCGCCTTCACCGCTGGAAGTACCTGCGCCTCGGGAAGCGCCTTCACCGGTGGAAGTACCTACGCTTCGGGAAGCGCCCCTACCGCTGGCGGCGGCGGCCCCACCACAGGAACCGGCGGCCCCGCCGCAGGGACCAGCATCTCCACTGCAAGAATCGGCGTCCCCCCTGCAGGAATCGGCGGCCATGCCCGGGACCCCCGGCGGCCTCATTGCCCGGGCAGAGCCTGATACAGGGACCGGGCCTGCGTCACCGGGCGGCAGCCCGCCCCGGCGTCGGCGGTCCCTGGCCGCCATTCTTATCGTCGGTTTTGCCGTCATCTGCCTGATCGGCCTTGGCGCCTTCGCCGCCGTGCTCCTGCTGCACGGGCGGACCCATGCCCGGCCGCCCGCGCTGCCGTCCGTTTTCCAGTTGCGGATGGGCGATTGTGTCAATTCCGGGCGGGACGGAATCTCCTCACCCACCGTCGTGCCCTGCGGCCAGCCCCACGACGCCGAGATCTATGCCAGGTTCGCGCTGGCTGGGCATGGCTGGCCGGGCAAGGCGGCCATCGGGGCCCAGGCGCGCCGAGGCTGCACGGCCAGGCTCGGCAGCTATCTCAACCCGCAACTGGCCACCACCGTCCTAGCGGAATCGTACGTTTTTCCCGACCAAGGTGCGTGGAACGCAGGCGAACGGACAGTTATCTGCGAAATCCGTAGCACAACGGGGAAGTTGACCGGCTCAGTCCGCGGTCTTAGCTAGTTATAGCCGTTTAGCAGCACGAATACCGATCATGGGGGATATCCTGCACACGACTGCATTAAGCGTTGCGGGGGGAGTGCGGAGATCTCTGTTCCGGTCCCACGTGGGGACGCTGCACCAGACGGGTTTGCTCTCATGCAAGAACTGCTCACGAGCTTGCCCGCCGCTGTGGCCTACCTGTCCGGGCCCGACCTGATCATCGATTTCGCCAACGAGGCATGCTTCCGGCTGATAGGCGACCGGGATCTGCTTGGCAGGCCGCTGGACCAAGCCTTCCCGGAACTGGCCGATCGGATGGACATACTCCACCAGATCATGAAAACCGGGGAGCCCGTCCACGGCAGCGAGGCGACCGTCCGGCTCAGCCGCGAGGCGCACGCCAAGCAACTGTTCCTTGATTACGTGTGCCAGCCGGTCCGTGACCCCGACGGGGACGTCACGGGGATCTTGCTGTACGCCACCGATGTCACCGCCCACGTCCAGGGGCGGCTCGAGCTGGAGGAGACGGCGGCCCAGCTCACGGTGACGGAGGAGCGGCTTCGCGGGCTGTTCGAGACCATGCCGCAGGGCGTCGTCCATTACGCCGCCGACGGGTCCGTGCTCGGCGCGAACCCCGCTGCGCGGCGGATCCACGGGCTGTCGGAGTCCGAGATGACCACCTGGCCGTTCGACACCGTCCGGCGGGCGGTGCACGAGGATGGCTCCCCGTTCCGGCCGGAGGAGCTGCCGCTCAGCAGGGTCCTGCGCACCGGGAAGATGGTCTCCGACATGATCGTCGGCGTGCCGCACGCCCGCACGGGCGAGATCCGCTGGCACCAGGTCACCGCGGTACCCGAGGCCAGGGACGAGGCGGGCCGCCCGCAACGCGCCTACGTGATGTTCACCGACCTGACCGAGCAGCGCCGGGTGGAGGCGGCCCTGCGGGAGAGCAACGCCCTGCTCGGCCGGCTGCGCGAGGCCAACGCGCTCGGCGTGATCGTCAGCAGCGAGCAGCGGATCCACGAGGCGAATGACTTCTTCCTCGACCTCATCGGCTACAGCCGCGAGGACCTGGAGACGCGGCGCCTGTCCTATCAGTCGATCACCCCCCCGGAATACGCCGGCGGCGACCTCGCCGCGGTCGCGCAGCTGCGGCGGACGGGCGTCGTTCCGGCGCTGGAGAAGGAATACGTGCACCGCGACGGGCACCGGATACCGGTCCTGATCGGGGGCGCGGTGATCGACCCCGACCCGCTGCGCTGGGTGACCTTCGTGGTGGACCTCACCGCCCGGCAGCGCGCCGAGCGGGAGCGCGCCGAGCTGCTGGTCCGGGAACGCGCCACCAAGGCCGAGGCCGACCGGGCCCGGGAACGGCTCACGTTCCTGCTCCACGCCGGGGAGATGGTGGCCGCCACCGACGACCGGCAGCAGATGCTTGAGCACGCCGCTCACCTGGTGGTGCCGGCCCTGGCCGACCACTGCGTGGTGTACCTGCCGGCCGCGGACGGCACCCTGCACGCCACCTCGCTCGCGCACAGCGACCCGGCCCGCGTCCCGGTGCTCGCCGAGTTCCGGCAGCACAAGATCCCCCCGATCGGCCCGATGTCGATCCAGCTGGCCTATTCCACCGGGACCAGCCAGCTCCTGCGGGACGCGAAGGCGCAGCTGCCGCAGTGGCACGACCTCGCCCCGGACCTGGCCGAGCTGCTGGTCCGGCTGCGGGCCGACTCCGTCCTGTCCACGCCGCTGCTGGTGGACGAGCGCCCGGTGGGTGTCCTCGCCCTCGCCCGCGACGCTGAGCGGCCCGGCTTCACCGACACCGATATCGCGGTGGTCGAGGAGTTCGCCCGCCGCCTAGCCGACGGGCTGGCCGCCGCGGACACGTTCGCGCGCGAGCACGCCATCGCGGAAACCCTGCAGCGTTCGGTCCTGCCCGGCGCCCTGCCCAGCATCGCTCGGCTGGACCTGGCGGTTCGTTACCTGCCCGCCACCGAGGGCGGCGACGTGGGGGGCGACTGGTACGACGCCTTCCCCCTGGACGGCAACCGGGTCGGGCTGGTGATCGGCGACGTGACCGGCCACGGCATCGGCTCGGCGTCGATCATGGGACAGGTCCGCAGCATCCTCCGCGCCTACGCGATCGACCACCCCGATCCCGGCGAGGTCCTGGAGCGCACCAACGCCGCCCTGACCCGGCTCCTGCCGGAGGCGCTCGCCACCGCCGTCTACGCCGTTCTCGATCCCGGCACCGGCGAGCTGGTCTACGCCAACGCCGGGCACCTGCCCCCGCTCGTCGCCACCGGCGCCGGGGAGGTCCACTACCTCGACGAGCCGACCGGGACCATGCTGGGCGCCTCCCCCGACGCGACCTATACCGCGGGCCGCTGGCGGCTTCCCGCCTGGGGCATATTCCTCAACTACACCGACGGATTGATCGAGAACGGCCGCCGCGACCTGGCCGACGGCCTCGACGCACTGGCCGGCGTCATGCGGCGGTCGGTCGGCCTCACCGCCGAGCAGGCCTGCGCCGCGGTGCGGGACCAGCTGCTCGGCGCGGACGTCAGGGACGACGACGTGTGCCTGCTCGCCGCCCGGCTGCTGGGCTGACGGTCCGGACTGTCGGCAGCAGCAGGCAGGATGGGTATGTGCTTGGGACATCAACCCGGGCGGACCCGCTGCACGGTTTCAGCGACCTCACCCGCGACTGGTTCACCGGGGCGTTCAGCGCGCCGACGCAGGCGCAGGCGGAGGCTTGGGCGGCGATCGCAGCGGGCGACAACACGCTGGTCGTCGCGCCGACGGGGTCGGGCAAGACGCTGGCCGCCTTCCTGTGGGCACTGGACCGGCTGGCGAGCGACCCGCCTCCCGCCGATCCGAAGCTGCGCTGCCGGGTGCTCTACATCTCCCCCCTCAAGGCGCTGGCGGTGGACATCGAGCGGAACCTGCGCGCCCCGCTGACCGGGATCCGCCAGGTGGCGCGGCGGCGCGGGCTGCCCGAGCCCGACATCGGCGTGGCGGTCCGCACCGGCGACACGGCGGCGGACGAGCGCCGGCGCCTGGCCAGCAAGCCACCGGACATCCTCATCACCACGCCGGAATCGCTGTTCCTGATCCTGACCTCACGGGCCCGCGACGCCCTGCGCGGCGTGGACACGGTCATCGTGGACGAGGTGCACGCGTTGGCCGGGAACAAGCGGGGCGCGCACCTGGCGCTGTCGCTGGAACGCCTCGACGCGCTGCGGGCCGGCGCCGACGGGGACGGACAGGGGAGCTCCGGGGGGCCATCCTCCCCGGCCGGTACCTCCCCCCGGGCCGGAGCCGCCCAGCGGATCGGGCTGTCGGCGACCGTCCGGCCCCCCGAGGAGGTGGCAACGTTTCTGGGCGGATCCCGCCCGGTCACGATCGCCGCCCCGCCCAGCAGCAAGCAGATCGAGATCAAGATCGTGGTGCCGGTCGAGGACATGTCCGACCTCGACGCGCCCGCCGCGATCACGCCCCAAGCCGTCCCGGGCAGCGTGCCGAGCGTCCTGGTCGGCCCGGTGGGACCGGACGGCTCCGTCCCGGACCTGCCGCCGCCCCCCGCCCAGCGCTCGATCTGGCCGCACGTGGAGGAGCGGGTGCTCGATCTCATCGAGCAGCACCGGTCCACCATCGTCTTCGCCAACTCCCGCCGGCTGGCCGAACGGCTCTGCGGCCGGCTCAACGAGCTCGCCGCCGAGCGCGCCGAGGAGGCGGCCGCGGCCGAGGAGGGCCTGCCGCCGCCCGCGCCGGCCGCCCCCGCCGTGCCGGCGCAGATCATGGCCCAGGCCGGCGCCTCGGCGGGGGCACCGGCCGAGGTCGCCCGGGCCCACCACGGCTCGGTGTCCCGGCAGGAACGGGCGCAGATCGAGGAGGCGCTGAAGGCGGGCCGCCTGCCGGCCGTGGTCGCCACCTCCAGCCTGGAACTGGGCATCGACATGGGCGCCGTGGACCTGGTCATCCAGGTGGAGTCACCGCCGTCGGTGGCCAGCGGGCTGCAGCGCACCGGCCGGGCCGGGCACAACGTCGGCGACGTCTCCCGCGGCGTGTTCTTCCCGAAGTACCAGGGCGACCTGGTGCAGTCGGCGGTGGTGGCCCAGCGGATGCGGGACGGCGCGATCGAGGAGCTGCGCAGCCCGCGCAACCCGCTCGACGTCCTCGCGCAGCAGATCGTCGCCATGGTCGCGATGGACGACTGGGAGGTCGGCGCGCTGGAGCAGGTGGTCCGCCGGGCCGCGCCGTTCAGCGGCCTCACCCGGCCGGTGCTGGAGGCCGTGCTGGACATGCTGGCCGGCCGGTATCCCAGCGAGGAGTTCGCCGAGCTGCGGCCCCGGCTGGTCTGGGACCGGACCACCGACACCCTGCACGGCAGGCCCGGCGCCCAGCGGCTCGCCGTCACCAGCGGCGGCACCATCCCCGATCGCGGCCTGTTCGGCGTGTTCCTGGCCGGGCCGCAGCGCCAGGGCCGCAACTCCCACCGGGTCGGTGAGCTCGACGAGGAGATGGTGTACGAGTCGCGGGTGGGCGACGTGTTCGTGCTCGGCGCCAGCTCGTGGCGGATCGAGGACATCACCGCCGACCAGGTGCTCGTCTCCCCCGCCCCGGGCCAGCCCGGCAGGCTGCCGTTCTGGCATGGCGACGCGCCCGGCCGCCCGGCCGAGCTCGGCCGGGCGCTCGGCGCGTTCTGCCGCGAGCTCGGCGAGGCGGGTGAACAGGCGGCCACGGCGAGGCTGCGCTCGGCCGGGCTCGATGAGCTGGCGGCGGCGAACCTCGTCCGTTACCTCACGGCGCAGCGGGAGGCCACCGGCTACCTGCCCGACGACCGGACGCTGGTGATGGAGCGGTTCCGGGACGAGCTCGGGGACTGGCGGCTGGTCCTGCACAGCCCGTACGGGGCGCGGGTGCACGCCCCGTGGGCGCTGGCCATCGCCGCCCGGCTGCGTGAGCGCTACCAGGACATGGACGTGCAGGCGCTGCACACCGACGACGGGATCGTGCTGCGGGTGCCGGACGCCGACGAGCCGCCGCCGGCCGGCATCGCCGAGTTCGACGCGGACGAGCTGGAGCCGCTGATCACCGCCGAGCTGGGCGGCTCGGCGCTGTTCGCGTCCCGGTTCCGCGAATGCGCCGCCCGCGCGCTGCTGCTGCCGCGCCGCCAGCCGGGCCGGCGCTCCCCGCTCTGGCAGCAGCGGCAGCGGTCGGCGCACCTGCTGGCCGTGGCGGCCAGGTATGGCACCTTCCCGATCGTGCTGGAGACCGTCCGGGAGTGCGTGCAGGACGTGTTCGACGTGCCCGCGCTGACCAGCCTCATGCGCGACCTGGCCGGCCGCAAGGTCCGGCTGGTCGAGGTGGAGACGCCGGCGCCGTCCCCGTTCGGCAAGTCGCTGCTGTTCCGCTACATCGGCGCGTTCATGTACGAGGGCGACTCGCCGCTGGCCGAGCGGCGCGCCCAGGCGCTGGCGCTGGACTCCTCGTTGCTCGCCGAGCTGCTCGGCCAGGCGGACCTGCGCGAACTGCTCGATCCCGAGGTCGTGGAGCAGACGCAGAACGAATTGCAGCGGCTGGCCCCCGGCCGCGCCTGCCGCGACCTTGAGGCGGTCGCGGACCTGCTGCGCACCATCGGGCCGCTGTCGGCGTCCGAGGTCGCCGACCGGTGCACCGAACCTGGGGCGGCGCCCGGCTGGCTGGCCGAGCTGGCGGCGCAGCGCCGGGCGATCGAGGTGCGGATCAGCGGCGAGGCGCGCTGGACGGCGATCGAGGACGCGGGGCGGCTGCGCGACGCGCTGGGCGTGCCGTTGCCGGTCGGCGTGCCGGCCGCGTTCACCGAGCCGGTGCCCGATCCGCTGGAAGACCTGGTGGCCAGGTACGCGCGCTGCCACGGCCCGTTCACCACCGCCGACGTGGCCGGCCGGTACGGCCTCGGGCAGGCGGTCGTCACCGGCGCGCTGCGGCGGCTGGCGGCGCAGGGCCGGGTCAGCGAGGGTGAGTTCCGGCCCGGCGGGCGGGGCGCCGAATGGTGCGACGCTGAGGTGCTGCGGCTGCTGCGGCGCCGCTGCCTGGCCCGGCTGCGCAAGGAGGCCGAGCCCGTCCCGCCGGAGGTCCTTGGCGCGTTCCTGCCCGCCTGGCAGCACGCGGGTCAGCGGCTGACCGGGCGCGGCGACGGGCCGAGACCCGGCCGCAGCGGCCGGCCGGCCAGGCCGGATGCGGTGTACGACGCGGTCGAGCAGCTGGCCGGGGCGCCGGTGCCGGCCTCCGCGCTGGAGACGCTGACGCTGCCCGGCCGGGTGCCCGGCTACCAGGGCGCCGTGCTGGACGAGCTGACCGCCGCCGGTGAGATCGTCTGGGCGGGCGCCGGCGGCCTGCCGGGGGGCGACGGCTGGCTGGTGCTGGCGCCCGCGCACACCGCCCCGTTGCTGCTGCCCGCGCCGTCGGAGATCACCATGACGCCGCTGCACGAGGCGGTGCTCGCGGTCCTGGACGGCGGCGGCGGGATGTTCTTCCGGATGCTCGCCGACCGGGCGGCGGGGCTGCTGCCGGAGGCGGAGCGGCGCGGCTCCACCGACGCCGCGGTGGCCGCGGCGATCTGGGACCTGGTGTGGGCGGGCCGACTCACCAACGACACGCTCGCGCCGCTGCGCACGGTTCTCGGCACCGGGCGGCCGGTAGCGGACGCGGGCCGGCCCGCGGCGCGTCCGGGCAGGCCGGCCGGCCCGGGCCTTCCGGGCGGGCCGGGGACGAACGGGCTGGGCAGGCCCGGCGGACTGGGCGGACCGGGCGGCGGCCCGGCCAGGCCCAGCGGGCCGGGTGATCCCGGCTGGGTGGCGCTGCCCGCCCGGCCCGCCCGCACGGGCCGGTTCGGCGCACGCAGGCCAGGCTCGGGGCGGATGGGGATGGCCAGCCGCACCGGGCCGCCCACGGTGTCCGGCCGGTGGTCGCTGCTGCCGGAGCCGGACCCCGACCCGACCAGGCGGCTGCACGCACTCGCGCGCACGCTGCTGGAACGGCACGGCATCCTGACCAAGGGCGCCGTCACCGCCGAACGGCCGGCCGGTGGATTCGGCGCGCTTTACCCGGTGCTGCGGGCGATGGAGGAGGCCGGACACTGCCGCCGCGGCTACTTCGTGGAGGGCCTGGGCGGCGCCCAGTTCGCGCTGCCCGGTGCGGTGGACCGGATGCGGGCGATCGCCGCGGACAGGGCAGACCCGGTCCAGGCTGGGCCGCCGCCCTTCCCGGGCGCCCCGGACGGGTGGCAGGCGTGGACCCCGGAGGCGCGGCAGGAGGACGCCAAGGGCCCGCCGGTGACGGTGCTCGCGGCGGCCGACCCGGCCAACCCGTTCGGCGCGGCGCTGGCCTGGCCCGCCCGGCCCGGCGAAGTGCCCGGCGGGCACCGGCCCGGCCGCAAAGCCGGCGCCCTGGTGGTGCTGTCCGAGGGCGAGCTGGTCCTGTACGTGGAGCGCGGCGGCAAGACGCTGCTGTCGTGGACGAGCGACCCCGCCGTCCTGGCCCCGGCCGCGGCCGGCCTGGCGGAGGCGGTGCGCGGGGGGGCGCTCGGCCGCCTCACCGTCGAGCGGGCCGACGGCTCCGGGGTGTACGAGTCGCCGCTGGCGCAGGCCCTGGCCGACGCCGGGTTCCGCCCCACCCCCCGCGGTCTGCGCCTGCGCGGTTAGCGGGCGACGAGAACTATGAACTCGCCATCGGCGATGTCAAGGCTCAGATCGTCCACCCCGTTGACCCCGCCGCGATAGGTCTTGGTCACCTGATCGAAAACCGATCTGTGCCATCGCTGCTCCTCGCGTCGCCAGCCGGGTCCGGAGATCGCCGGGTGGCCCATGGGATCCAGCCTGGTCCTACCCTCTGGTGTTGCGCGTGACCGGGCTCGGGCCAGTCGTGGCGCTCGTCACCGCGTCAAACCGGGCATAATGCATGACATGCGACTGTCTGCCCGCGCCGATTACGCGCTGCGTGCCGCGATCGAACTCGCCGCGACGGAGCGCAATCACATCACGGCCGAGCAGCTGGCACGGGCGCAGAACATTCCAGGGAAGTTTCTCGAGGCCATTTTGACCCAGCTGCGCCGGGCCGGCCTGGTGCGCAGCCAGCGCGGCCCGGAGGGCGGCTTCTGGCTCGCCAGGCCCGCGTCCGACATCTCACTGGCCGACATCATCCGGGCCATCGACGGGCCGCTGGTCGGTGTGCGGGGTGAACGCCCGGAAAAGGTCGGTTACAGCGGCGCCGCGGAGCCGCTGCAGACCGTATGGATCGCCCTACGCGCCAATGAGCGGGCGATCCTGGAGGAGGTGACGCTGGAGGACATCGTCACGCGTCATCTTCCGCTCCGGGTCCGCGAGCTCGCGGAAGACCCGCGGGCATGGGCGAGCGGGCCCAGCTGAACCCCTGGTATCCCTGGTCCCGCTCTCCCTAGACCGGGATCATGTCCGTGACGTCGCGGATCCGGCGGGCCACCTCGTCGTCGAAGGCGGCCGTCTTGCCGGGCGGCAGCTGCACCGCGTCGAGGACGGCACCGGCCCCGGTACCGAGCTCGCGGCCCGAGGCCAGCCGGATCGGCTGCCCAGCGCCGCTGAACGCCTGCGGCGTCGCCGGCGTGTCCATGCCGACGGCGGCGGGCGCATCCAGGGCCGGTTCCCTGACCCCGGCCAGCACCGGCTCGCTCTGCAGCTCCGCGAGCGCGAAGTTATCTGATACTTCCCGGAACACCTGCGACAACGGGGCCCCGAGCGCTGAGCAGATCGCCGCCAGCAGCTCCGAGGACGCTTCCTTCTGGCCGCGCTCCACCTCGGACAGGTATCCCAGCGACACCCGGGCCGCCGCGGAAACCTCGCGAAGCGTGCGACCCTGCCGCTGACGCAGCCGCCGCAGTGCGTCACCAAGCAAGTGACGAAGCAGGACCATGGTCACGCTCCCTTCCCGAGGTCAGTATTCCCAAGTTCAGTATCACAGCACCCACGGTACCTGCCTTTACCGACAGTGCGGGAGAGCACATGCTCCCGTGTTCGCTGATGACGTAACGCTGTAATCACAGGCTTTCTTCCCCCAGCACGCTCCACAGCAGCCGCAGCGACCGCTCCACCGTGCCCCGCCGGATCTCGTCCCTGCTGCCGGACAGGGCGAGCGTCTGGACCACCGCTCCGCCGTCCGCGCATACCGCGATGTGGACGGTGCCGGGCGGCTTGCCCTCCGCGGGGTCCGGCCCGGCCACCCCGGTGGTCGCCACCCCGGCCGTCGCGCCCAGCCGCCGCGCCACCCCGGCCGCCATCGCCCCCGCCACGTCCGGGTCGACCGCTCCCCGCTCCGCCAGCAGCGCCGCGGGCACGCCCAGCAGCGCCGCCTTCAGGTCCGTGGCGTAGGCGATCACGCCGCCGCGGAAGACCACCGAGGCACCGGGGACGGCGGTGATCGCGGCGCCGAGCAGCCCGCCGGTGAGCGACTCGGCGACCGCGACGGTCTGCTGCCGCTGCGTGAGCAGCCCCACGATCCGGGCCGTCAGCTCAGCGCCGGCGGGCTCGGCCGGCCCGGCCTGGCCCGCGCTGGGCAGTCCGGCGCGCGGCGGCCCCGCGCCGCTCAAGGCACCGCCCCCGCCCCGGCGGGCGGGCGGCGGTGCAGCCGCACCGCGCGCACGCCGTAGTCGATGCCGGTGACCACCGTGACCGCCACCGCCGCCGCCATCACCACCTCCCGCACCACGGCCGGCGGCCCCGGCAGCACGTACAGCGCGATCGCGACCACCTGCAGCAGCGTCTTCAGCTTGCCGCCCCGGCTGGCCGCGATCACGCCGCGGCGGATGACCCAGAACCGCAGCAGTGTCACGGAGATCTCCCGGGCCAGAATGACCACGGTCACCCACCACGCCAGCTCACCCAGGGCGGACAGGGTCACCAGCGCGGCGCCGGTGAGCGCCTTGTCCGCGATCGGGTCCGCGATCTTGCCGAAGTCGGTGATCAGGCCGCGGCTGCGGGCGAGCCGGCCGTCCAGCAGATCCGTCACGGACGCCACGCCGAACACGACGAACGCCGCCACCCGCCAGCCCGTCCCGCCGGCCAGCAGGCAGGCGACGAAGACCGGCACCAGCACCAGGCGCAGCACGGTCAGCGCGTTGGCCACGTTGACCAGCCCGGGGCCGGGCAGCGCGGGCCGGGACGGCGCGGGCGGGCCGGGCGGTGCGGGCTGGGCAGGCCGCGCCGCACCGTGGGGCGGCTCACCTCCCGGCAGCACCGGCCCGCCCGGTCAGCGCGGCTGGCCGCGCCGCGGCCCGGCGGGCCGGGCGTCGGCCGTCAGATCGACCCCCTCGGACCCGGTGACCGTGGCGCCGACCATGTCGCCGGCGGCCAGCGGCGCCGGCGAGGCCACGGTCGTCACCCCGTCCACCTCGGGTGCCTGGTGGGCCGCCCGGCCCTCGTAGCGCTGGCCGCCGAGATCCTCCTCGATCAGGACCTCCACCGTCTCGCCGACGCGGTCGGCGGCGCGCTGGGCCATGACTTCCTCGGCGATATCGGACAGCTCGTCGGCGCGGCGGGCGATTTCCTCCGGTTCCAGGTGCCCGGGCAGCGAGGCGGCCTCGGTCCCCTCCTCGTCGGAGTAGCCGAAGATGCCGATCGCGTCCAGCCGGGCCAGCGACAGGAACCGCTCGAGCTCGGCCAGGTCGCCGGCCGTCTCACCGGGGAACCCCACGATGAAGTTGGACCGGATGCCCGCGTCCGGGCACGCGTGCCTGATCTGGTCGATCAGGGCACAAAACCGCTCGGTGTCGCCGAACCGGCGCATCGCCCGCAGGACGCTGCCGCTCGCGTGCTGGAAGGACAGGTCGAAGTAGGGCGCGACACCGGGGGTGGAGGTCATCACGGTCACCAGGCTGGGCCGGACCTCCGCGGGCTGGAGGTAGCTCACCCGGACCCGGGCGATCCCCGGTACCGCGGCCAGCGCCGGAAGCAGCTCATCGAGCAGGGCGATCTTGCCCAGGTCCTTGCCGTAGGAGGTGGAGTTCTCGCTGACCAGCAGCAGCTCGGTCACGCCGTGGCCGGCCAGCCAGCCCGCCTCGGCGATCACGTCCTCCGTGGGGCGGGACAGGAAGGCGCCGCGGAAGGCCGGGATCGCGCAGAAGCTGCACCGGCGGTCACACCCGGAAGCGATCTTGAGCGGTGCCACCGGGCCGCCGCCCAGCCGGCGCCGCATGGTCCGCGGTCCCGACGCGGGCGCCGTCCCCGGTGGCAGGTCGGGGATGGCGCTGCCGCTGCCGGGCATGCCGTGGCCGGGGATGTGCGGGCGAGGCGCGGCGGGCCGTCCAGCGGGGGCGAGCGGGAGCAGCCGCCGCCGGTCACGCGGCTCGTGCGCGGGCAGCCGTTCGCCGGCCAGCACCGCGTCCAGCCGGGCGGCGATGTCGCCGTAGTCGTCGAAGCTCAGGACCTGCGCCTCGGGCAGCGCCTCGGCCAGCTGCGATCCGTACCGTTCGGCCAGGCAGCCCACGGCGACGACCCGGGCGTCGCCGGACGCGGCGCCGAGCAGTTCGGCGATGGACTCCTGCTTCGCCGCCTCGATGAAGCCACACGTGTTGACGAGGACGACCTTCGCCTCGCCCGCGTCCTCGCCGCTGGCCAGCGTCCAGCCGGCCGCGTCGAGCCGCCCGGCGAGTTCCTCGGAGTCGACCTCGTTGCGCGCACAGCCCAGGGTCACCAGGCTGACGGTCCGCTCCCCTGGCTGCGGGTTCTCCATGCTCGGCGACACACCGGCAGACTACGGTAAGACCGGCCGTGCGCAGGCCGCGGCGCCCGGGGCGTCAGCCCGACGCCGGGGCGGGCAGCTTCTTGTCCGGCCCGAAGCTCAGCGTCACCGGCTGGCCGACCGAGCCCGGCCGGCCCAGGTTCGTGCCGTTCACGGTCAGCAGGATCCCGCCCGGGTTACCGATCTGCATGGTCACGTTGCGGTGGAACGTCCACGTCATGCTGCTCCCGCCGACCACGAGGTCCTGCGACAGGTACGCCCCGGCCGGCGTGGTGAATTCCACCCAGCAATCCTCGATGGCAGTCAGCCGGATGACCACCCGGTGGCTGACATGGGTCGGCGTGGGAGTCGGCGTGATGGACGCGGCGGCCGCGGCCGACGGGTGGTGGCTCGGCGGAGCGGCGACGGGGGTGTGACCCCCCGGTGAGGCCACCGCCGCCACCGCCCGGTACACGCCGTACCCCACCAGCAGCGCCAGCACGACGATCATCGCCAGGCTCCAGTTGGGCCTGCGGCGCTCCTTCAGCTTGATCGGTGTGGCCGGCTCGAAGACATCCGCGGCCCTGATCGCCTGGGGCGCGCCGTGCGTGGTGTCGTAGTCGTGGATCAGCGGCTCGGAATCGACCCCGACCACGCGCGCGATGCTGCGGATGTGGCCGCGGGCGTAGAAGTCGCCGCCGCAGGCGGAGAAGTCGTCATGCTCGATGCCCCGGACGATCGTCTCCCGGATGCGGGTCCGCTCACTGACCTGCGCAAGGGTGAGACCGGCCTGGCTGCGGGCCTGCGCCAGGGCGTCACCAATGCTCACGCCGCGCCTCCACTCCGTTTGTAGCGCTGCTGCCGCCCGGGAACGCGGCCGCAGTGGCCGGATGAGAGGGGCCCCGGACGCGGGACCGGTAACCAAGTTTAGACCCGCGGCCGGCGGGCGGTGAGGGCCCAGGGGCCCTCCTCAACCGTCCTGCCCGCCCCGCAACGAGGCCAGCACGCCGGGCAGGTCGTCGGGGGTGACCAGGACGTCCCTTGCCTTGGATCCTTCACTGGGGCCCACGATGCCCCGGCTTTCCAGCAGGTCCATCAGCCTGCCCGCCTTGGCGAACCCGACCCGCAGTTTCCGCTGCAGCATGGAGGTCGAGCCGAACTGGGTACTGATGATGAGCTCGGCGGCCTGGATGAGCACTTCCAGGTCGTCGCCGATGTCGGTGTCGATGTCGCGCTGCTGCCCCTCGGGCGCGCCCACGTCCTCCCGGTAGGTGGGCTGGGCCTGCTTGGTGCAGTGCGCGACGACCTCGCGGATCTCCTTCTCCGACACGAAGGCGTTCTGGATCCGCAGCGGCTTGCTCGCCCCCATTGGCAGGAAGAGCGCGTCGCCCTGCCCGATCAGCTTCTCGGCGCCCGGCTGGTCGAGGATGACCCGGCTGTCGGTCAGGCTGGAGGTGGCGAACGCGAGCCTGGTCGGGACGTTCGCCTTGATCAGCCCGGTGACCACGTCCACGCTGGGACGCTGGGTGGCGACCACCAGGTGGATGCCCGCGGCGCGGGCCAGCTGGGTGATCCGCACGATCGCGTCCTCGACGTCGCGCGGGGCGATCATCATCAGGTCGGCCAGCTCGTCCACGATCACCAGCAGGTAGGGGTAGGGCAGGAAAACCCGCTCGCTGCCCGGCTGCGGGGTGAGCTTGCCCGCCCGCGCGGCCTTGTTGAAGTCGTCGATGTGCCGGAACCCGGACGCGGCGAGGTCATCGTAGCGGCGGTCCATCTCCCCGACCACCCACTGCAGTGCCTCCGCCGCCCGTTTCGGGCTGGTGATGATCGGGGTGATCAGGTGCGGTATCCCCTGGTAGATCACCAGTTCCACCCGCTTCGGGTCGATCAGGATCATCCGCACGTCATCCGGGGTGGACCGCAGCAGTATCGAGGTGATCAGCCCGTTGACGCAGGTTGAGTTGTGGGTGGGAATGCATGACCGGCTGGCTAGGTATAGACGGCTGGGGCTGTCGACTTGGATGCAACGCACTGGTACCGATTCGATGGGCCGGACGGCGGTGATGTACCTGGTGGACTGCTCGCGACCCCATTTGTGACGAGCAGAGAGCACCTTACGGGGAAGGCGGGCGAGGGGCAGCGATGACGAGACGATGACTTCCCACGACTCCGCGCCAACCTTGCCGGCACGGATGCGCCCAGAACGATGATGGACCTGCGCCACGCAGCCGAGACTGCTGACGAGCGCCCGGAATCCATCAACAAGCGCCCAGCTAGTGTTCGTGAACCGATAGCTGCCGTGGTGGTCCACGTGGCCGTCCGAGTCAACCAGCCCCTGCACGACGGCAAGGCGCTGGCGGGTAGATCCGTATAGGTACACGTCCGGGATGCACTTGCCGGTCGCAAGGCCGAGCGATCGCCAAGCGGGACCGAGGCCACGAACGCCAAAGTGGCCCCTATCAGAGCGCGGGCGCGCATCGTAGCCCGCGGAAATGAACTCCTCAATCAGCCATTTGCGGTCCTGTGGATCACAGGCAACGCGGCCGGGGCTACGAGTGTCGCCGTCGCCGAGAAGGTAGCCCAGCACGTACGGGTCAATTGGCAAAGCGACTTCGGGCAGCATAAGCGGCTTTGCCGCAGGAATCGCGTGATTACGCTGGTGCCCGGAGTGCAGAGTCGCAGCTATCTCTGCCGTGGTCCTCGGGGTCACGGTCTTGCTGACAGGTTCCGGCCGCCTCCATTGCTGCTGTACCGCAGACGAGGTCCTCCCTAGCAGTGCACCGATCTCGGCACTTGTGAGTCCCTTCGTACGCAGGGACCGCATCTCATCGCGGTCACCACGCCGGTAAGGCCTTGCAGAGGAACGGGCCGGAGACCACGACGGCCAGTTGTCCGGATACTGCGCACCGCCCGGCGAGGCGTAGCCGTATGCCTTGCGCGTTTTCCGGTCCCAGGTTCGCCACAGATGCTCCGCGTCGGCCACGATGACAGTGCCGTCACTGAACTCCACCTCGTAGCAGGGACGGCCATGCATGACCGGAGTGGCGGCGATCACCATACACAGGTGTCCGCGCTCATCGAAGACTTGCTGGCCAGGCCGAACCTCGCCCATCGTGATCCAACCCTTGGGCGTCGGGATCGGGGTGTCCAGAGCCAGCGCCTTGCCCGCGCCAGTGGCACCCGCAATAAGCATGTGAGGCATCTTTGCGAGGTTGGCGATGACGGTACGGCCCTCGACGTCCTTGCCCAGCCCGACCACCAGCGGGTGATGGTCGCCGACGGCCACCGGGGACCGGAGCACATCGCCTAGGCTGACGATCTCACGGTCGCTGTTGGGGATCTCCACCCCGATCGCCGACTTGCCCGGGATCGGCGACAGGATACGCACGTCCGCGCTCTTCACCGCGTAGGCGATGTTCTTCGACAGTTGGGTGACCCGCTCCACCTTGACCGCGTCGCCCAGCTTGATCTCATACCTGGTCACGGTCGGCCCGCGGCTGAAGCCGGTGACCGCCGCGTCCACCTCGAACTGGTCCAGCACGGCCGTCAGCGCGCGCACGACGGTGTCATTGGCCTGGGTCCGCTCCTTGGGAGCCGTACCCGGCCGCAGCAGTGCAGGCGGCGGCAGGGTGTAGCTGGAGTCGCTCGACCCGGTCAGGGTGAGCTGCTCGGTGCGGCCGGGCAACGGGGCGGCGCCGGGCGCGGGCTGGCGCCCGGCGGTGGGCGCGCCGAACCCCAGCACATCCAGCAGCCGGTCCTCGTCGTCTGGCCCGGCCGTCGCCGCTGGGACGCGGCCATCGGCCTCGGCCGTCGCCTCCCGGCCTGGAGCCGTCACCGGTGCGGTCAGCGCTGCGGTCCCGCCGGCCGCCCCTTCGCCCGCGCCCGCGGCGCGCAGCAGCGGCGTGTCATACGGCTTGCTGTGCTCACCGGCCTCGATCGCGGCCTGCCGCTTGCGCCCGAACCGGGCGGCCGGGCGCTGGCCGGTCCCGGCCTCGCCGCCCTGCCCATCGGCCTGCCCGCGCCCGGCCCTGCCGCGCAGCTCCGCCAGCCGGTCAGGCACCCGGTGCAGCGGCGTACCGGTGATGACCAGCAGGCCGAACGCGCAGAGCAGCGCCAGCAGCGGGGCGGCGACCCACGGGGTCACCACGGCCACCAGCGGGGCCGAGACGGCATACCCGATGAAGCCGCCCGCCGCGCGCATCGCGGCGGACCCGTCGGCGGGGGTGGGGGTGCCGTGGGCGATGTGCAGCAGGCCCAGGGCGCCGACGAGCAGGGCGGACCCACCGATCGTCAGCCGGCCGGTTTCCGCGTTGCGGTCCGGGTGGCGCAGGAACCGCCAGGCCAGCAGCGCCAGCAGCACCGGCACCAGCCAGGCCAGCGAGCCGAACGCGCCATGCACCAGCTCGGTCATGATCCGGCTGGCGTTGCCCAGATGCCACCAGGTGGTGGCCGCGACCACGATCGCCGCGCCGAGGAAGGCCAGACCCAGGCCGTCCCGCCGGTGCAGCGGGTCGAGGTCACGCGCGCTGCGGCCCAGGGCCCGGGCCCCCGCTCCGGCCGCGTGGGCGAACAGCATCCACACGCCCGACACGGCACGGGCCACCCAGCCGATGAAGATCATGATCGGGTCGGCCTGTGGCGCTGACCGGCGCTTCGAACGCCCGCGGCCCCGGCCGCCCTTGGATCCGCCCCGCGTGTTCCTGCCCTTGCCGGAGCCCTTGCGCGTTGACCCGCGGCCGGGCGGCGGCATGCTGCTGGTGGTGCGCGAACGCCCGCCGGAACCGGGCTGACGGCTGCGCACGGCTGTCCCGCCCTGGGGCCGGGCACCGCCCTTGGGGACACGGGTAGCCATGATGACCACGGTAACCAGAATCACCTGGCGGCCGAAACAACGCGGGCCGCGTGTCGCGATCCGGGGCGGATGCCCCGGGCATGCCGCCGGGTTTAGCGTGCGGCTGACGGGTACCGTCCCCTTCGGCTGGCTGCCTCGCCGGGGCGGTCGTGGGGCGGTCGTGGGGGTGAACGGCAATGGGCGGTTGCGTGGCAGAGTCAGGAAGACTCCGCCAACGGAGTTGGCATCCGGCGCCCCGGGCATTCACGCTGGTAGGAGGCCGTAGCTGGGGCCTGACGGGACCGCCTGGCGGGCGAGACGGACACCCTGGCGCCGCCCGCTGCGTTGCCCCGGCCATGACACGACGGAGGCCCGTGTGACAAGCCTGGCCCGCGGCCCGGTGGGGGCCGAGCCGCCGGGGGCAGCCCGGCCGGACGGGACGCGGGAACCGGACGGCACGGGCCATCCCGCGCTGCGGGGGCTGCCCGCGGTGTGGCTGCGCGCCAACTGCCCCTGCCCCGGCTGCCAGGACCCGGGCAGCGGGCAGCGCCTCGCCGCCATCACCGGCCTGCCGGCCGACGTGACCGTGGCGCGCGTCCTGGCCTCGGACGCCGCGGTAGAGGTGATCTTCGGCCCGGACGGCCACCGGGCGGTTTTCGCCGCCGACTGGCTCGCCCGGTACGGCGACCCGGGCGGGGAGGCCGGGACGGGACCGGGCCCCGGCCCGCCCGATGACGACCGGACCGAGGACGCCAAGCGCCTGTGGGCGGCGGCCGACCTCGGCGGCGGGATCCCGCAGGGCTGGTGGTCCCGGTACCTGGCCGACCCGGAGCACCGCAGCGCGTGCCTGTCGGCCGTGCTGACCCACGGCGTGGTCGTCCTGCACGACGTGCCCGGCGAGCCGGGGGCCGTGCTGGCCGTGGCCAGGAGCCTGGGCTACGTGCGGGAGACCAACTACGGCCGGCTCTTCGACGTGCGCGCCGAGCCGGCCGCGGCCAACCTGGCCTTCACGAGGCTGCCGATCGCCCCGCACACCGACAACCCGTACCGCGACCCGGTCCCGACGATCCAGCTGCTGCACTGCCTGCACGCCGCCGCCGGCGGCGGCGGCGACTCGACCTTCACCGACGGCTTCCGCGCCGCCGCGGTGCTCCGCGGGCGGGACCCGGCCGCGTTCACCTGCCTGACCACCACGCCGGTGACCTTCGCCTACGCGGACGCGGCCACCGTGCTCCGCGCCACCGGCCCGATGATCGGCCTCGACCCGCGCGGGCGGATACGCCAGATCCGCCTCAACGGCCGGTCCCTCGCCCCGGTGCGGCTGCCCGCGGCGCAGGCCCGGGCGTTCTACGCCGCCTACCGCGCCTTCGCCCAGCTGGCCGCCGATCCGGAGGCGCTGGTCACGACGACGCTGGCGCCCGGCGATTGCGTCATCTTCGACAACACCCGGGTCCTGCACGGCCGCACCGCCTTCGCCGACGGCGGGGGCACCGCCAGCGCCAGCGGCGGCCGCCGGCATCTTCAGGGCTGCTACGCCGACCTGGACGGGCTGGCATCGACGGTGGCCGTGCTGGCCCGCGGCCAGGCGGGCCAAGAGGACCAGGACGAGGGGCCCTGGCAGGCCGGCCCATGACCGCCCACGACCCCATCCAGGTGATCGCCGACCTGTTCGCCAGCGAGGGCGCCCACGAGTACCTGGGCGAGCCGGTGACCCAGGCCTCGCACATGCTGCAAGCGGCCGCGCTGGCTCGGCAGTGCGGCGCGCCCCCGCCGCTGGTCGCGGCCGCCCTCCTGCACGACGTCGGCCATTTCACCTCGGCGGTCAGCGGCCACGACCTGATGCGCGGCACCGACAACCGGCACAGCGACGCCGGCGCGGACTGGCTGGCCCAGTGGTTCAGCGAGGAGGTCACCGAGCCGGTGCGGCTGCACGTCGCGGCCAAACGCTACCTGTGCGCCGTCGAGCCCGGCTACCTCGCCGCCCTGTCCCCGGCGTCGGTCTACACGCTGGAGGTGCAGGGCGGCCCGATGAGCGCGGCCGAGCGGGCCGAGTTCGAGGCCCACCCGCAGGCCGCTGCCGCGCTGCGGCTGCGGCGGTGGGACGACGAGGCCAAGGACCCGGCCGCCAGCCCGCCCGCCTTCGGCTACTACAAGTCGCTGCTGCGCCGCCTGCTGCGCCCGCGCCCC
>Ga0207699_10000468_pt1 | contig 20591 bp, 14 predicted proteins | sample LARL51metaG_FD_184344 | JGI IMG/M metagenome (GOLD analysis project Ga0207699, IMG submission 184344) | Corn, switchgrass and miscanthus rhizosphere microbial communities from Kellogg Biological Station, Michigan, USA - LAR L5-1 metaG... | ecosystem: Host-associated > Plants > Roots >...
AGCAGGACCAGACCCCGGCATCACCGGCGACGACACCAAGGACGACGACACCAAGGGCCACATCGTAAGCGGCGGGACCGACCACGACGCCCAGGGTGACGACCCCGATTCGCGCACACCCAGCCGGACCAGCCTCCGAGGGGGAGGGAACCGGCCAAGCCATGTCAGTCCACGAGGATCTGATGAGTGCCGGCACGACGACCGGGTCGGCAGCCCAGCAGCACCTAGTAGGCCAGCTCTGCGACCTCGCCAGGGCGTCTCGCCGCGCAGAACGGGCCAAGCGGCGGATGACCGGTTTTCCTCAAGCGAAACGGCCCGGCAGTGCTTCCCTCATGAACCACATTGCTGCTGCCAGCAGCCATACAAGTAATGGAGATCCGCCATGGCCGCCCTGATCACACTCGCAGCCATTGGCCTGTTCGCCGCTGGAGTCATCGCCGGAATCATCGGCTTGGTGAGCGTGGCCATCCCACCGGGAGGAGAAAACCTCACCCTGACCAGGGAGGCCTCCGACAATGTGACCCGCGGCGCCGAACCTTGGTCTCCGCCATGCCGGAAGCCTAACCGTTTGGCTCCCCATTTGGCTCCCCGTCCACTTATTCGAGATCACAATATGCTTCTGACCTGCGCCCCGAGCAGCGCCCTGAGCAGGATTCGAACCTGCGACCCGCTGCTTAGGAGGCACTTCCGAGCCGTCGCTGGACAGTGCCAGGCATGGCCTGGTGTGCTGTCTAGCTGCACCGACAGTGGCCGGATGTGGCCTGGCGTGGCCCCGTGCCTGCCGCCGTTGGCTCCCCGACTGGCTCCCCGGAATCTCGTTAGCCCCGCTAATGTTCGAATGATCGAACGCAGTGACGATTCCCGGAAGACAAACTTCCGGGTGATCTGGAGCGTAGACACGAGCGCGACCTCGGGCTCGCGCTGGTCGGAGTGCTCGTGCCGCACGCGTTGCCGGTCGCCAGTTCCACCTTCGAGGTGGTGGTCATTATCGGGATGACGGTCGGCGTCGACTACTCGCTGTTCTACCTGCGCCGGGAGCGCGAGGAGCGGGCCAGGGGACGGTCGTTCCCCGAGGCGCTCCGCGTCGCCTCCCGGACGTCCGGCCGCACGGTCCTGGCGTCCGGTTTCGCAGGTCTCGGCCCCGGCCGCCGATAGCGACGCTAAGACAGCCATCGGCTACGCGCTCGGTCATCGCCGGGTCGGCACTCCGATGGAATCCCCGCTGCCGGGGATCCAGCCCGCAGCGGCAGACCCCTGGTCGCGGCTGGGGGTGCCACATGTCACCGTCGCACACCAGCCACACCTCTTCCGGGCCGGGTTGACCAGCAGGGCGGCCAGCCCTCCGTGCCGGGTAGCGGATCTGCGTGATGGCCATCATGTGCAGCGCCTCGCCCGGCCCGCCGGTTCCCGGTTTGAGAGCCGATGGCAGGCCTGTCCCCAGACGACGCGTCGATCGGGGTGGTGCCGCTGCGCTGGCGTCCTTGTCCTTGGTGGCGAACCCCGCTTTGTCCAGCCGGTCTCAGCCAAGAGCTGCGGACCCACGACAGCGGCGCCGCAGTCCCTGCGACACCGGGTCACGCCACCGCAAGGAATGCGCCACGGCGACTGAGGTCAGCACGACCACGCACAAATCCTCTGATCAGACATCCCAACGCCGAACTCAGCTTGGTTCCGCCGTGCCTGTCCCCGGGGTATCGCTGACAGCGGGCCTGGGGCCCGTCGCCAGCCGCGTGTCGGCGATGTGGCCCGCTTGCCGGCGCGTCGGGGCGTGACCAAGGACCTCGGTCAGGAAGGGTTCCCGGCTGAGCCGGTACACGGTCGCGGGCGTATGCGCGACGACGGTAGCCGTCCGAGGGACGGCCCGGAGCAAGGCGATCTCCCCCACGCCGTCGCCGCGGCCGCAGCTGCGCAGGAACCGGCCATCCTGCTGAACTTCGAGCTCGCCGGCGGCGATGACGTAATAGGCGTCCCCGGGCTCACCCTGACGGATCAGCACGGCGCCGGCCGGCATCTCGACCGGCGTCAGGGCCGCCGCGAGGCCCTCGATCGCGGGCGCTGGCAGCTCGGCGAACAGCGGAAGTGAGCGCAGCAAGGCGATCTCCACCACCGGTACCGGGGCTTCGGCGTCCAGGGTGACCAGCCCGCGGCCGCCGGCGGCCGCGGCCAGCGGCAGCACCGCCGCGACGCCGAGCAGCGCCAGCCGGCTGCCACCCAGGTATACCAGCAGGGGCACGAGCAGCGCGCCGAGTGCGAGCCCGGCCATCGTCATCCCTTCCAGGACACCGAAAACCCGGCCGAGCAGTTGCGCCGGAACCGAGCGCTGCAGCAGGGTGCGGCTGGCAATCTCCAGCAGGGCATGGCCGGCCCCGGCGACCGTCAGCAAGGCCACGGTCCCGGCGAGGCCCAGACCGAAGGCGAGCGCCGCCAGCGCGCCGCTGACCACGAACGCTGACCCGAGGATGGGCAAGCCCAGGCGGCGGCCAACGAGCGCCACGCTCACCGTGGCCGCCAGCACCGCGCCTGCGCCGTACGCAAAGTTGAGATAGCCGACCCAGGCCTGGGGACGGTCAAGCATGGTGATGGCGAGAATTACGATCAACAGGTCCAGCGCGCCGACAACGACCGCATCCGCTGTGAGCAGGCCAACCATCAGCCGCAGCCGCGGCCGGCGGGCCGTCAGCCGCAGGCTGTCACGGAGGTCGGCCAGCACCGCAGGGGGGGACTCCGGCGATGACCCGAGCGCCGGCACCCGCAGCCGGGCGACCACTACCATGGCGGCCACGCCAAGGCCAGCGCACACCGCGAACACGACCGCCACCCCCCCGGTTGCGATCAGCACACCGGCCAGCAGCCCGGACGCCGCGATGCTGACGGCCTCCGCCCAGCCCACAGCCACGTTGGCCGCGGTCAGCTGATCGGGGGTGACGGCAACGGACGGGACGAGCGTGGCCTGCGCCGGGCGGGTGGTCGTCACCAGGGCGGATGCGACCACTGCGGCGCCGTAGGCCGCCAGGGGGGCGCCGGCGATGACCGCCGCGGCGGTCGCGGCCATCCCCGCCGCCTGTCCCAGGTACCCCCCGGCGAGCAGGACCACCGGTGACCGCCGGTCCGCCACCGCCGCGGCAAAGGGGGCCAGCACCGCCGCGGGCACCAGCTGCGCGATGGCTACCAGGGCCGCCACCGTGGCGCCGCCGTGCCGGTAGGCATAGACCAGCATGGCCAGCCACACCGAGTACTCGGTAATGATGAACAGTGTGTACGCCACGACCACGCGCACCAGCGTCCTGTTGCCCGCCAGCGCGCGGAAGATACGTAGCCGGCGGGCTCGGGAATCGCCACCCACCAGTTCCCCCCTGAACCTCTCGGTGACCAATCGCCAGCGGCTCTACCAGTTAGCCTCGTGGCATCTCCATCGCCACCCCGGCGCCACGAGGGCATATGTGCTGATAAAACCCATTCCGAAGAGTACAGCGGAACCGTTCGCATGATCTCCTATACCGCTGCGCATCCGGGCAGCAGATCGGGTCCGGAAGCAGTTCCCGAGCGCGCAGAGCACGCCAGGCCTATGGCAACCCGCCCGCGGTGATGCCGACGCGGCGCGCAAGGCCATCGGCCCGGTGATCGAACGGGCTCGCGAGGCGTCGCTGCCCGAATTCGAGGCCATGGCCATCGCCAGCCACGCTTGGGTGTCACGGCTCACCGGCGAACAGAATCAAGCAGCAACCGACGCGCCCGCCGCAGTGCACATGTGGGAAGAGGAGCCGTTTCGCTACCCATTCCACTCGATGGCGCTGTGGCCGTTGCTCGCCAGGGCGCTGGCCTCTCGGCGGATCGGGGCAGCGGTGGAGCACGCACGTGCGATGCTTGCTCCCCCGTAGATGCTGTTGCCGGAGCCGACCAGGACCATGACTGAAATGCCGTGCGCGCATGGGACACTGGCCAGGCCGCGGAAACGGAACGCTTGCTCGGCGAGGAGGTACGCAGCGCCGTCGATCCGGGTTGCCTGTAGGGGTGGCGATCCGGCTCAAGTTCGCCGATATCAGCCGCCCCTGCGAGCTGGAGGGATCCGCGCGGATCATGTGAGGGTCGGCGGGGGAGGAATTCATGGTGGACCATCCGCTGACGATGGATGTGGAGGCGATGCGGCGCGCGGGCTATGCGGCCGTGGACGCGCTGGCTGCCCGGCTGGCCGACCCTGAGGGCGGGCCGGTGTTGCGCCGCGCCAGCCCGGCGCAGATGCGGGCCCGGTTAGGGGGTCCGCCGCCGGAGCAGGGCGCGGGCCTGGATACAGTCCTCGCGCGAGTCATCGAGGATGTGCTGCCGTATGAGGCCGGGACCAATCATCCCGGGTACTTCGCGTTTATCCCCTACTTCACCAACTGGCCCGCGGCGGTGGCCGAACTGATAGCCAGCGCGGCAAACTTGTCTCCCTGGGCGTGGATGGAGTCGCCTGCCGCCACCCAGATCGAGCTGGAGGTTATCGACTGGTTCCGCAGCTGGCTGGGGATGCCGGAGGGCACGGCGGGCGTGCTGGTAAGCGGCGGGTCGGCGGCGAACCTCACGGCGCTGCTGGTCGCTCGTGAGGCGGTCGGGGGCCCTTCGGAGAACAGCGTCGTGTACGTCTCGGATCAGGGTCACCTCTCGCTCGCGCGGACCGCGCGGGCGATGGGCCTGCGTTCCATCAGGTGCGGGTGCTGCCGACCGATGATTACTGGCGGCTGCAGCCGCAGACGGTGTCCGCCGCTGCCGCCGCTGACCGCAGTGCCGGTCGGGTCCCTATCGCCGCGTGCGCCAGCGCCGGGGCGACCAGCACGGGCGCCGTCGACCCCCTGGCCGGCCTCGCGGATGTGTGCGCCGCGGAGGGGCTGTGGCTGCACGTCGATGCCGCCTACGGCGGCTTCGCCGCGCTGACGCCGAAGGGCCACGCGCTGCTGGCTGGCATCGAGAGGGCTGACTCGGTGACCCTCGACCCACATAAGTGGCTGTTTCAGCCGTTCGAGTGCGGCGGAGTCCTGATCCGCGACGGCGACCGTCTCGCCCGCACGTTCGCTATCCACCCCGACTATCTCGACAGCAGCGAAACCGGCGTGACCGGCGAGGTCAACCTCGGCGATTGGGGGTTGCAGCTGTCCCGGGGCTTCCACGCGCTGAAGGTCTGGGTGTCTGTGCAGGCCTTCGGCGTAGCCGCGTTCCGCGCGGCCATTGACCGCAACATGGAGCTGGCCGCCTACGCCGAAGAGCTGGTCCGGGACAATGCCGGGCTGACTTTGATGGCGCCGGCGACGCTGGGGATCGTGTGCTTCCGCCGGGAATGGCCAGGCTGCGACGAGACCGAGACTGAGCGCCGCGGGATTGCGCTCGCCGACGCCCTGGAACGCAGCGGGGACGCGTTCGTGTCCACTACCCGGCTGGCCGGGCGACACGCAATCCGGCTGTGCATCCTCAACCCGACCAGCTCCAAACGGCACGTGCAACGGGTTATCGAGCACTTCGCACACGCACCGCCCCCCGGGCAAACCGCTGGCCGCAAAAGCCCCTGCCGCCTCCCGCACGGGCGTGCTCGGGAATGAGAGCAGAGAGCGCGGCACCGACGTACTGCACGCCACACCCCTGCTCGCCAGCGTGCCGCATTCGGTCATTGAAGCCATCCGCGACCGCGGCACGTGCCTCGACGTGGCCGCCGACGAGGAGGTCATCCGCCGCCGGGATGTCGACCGGTACTTCTACATCGCGCTGTCTGGCCGGTACGACGTTTTCATCGATAACCGGCGGATCCGCACCCTAGGTCCCGGTGATCATTTCGGCGAGCTCGCCGCCCGTGACTGGGGAGGCGGCTACGGCTATACCCGTCTGGCCACCGTACGGTGCGCCCAGGAAGGCCGCCTTCTTCGGCTCAGCAGCGAGGACTTTCAGTGGCTGGTCGATACCCAGCCAGCCGTCCGGGCCGAGCTGGCCAAGCCAGCGGCCCACAGCATCGGCCACTGAGTCCTGGCCGCCAGTCCGCAACCCAGGCCTTCCGCTCATGCTTGTTATGGAGGTGATCGCGAGGCTCCAGGACCCGGGCGCTCTGCGCCTCGATCACCTGCATAACGGGCACTTATGCCGAGCCCGAAGGGCGGGTGATCTTCGATCACCGGCATAATGCCGAATAGCGGATGTTGTACGTGTACATGCTCATGCGCGGATCAGCATGATCATTCGCTGTTCGGCACACCCGCCCCATCGCGTCCTTCAGCCAGTGGGCCACGCTGCGCTTGAGGACATCACGTTCCATCGCCAGCTCGGCGTTCTCCTTGCGCAGCTGGGCCAACTCGGCCCGCTCATCCTCATCCAGCGGCCCGGTCCCGTCACCCCGGCGCCGCTTGTCGGCGTTCACCCAGTTGCCCCGGGGTGCCCTCGTTGATCCCCAGGTCCCGGGCCACCTGCGCGATCAGCTTGCCGGTCTCACGCACCCAAGCGGACCGCGCCCTCCCGGAAATCTTGATCGAACTTTCTGCGCGTTTCTGCCATCGCCTGCCTCCTTAAGGCGATGTGTGCTACGAGGGGAAGCCCACTTCATAGTGACTAATTGGGCGCCCGCAGGCTCATGGCTGGTACGCCTCCCGGCGTGGCTCGGGAAGCATCGAGCATCCGGTGACCAGGCGCCTGACGGCGCTGCGCTGATCGGCGCCAACTGACGCCGCCTGGCCTGGGCTCTTACGCTGTGCTGGTGGAGACTCTCACGTTTCTGTTTACCGACATCGAGGGCTCGACGGCGCTGCTGCGGCGCCTGGGGGGGAACGATTACGGCCGGGTGCTGGCAGACCATCACGCGCTGATCCGCGCCGCTCTGGCCGCCCATGACGGCCAGGAGGTGGACACCCAAGGGGACGCATTTTTTGCTGTGTTCTCCTCGCCGACGGCCTGCGTGGCGGCGGCGATAGACATGCAGCGCGCCCTGGAGGCCCGAGAGTGGCCGGGCGGGGAGCAGGTGCGGGTGCGGATGGGGGTCCACTCCGGCGAGGCCGCCACCACGGCCGCCGGCCTAGTCGGCTTGGATGTGCACCGCGCTGCCCGGGTGGGGGCCATCGCGCACGGCGGGCAGGTGCTGCTGTCAGAGACGGCGGCGGCCCTGGTGCGCGATTCGCTGCCGCCGGGGGTGACGCTCCGGGATCTCGGCGCCCAGCGGCTGAAAGACCTGGGACGCCCGGAGCAGATCTTCCAGCTGGACGCCGCGGGCCTGCAAGGCGACTTCCCGCCGCTGCGTTCGCTCGGCAACCCCACGCTGCCGAACAATCTCCCGGCCCAGCTGTCAGCGTTCATCGGCCGTGACCGGGAGAAGGCCGAAGTGCGGGCCCTGGTCGAGTCCTGCCGCCTGGTCACGCTGACCGGGGCCGGAGGGGTAGGGAAGACCAGATTGGCCCTTCAGGCGGCGGCCGAAATGCTCGACGGATCCGGCGACGGCGTCTGGCTGGCGGAGTTGGCCGCGGTCTCCGAGGGGGACGCGGTTCCCGCGGCCATCTGCCAGACTCTGGGTATCGGCGAACAGCCGGGCCGGGCCGTCCTGGACACTCTGCTCAATGCTCTGGCCTTCCAGTTCGTCCTGATCGTGCTGGACAACTGCGAGCACCTGATCGGCGCCTGCGCGAAGACGGCCGACGCCATCCTGCGGCACTGCCCCAGGGTGCATCTCCTGGTCACCAGCCGCGAGCCGCTTGGCATTGGCGGCGAGAGCATTTACCGGGTGCCGTCGCTGTCGCTCCCGGACTCCCGCGACCCAGCCCCAGCGTCCTGCGACGCGATCGCGCTGCTGGCCGCGCGGGCCAGAGAGCAGGGCGTCGACCTGGCCTTCGACGAGCAGACAACTCCGCTCATGGTGTCGGTCTGCCGACGGCTGGACGGGCTGCCCCTGGCTATCGAACTTGCTGCGGCCCGGCTGCGCTTGCTGTCGCTGGCCGGCCTCCGGGACCGCCTCGACCAGCGCTTCCGCCTGCTCACCGGGGGCAGCCGCACCGCGCTGGCTCGGCAGCAGACGCTGCGGGCGACCGTCGACTGGTCGTACTCGCTGCTCAACCCGGCCGAGAAGTCGCTGCTGCGCCTCCTGTCGGTGTTCGCCGAGAGCTTCGACCTCGACGCCGTCGAAGGGATGTGCGGCGGCGGCGACATCGACGTGTTCGACGCCGCGGATCTTCTCGGCTCACTGGTGGACAAGAGCCTGGTGGTGGCCGAGCCAGCAGGCGATGCGCTCCGTTACCGGCTGCTCGAGACGATCCGCCAGTTCGCGGCCGACCGCCTGGCGGAGGCGGGAAACCAGGCGGCGGTCGCCGCTGCGGCGGCGCACTGCCAGTACTTTCTGGCGCTGGCAGAGGCGGCGGCCCCCCGGCTGGCCGGGCCTGATCAGGCCCGCTGGTTCGCGCGGCTCGACGCCGACCACGCGAACCTGCGGCGGGCCGCCGAGCATGCCGTCGGCGACCCAGCCGGGACGGCTCAGGTCCTGCGCTTCGGAGTCGCCCTCCGCAGATACTGGTTCGCGCGCGGCCGCGGCCGGGAAGCACTCGAGCTGCTCCTGCCCGTGCTGGACCGCCCCGACGCCAGCGCTGAACCCAGGCTGTTCGGGGCGGCGCTGGTGACCATTGCCTGCATCGCTGTACTGGCCGATATGGCGCCGGGCTGGCAATACGGTGGCCAGGCGGTCGAGCTGGCCCGCCAGCTCGGCGACGACCGGTTGCTCGCCGATGCCCTCAGCATGCTCTCGGCCGTGTGCTATTTCGCCGGCCAGCCCGACCGCGGGCTTCCGCTCGCCCGGGAAGCCCTCGACCACGCCCGGCGGCTCGGCGACGACGACTTGCTGGGCTGGAGCTTGCTGATCTGCTTGATGTACGGCGATCTCATCGAGCCGGCTCAGTTCGCGCAGCTGGTCGCCGAGGCCATCGCCCGTACCGAGGGATCGGGCAACCACTTCCTGCTGTCGTACGTGCATAACAACACCGCCGTTCATGCCCTGACAGCCGGTGACATCCCGGCGGCCCGGGCCCACCTGGACCAGGCGGCCCAAGCCGGGCAGGCAATCGGCCAGGAAAGCCCGAACATGGCGCTCAACCTGGGCTGGGTCCAGCGCGAGGAGGGCGACCTGGAGGGCACGCGGTCCTCGTTCGAAACGTCCCTTCGCATCTCCCGCCGGAGTGGCGATCAGGTAAACATCGCCTATGCCAGCCTCGGACTGGCCTGCCTGGCCGCGGATCTGGGCGACTGGCTCCGTTCGGCCACGCTCCACGGCGTTGCGCAAGGCTTCCTCGACCGGTCGGGAGGATCGTGGGAAGGCCTCGAGGACCGGTACCGCCAAGACAGCCTCGCCCAGGTGCGTGCGGAACTGGGCGGGGAACTGTTCGGCCGGGCCTACGCCAAGGGCATGACGCTCAGCCCCGACGAGAGTCTGCAGCTGGCCCAGGGCGTAGCCGGCGCCACATCGGACACATGACGCAGAACCTCGCGTACCCGAGCCTGCCGTGCCGGGTTGGCCAGTCCGCTGAGACTGGCGAATCCCGCGTCACCGCGCGCATTCTTGTGGCCCAGGTACCAGCCCGGCGCGTGCCGATAACGCACTGGAGGCGCTCAAGGCCACGGCACGGCACCGGCTGGCAGCCGGGCTGGGCGAGCTCGACCTGGGCCGGATCACCGGGGCTTCGGCCGGGCTAGCACACCCCCACCGCCGCAGACCGGCTACCACCCGACCTCCGCGAGGCCCTGCCTCCCTGTCAGCCAGCCGACAGCAGCGATGTCACCTGGGTGGCTGACGGAGACCGCTGGCCAGGGCACGCTGGCGATAACTCGTCATATCGCCAGGCCAGCGGCCATCGCTGGAGAAGGAGATCTGCCATGAGCGCCCTGATCGCACTCGGCCCTGCCCTGTTTGCAGCCGGAGCATTCGCCAGCATCATCGGCATGGTGACTGTGGCCATCCGCCGGGAAGAGCGAAACTTCACCCTCACCCGTAAGGCACCTGATGTCACGACCCGGGCCGCGCGGCACGTGAACGGTGTGTATATCCGGGCCCCGCGTCCCGCCGCAGACTTTGAGACTGCACATGTCTGGCCACCAGCAAGCCAGCTTGAGTTCGAGCGGGTGGCGCTCCGCATCAAGGTGAACCAGGTCGCGTGACGATCACCCCTCGGGGCGCGGCCGCGGGTGCCGCGGGAGAGCATCACTTCTGTCCGGGCCCGGGATTGGCTGTCCCGCCGACGGCCACGCTGACGACAAGGAACGGCATGGCCTGCGGGACGTCCCGGAGCGTTCGCCTGCTCGGTCGGGAAGTGACCTGCCCGTCCCGCACCTTTAGTCACGGCGTCGATGAAGATCGTGGCGTAGACCTCTCGGCAGTGACCTCACGGAAGCCGATCTCGCTCCACGCTGCCCCGCGCCGTGATTCATCAGCCGGCAGCGGACGCACGTCCCGGTAACCCTGGTCAGCGGCTCTCGGCTTCACGGACGCGCTGGACCATCATCTCCAGCAGGGCCCAGGCCGCCTCGGGGTGCTCGAGGGCGAAGGGGCGGAACACCCATGAGACAAACAGCAGGCAGCGCAACTTCGTCTCGGCGGTGATCTTCGCCGAACGGTGGGAGCGGCCGATCAAGGCCATCTCGCCATAGTAGTCGCCGGGGCCAAGGGTCCGGGCGGGCCGTCCGTGCACGCTTACCGAGGCCCGTCCTTCCATGATGACTCCGAAGGTCACGCCTCCTTGTTCCTCCTCGGTCAGCACCGCGCCAGCGGGGAACGTCCGGTCGTCGGCCTGTTGCACGAGCTGGTCCAATTCCTTCTTCGGCAGCATCGAGAACAGCGGGACCTTAGCTAAGACCTCTTGGGGTGTTGTCATGGCCCGATGCTACGCCTGCCCGGGATCGGGCGGGCTCGGCAGCGGCTCGGGGATGCGGGTGCCGGTCCGGGTCATTCGCGCCCCGGCGACCGACACGAGCGAGGCGCTGGGCCGGCTCTCCTCCAACGCGGTCAGGAAGTCCTGGCCGCCGACCCGCAGCAGCGTGCACTCCTGCTCGGTGCGGACGGTGGCGGTGCGGGGGATGCCGTGCAGCAGCCCTAGCTCCCCCACGTACCCGGGCGCGGTCACCGGCGGCAGCCGACGGGGCCGCCCGTCGGCGCCCGCGGCGGCCACCGAGAGCCGGCCCCGTTCCAGCACCCACAGCGCATCCGGGTGGTCACCCTGGCGGATCAGGGTGGCGTCGGCGGGAAGGATCACTTCCTCGGCGGCGGCCGCGAGCCGCTCGAGGGCGTTGCGGTCGGCCCCAGCGAGGAAGTCCAGCGCGGACAGCAGTTCGACCCGGGGCCGCAGCCGCTGCGCCACCGCCGCCGAGGCCCGGTCGGCCCGCAGCAGCGCAGGCAGACCGAGCAGCCCGATCGCCGGGAACCCGGCGCCGATGGCGATCAGCGCGACATCGAGGCCGGCGTGCGCGAGCAGGATGCCGGCGGCCAGGCTGGCCAGCAGGATACCGCCGAGCACGGTGGTGTCGAGGACGCCGAGCACCCGGCTGAGCACGTGGCCGGGCAGGTCGCGCTGGAGGATGGTGATGGCGAGTACGTCCACGATGATCATCCCAACGCCGGAGGCCGCCTGCAGCGCGGCCGCCAGCGCGGGCGAGCGCACCGGTATGGTGACCAGCCACGGGAACGCCTGCAGGCAGATGCTGCCCATGATCACCGGGGCCAGCCGGAACGCGCCGCTCAGCCGGTTCGCCAGTCCGGCCCCGAGCACGCCGCCGAGCGCCGACGCGGCCAGCAGGTAGCTGTAACCCTTCGAGCCGGTACCGAGCCGGACCGACAACGGCACGTACACCACGCTGGCGGCGCCGTAAACAGCGGAGTCGAGGGCGCAGAACAAGATGACCGCCATCGCGGCGGGCTGCGCCCTGAGCGCCTTGAGCCCGGCGGCCAGTTGGCGGAGGGCGTTGCCCTCGTCGGCGCCGCCGCCGATGGACCGGACCCGCAGCCGGGCCACCCCGGCCGCGGCGATGGCGAAGCTGGCTGCGTTGATCGCGACGCCGATGACGGGCCGGCCGGTCAGCAGCAGCAGGCCGCCGATCCCCGGCCCCAGGACCACCACCAGGCTCTCTAGCGCGGAGAAGATCGAGTTCGCCGCGGCGAGATCCTTTTCCCCGACGATGTCCGGAGTCAGCGCCCCGGCCGCGGGCCGGTAGGGAGTCAGTGCCACAGCGGACAGGACGATGAGCGCCAGGATGATCCAGACCGGGGCGTCGGTCGCCACCGCGGCCGCCATCCCGGCCATGATCGCTGTGCTGGCCAGCGCCGATACGATCATGACGGTGGTGCGCTGGTAGCGGTCGGCGATCACGCCGCCGTAGCCGGTCAGCAGCAACCCGGGTGCCCAGCGGCAGACACCGGTGGCGGCCAGCCATTGGGTGGAGTGGGTGCGGTCGAAGATGTACACCAAGATCACGACAACGAATGACCAGCTGCCGACCTGGTCGACGAGAAACGTCCCGATGAGCAGCCGCAGGTCACGGTGGCGAAGCGCATCCCGGTAACGGCTGCGCACCGCGGCCTTGCGCTCCTCGCTGTGTGCCGCGCCGGGAACGGGCTCTGCCACGGGCGCGGGTTCCCCGGGACCGGCCGGCGCCGTCATCTACGCCTCGGCCCGGGAGCCTGCGGGCGCGAGCGCGGCGATCCGGTCCAGCAGCGGCTGGCAGCGCAGCCGGTGGGCGATGTCACGAGCCTCGTCGGTGGCGAGCGCGGCCGCGGCGTGATCCCCTACGTGGCTGAGGTGCCGGGCGTGGTCGAGCAGGCCGTGGGCGAGATGGTAGGGGGTGCTCATGGCGCGCAGGCCGGTAATGGCCGCGGCAAAGGCCGCGTCGGCACCCTCGTCGCCCCCCCGGGCGGCGAGCCGGGCGCGGGCCAGATCACGCTCGGCCCGCAGCATCGGAGCGACGCGGCCGGGCTGATGGGAGTCGAGCAAGGCGAGCAGCTCGCCCGTGGCAGCCGTGTCGCCAAGGTCGTAGGCGGTGCGGATGGCCAGCGGCCACGCCCAGCGCAGGACCTCAAATTGCATGCCGAGCGCGCGGGCGTGGGCGAGGGCAGCCCGGGCACTGCGCAGTATGTCTTGCTGTTGGTGGCGGGCGGCGGCGGTGAAGGCCTCCACGACGGCGACCAGGGACTTGTCCTGAACGTCTTCGCTGACGCGCATATCGCCGAGCCCGGCCAGCATCGTGTCAGCGGTCGTAGCGTCGCCGCGCAGGGCGGCCAGCCAGGCCCGGTAGCAGGTGAGGAAATCACTGTCGGCCAGGCCGTCAGCCTCCACCGCTTGCGTGAGCTGCTGCCCGGCGGCATCCCACTCACCCCTCAGCAGTAGCGCCTGGGCCAGGTTGATGATCGCGATGGCCAGCCAGTCCCTGGCGCCGACCGCGCGCAGATGCTTGACCGCGGTGTGCGCGGCCTCCACGGCCGCCGCGGGGTCGGTGGCGGCCAGCGCCTCGGCCAGGTTCAGGTGCACCCGTCCCAGCAGCGCGTTGTTGCCGGCCTGCTCGGCGAGCCGGGCGGCCTGGGTGAAGTAGGCGGCCGCCTCCTGGCTGCGCTGGACAAAGTAAAGGAAGATGCCCCTGGTTATGAACGCGTCGGTGAGTTGACTGGCCCCGCTGTCGAGAGCCTGGCCGAGGGTGAGCGCCTCGGTACTGAGCCGGTCGGCGTCGGGCGAGCCGGCAATCACCTCAAGCGTCGCGAGCTCCTGCACAGCCCGGACGGTGTCAGGGTCGGGGTCCGCCCGTAGGGCCTCCACCGCAGCGGTGAGCTGTTCCCGCGCCGGGGCGTGGCGACCCCACTGCCGCAGCGCTTCTCCGGCGATCGTCTGGGCCCGGGCGGCGCTCCGGGAATCACCGCAGCGCAGGTAGTGATTGCGGGCATGGTCCGCGGACTGGATGGCCGTGGCGTAGTCGGCGTCCCTGACCGCGGCATCTGCGGCATGTTCCCAGAGCGCGGCGGCCGCCTGCTGCTGCTGCGGCGTACCGGCCGGAGTAAGCCGCGCGGCGGCGGCGTAGCTGAAGGCCGCGCGGGCCGGGGCGCCGGTGCGCTGAGCGCGGTCGGCGGCCTGCACGAGCGCCGTAATCGCCTGCTCACGGATCTCGCTGGTGTCGGGGTCGCCGGGCATGGCTTCGAGGGCGTCGAGGTAGTGGCGGGCGATCACGTCGGCGACCTCCTCGCCGTCACCGGGAAAGACGGCGCGCAGGTGCACGGCCACGGCCAGATGGCGCATTTTGCGGTCACGCCGGGACAGGGTGTCGTACGCGACCTGGCGCAGCATGTCCTGAGTGAACCGGTAGCTGCCCCGCTCAGGCGACAGCCGGTCGGCCGAGATGCTGAGCACCTCGCGGCGCAGCAGCTCGGCCAGCCCGGCCCGTACCTCGGGCTCGTCTTGGCCGGACACCGCGATCAGCGCCTCGGCGGCGAACGTGGTGCCCAGCACGGCGGCGTCGGCGGCCAGCCGCCGCGCCGCCGGGTCCAGCGCGTCGAGCCGGGCGGCCAGCAGCGCGTGCAGGCTGTCCGGCACCGCCAGCTGACCGATGTCGCCGGTGAGCCGGTAGACCCCCTCGATGGGCTGCACGACGTCCCGGTCGATCAGTGCGCGGATGGTTTCCACGGCGAACAGCGGGATGCCCTGGGCCTGGGCGGTGACCGCCGACCGGGCGGCCGGCGGCATGCCGGGCACCAGCGCGTCCACCAGCGCGTCCATCGACGCCGGATCCAGCGGGTCCAGGGCCAGCATGGTGCGGTTGCGGCCGGTGCCGAACCCGGGGCGGGCCCGATCCAGCTCGGGCCGGGCGAACACCAGCACGTAGACCGGCAGGTCCCGTGCCCAGTCGATGAGATGGTCGAGGAAGTCCAGCAGGCCGCTGTCGGCGTAGTGGGCATCTTCCACCAGGAGCACCAGTGATCCTGATGCGGCCACGCGCTCGAAGAACAGCCGCCAGCCGGCGAACAGCTCCTCACGCACCAGCGCCGCCCCGGTGTCGCCTGCGAACGCCACGCCGAGCAGCCGGCCCAGCCGGATCCCCACGTAGGCTCGCTCAGGGGGCTCGGGAACGAACTCCTCGAGCGCCTCGGCCAGCTTGGCCGCGGCCGTCTCGGCCCGGTCTTCCTCGGCGATTCCAAGCCGCTGGCGGACGATCTCGGCTAGCGCCCAGAACGCCACCCCCTCGCCGTAGGACAGGCATCGGCCCCGGTGCCACCACACCGTCTCGGCCAGCCCGTCGATGTACTTCTCGAACTCCCAGCCCAGCCGCGACTTGCCCACTCCGGCCGGCCCCGACACCACCACCATCCGGGGTACCGTCCGCGCGGCCGCCGCATGGAACAGCTCCTTGATCGTGCGCAGCTCCGCCCCCCGGCCGGCCAGCGGGGCCTCCAGGCCATCGACCCGCTGGGACCCGCCCACCCCGGCCAGTACCCGGGTCGCCCGCCACAAATGCTGCGGCTCGGCCTTGCCCTTCAGCGCATGCTCCCCGGCCTCGGCGAACCCCACCCCGGCCCCGGCCAGCCGCTGCGTCGCCGCATCCACCAGCACGGCGCCGGGGTCGGCGGCCGCCTGCACCCGGGCCGCGGTGTTCACCGCATCCCCGGCCACCATCCCCTCGTGCGTGGCGTCCAGCGTGACCGCTACCTCGCTGGTCACCACGCCAGCCCGCGCCGCCAGCCCGGCCCCAGCCGCCTCTTCTCCCAGCTGGGCCACCGCGGCAACCAGCTCCAGCCCGGCCCGCACCGCCCGCTCCGCATCCCCCTCGGTGGCGGCAGGCGTGCCCCATACCGCCATCACCGCATCGCCGATGAACTTCTCCACCACCCCGCCATACCGGCCGATCACCGTCCGCGCCATCTCGAAATAGCGGGACAGCAGCTCCCGCACCGCTTCGGGATCCCGGGACTCCGACAGCGGGGTGAACCCGACCAGGTCGGCGAACAGCACCGAGCACACCCGCCGCTCCGCCACCGGCCGGACGCCGGACCCGGCATCCATCACGGCTTGGGAGGCCGGCAGGCTCGCGGCCGGTGCCGGCGCGGCCCCAGCGAGCGCGGCCCCGCAGGCACGGCAGAACCGCTTGCCGGGCACGACCGGCGCACCACACGACGGGCACCCCCCCAGCGGGCTGCCGCAGTCACTGCAGAACCGGTCGCCCGCCTCCTGGGACGCGCCGCAGTTTCTGCACGTCACCATCAGTGCACTGTCATGCGCAGATCAGCCATCCAGCCAGATCCCGCGGCCGAGGGGGGACGAGCACGCCGTCCCCCCTCTCCTCCCCCCCGGGTCATTACGACGGGCGCGTGTGGCCCGTGACGTCGTCCTCCGCGGCATCATCGTCCGTCCAGTGCTTGTGCCCCATGACGTCTTCGTCGTCAGAGGTGTCAGAACGGACGGACCTCACACGGAAGTTACCCTCGGCGTCGTCGTCGGACTTCGCATGGATGTGCCCCTGGGTGTCGTCGTCGGACTTCGCGTGCATGTGCCCCTGGGTGTCGTCGTCGGACTTCAGATGGATGTGTCCCTGGGTGTCGTCGTCGGACTTCGCGTGCATGTGCCCCTGGGTGTCGTCGTCGCCGGCGGTGCCGGGGGTCTGGTTCTGCTCGGTCATGGCGCCCCTCCCCTTGGAATCTCTTGACCTCCGAATGACCAATTGCCGCCAGTATCCTCGCGTTGCGTGCCGGCCGTCAGTCGTCTGGCCGACACGGCTGCTGTCGGATTGGCGACAACTATGTGCCGGCGAACCGGCTGAGCGTGGCCGGCTGCTTCACGATCACGGCCCGGCCGCGCGTCTCCAGCCACCCGCGGCGTTCGAAGCCGCGCAGCGCGGCGTTGACGCTCTGCCGGGTGCCGCCGACCTGATGCGCCAGTTCTTCCTGGCTGATGCCGGGCCGGATCACGCCGTCGTCGTCTCTCGGCTGGCTCAGCAGTACCTTCGCTACGCGGCGCGGCAGGTCGAGGAAGACCAGGTCGGAAGCCGCCTCGGTGAGGCGCCGCAGAATACCCGCGAGGCAGGCGGTCAACGCCCCGGCCACCGACGGCGCGCGTGAGCACAGGTCCTGGATCACCACCCGTGGGACGATGAGAAGCCGGCTCTCCTCCAGGGTTTCCGCGTCAGCCGACCGGGGACCGCCGTCGGCGACGCTGAGCTCGCCGCACACGCCACCCGCCTGGATGATCGTCAGCGTCAGCTCGCCACCGTCGGCTGAGTGCACCACCACCTTGACCCGCCCGGAGATGACCACGATCAGGGTGTCGCCCGGGTCACCGACGCTGAACACGATCTGGCCACGGCGGAAGGCCCGCATCCTGGATGCCGCGGCGATGGCCCGGAGGTCGTCGGCGCTGGCCGAGCCGAACAGATCGGTTTGGTGCAAGATGCCTGTTACATCAGCGCTCATCGCTTGCTCCCCGGGCTCGCGGCGTTGCTGGCTACGGCCCGCAGCACCGTTTTGACCTCATACGGTGTGAGGTGCGGGTGCTTGCTTAGCAGCCGGGCCACCAGCCCCGTTACATGAGGTGCCGCGAACGAGTTGCCGGTCGCGACGATGGTGGCGCCGGACAGCCACGGCACCTCGATGTCGATCCCGGGCGCGCCGAAGTCGACCGGGGGCGCGGGGTTGGCGTCGAGCACGAACGGATCCCGGCCATCGTGGGCAGCCACCGAGATCACCGAGGAGAACTGGGCAGGATAGGTCGGCGCGGGCACATTGTTGCTGGCGCAGACCAGCACCACGTTGGCGAACGCCGCCTCATCGGCGATCTCGTGGAACAGCCCGAAGTAATCGTCCCGCCCGGTGCTCAGCGACAGGTTGACCACCCGTGCACCTTGGGCGATGGCCCACCGCAGACCCGCGGCGAACACCACGCCCTTGCCCGTCAGCCGACTGCCGAGGACCCGGACCGACCAGATCGTCGCGTCGGGTGCGGCGCGCCGGATGATCCCGGCGCAGGCGGTGCCGTGACCGAACAAATCCTCATGCGGGCCATCGGCGCTCATCACCTGTTCGGTGTCCCGGTCCCACTTCAGGGCAATGGCCCGGTCGACGACGCGGACGGCCGGGTGAGCAGGATCGACGCCGCTATCGACCACGGCAACGGTGATCCCCGCGCCCGAGGCCCCGCCCCACGCCCAGTCCTTGTCGATGGCCAGGTCGACCCGGGGCACCGGACGTAGCGCCCCCGCGGCGAAGGCGTCGCTCCAGGCCGGTCTCAGCGAGGCCGTGGCGGCCGCCTTTCGGCGTATTCCCCGACGTCCCGCAGGACCGCCACGGCCAGCCGGCGCTCGGCGGCGCCGAGGCGCGCCAAGGCGGCGAAGGTAGCGGCCAGCGCCGCGAGATCGCTATCGGGGGGCGCGAGCTGTCCGGAGGCCCGGCGGAGCGCGGCGACCAGGTCATCGCCGGCCGCCGCGTCGGCCAGCGTGGCCAGCAGCACCCGCCCGAGGGCGCTGAACCTGTCCACGCTGGCCAGTGCTAGGGCCGCCTGATCGGCGAACAGTGACAGCAGCGCCATGTCGCGCTCGGCGGCCGGGCGCCGGGCATCGCGGTCAAGGAGGCTGATCACCCCGAGCATCCGCTGCGGCGTCTCGACCGGGACCGCGAGGATCGCCTGCGGGACATACCCGGTCTGCTCGGCTGCCTCCAGGGAAAACCGCGGATCGCCGGCCAGGTCACTGACCGCGATCGGCTGGCCCGACTGCACCACCCAGCCGGCGATGCCCTCCGACGAGGAGATCCGCATGCCCGTCACGTCGTCCGCGCCTTCTCCTGCGGCGGTCGTGTAAACCAGCTCGGATTCGTCCTCGGTCAGCAGGGCCAACGAGCAGGCCGCAGCGCCGAACAGTTGCCGCGCCGTCTCGGTCAGGGCCCGCAGCAACTCCTCGGTCCCGGTCGGCCGCACCGCCGGACCGAGCGACATGGCCAGCGCGCCAAGCTCCCGCAATAGATCTTCGGGATTCGTCACGGTTCTGCCAGCAAAGGATCAGGAAGCCGGCTAGCGAGAGGGCCAGCTTCGCCTGTTGTGCTGCCCCACGGATGCAACCGCTCACCTCCCCCTCGGGCAGTCGAACCATGGTCTCATGCAAGACACCGGTGCTCGTACGGGATGATCCGATCCGGCCTCGCCGCTATCCGCAGGCGCCGCCCCGCCGCCCGGTTAACCGTTCACCCACTGGCGACCAGGTCCCGGATGCGGCTGCTTACCTCTTCCGCTCGCACGATGTTCCCCTTGGCTTCGAACAACGTCCGGGCCGCGGCAAGGTGCTCGCGCTCTGCGGCGGTGCTGCCGAGCGCCTGCTCGACATCGGCGGCGGTGCGGTAGGCCTCCCCGGCCGAGTCAGGCTGCTCGTCGCCTTGCTCACGTTGCAGCGCATCGGCGGCGGCCGCGCGAGCACGGTCAGCCTTCCCGGCCGCCGCCGCGAGCAACCCCTCGGTCTGCAGCACCAGCGACTGCGTCGCGGCATCGTCTGCGGAGCCCTCGGCGCGAGCCAGCCGCAGTGCCGCCTCGGCCTGCGTGCGCTTCCCGAGCCGGGCCAGCAGCCGGGCGTGCAGGCCCGCGACGGTCGACAGGTACGAGCTTTCCCCGAGGACTTGCAGATCGGCGCACGACCGGGCGTATTCGCGCTCGGCGGCGGCCAGGTCGCCGGCGAGCTCCTCAACGTGGCCCGTGCTCTGAGCGAGGTTGGCCAGGAACAGCCCATGGCCGACCTGGCCGAGGTGCTGGCGGGCGTCGGCGCCGATCGCCCGCGCCCGATCAAACCGCCCGCACATCGCGTGCATGACGCACGTGACCTGCTCGGCCTCGGCCCGGACGCGGGGACCGTTGCCCGACGATGCCACCATCTGGTCGAGCGTGGCGATCACCTCCTCCGCGGGCGCTGGGCCGAACAGCAAGGTCACCCCCAGCAGGGTGCGTGCCCGTGCGACGCAGCCCCCATCCCCGGCCGCCGCGCCGTGTTTCAGAGCGAGTTCAAGCAGTTCGGCGCCGCGGGCCGTGTGCCCGCGGAAGCTAGCGAGGTCCCCCTGCACGAGGTAGGCCAGCCCCAGGCCGCGATCATCGCCCCACTCCTGGAAGCGGCGCACCGCGTCCTGGACAACCTGCTCGCTCTCGCCGAGCCGGCCTTCGGCGGTGAGGCTGTTCTGCCGGCACTTCAGCACGTCGGCGACAACGGCCTGGCGCTGATCCGCTGCCCCCGACGCCATGATCAGCGCCTCTCGCGCGGCGTCGATCTCGCCGAGCTCCTGCCGCTGCAGAGTCAAGCTGAGCAGACAATCCACCCGGAAGGGATCATCTGGCTCCAGCATCCCAGCCGCCCGTTCCAGCAGGTCAGCCGCGGCGGCGACGTCGGACAGCTCGAGGCGCCGCCCGGCGGCGGCCAGCTTGCGGGCGGCCCGTGCGCCCAGCTCGCGTACCTGAACCGTGGCGGGGCCGAGCTGGGACCGGTATTCCCAGGCCGAGGCGAGGTGGTGCCCCACGATTTCGTCCGGCACCGCATCGCCGCCCAGTGCCGAGAGCCAGTCGGCCAGTTGCTCGTGCCAGGCCGCACGGCTCGCCTTGGTCAGCCCCTCGTAGGCCGCGTCACGG
>Ga0207699_10000473_pt1 | contig 20435 bp, 30 predicted proteins | sample LARL51metaG_FD_184344 | JGI IMG/M metagenome (GOLD analysis project Ga0207699, IMG submission 184344) | Corn, switchgrass and miscanthus rhizosphere microbial communities from Kellogg Biological Station, Michigan, USA - LAR L5-1 metaG... | ecosystem: Host-associated > Plants > Roots >...
ATCTCGACGCCGAATCCGTGTCGTGGCTGGAAGGCCATCTGCGAAACTATCCCGGCGCGATCCTGATCGTCACCCACGACCGCTACTTCCTCGACAACGTCACCGGCTGGATTTTGGAGCTCGATCACGGCCGCGGCATCCCCTATGAGGGCAACTACTCCTCCTGGCTGGTACAGAAGCAGAAGCGGCTGGAGCAGGAGGGCCGCGAGGAGGCCGCGCATCAGCGCACGCTGGCACGCGAGCAGGAATGGATCGCGGCCTCGCCGAAGGCGCGCCAGGCCAAGTCGAAGGCGCGCTACCAGCGCTATGAGGATCTGCTGAAGAAGGCGAGCGAGAAGCAGGCCCAGACCGCGCAGATCATCATTCCGGTCGCAGAGCGGCTCGGTCAGAACGTCATCGATTTCGAGGGGCTGACCAAGGCCTTTGGCGATCGCGTGCTGATCGACGACCTCACCTTCAAGCTGCCGCCCGGCGGCATCGTCGGCGTGATTGGCCCGAACGGCGCCGGCAAGACCACGCTGTTCCGCATGATTACCGGCCAGGAGAAGCCCGACAAGGGCACCATCACGACCGGCGAAAGCGTGCATCTCGGCTATGTCGACCAGTCGCGCGACTCGCTCGAGGGCAACAAGACGGTGTGGGAGGAGATTTCCGGCGGCAACGAGCAGATCCTGCTCGGCAAGCGCGAGGTCAATTCGCGCGGCTACTGCTCCTCGTTCAACTTCAAGGGCGCCGACCAGCAGAAGAAGGTCGGCTCGCTCTCGGGCGGCGAGCGCAACCGCGTGCATCTCGCAAAAATGCTGAAGTCGGGCGCCAACGTGCTGCTGCTCGACGAGCCGACCAACGATCTCGACGTCGACACCCTGCGCGCGCTCGAAGAGGCGCTGGAGGACTTTGCCGGCTGCGCCGTCATCATCAGCCACGACCGCTGGTTCCTCGACCGCATCGCCACCCACATTCTGGCCTTCGAGGACGACAGCCATGTCGAATGGTTCGAGGGCAATTTCCAGGATTACGAGAAGGACAAGATGCGACGGCTCGGCCAGGACAGCATCATCCCGCATCGGGTGAAATACAAGAAACTGACGCGCTGACAGCGCGTATCTGGACCAAACGAAGTCTTGCCATGACGGACTGGAGCGCAGAACAGTATCTCAAATTCGAGGACGAGCGCACGCGGCCGTCGCGTGACCTGCTCGCGCAGATCCCGGTCGACGAACCGCGCAAGGTCGTCGACATCGGATGCGGTCCCGGCAACTCGACCGAGCTTCTGGTCAAGCGCTGGCCGAACGCCAGCGTGATCGGCATCGACACCTCGGCCGAAATGTTGCGGCAGGCGCGCACGCGTCTGCCACAGCAGACCTTCATCGAGGCCAATATTGCGCATTGGGTGCCGCCCGAGACCTGCGACGTGCTGTTTGCCAACGCCATCTTTCAGTGGGTGCCCGGCCATCTGAAGCAGCTGCAGCGGCTGCTGGCGCAGCTTCGCACCGGCGGCGTGCTCGCGGTACAGATTCCCGACAGCCTCGACGAGCCGGCCCATGTGCTGATGCGCGAGGTCGCCCACGAAGGGGCATGGCGCGAGCAGCTCTCCGAGAAAGCGCGCGTGCGTGACGCGGTTCCCCCGCCGGCGGTCTATTATGATGCGCTCAGTTCGATCTGTTCGCATTTCCAGATCTGGCACACGGTCTACTATCATGTGCTGGAGAGTTCCGCCGGCGTGGTCGAATGGGTCAAGGGCACGGGGCTGCGGCCATTCCTCGATCTGCTCGAACCGCCGGAGGCCAAGCAGTTTCTGGCCGAATACAACGCGCGCGTCGCCGCCGCGTATCCGCCGCAGGCCGACGGCAAGGTGATCTTCCGGTTTCCGCGGATTTTCATCGTCGCGGTGAAATAGGCAGCGAGGGCCGTGGTCGTGAAAGGTGCGCTCGCTTTCGTTTCCCTGATCGCGACCTTGCTCCTCGCCGCGCCTGCCCGCGCTGCTGATGCCGGCTTCACGAACTTCATCGCTTCGCTGTGGCCCGATGCTGAGGCCGCTGGCGTCTCGCGCGCGACCTTCGATCGCGAGACCGCGAGCCTCGAACCGGACTATAAGCTGCCCGACCTGATCCTGCCCGGGCGGCCCGCGACCGGCGCGCCGAAGCAGGCCGAGTTCGTGCAGGTGCCCGCCGACTACATCAGGGAAGCCGCCATCGCGCGCCTGGCGGAGCAGGGGCAGAAGCTGATGCAGCAATATCGCCCGGCCCTGAGCGAGATCGAAAAGCGCTTTGGCGTGCCGGGCCCGGTGGTGCTCGCGATCTGGGGCCGCGAGACCGATTTCGGCCGCTACACGCTGCCTTATGATGCCTTGCGCGTGCTCGCGACGCAGGCCTATGTCGGCCGCCGCAAGGACCAGTATCGGGGCGAGTTCATCCTGGGCCTGAAAATGCTCGGCGACGGCGTCGTTGCGCGCAAGGATTTTCGGGCATCCTGGGGCGGCGCCGTCGGCCTGACGCAGTTCCTGCCGTCGGAATACTACAAGCACGGCGTCGACCTCGACGGCGACGGCAAGGTCGATCTCTGGCACTCGGTGCCGGATGCGCTCGGCTCGGCCGCAAAGCAGCTCCTCGACAAGGGCTGGCAGAGCGGTTTGCGCTGGGCCCATGAGGTGAAGCCGCCCGCCAATGTCGACTGCACGACCGGCGTGCCGGAGGTGACCAGGCTGATCGGCGACTGGCTGCGCGCGGGTTTTGTCCCGGTACGGGGCCAGCAGCTTGGGCCGGCCGAGCAGGCGGAAGAAGCTTCGCTGCTGCAGCCCGAGGGCGTCTACGGTCCGGCGTTCCTCACGACGAAGAACTATTTTGTCATCAAGGAGTACAATTTCTCCGATCTCTACGTGCTGTTCGTCGGGCATCTGGCCGACCGCATGACAAATCCGCTGCCGTTCGCGACACCCTGGTCGGCCACGACGCAATTGCGCAGCGCCGATGTCGAGGCGATGCAGCGTGAGCTCACGCGCCTCGGCCTCTACAAGGACAAGCTCGACGGCAAGGCCGGGATGCTCACGCGCGCCGCGGTCGGTGCATTCCAGAAAAAGGCCGGGCTGACGCTCGACTGCTGGCCGAGCGAAACGGTGCTGCAGGCCATGCGCGCGGCGCGGTAAGACGCGCCTGCTCTATCCGCTCATACCGAAATGAGATGAGGTTCGATTTTGGGCCACATCGGCGGCTCGCCCCCTCCCCCCTTGCGGGGGAGGGTCGGGGAGGGGGGTGCCACACAACGAGCTATATCCGGGGACCCCCACCCCCGTCCGCTCCCCGCAAGGGGGAGGGGAGTAGACCGAGCGCCCGCGGCTACATTCGAATCTCGACGTCATTGCGCCCAAAGCCCAAAGAGAAACCCGGCCGGGAACCGGCCGGGTTTCTTGCGTCTCGAGATCGCCGATCGAATGTGCGTCAGTCGCAGACGCGGACCGGGCGGACCACCCAGCCATAGCCGTCCCAATAACGCTGGCGCTGCCAGTAGCAGCCATAGCGCGGCGGCGGGGGCGGCTCGGCCACATAGACCGGCCCGCCATAAGCCGGGCGGCTGTTGGCGATGGCACCGCCGACGATTGCGCCGCCGATCAGACCGGCAGCAACGCCGGCTGCAACGTTGCCATCCCCGGCCTTGGCGGGCGGGGTGACCGACACCAGCGACCCGGCGATGGTCGTAACCGCGACCAGAGCGGCAATTGTCCTGTTCATTCCTGCTGTCTCCTGGAGGTGGCGTCCCCTCAGCGACGCCTGTTGGGGGTGACCGAGCACGCGGGTACCCGAAATTGGTCGTTTCTCTACCAAACCGCAGAAACGGTCAACCGGAGGTAAACGCGGCAACAATGTGCCCCGAAAAAGCAGTCTTTTTCAGGGCTCGTCCCGGACACCTGCCGTGTTCCGGGACGTCGCTGTCGGATTTGACTGACGTGAACGGGCTCAAGCCGACCGAATCAGCCGCAAACCCTCACGCGGCGGATCGCCCAGCCATAGCCGTCCCAGAAACGCTGGCGCTGCCAGTAACAGCCATAGCCACCATAGCCTGGATCGGCGACATAGGCCGGACCACCGCCATAGTAATACGGCCCCGGACCGTAATAGTAGGGGCTGGAGGCGATCGCCCCGCCGACGATCGCGCCGCCGATCAGGCCGGCGGCGAGACCCGGACCCCAGCCGCCGCGCCAGGCGTTGGCGGGGGAAGCCGTCGCAAGCGCTAGCGCGGCCACGGCTGCAACTGCCATCAATGTCTTTTTCATCGCCCTATCTCCCGAGATTTTCGGATGAAATCATTGCTGCGAGCGTTCCATATTCCGCTTGAACGTTCAATGAACGCCGCTGACACATTCGATTACAAATGGGCAGGGTGGGCCGGTAAGATGATCCGGCCAGGCTTGCTGCGATGCGAAATCGTCGCCGGGACGGACATGGCCGTCCCTCGGCTGCAGCGCATTGCCGCGGCGCTGATGTCACCCCACATTGCGACGGAACGTCGTCGAAGCAAGGGCAGCGGAGGCGACCGAGTGGATTTCGCGTCGCTTGATTTGCCTCAATGAGGCAATTTTGGAGGAATAGTATAGTTTTGCCGCAATTTGGAATCCCTTCAAAACGCGGCTTTTCCTTTTGCATCGCGCCACGCTCTTCACTATCGATCGGCTCGTATCACGGAAGGACTGCCGTTTTTCATGATTGTCTGTTCCTGTAACGTCCTGAGCGACCATGACGTCCGCCATGCCGTCAACAATGCGGACGAGCTTCCCCGGAATGCCAAGCAGGTCTATGGCTGTCTCGGTTGCAGCGCCGAATGCGGCCGTTGCGCGCGAACCATCACCGGGATCATCGAGCAGGCGCTCGGCCCCTGCGTCGGCGGGTGTCTGGCCGGCTGCCGGCACGCCCAGACTGCAGCGCAGGACGATGCCTACGCGTTCGCGGCCGCCTGAAAAACTGCACATTTGACCGATTTTCGCCGTGATGGCGGCTTCTGAGCTGGCCGCACACCGGCTATTCTGCCTTCCGTCCATTCAGGCCTGTCGGCCTTCAAACCAGTTTCCGGAGCGCATCATGCAGGGCGACCCCAGGGTCATCGACTATCTCAACAAGGGGCTGCGGCACGAGCTCACGGCCGTCAACCAGTACTGGCTGCACTATCGCATGCTCAACAACTGGGGCCTGCTGGAGATGGCCAAGGTCTGGCGCAAGGAATCCATCGAGGAGATGGAGCACGCGGACAAGTTCACCGACCGCATCCTGTTCCTCGACGGCTTTCCGAACATGCAGGTGCTCGATCCCCTGCGCATCGGCCAGGACGTCAAGGAGATCATCGAGTGCGATCTCGCCGCCGAGATCAGCGCGCGCAACCTCTACCAGGAGGCGGCGACCTATTGCCACAGCGTCAAGGACTACGTCTCGCGCGACCTGTTCGAAAAGCTGATGAAGGACGAGGAGCACCATATCGACTTCCTCGAAACCCAGCTCGACCTGATCAAGCGCATCGGCCTCGAGCTCTACACCCAGAAGCACGTCGGCGGCCTCGAAGCCGGGGATTGAGCGGCCTCATCGTCATTGCGAGTCCCGGGTCGGCGCGAAGCGCCGCCCGAGGGCAGGCTCCGCGAAGCAATCCAGAAGCTCTCCACGGCAAGGGTCTGGATTGCTTCGGTCAACACGATCGCGCCGGGTCGTATCGATACGGCGCAGATCCGAAAACTGCATCCGACGGAGCAGTCGCGGGCCGACTTCATCAGGCAAAACATTCCGGCGGGGTATTTCGGCGAGCCGCATGACATCGGCCATCTCACAGCGTTCCTGGCCTCGCCGCTCGCCCGTTACATCAACGGCGCCGCGATCCCCGTCGATGGCGGCGCGGTGCGGCGCGGGCTTTAGGACTCGCCGCGGACGTCCCGCCGGCTTCTGAAGGTGGATCTCGGAAGGTGCCGGAACAAGCTATTAAGTACATGTAATAGTTATACTAAATAAGTGTTTTCCGATATTTCGGTTGAGAATACCAAGATATCGCCCAATAGTTGTCAAGTTCCTGTCACCTCCGGTTGTTCATGTGGATGAACACAACAATTCATTTAGATGAACATGAAAAATTTTGTCTACGATCCAGATCACTGGCGTGAGCGCGCCGAGAAAACCCGGGCGAAGGCGGAATCCTTCGCCTTCCGGCAATCCAAGGACAGGCTGCTCAAGATCGCCGAAGAGTATGACCGGCTGGCCCTGCACGCCGAACAGCTCGGCAAGCGGGAGTAACGCCGCGTTCGCCGGTCTCTTCGAGCGCCAAGAGCCCGACTGCATCATTAAACCCTCGTGGTGAGGAGCCGCGCTGTTGCGCGGCGTCTCGAACCATGAGGCCCCGATGCTGGTGTCCGGGCCTCATCCTTCGAGACGCTTGCTAAAGCAAGCTCCTCAGGATGAGGGGATATAGTCGTTTCTGACGCAGTAGAGATAGCCCGGCCTAGAGCTGCTCGCGGTAGCGCTCCTCGATCACCGACTGCGGCTCCGCCTCGCCAAGCGTGGTCTGGTCGTGGATGATCTCGCCGATCGACGGAAAGCACGAGCGCTCGACCTGCGCGTCCTGTGCCCACAGTTTTGAGCGCATCAGCGCCTTGCCGCAATGGAAATAGGCTTCCCGCACGTCGATGCAGAGCACCGCGCGCGGCAGCTTGCCGAATTCCTTCATCGCGGCGAGCAGTTCCGGCTCCGCCGACAATTTGCCCTTGCCGCCGACGCGGAGCGTCTCGTCGATGCCGGGGACGAAGAAGATGAGCTGCACGAAACCCGTGCCCTCGACGATGTTCCGAAAGCTGTCGATGCGGTTGTTGCCGTGGCGATCGGGCATCAACAGCCGGTTCGCGCCGTCGACATGGACAAAACCGGGATGGCCGCCGCGCGGCGAGGCATCGACGCTGCCGTCGGTGCCCGAGGTGGCGAGCACGCAGAACGGCGACATCGCGATGAAGTTCTTGGCATGCGCGTCGATCGCGGGGCGCGCCTTGGCGATCACGCGCGGGCTCGGTTTCGGATAGATCGTGGCGAGGTCTTTTGCGGCGAGGTCGGTCACGGCTGCGCTCCTGGCGAACTCCCGGCAAGAATACCATCTGCCGATACTGTCGTCAGCCGTCATTGCGAGTGTAAGCGAAGCAATCCAGTTCGATCCGCCAAGGAAATCTCTGGATTGCTTCGGCGCGCGCCTCGCAATGACGGCGAATGCGTACGAAAATCAATCCATTACGGTCGATTTCAGCAGCGATTTTGGCGCGGCATTGCGCCATGCCATCATGAGTGCACTGCGCAATGTCTTCTGATCAAGCTCGGCGAGGCGGACATTGGTGCTGCCACGCCTGCCCCATCCGCCCGGCACCGGCCTAAACATTTTTGGTTCTGCGCCGACCAGCATGGACTGCTGGTCGGGCGTCAGTTGCACCATGCCCCACTCCTTGTCGGGTGAGCCCAGGGTCGCAAAGATTCGCTTGCCGACGCGAAAGTCGGCGTGGCCGTGATGCGCGCCTTCGACCACCTCGGGCAGGCTGAGCGCGGTTCGCCGGAAGCGCGCTGCGGACATGCTTGTCGCCTCACATCGCCTTTTGCGGTGCGCTCTGCATAAACTCCTTCAGCTGCTCCGCATAAAATCTCGCGTTGCCGGTGGTCAGATGTCCGCGCGTGTCGTTGCTGGCCGGGATCAGGTAGATCTGGGCGTGCTTGATCCGCTTCAGCGCGTCGGCGGTGACGCCGGTTTCCGGCGGATTGCGCTCGTCATCGGCGGAGTTGATCGCGAGCACGGTGGCCTCGATCTTCTCGAGGGCCGCCGACGGGTCGTAGTCGTGCGAGGACTCCCACTGGTAGACGAAATCGTTGGCGTCGGCGGTGACCGGCAGCGCGAGGCGCTCGTCGACATTCTTGTCGGCCTTGGCCGCGGTCGGCGCCAGCATCTGGTAGGCCAGCGTGCCGCCGGCGCTCGCGATGCCATAGGCCACGATGGCGTATTTCATCATCCGCGGCTGCGCCGTGTAGTTGCCGCCATTGTAGTCGGGGTCGCTGCGGATGGTGTCCAGCATGATCCGGCGCAGCATCCAGTTGCGCGCGGCCATCGCGGTCGGCTGCGAGGCCATTGGCACCAGCGCGTCCATGAAGGCGGGGTAGCGCACGCCCCAGACCCAGGTGTGCATGCCGCCCATCGAATTGCCGATCACGAGCCGCAGATGCTTGATGCCGAGGCCTTCGGTCAGGAGGCGGTGCTGGGCGTCGACCATGTCGTCATAGTCGTATTTCGGAAACGCCGTCTTCATCCCGTCGGACGGTTTTGAGGACTGGCCATGGCCGAGATTGTCGGGAATGATGATGTAGTATTTTTGCGCATCGAGCGGCTGGCCCGGCCCGAACAATTCGCCGGCAAAGGCCGGCGTCAGCATGCTGGCCGCCGCACCGCCGGTGCCGTGCAGCACCAGCACCGGCTCGCCCTTGGGCTCGCCCACGGTCGTGTAGTGCAGCCGCAGTTCGCCCATCACCTCGCCGCTATGGAATTTGAAGTCCTTTGCGATCCATTCGCCCTGCCTGGGCGTCGGGTAATCAGCGGCCATTGCACCTGTCGACATCAAGAGAACGGCTGAAAGCGCCGCGCGTAACATCGTCACTAGCATCATTTCCTCCCCGAGCGCATGCGGCTTCTGCCGCTTGGCGCGGAGCCTAGCACGGGGCAGGGGGATCGCAGCGGCCGAAGTTTCCCCATCGTCATGGCCGGGCAAGAGCGCGAAGCGCGTCTTACGCGCCCGTTCGCGCAGATGTCCCGGCCGTCCACGTCCTTGATGCGGCTGGGAAGAAAGACGTGGATGCGCGGGACAAGCCCGGGCATCACGAGTGAGAGGAGTCATCGGCCGCGCCAATTGCGGCGATCGGTCGCCTGCGTTAATCCTCTCCGAGCACCTGCACCTTCAGGGCATACCAGCCCCAATAGACGCGGTGGCGCCTGATCAGTCCGTCCTCGATCTCCATCACCTCGACGAGGTCCATCTGGTCGCCGCCTGGCGTGGCCCTCGGGTATTCCCAGGTCAGCACGCGGCCATCGGTGAAAACGCCCTGCTTGAAGCGTTTGCGCTCCGGCGGGTTGATCTGGAACACTTTTGTGATGAAGGCGCGCAGCGCGTCCTTGCCTTGCACGATGCCCTCGCGCGTGCCGAGCAGGTGGCGGACCAGCGGGCTTTCGATGCTCGCATCGTCTGCATAGAGCGACAGCGAGGCCTCCAGATCCTTGTTGCCGAGCGCCTCGTCCCAGCGCCGGTAGATGCGTTCGACGTCCTGTTGCGTGTCGCGGATCATGACGATCTCCTTGAGTCTCCATGGAACATGCCCCGAGGATGACAGGTCCGGCGCAGGTGACGTTTCATGAAATCATGAAATGAGTTCCCGCCGCGATCGGCTATAGTGACGTTGCTTTCGGCTCATCGTTCACAGGATCTCGCATGCCGTCGCCCCGGCCGGTGGTTCATTCGGGCTTTTCGCGCGTCGCGGAGGCGCTGTCCGATCCCGCGCGCGAGGCGATCGTCGGTGCGCTCGCGGGCGGCAAGGCGATGCCGGCCGGAGAACTGGCGGCGATTGCCGGCGTGTCGCCGCAAAGCGCCAGCGCGCATCTGCAGCGGCTGGTGGACGCGCACCTGCTCGCCGTGCTCGCGCAAGGGCGCTTCCGCTACTACCGGATCGTGGACGAGGACGCCGCGGCGCTGATCGAAGGTCTCGCCAATCTCGCGGCCAAGGCCGCAGGCGCGGCCCGCAAGCGGCGTCCGGTTGCCGACGAACTGCGCCAGTCGCGCAGCTGCTATTGTCACCTCGCCGGCCAGCTCGGTGTGCTGCTCGGCGATGCGCTGGTGCGGCAGCGGCTGGTCAGGATCAGCGGACGGGCCGGCGAGATCACCGATGCCGGACTCGAATGGTGCCGCTCGGAAGACATCGATTTTAGCGCCGCGCGCGGGCCGCATTGCCGGCTGTGCAACGACTGGACCGAGCGGGTTCCGCATCTCTCCGGGCCGCTTCCCAATGCGATTCTGAAGCGGCTGATCGAAACGCGATGCCTGGCGCCGCGGCACGTGGCGCGCGCGCTGCGGATGACGCAGAAGGGACGGGCGTTTTTCGAGCGGCTCGGTGTCGCGGTTCCCTTCTGATGGTGGGCTGGCACGGGGCTGCGATGTAGGATTTGGGTCCGGCCAATCGTCCCATGGCAGTGGACGAAGCGTGTGGAGAAGAGATCATGTGCCGCAACATCAAGACGCTGTTCAACTTCGAGCCGCCCGCGACCGAGGACGAGATCCAGGCCTCCGCGTTGCAATTCGTGCGAAAGCTCTCCGGCTTCACAAAACCGTCGCAGGCCAATGAGGCGGCCTTCAACCGCGCCATCGAGGAGGTCTCGGACGCCGCGCGGCGGCTGCTCACCTCGCTGCACACCCACGCGCCCGCGCGCGACCGCGCGGTCGAGGCCGAGAAGGCGAAGGAGCGCTCGCGCCTGCGGTTCGGCGAGGCCGGATGAAGTTTGGTATCGCTTCTCCAGGCACTCAGTTCACCTCTTCCCGCGTGCGGCAGGGCGATCGCATTTGACGATACCAGACGTTGGCGCAGACGTTTCCCCATCGTCCTGGCCGGGCTCGTCCCGGCCATCCACGTCGTTGACGCATAAGGAAGAAAGACGTGGATGCCCGGCACAAGGCCGGGCATGACGAGTCATTGGTTGAGGCCGTTGGTATCACGTCGACTTTCCATATGCGATACCCTGCCGCTTGCGAGGAGAGGGGGGAGCACCTCCATCGGGGCGCTCGACCGTGACGCAGCTCACGGTGCCCGCGCGTGTCAGGGCGCATCATGGCCTTCATCAATCAGGTGGGGCAGCGCATGCCGAAAAGTCCGTCGACATCGCTGAAACTCGGAGCGGTCGTTTTCGCGGTGCTGTGGACGCTGTGGATGCTGTCATGGAGCAGGTCGCTTGACCGCGGCAATGTGCTGATGCTGTCGGTCGGCGGCGTTGTCGTCGGTTCTGCCTGGTATTGCGCGATGCGCTGGCAATTCCGGCGCGAGGGCCTCTCGCGCGAAGACGATTCTGCGAATTAGACGAGACCGCTGACCGCCGCGTGATGGGCGAAGCCCGCTGCGTCGCTTCGCAGGATCACGCAGCGCTTATTCCTGGTCGTTGTTCGCGTCCTTCCTGTGCTTGTGCTTCCTGTGCTTCTTCTTGTCCTTCTTTTTCCTGCCCCGGCCGTCGTCGTCGACATCGTCATCGCTGATGTCGGCGTTCTCGAAGATCTTGAGCGCCTCGCGCTGCTGGGCTGCGAGCTCCTCGCGTTCGGCTGCCTCGCGCTCGCGCTGCCGGCGATAATCTTCGAAGGCCTCGAACACCTGATGCAGCCAGGGCATCACCTCTTCGATCGGCGGCAGCGATCCCGGAGGACCTTGCTCGCCGCGCGGACCGGGCGCGCCTTGCGGGCCCGGCTTGCCCTGCGGCCCCGCTTCGCCGCGCTTGCCCTGCGGCCCAACTTTGCCTGCCGGTCCGCGCGGGCCCGGCGGCCCCGCTCGGCCTCGTCGTGCAACATTACTCTCCGCCACGTCAGCAACTCCCACTGATTCTCAGAGCTGTCTAGCAGACGGTTGCAGACGCCAGCAATTGCGCGCAAGTGCCGCGCCCGCTTGATCAACATCAATCGACCCGACAACGATTTATGCGACAAAGCCGACGGTAAGCGGGAACGGGCGACGCGACGGAGAGAGCGATGATCGCGGGATGGAAGGTGTTTGGACTGGCCGCGCTCGTCTTTCTCGTCGCCTTTGCGTGCGCGCGGCTGCTCGTGCCCGATGTCGTGCCGATCGGCTATCAGGAGGAGGCGCAACCATCCTGGGCCGTGCTGACTGCCTTCCTGCTGCGCGCGATCGAGCTCGTGGCGGCCTGGGTCGCTGCGATTGCACTTGCCGTGATGGGTGGGGTGTGGGCGCGCCGGCAGGTTCGCCGCGCCGCGCATTGCGCGCGTGTCAGCTCACGTCCCATGCGACCTGCAGATTGAGCAGGCCGCGAAACGCCCAACCGCCGATCCTCGCCGGCTCGCTCTCGTCGAGTCGCAAATTGTTCAGCCGCGCGAAAATCGAGGGTAGCGCCACGTCGGCGACCATCGCGCGCGAAGCGAAGGCGCCGGCGCAGTAATGCGGACCGGCGCCGAAGGCGATGCTCTTCGAAGTATCGCGGGTGATGTCAAAGCTGTTCGGCTCGGCAAAGCAGGCCTCGTCGCGATTGGCCGAGCCGAACATGAAGAACACGCGCTCCTCGGCCTCGAAATCGACCCCGCCATAGGAGCACGGTTTGGCGACGCGCCGCGGCGACATCTGGATCGGCGCGATCCAGCGGGTGTATTCCTCGAACACGTCGATCCACTTCGCGCGCCCCTCGACGACCAGGCGGAGCTGCGCGGGATGGCTCAGCAGCGCCCACACCGTGCCGGAGATCGCATCGCGCGGCTCGTTCTGCCCGCCCGAGATCGCGAGCTTGACGTTGGCGCGCACGCTCTCCATCGGCTGTCCGGCGGCAAGCAATACGCTTAGAATCGAAGTGTCCGGATGCTTCTTGAGCACTGGGGCCATGTCGTCGATCGCGGCATCGATGCCGGCGGTGGCGGCGTTGCAGCGCCCCTCCACCGCGGCATCGCCGGTGTAATTGGCGATGCCGTCGATCATCGCCTGCGACCAGGCGTCCATGTCCTGGAAGCGCATGTTGGTGAGCCCGGTGACGTCCTTCAGGCATTCGGCCGACAGCGGCAGCGCCAGCGCCTTGACGAGGTCGGCGGCGCCGCGCGGACAAAGCTCGTCGAGGATGCGGTCGGCATGGGCCTGGAATTTTGTCAGCCAGGTCGCGCGTACCGCGCGCGGCGACACCGACGGGAACATCGCGGCGCGCTCGCTCATATGCGCCTCGCCGTCCTTGCGCATCATGTTGTGGCCCATCAGTCGGTTCATCAGTCCGGCGGGCTGGTGCGAGGAGAACAGGTCGATGCGCTTCTCCTGCGAGAAGATGTCGTCACGGCGGGTGAAGATGGTCGAGCCGAGCTGCGGCACGAAGGCGATCGGCGCCTCCTTGCGCATGCGCGCAAGATCCGGATAGGGATCGGCCCAGAAGCGCGCGACATTGATCTCGTAGGTTGGGGCAGTGGACATCGGGGCTCCGTCGCGGAGGCGCACGTTTCTCGTGCGCCTCCGCGAGGTTAGCCTAATCGCAATGCGCCGGCACGTCGATGCCGTCGGCGGCATAGACGCGGATCTTGTTGCGCAGCGTGCGGATCGAGAGCCCGAGCATGCGGGCGGCACGGGTGCGGTTGCCGTTGCAGCGCACCAGCGTATGCAGCACGAGCTCGCGCTCGACATGGTCGATGGTCGAGCCGATCAGCAGCGGTATGATGTCGTCCGCGGCCGGAGCAAGCGCCGGATGATGCGGTGCCGATAGCATGGGTTCGGCAAAGAACGGGTCGCAGGATTGCACATGAGAATCTTGGGCCATCAAAACACCTCCCGATCAACGCACCGCGCGCAAAGGCGCGCGGACACATCGAGAACCAATCACCCCCAACGCGTGCGACCGTGGGCGGACAAGGTTAACGGGTTCTTAACGGGACCGTAGATCTCCGGTGAGGCTGTTGAAAATCAAGAAACGGCCATGGTCTCGTCACCGCGTCGGCCAGTTCCACCGGCGCCTGCTCCGTCAGACCGTGAGGTAGCCGCCATCCGCCAGCACGATTGACCCGGTGACGTAGGCCGACATGTCGGAGGCGAGGAACAGCGCGGGGCCCACGATGTCTTCGGGCTTGCCGGCGCGGCCGAGCGGGGTGTGATCCATGAAGATCTTGACCACCTCCGGATTGTTGGCGCGCACCGCGGCGTTCAGCGGGGTCTCGATCAAGCCGGGACCGATCGCGTTGACGCGAATGCCGAATTTGCCGAGCTCGGCGGCGAGCGCGCGGGTGAGGCCGAGCACGCCGTGCTTGGACGTGGTGTAGGCCGCCGAGCTCGGCGTGCGCATGTGCACGAAGGACTGCGCCGAGGCGATGTTGACGATGCGTCCGCGGGTCTCCCGCAGCGGCGCCAGGAAGGCCTGCGTGACGTTGAAGGTGCCGTTGAGATTGATTGCCATGATGTCCTGCCAGTCCCTGGCGACGGCATCGCCATCGCTGGCAAAGGGGTTGCGGCGGTTGATCCCGGCACTGTTGACGAGGATCGACACTGTGCCGACCTGACCCGCGATCTCGCGCGCGACCGCCGCGCAGTCCTCGCGTCGGCTCACGTCGAGGCGAAAGCCGTCCGCCCGCCCGCCGGCCTTCACAATCCCTTGGGCCGCGTCCGAGGCCGCCGCCTCATCGATGTCGAGCAGGGCGACACGCGCGCCTTCGCGTGCAAAACCTTCGGCGATGGCCTTGCCGATGCCGGACGCCGCGCCGGTGACGACCGCAATGTGGTTTTCCAGAAGGGGCATGGAGTTTCCTCTGCGCTCGGTTTTCCGCGAGAGGGTAACAAGCACGGCACCGCGGCGCCATCGACCAGAACGGGCAGGCGATGCGACGATCCGGGTCGGTCTGGCCAGGCCAACGGATCCGCGCGAGGCACGTCCGCAAAGACATAAGGTGGGCCCGGCGGGCAACGCCGTGGTCCACCTTGGGGTTCGTAGGCTGTTCGGGGGAAGGGTCTCAGAAGGCGCCGCTGGCGTGCGGGACAGGGGCGATGCCAAGGAGGTGGGCGCGCGCGGGACCGGTGGCCGATAACGCCAGGAGGGCCAGACCGAGAGAGGCCAAGAGCATGAGGACGCGTAACATAGGTTACTCCCAACAGATGATGTGACGCTTGCGCCTGCGGGCACGGTTGCGGCTTGGCCCGGCGCCTGGTTCCCCCCGACATCCTTCAGTCTGCGCACCGCGAAAGAAGGTTCAAAAAGCGTTAACGCAGGTAGCGCGGGAGGGCGCACCTGAACCGCTGACGCGCGCCGCCGCCGCGGGCGGTCATCTCCATGTCATTTGTGAGACGCGGCGCCGCCTCCGGATTGCCCCGAAGTGTCCGTGCTCGCCTGCGAAGGCGTTTTGCCGGTGCGGACCATCGGCTAGATTCAAAAGGCGCGATTCGATCGCGCCATGCCCGCCCACCACGAGGCCTCAAGGAGTTGCCCTATGAACCTGTCATCCGCCGTTCGCAGCGTGCTCGCCGCGCTGATCGTCAGTTGCGGCCTGTCCACAGCCAGCCTTGCCGATGGCGGCGCCATCACGCTGACGATCTACAAGGCCGGATGGATCATCGGCGGCTCCGGCGGTAGCGGCGTCCTGATTTTCCACGGACGGGCCTATCCGCTGTCGACCGGCGGGCTCGACTATGGTCTCGTGTTCGGCGGATCGAAGACGGTGCTGCGCGGCCGCGTCAGCAACATCGTGCAGCCGTCGGATGTGGCCGGCGTCTATGGCGCGGCCGGCGCGGGACTTGCGGTCGGCCGTGGCGCGCGCGCCATCGTGCTGACCAATCAGAAGGGCGCGGTCCTGGAACTGTCCGGCCAGCAGATCGGTCTGATGGCGAATGCGGATCTCAGCGGACTTGCGATCACGCTGAGGTAGCATGCCTGGTAGGGTGGGTAGAGCGAAGCGAAACCTACCATTCTTGCTGCGGCGAAGCTGGTGAGTTTCGCGGCGCTCTGCCCACCCTGCATATCCCGGAGATCAGGAGGAGGCCATGTGCATCGCTCGCGTGCGCGGACGCATCACCGCGATGGCCACGCTCGCCGCGCTCTGTGCGGCCGTTGCGGCGCCGGCCCGTTCGGCCACGCCGCTCACCATCGCCGTGGCGGATTTCGATTACACCGACACGTCGGGCGAGGTGAACGACCAGACCGCGGCGCATCGCGCCCGCGTCGCGCAGTTTGCCGATCTGGTGCGCGAAAACTTGAGCGCGCAGGGCGACTACCAGGTGCTGACGCTCGACTGCCCCGAACATCCCTGCACGCCCATCAACATGCGCCCGGACAACTTCATCGCGGCGGCCCGCCAGTCCGGCGCGCGCTTCGTGGTCTATGGCGGCATCCGCAAGATGAGCACGCTGGTGCAATGGGGCGATTTCGAGCTGCTGGACCTGCAGGGCGAAAAACTGTTGCTGCAGCGGACCGTGAGTTTTCGCGGCGACAATGACGAGGCGTTCCGCCGCGCGGCGGCCTTCGTCGGCGACACGCTGCGCGAGGCGATGCCAAAGCCGTAGGGATCGTAGGGTGGGTTAGCGGAGCGTAACCCACCCTACTGCCAAGACTTCGAGCGGCGCGATGGACATCAGCTCACTTCGCGAGCGACGCCACCGCCTCGATCTCGATCAGCATCTTCGGGTCCGGCAGCGCCTGCACCACGCAGGTGGTGCGCGCGGGGTAGGGCGGCGGGCCGAACGCACCGGCATAGAGCGCGTTCATCGCTGCGACATCGGAGGCGCGCGTGAGCAGCACATTGACCTTGACCAGGTCGCGAAATGACACGCCGGCCTCGTCGAGAATGCGCGTGATGTTCTTCACCACGAAACCGAACTGCGCCTCAAAACCGTCGGCCAGCGCGCTCTTGTCGTCAAAGCCGGGAATGCCGGAGATGAAGAGCAGGTCGCCGACCCGCGCGGCGAAGGAGAGCGGCGGCGCCTTGATGTGTGACGGGGCGGGAAAATGCTGGATGGGCATGGGGACCTCGGTTTTGAAGAGTTCGTGCGGTTCGCAGGGTGGGTTGGCGACCGCGTAGCTCGAGGTCTCCACGTGAGCCCAGGTGAAGAGCGGTCGCGTAACCCACCGTGTGTCCGGGACGAATATCGGAGATGGTGGGTTACGCCTTCCGCCTTGTTCTGTCGAATGTCCAATGCGCGGTGCAGCCAGGGCGGAAGGCTAACGCACCCTACAATTTTTGACATGATCCGCCAGCTCCTGCCAAGGTTGCACCGTCCAGGCGCCCGAGGCGGCGCCGGACGGCGAGGCCAACACGAAGACGACAGGAAAATCGTCGCGCGGCGGCTGGCGGCCGAGTGCGATCTTTCCGGTGGGCTGTCCAAGGAACAGGCTGGCGGCCTTCTTGCTGGTGAAGGCGACCGTCGCCGGCCGACAGGTCCGCATCTTCGCGGCAAAAGCCGCGACATCGACGCCGGCCTTGAGCGCCTCGTGGTCCATGCCGGCGCCCAGCTTGCAGAGATCGGTGAAGCCGATGCCGAGCGCGAGCAGTGAGGCATATTCATGCGGCTGATAGCGGCGCGGCGTCAGGCCGACCTCATGGACTGTGCGCCAGAAGCGGTTTTGCGGATGCGCATAGTAGTGGCCGAGCTCGGCGGACCGCCGGCTCGCCGCCGTGCCGACGAAGACGAGGCGCAGGTCGGGCGCGAGCTGGTCGGGCAGGCGGTCCATGGGGATGTGCAGGGTGGGTTAGCGACGCGTAACCCAGCTCTTTCTTTTCCGCGGCGAGATGGTGGGTCACGCCTTCGGCTAACCCGCCTGCACCTTACAGGAAGCAGTCGCGCTTATCGCGCATCCTGAGCTGGATGTTGACGGCGTCGTTGAAGGTCGGCACCGGCTTGCTCACCACCTTGTAGTGCGACGGCCATTCCAGCGGCTTGTATTGCAACTCCTCGTTCCAAATCTGGCAGATGCCGGTATTGTCCCAGCGGATCACGTAATAGCCGGCCTCGGCGGGCGCAGCGACGACAAGGCTTGCGAGTGCGATGCCGGAAGCGGCACCGAGAGCGGTGATACGGCGCATGTCAAATCTCCTCTTGCGACAAGGTTCCCCGCCGCCCCGGCCGGTCGCGGCGGAGGCGGTGCCACGATTTGCACCGGCCATGCTAGCATCCGTGCCATAAAGCGCGCGTGTCAGCACCGCAACACTGCGCGGCGAAGTTTTGCTTTCGATCAGGCTTGCCGCGGCAGTTCCAGCCGCTCGAACAGCGCGTTGATGATCGGTCGCTGGCCCTTGGTGACTTTCACAAGCGCCTGCGCCTGATCGAACCAGCCGGCCCGGTCGGCTTCGGGAAATTCGGCCATGCGCCCGGACTTTGGCGGCCATTCCATCGTGAACATGTTGCTCTTGAAGGTGCAGAGGTCGAATTCGCCTTCAAGGGCCCAGGCGCTGAGCTGCTTGCCGCTCGGCTGCCTGAACGTGCCGAGCGCAATGAAAGGGCCTTTTGGCACGCAGCCGGTCTCTTCCACGAACTCGCGCTGCGCGGCCGCGAGCGCATCCTCGTCCGCTTCGCAAAGCCCCTTCGGGATCGACCAGGCGCCGTCGTCCTTCTTCGCCCAGAACGGTCCGCCCATATGCACCAGCAGCACCTCCGTCGTGTGGCCGAGGCGGCGAAACATCAGAAGGCCGGCGCTGCGCTCAGGCATGGTCAGACACTGCCGGCGATCTTTTCCGACAGCTGCCACAGCCGCGCCGCGAGCGCCGGATCGTCGGCCTCCGCACGGGGACGCGCGACATTGCAATCGGAGAAATACTCGCCGTTGAAGTTTGCGGCGTTCGGGTTCACCGCGACATGGCACGAGGTCGCCGCCCCCTCCGGGACGGTCTTCGCGACCAGTGCGGTCAGGATGCCGGGCCAGTAGTCCCTGGCAATCTGCGCCAGCGCCATGCCCCTGAAAATGTCGGTGCCGGGGACGAAGCCCGGATGCACCGCGTTGGCAGTTTTCGTCGTGCCGGCGAAGCGCCGCGCCAGCTCCTTGGCGAACAGCAGGTTGGCGAGTTTCGACCGGGCGTAACAGGACCAGGGCCGGTAGCCTTTCTCGCCCCTGAGATTGTCGAAATCGATGCCGCCGCGCGGCGCGAAGCGATGCGCCTCGCTGCTCACCATCACGATTCGGGCGTGATCGGCGAGCGCGTCGATCAGGCCGGTCACCAGCATGTAATGACCGACGTGATTGACGAAGAAGTGACTTTCGTAACCGTGCACCAGTTCGAGGGCGGGCGGCATCATGATCCCGGCATTGCAGATGATCGCATCGAGCCTGACGCCACGGCGCGTGAGCTCGGTGATGCAGCCGCGGATCGAGGCGGGATCGGCGAGATCGCAGGCAAGGCCGGTCGCCTGCGCGGAGATCGCACGCGCGACGCCCTCGGCTTTCTCCGCGCTGCGCGCGGCGCAGATGACACCGGCGCCGCGGAGCGCCAGCACCCGTGCGGTCTCAAAACCGATGCCGGAGCTGCAGCCGGTGACGAGGATCGTCCTGCCCTCCAGCGACAGGCCGCGCGTGACCTCCTCGGCGGTCGAGCCCATGCCAAAACCCGAGGGGCCGTTGGGGCGGATCAGGGCGTACAGCGACATCAGGGCCTCGCACAGGGATGGCGTCGCGATGACATAGGCAAGCGGTGTGGCCTCCTCAAGGTGAGGAAGGGCCGTCGCGTAACCCGCTCTAAGGACTAAACGCGAGCATCGCGGCCGTGCCAGATGCGGGTGATGAAGATGTCCCGCGTCTCCGGAATGATGGCGTAGCGTATGATGTAGCCGGATGAGCCGAACCGGATCACGATCTGGCGAATCTCGGCATCGCCCGTGGGTGCGCCACGATCCGGAAAGTCCTGAAGCCGTTCGATGGCGCTCAGAATGAGGGTCATCGCGCGTTGCGCGGCGCCGGGATGTTTCTGATCGAGAAATGATCGTAGTCGCGCGACGTCCTCGACGGCGTCGGGCGAAAAAATGATCATCCGGTCTTTCGTGGCGCGGGACGGGGCAGTGCGTCAGCCGTGTCCCAGCTTGCGATCCAGTTCTTGACATCTTCGAGCGGAATGGCCTCGCCGGTCGCGCGAAAGGCATCGAGCCTTTTCCGGTCTTCCGCGACATCCGGGCCAGCCAGATCGACAGCGGAGTCGAGCAACGCCACCGCTTCGGCAAGAATCGCGGCCACGTCCTGTCCACGCTCGGCCGCGATTTCAGCGAGCCGCGCATCCGTCTCGGCATCGATCTCAAGGGTGCGGCGAACGCGGTTCATAAACCCAAAGATAATGGCAGGCCCGCGGTTTGTCGAGGGATCGAGCCACGGTTCCGACCGCGCCATCTGCGTAGGAAGTCCTACACGGCGACGGCTTCGTGGATCGCCTCGCAATGGCGGACGAGATTGGGATGTGCCGCGACGAACGCCTTCAGCGGCGTCGGGATCGGGAAGAAGTGGATGTTGGCGACAAAGCCGTAGATGCCGGCATCGATGCTGGTCGGCTTCGGCCCGTGCACATAGCCGCTCGCCGGGACCAGCTCGGCCAGCACTTCGAGGTCGGCAAGCCCGCGGGCGTAGGCCTGCTCGGGCGTGTAGCGGCCGATGCCCTGATAGTAATAGCGCTGCGCGTTGTACGCCCGCGCCTTGTCGAGCCCGGCCGCATCGAGCTGCGGATGCTGCGCCATGAAGGCATCGCGAAACGCCGGATAGAACCGATCGTCCTGCCAGCG
>Ga0207699_10000475_pt1 | contig 20401 bp, 19 predicted proteins | sample LARL51metaG_FD_184344 | JGI IMG/M metagenome (GOLD analysis project Ga0207699, IMG submission 184344) | Corn, switchgrass and miscanthus rhizosphere microbial communities from Kellogg Biological Station, Michigan, USA - LAR L5-1 metaG... | ecosystem: Host-associated > Plants > Roots >...
CCAGTCGTAGGGCCAGCGAGGTCGCTGGTGCCGATTCGCCCGACCCTGTCACGCTGAGCCTGCCCTCCTTGGCCGACTTAATCTAAGATATGTACGGCCATTTAGCACCAGCGCGGCCCCTCTCGTCAAGCGGGGCAGCGTGCGGGTACGAAGGGAGCGCAGGCCAGTGCCGGACCAGGTCAGATCCGTTGCGTACCGCACGCTGGCGGACACCATACGCGGCGAGATCCGCAGCGGCCGTTATGCCGGAGGCCGGCAGCTCCCTACGGAGGAGCAGCTCGCGGCGCGCCATTCGGTCAGCAGGCAGACGGTCCGGCGGGCCATGCAGGACCTGGTGTCCGAGGGGATCATCTACCGGGTCGCGGGCCGGGGAACCTACCCGGTGGCGGAGGAGGACCGTTACGTCCGCCATTTCGGTTCGGTGGAAGAGCTGATGGCGCTCTCCGTCGACACCGAGTGCGAGATCGTCTCGCCGTTGCAGCGCCGGGTCGACATCGGGAACGCCGGTCGGCTGCGGCTGCCGTCCGATGAGGTCTACGGTCTCACGCTCATCCGCCTGCATGGCAGCGTGCCGTTCTGTTACACGTCGGTATTCCTGCCGCCGCAGATCGGGGAGCTGGTCGGCGACGTGATCGACCTGACGGTCGCGGGCCGGCGCAGCCGGGTCACGGTCATCGGCCTGATCGATGCGCGGATACACGGGGCCATCATGGCGGCCGAGCAGAGCATCACGGCGACCGGCGCGCCGTCGTTCGCCGCCGCCCGGCTGCCCTGTGAGCCGGGGCAGCCCGTGCTCCGGATCGACCGGCAATACTGCGACGAGGCCGGCCACCCGGTCGAGCTGGCGGTGAGCTACTTCGACCCGGAGCATTACTCCTACCGGGTCAGGCTGCGGCGCAGCCCCACGGCGCCTTCGGCGCCGGGCCGTTAACGCGAAGACCTGGCCGCGCTGGGGCAGCGCAGAGTCTTCGCGTTAACGGATGCGGCTGATCAGATCGGGCGGACCTGCTCGGCCTGCGGGCCCTTGGTGCCCTGGCCGGCGGTGTACTCGACCCGCTGGTTGTCCTGCAGGGTGCGGTAACCGTCCATCTCGATGGCCGAGTGGTGAACGAAGACGTCCGCGCTCCCGTCGTCCGGGGCGATGAACCCGAAGCCCTTGTCCGCGTTGAACCACTTCACTGTGCCCTGAGCCACGTGCTTACTCCTCGTGCAAAACGATCTTCGGGGTGCCACGGGTGTGGCATCCCGGGCTGTGGCGACCGTCTGTCCCGTGGCCCCGGGAAATCTAGACGCCCGCTGTCAGAACTCCGCAAGCGCCTACGACGAACACGAACTTCGACTAACAACCGGGCCCCATTTAACACCATGGCGCGGCCTGACGTGGCCGCTAGCCGCGCCGGGACCGTGTGACGCCGCTCTCAGTGCGACCCGGACGGCGGCGGGCTCAATTCCCGTTGACAGTCTGGTCCGCCATATGTAAGTTCTACCTTACAGGTGAAAGACAACTGAAGTAATCCACAACCAGGAGCCGACGCTGACCAGCGAAGAACGACTGCTTGCCGTGCTCACGGCGGTGGCGAATCCGCACCGGATGCGGGTCATCGCCGAGCTGGGCGGCGGCCGGGTGCACGTCAGCGAACTGGCCCGCAGGCTCGGGATGTCCAGGCCGCTGCTCTACATGCACCTGGACAAGCTGGAGAAGGCGGGACTGGTGAACGGCCAGTTGGAGCTCTCGGAGGACGGTAAGGCCATGAAGTACTTCGAGCTCGCCCCGTTCGAGCTGCGCCTGACGGCGGAAACCGTCATCCAGGCGCTGCAGGACGGCGACCAGGAGGCCGGCCCGGCCGGCCGGGGACACGATGATCACACGGAAGAGAGCGACACATGACCGGCACGACCCTGGCGGCCGCCCACGGCACGAATTACACCGCGGTCACCATCACCCTCGGCATCCTGTTCATCATCGGCGCGGTCATCGCCGTGGTGGTGGCCTCCTACTTCCGGCTGCAGAGCCACCGCTCTGACGCGGTCGCGATGGCCAACTACCGCAAGCTGGCCGAGGAGGCCGTGGCCAACCAGCAAGAACTGCGCGGCCAGCTGGCCAAGCTCACCGAGCACGTGAACGCGGTCGAGCAGCTGATGAGGGAGGTGGGCTGACCATGGCCCCGATCGGCCGTGTCGGCGGAACCCAGGACACCCTCGGTTCTAGCGCTGACGGTCACCCGCCGCGCCGCCGCGCCGCCGCAGGAGACACCCGCCTGCGCCTGTACCGCAACCCGCTGCGGCTTGTCTTCTCCGCCAGCACCTGGCTCGCCGCCGGCTACCTGGCCATCTACGTGTTCGTCACCGGATGGGTGCTGTTCAGCGTGGCCCTGACCACCACAGTCACGGCCGCCTGCCTGGCGATCACGCTGGCCGGCATCCCGCTGCTGGTCGCGGCGTCCGGCGTGCTCCGTGGGTGCGCCAATGTCGAGCGCGCGCGGCTGCGGCGGATGCTCCCCGGGCCCGTTCAGGGCAGATACCAGCAGCCGGCCAGCCCCGGCCTCATCGCGCAGGTCAGGACCCGCTGGCACGACCGGAGCACCTGGCGGGACGTGGCTTACCTGGTCGGGCTCTGGGTACCGCTGTTCATCCTGGACACGATCGTGTTCAGCGTATGGCTGACACTGCTGGCCGGGATCACCCTGCCCATCTGGTACTGGGCGCCGGTCCAGCACTACTCGCACGGCCTCACTGTGCACGGTGTGCAGTTCGGCTATTTTCCGAACGGCCCAAGCGGACCCGGTCACTGGGGCGTGTACGTGGACACGCTGCCGAAGGCGCTGCTGGCCGCCGTGGTCTGCCTGGTGCTGTTCCTGCTCTTCAACTACGTCCTGGTCCTCACCGGACGCGCGCACGTGCGCATCGCGCGATCCTTGCTCCGCGCGCCTGCCGATCCCCTCGCCGATGCCAAGGAGGTGCTTGCCCGCCCGGGCCCGCTCGGCCCCCTGACCAGACAGCCGGCTAACGGCAGGTAATAAACCTGGGCCCTCGCCCGTGAGGGATCAGCTCACGGGCGAGGCGCCACGAACACGACCGCACATCACACCACCTGAGAGAGAAGGCCATGATGAGCCAGCCGCTGAGTTCAGTATTGCCTGAAACCGAACCGGATCGCGATGAGCGCCGCGGGCGGCGCGCCCGCCCCCCCGTGATTGAACGCATAGCCGGATGGAGCACCCGGCACCGCAAGACCGCCGTCTTCGGCTGGCTGGCGCTGGTCGCCGTGGTCTTCATGGCCGGGCAGGCACTCGGCACCAAGAGCCTGCCAGGCTATGACGCCGGCCAGTCGGGCCAGGCCGAGCAGGTCCTGCACCGGCTGGGGGTCAGCTCCCCGGCCAACGAAGACGTGCTGATCCAGGCGCGCGGAACGGGCCGCACGTTCGCCACCGACCCGGCCATGCGGCACGCGGTCAGCGAGGTGACCACCGCCCTGGCCCGGCTTCCGCACGCGGCCACCGGCATCCGGTCCCCGCTGGGCGCGGGCAGCCACGCCCTGGTCTCCGCGGACGGGCGCAGTGCCCTGGTCACCTTCCAGGTCCCCGGGCCGGCCGCCGACCAGACTACGGCCGTGGCGCCCGCTCAGCGCGCGGTGGCCGCGGTGGCGGCTCGCCATCCAGACTTGCGCATCGCCGAGGGCGGCGACGCGAGCTTCGGCCGGGCCATCAACTCCCTGCTGGGCCAGGGCTTCCGCAAGGCGGAGTTCACCTCGGTCCCGATCACCCTGGTGCTGCTGCTGCTCGTGTTCGGCGCGCTGGTGGCCGCGGGCATCCCGCTGCTGCTGGCCATCACCTCGGTGATGACCGCCCTGTCACTGCTGACCCTGGTCAGCCAGTGGCTGCCGGTCGGGTCCAGCACCTCGGAGGTGGTGCTGCTCATCGGGATGGCGGTCGGAGTCGACTACTCGCTGTTCTACCTGCGCCGCGAGCGCGAGGAGCGAGCCAGGGGAGCGGCGCCCGGCGAGGCTCTGCGCACCGCCGCGGCCACCTCAGGGCGGGCCATCGTGGTGTCCGGGCTGACCGTCATGATCGCCCTGGCCGGGCTGTTCCTGACCGGGTACGACGTGTTCAGCGGGATCGCGTTCGGCACGATCGCCGTGGTCGGCGTGGCCGTGCTCGGCTCGCTGACCGTGGTGCCCGCCCTGCTGGCCTGGCTCGGCCCGCGCGCGGACCGGGGCCGGGTTCCGTTCCTGGGCCGCAGGCGGACCGCCGCCCACCCGTCCCGGGTGTGGGCCGCACTGGTCCGCCGTGTGGTGCGGCGCCCCGTGATATGGGGCTCGGCCGCCGCGATCGCGCTACTCGCGCTGGCCGCGCCCGCGTTCGGCATGCGGCTCGGCTCGCCCGCTATCGACCTGCCCGCGAGCTCGCCCGTCCTGCAGACCATGGACCGGATCCAGCATGCGTTCCCGCAGACCCCGTCGCCTGCCGAAGTGGTGGTGACCGGTCACGACCTCACCGGGCCCAGGATGCGGGACGCGATCGCCGCGCTGCGGGCCAGGGCGGCCTCGGCCGGCCCGGCCAGCCCGATCCACGGGCCGGCTACCGCGCGTCCGGTGGCCGGCGGCCGCGCCCTGATCCTCGGCGTGCCGCTGGCCGGCAACGGAGGCAACTCCGCCTCGGACCACGCCCTGCTGGCCCTGCGTAACCAGATCCTGCCCGCGACGCTGGGCCACGTCGGCGGCGTCCGCTACGCCGTCACCGGGAACACGGCGCAAAATTACGACGACACCGCGTCGCTGCACTCCAGCACCCCCGTGGTGTTCGCCTTCGTGATCGTGCTGGCGTTCGTGCTGCTGCTCGTGGCGTTCCGTTCGGTCGCCATCCCGCTGGTATCGATCGGGCTCAACCTGCTCTCGGTGGGTGCGGCCTACGGGCTGATCACGCTGATCTTCCAGGACGGGCGGATGCAGGGGCTGCTCGGGTACACATCATTCGGCGGCATCATCTCCTGGATCCCCCTGTTCATGTTCGTGCTGCTGTTCGGCCTGAGCATGGACTATCACGTGTTCATCCTGAGCCGGATCCGGGAGTTGCGCTCGCGGGGCGCGACCACCCACGACGCCATCGTGGGCGGCATCTCCAGCAGCGCCGGCGTGGTCACCAGCGCGGCACTCATCATGGTCGCGGTGTTCTCCATCCTGGCCACGCTGCCCATCGTCGATACCAAGACGCTCGGCGTAGGCCTGGCCGCCGCGGTGTTCATCGACGCCACCGTGGTACGCGGGATCCTGCTGCCCGCGCTCATGTCGCTGCTGGGGGAGCGGTGCTGGTACCTGCCGCGCTGGCTGTCCTGGCTGCCCGGCAGGCAGCGGGCCCGGATAGAAGGAGCGTGCGGGTAGGCGGCTGGCCGCGCGGGCGGAAGCCGGCCACCGCGGACCGCGGTGGCCGGCTCGCCGCCGCCCGCCCGCTGCGACGGGACGGTTCTTAGCGGACCTGGCTGCCGATCAGGCTGCCCACGGCGAACGTCACCGCGACGGCGACCGCGCCCAGGGCGAGCTGACGCAGGCCGGAGCGCAGCACTGGCCGGCCAGTGAGCCGGCCGACCGCCATCCCGCCGCCTAGCAGCGCCACCGCCGCGATGCCCAGCGTCGCCCCCAGGACCGGCAGGCCGGCGAGGTAGGGCAGCAGCGGTATCAGCGCCCCCAGCGAGAAGGCGATCAGCGACGAGATGCCGGCCAGCAGCGGGGAGGGCAGCTCGAACGGATCCACGCCGAGCTCCTCGCGGGTATGCACGCGCAGCGCGGTATCGGGATCCCGCGATACCGCGGCGGCCATCCGGGCCGCGGTCTGTTCGTCGGCGCCGTAGCCGCGGAACGTCTCGGCGAGCTCGGCCTGCTCGGCCGCAGGGAACCGGGCGTGCATCCGGCGCTCGACGTTGACCTCCGCGTGCACCAGCTCGTTTTGGTTGGTGACCGACACGTACTCCCCGGTGCCCATCGAGAACGCCCCGGCCACGAGCGCGGCTGCGCCGGACAGCACCACGGTGTGTTCGGATGCCCCGCCCCCGCCGAGCCCGGCAATCAGCGATGCGTTGGTCACCAGCCCGTCTACCGCCCCGAACACGGTCGGCCTCAGCCAGCCGCCGGCCACGTCACGATGCCGGTGCGACCACCCCGCCGCGAGCGCCGCCGCACCCACCGCGTGAGCCGGCTCCCGCGCCTCCTCGTTCACCGTGCTTGATTATCCTCCACGGCAGGCCGGCCGGCCTGACTCGGCCGGAGGATGCGGCGGCCCGGCCGTGGTTTTCCCATTCCGCGCTCCGCGGCTCATGCATGGCTGTCGGGCGGCCGGGCTCCTCGACCCGATCTGCCTCGCCCCGGTTTCTCGGACTACCGCGCCCCGAACTCGGGCAAACGCGCCGCTAGCCGCGCATACCGGGCACCGGTGCCGTCGGCTCTGCCCTGGGCGAATCTGCTGCGGGCCAAGAACCCGGTCCCGATCACGCCATCCGCCCGACAGTGGAGACAACCCGCTGCGACCGCAGCCGCGCCCGACGAGAAGGAGAACCGATGGCGCCATTGATCACCGGCTGGGACTCAGCCCGGCCGCCGCAAGCCGCCGACGGCGATACGCCCGCGACGCCGTTCGATGACCACCTGGCCGCGGAACTGCTCGATCAGCGGATCGTGCTCCTCGGCACCCAGGTCGACGAGGTCTCGGCGAACAGGGTGTGCGCCCAGCTGCTCCTGCTATCGGCCAAGGACCCGAGGACCGGCATCAGCCTGTACATCAACAGCCCGGGCGGGCTGGTGACGGCGGGCCTGGCGATCTACGACACGATGCGGCTGATCCCCAACGACGTCTCGACCCTCGCCATGGGGTTCGCCGCGAGCATGGGCCAGTTCCTGCTCACCGTGGGGGCGAAGGGGAAGCGCTACGCGCTGCCGAACGCGCGGATCATGATGCACCAGCCGTCGGCCGGCATCGGCGGGACCACCGCCGACATCGCGATCCAGGCCGAGAACCACGAGTTCATGAAGAAGACGATCGAGCGGATCACCGCTGAGCACACCGGCCAGAGCGAAGAGACGATCTCCCGTGACGGAGATCGCGACCGGTGGTTCACGGCCGAGCAGGCGAAAGAGTACGGGATGGTCGATCGGGTCGTCGAGTCGCTCGACGACGTGCGCCCGGCCGGCTCGCAACGACGGATTGGACTCTGACATGGGCCAGTACACGATCCCGACCGTGGTCGAGCGCACCCCGCTGGGCGAGCGTGCCTACGACATCTACAGCTCGCTGCTGTCCGAGCGGATCATTTTCCTCGGCACCGAGATCGACGACGGAGTCGCGAACGTGGTCATCGCCCAGTTGCTCCACCTCGACTGGTCGATCCCGGACCGCGAGATCTCGATCTACATCAATTCACCGGGCGGCTCGTTCACCTCGCTGATGGCGATCTACGACACGATGACGTTCGTGGGCGCGCCGATCTCGACGTTCTGCGTGGGCCAGGCGGCCTCGACCGCGGCGGTGCTGCTGTCCGCAGGGGAACCCGGGCGGCGGTTCGTCCTCGAGCACGCCCGCGTGCTGCTCGGCCAGCCGTCCGGCGGCGTTCAGCAGGGGATGGTCTCGGACCTCAGCCTGCAGGCCAAGGAAATGCTCCGGATCCGCTCGCAGGTCGAGGAGGTGCTGTCCCGGCACACCCACCACGACCTCGCGACCCTGCGCGCGGACATGGATCGCGACAAGGTCTTCACCGCGCGCGAGGCCGTGGAATACGGGCTGGCCGACGAGGTCATCAGCCAGCGGCTCGCGATTAGCTGACGTCCCGGGCGGCGACCGCGGCGCGCAGGTCAGGCCGCCGCCCTGGGGGCGGCGGGCGCCGCGGTCTCAGGCGGCCATGCTCATCGGCAGCTGCGACGTCACCGGCCCGGTACCGCGGGTGCTCAGCGCTTCGACGGACGGCACGGTTTCTGCTGGCGACGCAGTTTCTGCTGGCGCCGTTTCCGCTGGGGGGACGGCTTCGCCCGGAAGGAGGGCTTCGGCCGGGGACACGGTGTTGTCGTCCTGGCCCGCCGGGCCCGCGGACTTGGGGCCGACGTCATGCCGCCGCGTGACCAGGGCGGGCGCCTTGGACGGTCGCGGCCGGGCCAGGCGCGCGAGCTCAACCTGCGCCAGGCCGAGCAGGTCGGCCAGGCTCAGGCCGAGCGCACGGGCCGCGGCGGCGAGCACCTCGGATGAGGGCTCCTTGCGGCCGCGCTCGATCTCGGAGAGATAGGGCATCGAGATACGGGCCGTCTCAGCCACGTCCTTGAGCGTACGTTCCTGGGCCAGCCGTTCGCGGCGCAGGACATCGCCGACGATGTGGCGCCACAGTGGCTCCCTGACCGAATGCGAGCGATCAGGCAGCGCCCAGGGCGGGGCCGCCGCGGGGGCCGGGCGCGGCGGAGCCTGCGCCGGGGACCGGTCCGGGCCGCGGGCCGACGTTGGCACAACCGCCGCCGTGACCGGGCGCAGTGGGATGACGCGGGCGTGGTCCGGCGCTTGGCTGCTCACCTTTCCAGGGTAGGAGCGTCGTCCCCGGCAGGCAGGCGAGAGCGTTCTGCCCTGGGCGAATTCCGTGTACGGTCGCAGCTGCTTTACGACCCCGACGGCTCGGGCGTCAAAAAAGTTCGGTCTTCTTGGTTCCCTGCTTGCGTACATCGTGCGCACACGGGGATCACGCACGCGGCGGCGGGTTCGGGAGGGGAGCCAGCGGGGGAAGGGGAGGATTCTCACCGCCGTCATGTCGCGATCAGTTCGCAAATTCGGAGGGGAAGCAATGAAGCGTAAGTTCCCTTTGGCTGCCGTAGCCGCCGCGATCGCCACTGCGGCGGCGCTGTGGGTGGCCGTGCCCGCGGGCGCAGCAGCCGGCCACCAAGCCGTCTCCGGGCCGGAGCATTTTCAGCTCATGAGCACATCCGCGACCTCGAACACGGCAAGCGTCATCGCGTCCGGCGTATTTACCGCGGGCGGTGTCGATCACATGGGCAACAAGGTTGACACGCTGGTGTTCGCGAACGGCTCGTTCAAGGTGGCGCACTCCAAGGGCACAGGAAGGCCCAAGCTCAACCTGAAGACCTGCCTGCTCAGCCTCACGGTCCGCGGCACCATCGCCCTGTCCGGCGGCACCGGGGCGTACAAAGGGATCAGCGGCAAGGGAACCTACCAGCTCAACGAGCTGGCCATCTTGGCCAAGGCCGGCGGCAAGTGCACGATGAACAAGCGACCCGTCGCTTTCCAGCTGCTCATCAAGGCCTCCGCGACGGTGACCCTGTAGCACCGGGAGCGGGCCGCGCAGCGGCCGTCACCCGCTAGCCGAACCGGACCGCAGGCGCCCCCGGGATCCCCGGGGCGCCTGCGTCGTCGTGGCAGTCCGGTCAGCCGGCGGCGTTCTTACACGCCGTGGATATTTTCTGCGAATCCTTCGTCAGGCTGCTGATGAGCGAGGTGATGCTGCCCGGGTTGGACTGCGCCGAGGCAAGCGCCTTCTGCACCGAGCTGGCGAAGTCGTTGACGGCAGACTTGAGCGCGGGGCTGCCGGCGGCGGCCGCTTCCGTCTTCAGCTTGTTGACGAAGGTGGTCACCTGGGACTTGGCGGACGACGGGTGCAGCGCGAGGCTGCCGAGCGTGTTCGGCGCCTGTGCCAGCGTCGCCTGGATCTTGTGACAGGCGGCCGCGACGCCCGACGTCGTGCCCGGCGAGTGCGACGCCGTCGCCGGGGGCGAAGTGTGGCCGGAGCTGCTGCAGCCTGCGGCCAGGATCATGAGCGCGGCGAGAGCGGGGATGACAATGAAGCCACGCACCGCGAACCTGTGCATGCCACTCCTCCTTCGATTTCCCCGCGTGGAGCGCGCAGGCCGAGCCCGAGGACCGCAGCTTCCGCGCAAGACGCAATGGTGTCCGGGTGATGTCCCGATCTACTGATCGAGAGCGTGTCAGCGTGGTCGATCTCCCGCCCGTGAGTGGTCGATCTCCCGGTCGTGATCAGCGTACTCCGGCTGGACGCAAGCCGGCGGGTCCGACGCCACCGTGGCTGGCCGGGCACGAACAGCATCTGCAAAGGTCGCAGGTGGGCTGTGACCCCGCCGGAGTGGCCGGGTAGGACGTGGCCGCCCTTGACGCCGCGCCGGGCCCGTGTCAGCATCCATCCCGGAAGGGGCGGGTGATTTACGGGGTTTCGCGCGACGGTTCAGGCTGTGCCCGGTGATGGCCGGGCGTCCCGGGTCGGCCGCGCCGGGCTGGGAACCGGGGTTGTGACGGGCAATGTGATGCGCCGGGCCGTTGTGATGGCCGGCGCCGCGGCCGCCAGCGAGGGCTCGGCCTGTCACCTCATTCGTGCGCTGTGCCAATGAACATGACTGCCTTGCGGGCCAGTCGGTCGACTGGCACCAAATTCTAGCTGGCGGTCGCCAGCAAGGAGGGGATCAGATGACTGGAGTGGGGAAGGTCGCGGCTCGAATGGGGCGAAAGGCCCTGATGTGGCCGACAGCAGTGGTCTTGGCCGCCGGTACCAGCGCGCTGTTGCCGGTGGGCGCTGCAGCGGCGGCCACGTCGTCGACGCACGGGCACGCTCAGGGTGGCCACCACAGGTTCCGATAGGGGGAACTGCGTGTCGAGCCCCTGCAAGACGCTCGGTCACGCCCTCACCCAGGCCAGCCCCAACGACACCATCGTTATCTATCCGGGCATCTATCGCGAGTCCGGCAACGCCAACGTCGTCAAGCCGCGCCTGACCGGCCTCAGGATCAGATCTGTCGGGTCAGGGGCCCGCACGGTGATCGACGCCACCGGCAACGCCAACGGCATCCTCATTCAGGCGAGCGGGGTGTCGGTCGCCGGGCTCACCGTGAAAAACGCCGACCTGGAGGGCATCCTGGCCGAGCCACCGCTGAGGTCTTGGCCCAAGACGGCAACCTCGGCTCCGGCCAACATCTCGCACGTGACGATCGCCGGCAACGTCGTCGTTCACAACGACCAGGCCTATGACACGAGCCTGCCCCCCGACGCGGCCTGTCCCAGTTCGCTCACGGACGCGGATGACTGCGGCGAGGGCGTCCACCTGCTCGGGGTCAGCTGGTCAAAGGTGATCGGCAACACCGTGTCCCGCAACGTGGGGGGCATCCTCGTGAGCGATGGCGGCTTCGGGATCTCGGTCGGGCCCGCAGCGCACAACCTGATCGCCTTCAACCATTCTTCGGGCAATGCATTCGACTGCGGGATCACCCTGCCCGGCCACGACCCCCGCGCGGTGGCCACGACCGGCCCGAACGCCGGTAAGCCCCAGCCCAACCTGGCCGGGGTGTATGACAACCTGGTCGTTCACAATGTCTCGACCCGTAACGGCGCCGCCGGGCTGCTCGACGCCACGCCCTACCCGGGGGCCGGTTCTTACGACAACTCGTTTGTCGGCAGCAAGGCGAGCGGCAACGGGAACTCTGGCTTCGTCCTCCATAGCCATGCGCCGCTGCAACACGTCAGCGGCATCGTCGTGGCCGGAAACCAGTTCGGACAGAACAACCTCGCCGGTGACCCTGACACCGGCGTGACGACTACCACGGGGGTCATGCTGCTCTCGGTCGCCGTGCCGACGTCGATCGTGGTCGCGGGCAACAAGATCGCCCGCAACGTCAATGGGGTCGCATTTAACAGCAACATCACCGTCGTGGGTCACAACAGGTTTGCCAATGTGACCCACCGCTACCTCCGCTACACTCCTCCGGCCCCGTAAGAGGCCACCGTCTGGCAGTGAGCGACCCGCCCAGGGGGCCGGGTAGGCGATTTCGAGCTACTCGGCCCCGGCCCTCGCTTACCGGTCGTGCCCCGGTACAGGATGGATCGTCGCCCGGCTACTCACAGGGCGAGAAGTTACTACGGGGCTGACCGGGCGGGGGCGAAAAAATCGGTGACCAGCTGGTTGACGCGCTCATGTTCGTCGTGGTGCACCCAGTGCGAGGCGTCGGGCAGGCGCTCGACGCGGTCCAGGTTGGGCACGTCGTCGTGGTCGGGCTCGGCTAGTTCCTGGCCCAGGTAGCGATCGCGCTGCCCCCAGATGACCAGGGTAGGCGCGGAGATCGTGCGGATCTGCGCTTCGGCGTGCTTCTGCCGTACCGAGGACCGGTAGTAGTTGATCATCCCGGCGGATGCGCCCGGCTGCGACCACGCCTTCACGTAGCGGTCGATCTCCTCCGGCGTGTAGGCCGGGTGGGCGTCGTGCAGGAAGTGCCGGAAGAAATGCCACCGGTTAGCGTGCACGACGGCTTCGGGCAGATCCGGAAGGTCAAAGAAGAAGAAGTACCAGGACTTGCGGAGTTGCCCCGGGTGGTGCAGTCCCTGCAAGAGCTTCCGCGGGTGGGCGGCGTTGAGGATGGCTAGCCGGTCCACGACCTCCGGATGGTTCATCGCGGTCGTCCACGCGGCGGTTCCGCCCCAGTCGTGACCGACCAGCATCGCGGACTCGGCGCCGCGTTCGTGGATGAGGCCGCGGACGTCGGCGGCCAGCAGGTCGCCTGCGTAGGACGCGACGCCGTCCGGCTTAGATGACAGGTTGTAGCCGCGCATGTCGGGCGCGACCACGCGGAAGCCCGCCGCCGCCAGCGGCTGGATCTGCAGCCGCCAGCCGTACCAGAACTCGGGGAAGCCGTGCAGCAGAACGATCAGCGGCCCCTCGCCGGCCTCGACGTAATGCAGTCGCTGATCGCCGATCTCGGCGTAGCCCTCACGAACCTCGCTGCTCAAGAGTGCTTCCGCTGGCTGTTCCGCCATCCCGCTTGCGTCGCTCGTATGGTCGTCGGCTGTGGTCATTGCCGCCCCCAGGAGTTGTTTCCTTCAAAACGGTAACGCGTTTTACCGTTTCTTGGCATTACCGTTTTACCGCGCGCAGTGACCACGGTGCAAGGAGTGGCTGCTGATGTGGCTGAAGCAGTGCGGGGTGTTAAGGGTCTAACCCGGGAACTGGCTGAACGCCGCGGCGAATAGGGTGTACCCGGTTGCCGTAGTCCGGATACTTCGCCAGGTGCGCCGGTCTAGGTCGCAGCCGGGACGGCTTTGGCCGCCGTCTCGATGAGCTGGGTCACGTCACCGGGGTGGGAGACCATCGCGACGTGGCTGGAGGGGATCTCGACGGTGGTGGCGCCCATGCGGGCGGCGAACTGGCGCTCGGCATCGGGCGGGAGCGCTTCGTCGTCGGCGGCGACCAGGTACCAGGACGGCAGCGTTTTCCAGGCCGGGACGCCCATCACCTCGCTGAAGGCGGACATGGCCAGCGGCTGCTGCGCGGCGTACATCACCCTGGCCCTGACCGGATCGACATCTGCGGCGAAGTGATTGACGAAGTCGTCCTCGGACAGCCAGCCGAAGCCGTGGGAGTCGGTGACCAGGTGCGCCAGCGCCGGGGTCACAGGTCCCTGGGACAGCAGCGCGCCGAGCGATTCACCCTGGTCGAGCCCGAACGCGGCGATGTAGACCAGGCCGGCGACGTTCGGCGCGTCCGGGCCCAGGGCGGTCATGACCTGGCCGCCGTAGGAGTGCCCGGCGACGATGACGGGGCCGTCCTGCAGGTCCAGCATCTCGCGCAGCCGGGCCACGTCATCGGCCAGCGCGGTCAGCGGGAACTGGGGTGCGGTGACGTGGTAACCATCGGCCTGCAGGCGCTCGATGACGCCGCTCCAGCACGAGCCGTCGGCCCACGCGCCGTGGATGAGAACGATGTTCGGTCGGGCATTCATCTCAGGGATCCCTTCGTGGTCGTGTCTTGCGGCCATCTTGCGGCGCGAGGCCGCAGCCGGGGTATCCGCAGCACTACTGCACTTTGCCGAATACCGCCGGTCTTGCCGGGCGGGAACGGGCCGCGTGACTTCGGGCTGGACCGCGATACCGCCGACAGGTGATGCCTGCCGCGGATCCCCGCGGCAGGCATTCTCTGCCGGCCATGCCCATTGCTGCCATAGGCGAAAGGCCCGGGTTAGGAGGTCGTCCGGACGGCTTGCAGGATCACGTTCGTCACGGTGCCGGGATTGGAGATCATGGATAGGTGCGGCGCGTCCACCCTGGTGATGTGAGCGTGCGCCGTGTGGGCCATGGCTAGCTGCAAGGCCGGCGGGATGGCGTGGTCGGCGGTGCCGACCACGGCCCATGACGGGATGGTCTGCCACGCCGGGACACCGCTCTTCTGAGTCAGCCCGATCGTGGCTATTGGCAGCTGGGTGGTGGCGAGCACATGTGCCTGCGTGGCGGGCAGGCCGTTGGCCATGCAGCCGGGGAAAACACTTTGCTTGATGTAGGCGTCGCCCACGCCGCTGGGGGCGCCAGGGAACGGGACCACTTTCAGGTTCGCGGGCACGGCGCACGACCCCGGATAGGCGGCGAGCAGCTGCGCGATGCTCTGGCCCTGCGCGGGTGCGAAAGCGTCTACGTAGACGAGGGCTTTGACCTGCGGGTCGCCGGTGGCGGCGTTGGTGATAACGGCCCCGCCGTAGGAGTGCCCCACCAGCACGATGGGACCGGAGATGGTGTGCAGGAAGTCCGCCAGGTAGGCCGGGTCGTAGGCCAGGCCCTGGAGCGGGTTCGGCGGCGCGTACACGGTGTAACCATCAGCCTGCAGGCGCTTGATGACGCCGTTCCAGCTGCTGGTGTCGGCCCACGCTCCGTGCACCAGCACGATGGCGGGCTTAGGGCCGTCACCCGCGGCGCCGGCCTCGGCCGTACCGGCCGACGCGATCTGGCTGAACGGGATGATCAAGCCGGCAATGGCCGCGATTGCAGCCGCGATAATGAGCCGCAGCCTGCCTGGGTGCGTGGTTCGGGTGATGTTCACTGAGGTCTCCTTTCGTGGTGTGGCCAGCGCCCGCACGGACGCCAGGTTGTTCGGCTACCAGGCGGTCACCATCGCTGACCGGTCTGAGCGTTGATGGTTCCCGGGTCAGCCCTTCGTCCGGCGCATCCTCAGACGCCCGCAAGGCGCGGCGCTGGTCCGGTACCGGGTAACCTCGCACGGTCTGAGTCTGCGTCTGGAACCTAGCGGCGGGGTATCCGCAGGCTTACTGCACTTCCCGCCGGGAAACGCGGTCGGCTGGCGGCATGAAGCGCACCGGATCATCGAGGTGGGTCCAGGCGCTTCGTCTGGTCCGCCACTACGGCGCGGTGCGGCACCGAGTACCAGGGCTTCGAGGGCGCAAACGCGCGTGGTTTCGGGGAAGCGACCTAAAGAAGAGTCCGGCTTTCGGCGCTTTCGTGTGCTGGCGCTGGCGTGCGGGCGCCGGCGATAACGTCGCGTAGCTGGTGGCGGCTGGCTACCCCCAGCTTGGGATAGGACCGGTACAGGTGCGAGCTGACTGTGCGCGGTGACAGGAAGAGCCGGTCGCCGATCTCGCGGTCGGTCAGGCCGTCGCTGGCCAGGCGGACGATCTGACGTTGCTGCGGGGTCAGCTCCCCCAGGGCGTCACGTTCGGCAGGCGCGCCGGTGACGGCCACTCCGCATGCTCTCAGCTCTGCCTGCGCCCGCTGCACCCACGACTGGGCTCTTAGCCGGCGGAAGGTTCCCAGGGCTTCGGTCAGCACGGGCTTGGCGTCGTTGATGCGGCGGCGCCGCCGCAGCCATTCGCCATAGTCGAGGCGAAGCTGCGCCCGCTCGAATGGCCACTGGTCCCCGGCGGGGTCGGCGAGCGCCTGGCCGAAGTGTGCTTCCGAGCTGGATGGGTCGGCGAGGATGCCGCGAGCCCGGGCGATGACCTGCTCGAGCCGGGCAGAGGCCGTCCCCTTGAGACGGCTGAGTACGTGGTCGATGACGTCGCAGCCTTCCATCCGCCGGTCGGCGCGGACCGCGGCGGCGGCGAGATCTGCGACCCCCAGGTAGGAGGCGTAGTTGTGCAGGGGCGTTCCGTCCTCGCTGAACAGCCCGCGAAGCTGGGTGAACGCCTGGAGGTAGCTGCCGTCGGCCAGAGCCGCGACGCCGAGGGCACGCCGGGCCCGGGCGGCCACCAGCCCGCATTCGGCCGGATCGACGCTGGCCAGCGCCCTGGCCGCGTGCCTGCGTGCCGGGTCGGAGTCGCCGCGCAGGGCGAGAACGGTCGCGGTGATCACATCAGCGGATGCGGCAATGATCTCCATCTGGTTCGCTTCGGCCATGCCAGCGGCCTCGGCGGCAGCGTCCAGCGCCTCGTCCCAGCGCCCGGTGTCGATGTACGCCCACCCCAGCACGGTCAGGCTCCCGCCGCTGGTACCCCGCACACCCGGAGCCCGGAGCCGCTGCATGGCGTCTTGCAGCAACGTGATCGCCAGGTCGGATTCGTCCAGGAGCCACGCGACGGAGCCGATTCGCCACAAAGAGGGCTCTTCAATGGGCGAGCCGACGATCTCGCGCAGGTACGGGAGGAGCTGGTTCCTGCTGCCGATCGGGTCGGCGCTGGCGCGTATCCAAAGTCTCAGCACGTTGACATCAATACCCACGGCCCGGCCGGGAGCCGGCGGGGCCTGGCGTTCCAGCAGGCCGAGGGCGCGGCTGACGGCCTGGCGGCTGGCGGGCATTCCGGACTGGTAGGCGACAGTGGCGGCACTCCCGAGGGCGTCCCAGGCGAGGTCCGGCTGGTCACACGATGCCTCTTCGGCGACGGCGAGAAGCGCGACCAGGGCGGCTGAGCGCCGCCCCGACCAGGCCAGCGCCCACGCGGCGTGGTGCCGGGCGGTCAGCCGCAGTTCCGGGTCCGCCGTGGCCGCGAGGGCGCGGGCGGCGAGATCCTGTACCCAGTCCCCCTGGCCGGTGGGAACGGCGGCCGACGCGGCCGCGACCAGCCTGCGTGCCTGGTCCTCGGGGTCGGGGCTGAGTTCGGCCGCTCGTTCCAGCGCCAGCGCGGCGGCGGCCACCCCGCCGCGGCGTTGCGCCTGGTCAGCGGTGGCCTCCAGCAGTGAAGCCACGTGCTCGTCAGGGTCCAAGGCCGCGGCGGCCAGGTGCCAGGCCCGCCGGTCTGGCTGGTCATGCAGTGCGCTCGCCAGTTCGCGGTGGGCAGCGGCGCGCCGGGCGAAGGGGGCGGAATGGTAGATGGCGGAACGGACGAGGGGATGGGAGAAGCGCGGTCCGGTCCGGTCCACCTTGATCAGGCCCAGCTGCTCGGCCGGCGCGAGGGTGCGCCCATCGGGCCCGGAACCCCGGCTGGCCGCCGCGCGCAGATCCGGGCCGTCGGCCACCGCGGCCAGCAGCAGCGCGGCCTGCACTGGCTCGGGCAGGGCGGCGAACCGGGAGGTGAGGACGGCGGTCAGCCGGTCGGTCAGGGGTAGCGGCTCGGCGGCCCAGCGGCGGCTGGCGGCGGGATCGTCGGCGATTACCTTGGCCAGTTCGATCAGCGCCATGGGATTACCGGCCGCTTGGGCGAGCACCTGCGTCCGGGCCCGCCCGCGGGGCGGGCGAGGCTGCCCGTCCAGCAGGCGCCCGGCGTCGGCCGCGGGCAGCGGCTCCAGATGCAGCTCCGGGAATCCCCGGTCAAAGCCGGGGGGCGGGGCCTGCCCCCGGGCGCCCAGCAGCAGCACCACCCGCTCCGCGTCCAGACGGCTGCCGGCGAAGGCCAGGGCGTCCAGCGAGCTGCGGTCAAGCCACTGGGTGTCATCGGCGACCACCAGGACCGGGGAGTGTTCGGACAGATCCGACAGCAGGGTCAGGACGGCGACCCCGGTGAGCAGCGGGTCAGGAACAACGGGTTCCGCCGCGAGGCCGAGCGCTCCGAGCAGGGCCTGGGCCTGCCGGCCGGGCAGGCCGGCGGCGCCAGACAGCACTGGCCGCAGGAGTTGGTGCAGCCCGGCGAACGCTAGTTTGGACTCCGATTCCCGGCCGGTGACCGACAGGACCCGCATGCCTGCCGACCGTGCCCATTCGGCTACGTCGGCCAGGAGCGCGGTCTTGCCCATGCCTGCCTCGCCGGTGATGACCAGGACCTGGCTTGCCTGCGGGACCGGATCCACCAGCGCGCGGAGCCGGGCCAGCGCGGCGTCCCGGCCGATGATGGGTGCGGGCTGCTCTACGGGAAGTTCACCGGGGCCGGGCATCTGCCTGTCCTCTCGGGCAGTGCGGTCGTCAACTCCTTCTTCAGGCTAAACCGCGACCGTGACCGGAGCATGCCCGCAACGCGCAAAGTGCAGTAACTCCGCGGATACCGCCCGTGCCTGCCCGAAGCGACAGTGGTGACTGGGCCAGGCAATATCGCTGCGAGCACGAAACGATGAGGATCACGATGCCTTTTGTCACTGTCGGGCGGGAGAATACAGCCGCTATCCAGATCTACTACGAGGATCACGGGTCCGGTTCTCCTGTCGTGCTGGTGCACGGCTACGCGCTTAACGGGCACTCGTGGGAGAAGCAGGAGGCAGCCCTGCTGGCCGCCGGGCACCGGGTGATCACCTACGACCGGCGGGGCTTCGGCGCCTCGAGCCGGCCCAGCACCGGATATGACTTCGATACGCTAGCCGGCGATCTTCACGTCCTGCTCAGCACGCTCGACCTGCACGGGGTTGTACTGGCCGGGTTCGCCATGGGGACCGGTGAAGTGGCCCGCTACCTGGCCGCTCACGGCCCGCGGCGAGTCAAGGCGGCAGTACTGGTGGCGCCGCTACTGCCGTTCCTGCTCAAGACGCACGACAGCCCTGACGGCATTGACCGCAGCGTATTCGACGGCATCACGGCACGCATCGCGGTCGACCGGCCGGCCGTGATGAAAGACTTCCTGGACCGCTCCTACAACGTCGATCTCCTGGGCGGCTCCCGGGTCAGCGACCAGGCGTGGCAGAACAGCTTCTACGTCGCTGTCTCCGCGTCGCCCCACGCCGCCCTCCGCTGCGTCATATCCTGCCTGGAAGACTTCCGGGCCGATCTCGCCAGGATTCACATTCCCGTCCTGGTCATCCACGGCGACCAGGACCGCGTCCTGCCCTACCAGGCCACCGGCAGGAGGCTTTCCGCGTTGCTGAGCAACGCCCGCTCGGTCGTCATCACCGACGGCCCGCACGCGATCATCTGGACCCACGCCGACGAGGTCAACCAGGCACTGCTCGACTTCATCGACCACCCGGCCCAGCCCGGCAGACGGTACAACGGAGCGGAGAACCGGCTCCAGAGCCCGTCGCAGAACGGGCAGGCCGACTGACCTTCCGCGGTAACCGTACGAGCCGCACTGCCTTCCCAGTCGTCCGCATGGGTTGATGTGCGACACCGCCGAGTGGCCAGGTGTCTGGCTGAACAGGTGGGCGGCCGGGGAGAATCTGAGGCTCATCGCCGGCTGCCCCGACAGTTGTGCGGATCGTTTAGGACAATGCCATCTTCACTCGCCTCAACGGCCACGTGCGCCAGTGGTAGCAGGGCGCTCGACAAGGAGAAGTCATGGCAACCTTCGCCCGGTCCGACGACCTGCGGGGAGCGGAGTTCGTCGGCGCGGACCTGCGAGGCGCCCGGTTTGTCGAGGCTGACCTGTCCGGTGTCGTGATGCGCGGCGTCGATGTGCACGGGGCAGACATCGATGCACCATGGATTTTCGACGGCGAGAGCTTCTTGCGCGTCAACGCGTCGACGTGATCCCATTCGTCGAGGCCGAACTCAACCGCCGCTTTCCCGGGCGAGCCGGCCGGCGCGCCGGAGATCCAGATGGTCTGCGCGCGGCCTGGGCTGCGCTGGAGCGCACGTGGGCCGGCACGCTTGAGCGTGTCGCGGCGATGCCGCCCGGCACGGTCGACGTTTCGGTGGGCGGCGAGTGGTCGTTCGCGCAGACGCTACGGCACCTGGTCCTGGCCACGGACATGTGGCTGGGCCGTGCGATCCTCGAGGTCGAACAGCCGTTCCACCCCATCGGTCTCGCGGACACCGACACCGAAGTGGACGGCTTGGACATGTCGATCTTCGCGACGGCCATACCGTCGTACTCCGAAGTGCTCGAGGCCCGGGCGGGCCGCGTCGCGATGGTGCGCGAGTTCCTCGCCACCGTCACATCAGGGGAGCTGGCCGCGCCGCGCAGGAACCCGCACGATCCCGAATGCCCGGAGACCACCCTCTCTTGCCTGCACGTGATCCTCGAGGAGGAGTGGGAACACCACCGCTACGCCGTACGCGACCTCGACGCGATCGAGGCGAAACAGGACGCATGAGCCGGCGACCTGACTCCGGAATTATGCGGTCGCTTCGTCGTCGGCGCCGGTCAGGAGCGCCAGGATCTCGCCGATGGTGCTTTCCCGGCTGTCGGTCTCGGGCAGCGGCAGGTGGGCCTGGATCTGGTAGCGGTTGCGGCGGCCGTCCTTGTGCTTGACGACGTACCCGGCCTCGGTGAGATCGGTGACGATGCCGTAGGCGGTGCGCTCGGTGACGCCTGTCCTGGCCGCGATGTCGCGCAGCCGCACGCCCGGGTCGTGGG
>Ga0207699_10000476_pt1 | contig 20395 bp, 16 predicted proteins | sample LARL51metaG_FD_184344 | JGI IMG/M metagenome (GOLD analysis project Ga0207699, IMG submission 184344) | Corn, switchgrass and miscanthus rhizosphere microbial communities from Kellogg Biological Station, Michigan, USA - LAR L5-1 metaG... | ecosystem: Host-associated > Plants > Roots >...
TGGCCAGCGGCCCGGCCTGTGCTGCGGCCTCCGCGGTGGCCAGCGGCCCGGCCTGTGCTGCGGCCTCCGCGGTGGCCAGCGGCGCGGCCCCGGCCGGGCTGCTTGGGATCTGCACCACGACGGTGTCCTCGTGCTGGGCGTCCCCGGACGGCGCGGCGGGCTGCGCCACCGGGGAGGCCGCGGCCGCGCGCCCGGGCATCCAGACCAGCACGACCAGCGCACCGGCCAGCGTGATGACCGCCGAGATGGCCGTGGCCACGTGCATCGAGTGCACAAACGCGGTGTTCGCGAAGCCGTCCAGCCGGGCGCCCGCGCTGCCCAGCTGGGCGGCTGCCGTCTGGGTGGCGGTGATCGAGCCGGTCGCCGCGCTGCGGGCCGCGGCGGGCAGCGCGGTCAGGTGCGGGCTCAGCTGGTCCCGGTAGAGCTGGGCGATGATCGAGCCGAGCACCGCGACGCCGAGCGCCCCAGCGACCTGGCGGGTGGTGTTGGTCAGCGCCGACCCCGAGCCGGCCCGCTCCCGCGGCACCACCGACATGACCGCCTCGGTGGCGGGCGGCATGACACTGCCCATGCCTGCGCCCTGCACGAAGAAGATGACGCCGAGCACCCAGATCGGCGTGCTCACGCCGAGCAGCAGGTAGCCAGCCAGGGCCAGGGCCACCGTGATCAGGCCGGTCGCGGCGACCGCCTTGGTGCCGTACCGCCTGACCAGCCGGGCGCTGCGCGGGGCCAGCAGCATCTGCCCGGCCGCGAACGGCAGCGTGAGCAGGCCCGCGGACAGCGGGCTGTAGCCGCGCACGCTCTGCAGGTAAAAGCTGAGGAAGAACAGCGCGCCTATCATGCCGAAGAAGACCAGCCCCAGCGCGCCGACCGCGGAGGACAGCCGCGGGTCGCGGAACAGCTTCACATCCAGCGATGGATGGCTGAGCCGGGTCTCGTACCAGGCGAACAGGCCCAGCACGGCCAGGCCGGCCAGGGTGGCACCGAGCACGTCCCAGTGCACCCAGGAGCCCTTCTCGCCGCCCTGGATGATGCCGTACACGACGAGCACCAGGCCGACGATGGACAGGGCCACGCCCAGGTAGTCGATGCGGCCCGGGCTGGGATTGCGCGACTCGGGCACCAGGAGCAGGATCGCGGCCACGCCCACCGCGGTGAGCGGCACGTTGATCAGGAAGACCGAGCCCCACCAGAAGTGGGCCAGCAGCAGGCCGCCGACGATCGGGCCGATGGCGACGCCGATGCCCACGGCGGTCGCCCAGATGCCGATGGCCCGGGCCCGCTCCGCGGGGTCGAACACGTTAGAGATGATGGACAGCGTCTGCGGCATGACCGCGGCCGCCCCCAGGCCCATCGCGGCGCGCGCCCAGATCAGCTGCTCAGGACTGTGCGCGTAGGCGGTGAGCAGCGAGAACAGGCCGAATGCGGCCATGCCGATCATCAGCATGCGCTTGCGGCCGATCCGGTCCCCGACCACCCCGAAGGTGAAGAGCAGGCCCGCGAACACCAGCGTGTAGGAGTTGATCCCCCACTCCAGCTGGCTCTGGCTGGCGCCCAGCCCCACCTTGGGCTCGGCGATGGTCTTGAGCGCCACGTTCAGCACCGTGTTGTCCAGCACGATGGCGATCAGGCTGATGACCAGCACGCCGAGGATGGCCCAGCGGCGGCGGTAGATCTTGTCAGCGGCCGCCGACCGCGCGGTCGGCGGGGCGGCGGCCACGGCGGCACCGTTCGTGCCCGGACCTGCGTTGCGGTGATCCATGACGTCCTTCAGGTTGGCGGGAAGCGCGCCGCGGGCGGCGGCGTTATCCCGGGGCAGGTGTCCGGCGGGCGGGGCCGCCGGGAAGCTATCGATACGGAACAGGCCCGTATCGAAAAAGATTCCCGGCCGGCGCCCGCTTTTCCGGGCCGGGAATCCCGGCCCGGCAGGGCTACCTCCGTGGCCCGGCACATGCGATCATCGAAGCGTCCGGGGACGCCGCAGCGGCGCCACGAGACATGGAGGATCCCAGATGAACAGTTTTTCTGGGGGCCCGGGCACGGCCGCGACCAGACCGCGGACCGATGCTCCCGCCCCGGCCGCAGCCAGCCCGCCAGCCAGTCCCCCCGCCACCAGCGCTCCCCCCGGTCAGGCCGCGTCCGCTCAGGCGGCGCCCGGTCAGGCCGCGCCCGCCCAGGCCGCGCCCGGCCACACCCCGCCGGCCCGGGGCCGGGCCCCCGAGCCGCTCTACGGCGGGCGGGCCACCCGCCGGGTCACGGTCAGCGACCTGGCCGCGGCCAAGGCCCGGGGCGAGAAGTGGCCCATGCTCACCGCGTACGACGCGCTCACCGCGGGCGTCTTCGACCAGGCCGGCATCCCGGTGCTGCTGGTCGGCGACTCGGCCGGGATGGTGGTGTTCGGCCACGACACGACGATCCCGGTCACCGTGGACGAGCTCATCCCGCTCACCGCCGCCGTCGTGCGCGGCACCAGCCGGGCGCTGATCGTGGCCGACCTGCCGTTCGGCTCCTACCAGGCGTCACCGGCCGCGGCGCTGGCCGCGGCGACCAGGTTCCTGAAGGAGGCCGGCGCGCACGCGGTCAAGCTGGAAGGCGGCCACCGGGTGCTCCGGCAGGTGGAGGACCTGGTAGCGGCGGGCATTCCGGTCATGGCGCATCTGGGCCTGACCCCGCAGTCGGTCAACGCGTTCGGCGGCTACCGGGTGCAGGGCCGCGGTGAGGATGGCGAGCAGCTGCTGCACGACGCCAAGGCGATGGAGGTGGCCGGCGCTTTCTCCATCGTGCTCGAATGCGTGCCCGCCGAGCTGGCCGCCCGGGTCACGGCGGCCGTATCCATCCCGACGATCGGCATCGGCGCGGGCCCGGACTGCGACGCGCAGGTGCTCGTCTGGCAGGACATGGCCGGGCTGTCCCCGCGGACGCCGAAGTTCGTGAAGCGGTACGCGGATCTGGCCGGCCTGCTGGGCCGGGCCGCGCAGTCGTTCGCCGAGGACGTGGTGGGCGGCGCATTCCCGGACGAGCAGCACTCCTACCGCTGAACCGCGCGATCACCGGCTGGCCGCCGGCCCGGGGTGGCGGCCAGCCGGCTCGCCGCCCGGCCGGCGGCTCGTGCTGGCGCGACGCGCCTGGGCCAAAATGGCCCATTCAGGCATATATAACGTTTCTGGGCACCTAGTATTTTTCCCGCATACTAAGGTGCGGGAAGAATTACGGGAGTCACGATGAAGCGAGCGCCGGCGCTGATGGCGCTGTCCGCGTTCGCCGCGGCGCTGGCCCTGGCCGGCTGCTCGTCGGGCCCGAGCTCGTCGAGCCAGGCGGAGCAGGCCATGTACTCGGCCGCCAGTCATCCCATCCACGTGACCGGCTCGGTGGCCGGGAGCTCGCTGCGGGCCGGGCAGCGGTGGGCCGGCAGCACGGCCAGTGGCCTGCGGATGGCCGTTCCGGTGCGCTGGGTGACCATCCAGAGCCCGGCGGCCCTGCACCGCGCGCTGCGCCAGGTCGGGCTCGGCCAGGCATCCGCCGCGCAGCTCGCCGCGCTGGTGCCCGGGCGGGGCAGCGGGTCCTCGGTGGACCTCGCCGACCCCGGCCCGGTCAGTGGGTCCGGGGCCCAGGCCGTCATTTCGCTGAACTGCTCCCCGGATCATTTCCCGCCGGGCACCCATCCGGCGGCCGGGCTGACCACCCTGGCCGAGTCCGAATTCACCGCGCTGAACGCCAGCAATGCGCAAATCGGCCCGACGTCGGTGGACGGCCGTCCGGCGGTGCTCGTCTACGACCAGGCCAGCGTGGGCACCAAGACGGTGACCGGGCTGCAGTACGCGATCGCCGCCCCGGGCGGGCGCGCCTGCTACGTCACGCTGGTCACCGAGAAGCCAGTGCCCTACGAGCCGGCCTTCGGCGCGCTCCGCCCCGCCATCCGCGTCATGCCCTGACCCGGCTGGTCACTGGCCGCGGGCGCTCCGGATGGCGGCGAACTGGCCTTCGATGTGCTTCTCCGCGGCGGGTGCGGTGATGCCGAGCCCGGCCAGCGTGGCTGCGGTACCGCCGCGGCCGGCCAGCAGGGCGAGCAGGATGTGCTCGGTCCCGATGTAGTTGTGGCCCATCCGCAGCGCGACATGGGCCGCTGCTTTCAGCGTCTGGACGGCACTGGGGCCGAGCGGTATCGGCTCATCGCTGCCCTCCGGAGCGGCGGGGCCGGCGGGCTCGGCCGGGGCGGCGGGCTCGGCCGGGACCGGGAACGCGGCGCGGAGCTGCTCATCGCTCACCCCCAGGTCGTGGATGGCCCGGGCGGCCAGGCCATCCGGCTCGGCGAGCAGCCCGACCGCGAGGTGGTCGGCGGTTATCTCGGCCGCACCCACCGCGCGGGCTCGTTCCTCCGCCGCGATGAGGGTGCTGCGGGCCCGCTGGGTGTAGCGGGAGAAGTCGCCGGGGGCGAATGGCTCCTTGGGCGCGCCGCGGGGCACGAACCGCTGCTGGGCGGCCTGCTTGCTGACACCCATGCTCGTGCCGATCTGGCTCCACGACGCGCCGGACCGGCGGGCCTGGTCCACGAAGTGGCCGATCAGGTGGTCGGATTGCTCGCCCAGCTGGGTGGACACGGCGACCGCGTCGGACAGGTTGTCCAGCGGGCCGCCACCGGGGTGCTGGGCTTTGACGAAGGCGATCAGTGCATCGAGGGTGATTGGTTCAGCCGACATGCGTCAATCGTAAGTTGACGTGGGCCGATCGTCAACTAGAAATTGACGCTCAGGTGGACATCGGTGATCCGCAGGCCCGCGTGCGCCTTGTACCGGCGGTTGACCGAGACCAGGTTGGCGGTCAGCGCCTCCACCTGCCCGCAGTTGCGCAGCCGCCCGGCGTAGATGCCACGCACCCCGGGGATGCGGGCCGCCAGCGCCTGCACCAGGTCGGTGGCCTGCCGGTCGTCCCCCAGCACCATCACGTCCAGGTCGACGCTGGCCACCTCGGGGTCGAGCAGCGCTACCGCGGACACATGATGGAACGCGCCGACGACCGTGCTGCCGGGCAGCACGGCGGCTGCCTGCTCCGCGGCACTGCCCTCGGCGACCGGCAGCGGGTACGCCCCGCGCTTGTCGAAGCCCAGCGGGTTCACGCAGTCGATCACGATCTTGCCGGCCAGCGGCCCGGCCAGCGAGGCCAGCAGGTCCCGGTGGCCGTCCCAGGGCACGGCCACGATCACCAGGTCCGCCTCGCGGGCCACATCGGCATTGGCCAGGCCACGGGCGCTGGTGCCCAGGCCGGCCGCGGCGGCCTGGGCCCGCTCGATGCTCCGCGAGCCGATGAGCACCGGGTGGCCCGCCCGGCCCAGCCGGTAGGCGAGCCCGCGGCCCTGGTCGCCGGTCCCACCCAGCACCCCGACGGCCAGTTCAGCGACATCCTTGGGCATACCGGGTGATCCCTGCTCCGCAGCCATGTGCCGATCCTGTCAGAGCGCCGGCTGCCGTGGCACCCCAGTTCACCGGCGCGGGCCAGGCCTCCCGCGATCCGGCCAGGGAGAGCCGTGTCACACTCTCTAGAATTCCTATTGACAATATAGGGATAGCCTCCCACGATGGTGGCATGGCTCGCACCCACCGACCAGCCCGCACGCTCCTGCTGGTGTCGCGCCGTCACGTCGATCTGTGCCGGCAGGCGGGGCCGTCAGGCCCGCCCGCGCCACTGCTCAGCGCTGAGCAGGCACCAGCCCCTACCGGATCAGCCAGCCGTCCGCGGGCCCAGCAGTCTCTGCACCCGGGCCGACGGCACCCACCATGCCGCCACGAGCGAGGTCTGTCATGCCTGGAAACTCACCCACCGGCTTGCTCCCCACCGGCCCGCCGCCGGGCACCCCTGCCGCTCCCGGCCAGCCCGGCGCCGCAGGCCCGCCCAGCCGGCCGCAGCACACCACCCAGAACGGCGGCCCGCCGGGCACCGGGGTGGGCCGGGCCCCCGCTGCCGCCGCCGGTACCCGGGCCAGCCCGGAGACCACGGCCCAGCGCCGGCCAGCGGCGCGCTGGCGGCACCGTGCCTGGTACCGGGCCATCAGCCCGCTCGTGTTCCTGGTCGCCTGGCAGCTGGTCAGCGCGTCCGGCCTGGTGTCGCAGCAGAAGCTGCCCTCGCCGACCACAGTGTTCCACACCGCGGTCACGCTGATCACCGGCCAGTCAGCGGCGTTCGGCACGCTGCAGGGCGCGATGGCCGTGTCGGTGGAACGGGTGGCGATCGGCTTCGTCCTGGGCGGCGGGGCCGGGCTGGTCCTCGCCCTGGTCGCCGGGCTGAGCCGGCTCGGTGAGAACTCGGTGGACCCGCTCATGCAGATGCTGCGCACCCTGCCGCTGTTCGGGCTCATCCCGGTATTCATCGTCTGGTTCGGCATCGGCGAACTGCCAAAGGTGCTGCTGATCGCGCTGGGCGCGGCCATCCCGCTGTACCTCAACACGTTCGCCGGCATCCGCGGCGTGGACGCCAAGCTGGCCGAGGCCGGCCAGTCCCTCGGGCTGAGCCACAGCGAGATGATCCGGCACATCATCCTGCCCGGCGCGCTGCCGCAGATGCTGGTCGGCCTGCGGCAGAGCCTCGGCGTGGCCTGGCTCGCGCTGGTGGTCGCCGAGCAGATCAACGCGAACGCCGGCCTGGGCTTCATGATCAGCCAGGCCACCCAGTTCCTCCGCAACGACGTGATCTTCGTGGCCCTGCTCGTGTACTGCGCGCTGGGCCTGCTCACCGACGCGCTCGTCCGGCTGCTGGAACGGAGGGCCCTGGCATGGCGCCGCGGACTTCTGGAAGCCTGACCGCCCCGGCCACGGCGGTCCCCGCCGCCAGCGCGCCGGCGGCCCGGGTACGCGGGCTGACCCGGGCCTTCGGTGACCGGCGGATCCTGGACCGGCTCGACCTGGACATCGCGCCCGGCGAGTTCGTCGCGCTGATCGGCCGCAGCGGGACCGGCAAGTCCACCCTGCTCCGCGCGCTGGCCGGGCTGGACCGCGCGGTCACCGGGGAACTCGAGGTGACCGGCACCGCGGCGGTGGCCTTCCAGGAGCCGCGGCTGATCCCCTGGCGCCGGGTGTCCGACAACGTCCGGCTCGGGCTGCGTCCCGCCGACCCGGCCGCGGAACCCCGGGCCATCGCGCGCGGCGCGCTGGACGAGGTCGGCCTCACCGGCCGGGCGGACGCCTGGCCGCTCACCCTGTCCGGAGGCGAGGCCCAGCGCGCCGCGCTGGCCCGGGCCCTGGTCCGGGAGCCCAGCCTGCTGCTGCTGGACGAGCCGTTCAGCGCGCTGGACGCGCTGACCCGGATCAGCATGCACCGGCTGGTGCTCCGGCTGTGGGCGCACCACCAGCCCGCCGTGCTGCTCGTCACGCACGACGTGGACGAGGCCATCGCGCTGGCCGACCGGGTGCTGGTGCTGGCCGACGGGCGGATCGCCTACAGCGGCCAGATCACGCTGCCCCGGCCCCGCGACCGTGATCATCCCGAACTCAGCGCGCTGCGCAACCGGCTGCTCGGCGAGCTGGGCGTCGGCACCGATGCCGGAACCAGCGTCCCGGACAGCGCGACCACGACGTACGCCATGGAAGGACACCACTGATGACCACCAGCGAAACCGGCCCGGGGCACCGGGCCGCACCTGCCCCGGGACGGCCCGCCGCCCGCCGCCGCGCACCACGGCTGGCTGCCGGGATGGCCCTGCTCGCCCTGATCGCCGCGGGCTGCTCGTCGGCCCGGGCCGGCAGCCAGGCCGGCTCCCCGGCCAGCGGCGGGACCAGCAGCGCCGGCACCACCGACGTCTCACAGGTCACCCTGCACGTCGGGGACCAGGCCGGCTCCGGCGCCGAGGCGCTGCTCACCGCGGCCGGGCTGATCGGCAAGCTGCCGTTCAAGGTCACCTGGTCCGACTTCACCTCGGGACCGCCGATGCTGCAGGCGATGGCGGGCGGCGCGGTGGACATCGGCAGCGTGGGCAACGCTCCCCCGGTCTTCGCCGCGGCAGGCGGCGACAACCTCGCGATCGTCGGCGCCTTCCAGGCCAACCCGCGCGGGACGGCGCTGCTGGTGCCGAAGAACTCCGCCATCCACACCGTCGCCCAGCTGCGCGGCAAGCGGATCGCGGTGGCCCAGGGCAGCTCGTCCGACTACCACCTGCTGACCGTGCTGAAGAAGGCCGGGCTGTCCGTGCACGACGTCACGCTGGACTACCTCCAGCCGGCCGAGGGGCTGGCCGCGCTGTCCTCGGGGCACGTGGACGCCTGGGACGTCTGGTCGCCGTTCGTCGAGCAGGCCGAGGGGCAGGCGCACGCGCACGCGCTGGTCACCGGGGCCGGCTACGGCAGCCCGTACTCGTTCACCGTGGCCGCCCGGGGCGCGCTGGCCGACCCGGCCAAGGCGGCCGCGATCCGCGACTACCTCAGGCTGCTCAACCAGGCGCACGCCTGGGCGGCCACCCACCAGGCGGCCTGGGCCGCGGTCTGGGCCAGGGCCACCGGCCTGCCCCCGGGCATCATGACCAAGGCGGCCGCGGATGACTCGGCCGTCGCGGTGCCGATCACCCCGGCGGTCATCACCTCCGAGCAGCAGGTGTCCGACGCGTTCACCGCCGCTGGCCTCATCCCGGGGCACGTGGACTTCAGCAAATTCGCCGTTACCTCGTTCAACGCCGTCGTGGGAGGCGCGAGGTCATGACCCTGACGTTCCACTGGTTCCTGCCGACCACCGGCGACGGCCGGTCGATCATGGGCCGGGGGCACAGCCTGCCCCCGGCCGGAGGGCCGGACGCCCCGCACATCCGCGGGGCGGCCGCCCAGCAGCGGCCGCCGGACATCGAGTACCTGGCCCAGGTGGCCCGCTCGGCCGAGCAGCTCGGCTTCAGCGCGGTGCTCACCCCGACCGGCACCTGGTGCGAGGACGCGTGGCTGACCACCGCGGCGCTGACCCGGGAAACCAGCCGGCTGAAGTTCCTGGTCGCGTTCCGCCCCGGGCTCACCTCGCCCACCCTGGCCGCCCAGATGGCCGCCACCTACCAGCGGCTGTCCCGCGGCCGCCTGCTGCTCAACGTGGTCACCGGCGGCCAGGCCGACGAGCAGCGGCGGTTCGGCGATCATCTCTCGCACGACGAGCGGTACTCCCGGACCGCGGAGTTCCTGGAGATCGTCCGCGGGGCCTGGGGCCGCGAGCCGTTCGACTTCACCGGCCAGCACTACCAGGTGACCGGGGCCACCGTGCTCCAGCCGCCGGACCCGGTGCCAGGCATCTACTTCGGCGGCTCCTCCCCCGCGGCCGGCCCGGTCGCGGCCGCGCACGCGGATGTGTACCTGACCTGGGGTGAGCCACCGGACCAGGTGGCCACCAAGCTCCGCTGGATCCGCGAGCTGGCCGCCGCGCAGAGCCGCACGCTGCGCTTCGGCATCCGGCTGCACGTGATCACCCGGGACACTGAGGCCGACGCGTGGGCCGAGGCCAGCCGGCTGCTCGACTACCTGGACCCGGCCGAGATCACCCGGGCGCAGCAGATCCTCAGCGCCAGCGAATCGGTCGGCCAGGACCGGATGCGCGCGCTGCACGCCGCCTACCGGCACGGCGGCTCCGCGCAGGACCTGGAGATCTACCCGGGGCTGTGGGCCGGGGTCGGGCTGGTCCGCGGCGGCGCGGGCACCGCCCTGGTCGGCAGCCACGAGCGGGTGGCTGACCTGATCGAGGAGTACGCCGCGCTGGGCATCAGCGAATTCATCCTGTCCGGTTACCCGCACCTGGAAGAGGCCTACTGGTTCGGCGAGGGCGTGCTGCCCGAGATCCGCCGCCGGGAGGCCGCGGCCGGCCAGGCCAAGCGGCCGCAACTGCGGGCCAGCGCGTGACGGAGGCAGCCATGAATGTCGTGGTCCTGGTGGCCAACCCCAAACCAGCATCCAGAACGGCCCGTATCGCGCGACTGGCCGCCGACGCGGTCTGCCGTGCGGCGCGGCTGCCCGCCGGCCATCAGGTGGTCGATCTGTCCACACTGGCCCGGCGGCTGCTGCTGGATGAACCATCACCGGCCGTGGAGGACGCCGTCGAGCAGGTCACCGGGGCCGACCTGCTGGTGGTGGCCAGCCCCACCTACAAGGGCAGCTACACCGGCCTGCTCAAGGTCTTCCTGGACCGGCTGGACTACCAGGCACTCGCCCCGGTGACCGCACTGCCGGTGCTGGTGATGCGGCTGCCGCAGCACGCGATGGCCGTCGACCTGCACCTGCGGCCGCTGCTGCTGGAGCTGGGCGCGTCGGTGCCCGGGCCCGGGCTCGCCTTCCTCGAACCGGACCTGGACCAGCCCGCGCGGGTGCTGGACCCATGGGCCGGGCAGGTGGCCGCCGCGCTGGACCGGGCCGCGGCGCTGAGCAGGTTCGCGGCGGGCCAGCCCGCAGCGGGGCCGGCCGCGCCCGTGCTGGCCCACTGAGCGCGGCCCGGAACACCTGAACGATCTTCGGACTGGAGGCATGACCATGAGCGGCAGCCAGCGGCAGCTGCATTTCAACGCGTTCCTGATGAGCTCGGGGCACCACGAGGCCGCGTGGCGGCTGCCGGAGAGCAACCCGTACGCCAATTTCGACCTGGCGCACTGGCGCAACCTGGCCCAGATCGCCGAGCGGGCCACGTTCGACTCGGTGTTCCTGGCCGACAGCCCGGCGCTGTGGAACAGCGCCCGGCACCGCCCGGCGGGGGCGCTGGAGCCCACCGTGCTGCTCACCGCGCTGGCCATGGCGACCAGCCGGATCGGGCTCATCGCCACCGCGTCGACCACGTACAACGCCCCGTACAACCTGGCCCGCCGGTTCGCCTCGCTGGATCACGTCAGCGGAGGGCGGGCCGGGTGGAACATCGTCACCACGGCCGAGCGGACCACGGCGCAGAACTTTGGCCTCGACGACCGGCCCAGCCACCACGAGCGCTACCAGCGGGCCGCCGAATTCGTCGACGTGTCCATCCGGCTGTGGGACAGCTGGGAGGACGGCGCCGAACTGGGTGACAAGGCAGCCGGCCTCTACGCCGACACCAGCCGCATCCACCAGGTGGACTACGCGGGCGACTACTTCCGGGTGCGCGGGCCACTCAACGTGCCCCGCTCCCCGCAGGGCCGCCCGCTGCTGGTGCAGGCCGGATCCTCGCCGGACGGCCGGGAGTTCGCGGCCCGCTACGCCGAAGCGATCTTCACCGCGCAGCAGACCCTGGCCGATGGCCAGGAGTTCTACGCGGACATCAAGCAGCGGGCCCGGCGAAACGGCCGGGACCCGGACCTGATCAAGATCCTGCCCGGGATCGTCCCGGTGATCGGGTCCACCGAGGCCGAGGCGCACGCGCTGAGTGACGAACTGGAGGAGCTGATCATCCCGGAGTACGGCCTGGCCCAGCTGTCCCGGGTGCTTGAGGTGCCGGTGGACACGCTGCACCTGGACCAGCCGCTGCCCGCGGAGGTGTACGGCCGGCCGCGAGTGGAGGGCGCGCAGAGCCGCTTCGACCTGATCACCGAGCTGGGCCAGCGGGAGAACCTCACGGTCCGGCAGCTGATCGGGCGGCTCGGCGGCGGGCGCGGGCACCGTACCTTCACTGGCACCCCCGAGCAGGTGGCCGGCACCATCCAGGACTGGTTCGGGCGAGGCGCCGCCGACGGGTTCAACGTGATGCCCGCGGCCCTGCCGTCCGGGCTGGCCACGTTCGCCGAGCAGGTGATCCCGATCTTCCGCCAGCGCGGGCTGTTCCGCACCGAGTACACCGGCGCCACCCTGCGCGAGCACTACGGGATCCCCCGGCCGGACAGCCAGTTCACCGAGGCCCGCGAGCAGGCGGCCCGCCTGCCGGGCGTGCCAGAGCCAGTGGCCTGACCCGGATCGGAAGCAGACCCGTGACCGTCTTGCCCCGTTCCCCCGCCCGCGGGCAGCGCCCAGCGGCCCGCGGCCCGGTCGTCGCCATCATCGGCGGCGGGGCCAGCGGCACGCTGACCGCGGTGCACCTGCTCCGCGCGGCGGCCGGCCAGCACTGCCCGCTGCGGATCGTGCTGATCGACCGGCACGGCCGCCACGGGCTCGGCCGGGCCTACGCCACCAGCCACCCGGATCACCTGCTCAACGCGCCGGCCGCCCGGATGAGCGCGCTGGACGGCCAGCCCGATCACCTGACCCGGTGGGCCGCGGCCGCCGGGCTGGCCGGCCAGGAGTTCCTGCCCCGCCACGCCTACGGCCGCTACCTGTGCGACCTGCTGGCCGACGCGGAGCGCCAGGCCCAGCCGCTGGCCCGGGTGGCCGACATCACCGGCGAGGTGGTGGCGATCCGGCCCGGCCCGGAGGGGCGGCCGCTGCGCCTGGCGCTGGCCGGCGACTGCCTCGACGCCGACCTGGCCGTACTGGCCACCGGGCACCCGCCGCCGCGGCCGCCACTGGAGCTGCCGGACAGCCCACGGTGCGTGCCCGACCCATGGGCGCCCGGGGCGCTGGCCGCGGTCCGGGACGGTGGCCCGGTGGTGGTCCTGGGCACCGGGCTGACCATGCTGGACGTGGCCACGGCGGTGACCAGCGGGCGGAGCCGGACCGCGGTGCGCGCGGTGTCCCGGCACGGACTGCTCCCCCAGGTGCACCGGGGCATGCCCGCGCCGGGCAGCGAGACCATCTGGCTGCCGGTGCTGTCTGACAGCGGGCCGGTCCGGCTGGCCGACCTGCTCTGGCAGGTACGCACCGCGATGACCAGCCGGCCGCAGCACTGGCAGGACGTGCTCGACGCGCTGCGGCCGCACCTGCCCGGCCTGTGGCAGCGGCTGCCCGTGGCCGATCAGCGGCTGTTCCTCCGGCACGTGGCCCGGTACTGGGAGATCCACCGGCACCGGATGCCGCCCGCCACCGCGCAGCACCTCACCCGGCTGCGCAGCACCGGGCGGCTGACCGTGCACCGCGGCCGGGTCACCGCGGTCACCGAACAGGCCGGGCAGCTGCGTGTCCGGGTGGACCAGCCCGGGACCACCACCGAGCTGGCCGCGGGCTGGCTGGTCAACGCGACCGGACCGGGCGCGGACCTCACCGCCACCACCGATCCGCTGCTCCGCGACCTGCTCGACCGCGGGCAGGCCCGGCCCGATCCGCACCGGCTGGGCCTCGACGCCGACCCGGCGGGCGCCGTGCTGGACGCCGCGGGCACGCCCAGCCGCACCCTGTTCACGCTCGGCCCGACGCTGCGCGGCCTGCGCTACGAGACGACCGCGATCCCGGAGATCCGCGACCAGGCGGCCGCGCTCGCCACCCAGCTGACAGAGGTGATCGCGGCCCGCTACCGCCCCGGCAGCGCCGCCTGAGGGCGCCGGGCCACCTCCGCTTCAGCTCCCGGCATTGTCCGCCGCGACCATGCCGGGCCCGGTGGGCTGTGCCGGGCGGACATCGACATCAGGGCCAGCACCCCCGATGCTGGAGGTGACGGTGGTGTCCCCGGAGGTGCACGATGGGCAATCTCGCACAGATCCTTCCCGATACGGCTAGCCGGCATAAGGAGCATCCGGCGATCCTGGCTGGGGACCGGGTGATCAGCTACGGCGAGCTCGACGAGCTGTCCGCGCGCGTCGCCTCGCTCCTGGCCAGCCGCGGCTTCGCGGCGGGCAGCCGGGCCGGGCTGATGCTGCCCAACGTGCCGGAGTTCTGCATCCTGTTCTTTGGAATCCTGCGGGCCGGCGGCACCGTGGTGCCGATGAACCCGCTGCTCAAATCCCGCGAGGTCGAGTACTACCTGACCGATTCCGGGGCCAGCATGCTGTTCGCCGCCGCGGACTCACCGGGCGAACCGGCCGAGGGCGCCGCGGCCGCGGGCGCCGGGTTCGTCCCGGCCGGCCCGGCGGACCTCGGCGCGGTGCTGGCCGCGCAGCCGCCCGCGGCCGGCCTGGCCGACCGCGCGGACGACGACACCGCGGTGATCCTGTACACGTCGGGCACCACCGGGCAGCCGAAGGGGGCCGAGCTCAGTCACGCCAACCTGTACACGAACGCCCTGGTGACCGAGTCGACGCTGCTCGGCCTGGGCCCGTCCGACGTGGTCATGGGCTGCCTGCCGCTGTTCCACTGCTTCGGCCTGACCTGCGGGCTGAACGCGGCGGTGCACGCCGGGGCAGCGCTGGCGCTGCTGGCCCGGTTCGACCCGGGCCAGGCGCTGGGCATCATCCAGGACCACCGGGTCACCGTGTTCGAAGGCGTGCCCACCATGTATGCGGCGCTGCTGCACCACCCGGACCGGGCCAGCTACGACACGAGCTCGCTGCGGGTGTGCATCAGCGGCGGCGCCCCGCTGCCGGTCGAGCTGCTCCGGGCGTTCGAGGAAGCGTTCGGCACGGTCATCCTGGAAGGCTACGGGCTGTCCGAGACCTCGCCGGTGGCCTCGTTCAACCACCCGGACCAGGTACGCAAGCCCGGCTCGATCGGCACCCCGGTACGCGGCGTGCAGATGCGGCTGGCCGGCCCGGACGGGGCTGACGTGCCGGCCGGTGAGGTCGGCGAGATCGCGATCCGCGGGCCGAACGTGATGAAGGGGTACTGGGGCCGCCCGGACGCCACCCAGGAGGCCATCCCGGATGGCTGGCTGCGCACCGGCGACCTGGCCCAGCAGGACGACGACGGCTACTTCTTCATCGTGGACCGGAAGAAAGACCTGGTCATCCGGGGCGGATTCAACGTCTACCCGCGAGAGATCGAGGAAGTGCTGTACGAGCACCCGGCGGTAGCCGAGGCGGCGGTCATCGGCATCCCGCACCCCACGCTGGGCGAGGAGATCGGCGCGGCCGCGGCGCTCAGGCCTGGGGCCAGCGCCACCCCGGACGAGCTGCGCGCGTTCGTCAAGGCGCGGGTGGCGGCGTACAAGTACCCACGGCACGTCTGGCTGGTGGCGGCGCTGCCCAAGGGGCCGACCGGGAAGATCCTGCGCCGCGAGGTCACCTTCCCCGGGGACCCGCTGTCATGAGCCCGGCCCCGGAGACGGCCGGCCCGCAGCCCGGCCCGGCGGCGGACGCCGCCGGTTCACTCGACCTGCTGCTGGCCGACGCCGCGCTCGGGCCGGCCCGGCGGTTCGTGCCAGGCATGGCCATGGCCCGGTTCGCCGCCCGGCTGGCCGCCCAGCCCCGGCTGCTCGGCAGCCGGCTGTCCGGCCTGGGCCGCGAGCTGGGCCAGATCGCCACCGGGCGCTCGGAGCTGGCCCCCACGCCCAAGGACCGCCGCTTCGCCGACCCGGCGTGGACCGGCAACCCGGCGCTCCGCCGGGTGGTGCAGGCCTACCTGGCCGGCACCGCCACCCTGGCCCAGCTGCAGGCTGACGCCGGGCTGGACTGGACGGACGCCGAGCGAGTGTCATTCCAGCTGGGCAACCTGGCCGAGGCGCTGGCCCCGAGCAACAACCCGGTGGTGAACCCGGCGTTCTGGAAGACGGCTATCGACACCGGCGGCAGCAGCGTGCTGCGCGGTGCCCGGCACCTGGCCAGCGACCTGGCTACCCCGCCCCGGATCCCGTCTATGGTCGAGCCGGACGCGTTCACGGTGGGCGTGGACCTGGCCGTGACACCCGGGTCGGTGGTGCTGCGCACCCCGGTCTTCGAGCTGATCCAGTACGCCCCGGCGGCCGACGCGGTCCGCCAGCGGCCGCTGCTCGTAGTGCCCCCGGTGATCAACAAGTACTACATCACCGACCTGGCCCCAGGCCGCAGCATGGTCGAGTACCTGCTCTCCGCGGGCCAGCAGGTGTTCATGATCTCCTGGCGGAACCCGGATGCCCGGCACCGGGACTGGCGGCTGGACACCTACGGCGAGGCGGTGCTGGCCGCGCTGGCCGCGGCGCTGGACATCACCGGAGCCGACGCGGGGCTGGTCTTCGGGCTGTGCTCGGGCGGCATCCTGGCCACGATGGTCCTCGGCCACCTGGCCCAGACCGGCCGGGCCAAGGAAGTCGCCGGGCTGGCCCTGGCCGTGACCGTGCTGGACCAGGCCCGGGCCGGGCTGCCCGCCGCGCTGATCGACCCGCGGACCGCGCAGGCCGCGATCACCGCGTCCGCGGCCCGCGGCTACCTGGACGGGGCGGCCCTGGCGGAAATCTTCGCCTGGCTCAAGCCCGGCGACCTGATCTGGACCTACTGGGTCAACAACTACCTGCTGGGCCGGACGCCGCCCCCGTTCGACATCCTGTACTGGAACGCGGACACCACCCGGATGCCCGCCGGGGTGCACCGCGACTTCATCGAGCTGGCGCTGGGCAATTCGCTGACCGTGCCCGGCCAGGCGCAGCTGCTGGGCAGCCCGGTTGACCTGGCCGCGGTCAGCACCGACTGTTATCTGGTGGCCGGCGCCGCTGATCACCTGTGCCCGTGGCAGTCCTGTTACCGCAGCACCCAGCTGCTGGGCGGGGACTGCCGCTTCGTGCTGGCCCGCAGCGGGCACATCGCGTCGATGGTCAGCCCGGTGGGCAACACCAAGGCGGTGTACCGGACCGCGCCGGGCTCCCCGCCCGACCCGGAGGCCTGGCTGGCCAGCGCGGAGGCTGTGCCCGGCTCGTGGTGGCCGGACTTCGCCGGCTGGCTGGCCGCCCGCGGCGGGCCGGAGGTGCCACCGCCGGCCGGCCCAGGTAGCGCCGGCCTGCCGCCGCTCGAAGCCGCACCGGGCAGTTATGTCTTCGATCGCTGACCGCGCCGCGCGCTGGGGCCGGGGGCGGCTGCCCCGCACGCGAATGCTCACCGTGGGCCAGACCCTGGTGCGGATCGCCGTGCGGCCGGGCACCGGCACCGGGCCACCGCTGCTGCTGGCCAACGGCATCGGGGCCAGCCTGGAGACCTTCGACCCGTTCGTGGCCGCCCTCGACCCGGCTATCGAGGTCATCCGGTTCGACGTGCCCGGGGTCGGCGGCTCGCCGCTGCCAGGCCGGCCCTACCGGTTCCGCACGCTGGCCCGGCTGCTGACCGGGCTGCTCGACGAGCTGGGCCACGACAGCGCGGACATCCTCGGCATCTCCTGGGGCGGCGCGGTGGCCCAGCAGTTCGCGCTGTCCGCCCGCCGCCGTTGCCGGCGCGTGGTCCTGGTGGCCACCGGGGCCGGGGCGCTCATGGTGCCGGGCAACCCGTGGGTGCTGGCCACCCTGGCCACGCCCCGGCGCTACCTGGATCCCGGCTACACCAGGCGGATCGCGGGCCAGCTCTACGGCGGCAGCGCACGGCAGGACGCCGAGAAGATCGTCCGCGTGCTGCACCCGTGGACCCGGGTCGGCCCGTCCCTGGGCTACCTGTACCAGCTGACCGCCGCGGCCGGCTGGACCTCACTGCCGCTGCTGCCGCTGCTCCGCCAGCCCACCCTGGTGCTGGCGGGCGACGACGACCCGATCATCCCGCTGGTCAACGCGAGGGTCCTGGCCGGGCTCATCCCGCACGCCCGGCTGCACGTGTACCACGGCGGCCATGTCGAGCTAGCGCTGCAGCCCGCGCTGCTGGCCCCGATGATCGGCCAGTTCCTCACCGAGGCCGCGGCACCGCCGGAAGAGAGGCAACGCTGATGTCCCACGACGCCGACTTCTACGGCCTGGAGCAACTGCTGGCCGATGACGAGCGGGCGCTGCTGTACCGGGTGCGTGCGTTCATGGAGAAGGAGGTGGCCCCAGTCATCAACCGGTACTGGGTGACCGCCCAGTTCCCGCATGAGCTGATTCCCGGGCTGCGTGGGCTGGGCATCGCCGGGCTGCCCTACCAGGGTTACGGCTGCCCCGGCGGCCGCCCCCTGCTGGACGGGCTGGTGGCGCTGGAGCTAGCCCGGACCGACCCGTCCATGGCCACCTTCCAGGGCGTGCACAGCGGCCTGGCCATGGGATCGATCTACGTCTGCGGGTCCGAGGAGCAGCGGCAGCGCTGGCTGCCGCCGATGGCCCGGATGGAGCAGATCGGCGCGTTCGGGCTGACCGAGCCCGAGGTGGGCTCGGGCGCGGCCCGCGGGCTGACCACGACCGCGAGCCGGGACGGCGACAGCTGGGTGCTGCGCGGGCAGAAGAACTGGATCGGCAACGCCACATTCGCCGACCTCATCGTGATCTGGGCCAAAGACACCGAGGACGGCCAGGTCAAGGGGTTCGTGGTCAAGCAGGGCACGCCTGGCTTCAGCACCCAGAAGCTGCAGGACAAGATCGCGCTGCGGGTAGTGCAGAACGCCCGGATCACCCTGGACGACGTCCGGGTCCCCGAAACGGACCGGCTGCAGAATGCCCGGTCGTTCCGGGACACCGCCGAGGTGCTCCGGCTGACCCGGGCCGGGGTGGCCTGGATGGCAGTGGGCTGCGGCCGCGGGGCCTACGAGCACGCACTGGCCTACGCCGGGCAGCGAGAGCAGTTCGGCCGGCCGATCGCCGGCTTCCAGCTGGTCCAGGATCTGCTGGTGAAGATGCTGGCCAACATCACCGCCTCGGCCACGCTGTGTGCCCGGCTGGCCGACATGCAGGCCGCCGGGCTGGCCCGGGACGAGCACTCGGCGCTGGCCAAGGCGTTCTGCACGATGCGGATGCGGGAGACGGTCGGCTGGGCGCGCGAGCTGATGGGCGGGAACGGCATCCTGCTGGAGCACAACGTCGGCCGGTTCGTAGCGGACGCCGAGGCCATCTACTCCTACGAAGGCACCCGCGAAATGAACACCCTGATCGTCGGCCGCAAGATAACCGGCCTGAGCGCCTTCACCTGACCCGCCACTCGCTACGGCGGGGCCGGATTCTGCCGGGCGGCTTCCAGGGCCAGGCACAGCTCGGCCACGTCGCGGGGCGCGGACAGGCTCCGCCCGGTGGCCGCGGAGATGCGCCGCAAACGGTGCCGCACCGTATTGGGGTGGACGAACAGCCGGGCCGCCGCCTGGCTGGCCGACCCGCCGCCGTCCCGCCACGCCTCCAGCGTGTCCAGCAGCACCGACCGCTCCGCGGCGGGCAGCCCGGCCAGCGGGCCGAGCACCGAATCCACCACGTGCCCCATGACCTCCGGCGTGCTGGACGCAGTCACCGCGAGCGGGGCCTGGTCGAACACGGTGACCTGCGCGTGGCCCGGGGCGGCCGCGGTCATCGCGATCCGGGCGAACCGCAGCCCCTGCCCGGTCTGCTCCAGGGCCTGGTATTGCGGGCTGACCCCGACCCGGTGGGTGGCCCGGCTGGTCAGCAGCGCGACGAGCCGGCTGAGCTGCCCGGGCGTGCGCAGCACGACGATGCCGACCTGCAGGTCGGGCAGCAGCCGCCAGGCGGACGAGATGTCCTCGGCGCGCAGCCGGTTCTCCGCGTCACTGATCGCCTGGCGGCCCAGCTCAGGGACTTCGGCGGCGACCACCACGTACGGGCCGCGCCGGCTGATGCGCAGGATCTCCGCGGTCTCCCACAGCGTCCTGGTCTCGGTGATCCTTCCCTCCAGCAGCGCGCCAACCAGGGCAGACCGCTCGTGCTCGCGGTTGAGGACGCGCGCGGTCATCGCGTCCCGGTACCCGGCCGCCATGGCCACGATGAAGTCGTCCTGCAGCATCCACACCCGGGACGACGCGCGGACCAGCGTCTGGCTGTCCGGGGCGCCGCTGCTGGCCGCCTCGTCCACGAAGGACTCCCAGATGAACCGGCTGCCGACCCGGTAGGCGTCCATCAGCACCGGCAGCGGGACGTCCGTATCGGCGCGGCGCCGCCCGTTGTCCTGCGCAGGCGAGGTGTCCCGGGCGGTGGCCGCGCCCAGCGAGCCGAGCACGAACTCCAGGTGCGCGTGGCAGCTGTCGCGCAGCTCAGCCGGTGAGACCACGTCCGGATGCTCGCGGTAGAAGGTCACCTCGCCAGTGATCCGCGCGGCCATGGCCGCGGCCAGCGTGTCCGCGCGCTTGTGCAGCGCCCGGCCGAGGTCGGCGAGCTGCTGCTCCGCAGCCTGGTCATCAGATTGTGGCCGCATGGCCAGATGATACGGCTGGCCGGGGCGCAGCCCGGATTTGCCGCATTGTCCCGCCGGCACGGCCAGGTTCGCGGATTGTTGGCCAGGGGGACATAGACATCCCCGGCGGACCCAGTGATCATGTACACCATCGCATTTTCGTCGCAATAACTGGAGGCCTGGATGTCTGCTCCTCTGTCGAGAGATATCGGTGATCAGCTCGGCCGGGTGGGCCGTCACTGGGGATGGCTGCTGTTCTTCGGCATCCTCATGGTGGCGGTCGGGATCATCGCGCTGGCCTGGCCCGGCCCGACGGTCGTCGCGCTGGCCGTCCTGTTCGGTATCCAGCTGATCGTGTCCGGCATCTTCTCGTTCATCAACGCGTTCGCCGCCGACGAGTCCGGCGGAATGCGGGTGTGGTACGTGATCCTCGGGCTGCTCGGCATCCTGGTCGGGCTGTACGCGGTGCGGCACATCATCGTCTCGGTGGTCGCGCTGGCGCTGCTC
>Ga0207699_10000487_pt1 | contig 20007 bp, 13 predicted proteins | sample LARL51metaG_FD_184344 | JGI IMG/M metagenome (GOLD analysis project Ga0207699, IMG submission 184344) | Corn, switchgrass and miscanthus rhizosphere microbial communities from Kellogg Biological Station, Michigan, USA - LAR L5-1 metaG... | ecosystem: Host-associated > Plants > Roots >...
CGCTGCTGCTCCGTGGCGCCACTCGCAAGAGTCTTTACGTTGCTCTTACGCCCCGAGCGCTCGCTGTGGCGATCCGAATCGGCAAGACTCGCCCAAAAACAGGAGCGGTGTGACCGATCCGGGCTAGACCATGATGGCTTGCTCGTGCCCTCGGCACGCGGGCCGGGTGGCAATTTGGTCATCTTCCCTGCGAAGCGCAGCCCTGACGCAGTGTTCGATGTAATCGCTTCAGAGGTCGTGGAGGAATCCACTTTACCTTAGAGAAATGCTCGCTGCTCGTCCGGCCGTCCGAGAGGCGGGTGGCTGGCATCAACTGCGGCTTACAGTATTGCCAGCAGGTGTTTCTCGTCCAGGTGCCAGGTCTGACTTAGAGCAGCCGGGAGATCCAGTCGCCGACGACGTAGCCTACGGCGGCGACGCCCATGCCGACGACGAACATGTCGAAGCCGGAGCGGAAGACGCTGCGGCCGGTGAAGATGGAGCGGGCGGCGCCGACGAGGAAGTGGGAGAGCATGGCGACGGTGAAGGAGATGGCGATGGCGCTGCGGCCGTGGGCGAAGAAGAAGGGGAGGACGGGGATGATGGCGCCCACGGCGGTGGCGATGCCGGTGGTCCAGCCCTCGCGCAGGGCGGAGGTGGTCTGCTCGCCGATCTTGAGCTCCTCGCGCACCTGCTCGTCGAGCATGCGCTTGGGATCGGCCATGATCTCGGTGGCCAGCTGGTGGGCCTCCGCCCTGGGCATGCCCTTGAGCTCGTAGATCAGCGCCAGCTCGTCGCGCTCGACCTCGGGCATCAGCTCGACCTCGGCACGCTCCATGCCGATCTCGTGCACGTAGACCTCTTGCTCGCTCTTGGCAGCCAGGTAGCCGCTGGCGCCCATCGACAGGGCGTCGGCGATGAGCCCGGCGACGCCGGCCACGATGACCGAGCGCTCCTGCGCCGCCGTCGCGCCGATGACCCCGGCCACCAGGCCGAAGTTGGCGGTCAGGCCGTCGTTGAAGCCGTAGACGACGTTGCGCAGGAAACCGCCCGAGCCGATGCGGTGCCACGGCTCGGGACCGCCGCCGCCGATCTCGCCGAGGGTGGTGGCGTGCTCCGCCGACTCGCGCGCCAGCAGCAGGGCCTCCGATTGCCCCGAGGCGCCAGGGGCCAGGCCGCGGTGCATCGCGAGGTAGCCGCGCACCTCGCGGCCCTCCTCGGCGAGCAGCATCGGCAGCAGCACCCGCGGGCCCAGCCAGCGGCCGAGCAGCGCCAGCAGCCGCGCGCGCGCCCCGGGCCGGAACTTGATCGGCGGCCGGCCGTGGCGCTCGAGCAGCTCGCCCCAGATGAGGGTGTGGCGCTCCTCGACGTGGGCCAGCCGCGAGTAGAGGTCGCGCTTGTGCGGGTCGTGCTCGGCCGCGGCCAGCACGCGGTAGAGGTAGGCGGCTTCGGCCTCGTCCTGCCAGTGATGGGCGAAGGCGTCGAGGTCGGCGGGCGAGGCGGGCGGCGCGGCGGGCGCCTCGGGGGCCGCGGTGGCCATCAGCGCCCGGCGGCCGCCGCCGCCTTGCGCGTCTCGGCGCCCGCCGCCAGCGCCCGGTCGACCTGGCGGCCCAGCTCCTGCTCGGCGCCGCGGCCCCAGCCGGTCTTGACGTAGACGATGCGGCCCGCCGGGTCGATCACGAAGTAGGTCGGGAAGCTCAGCACCCCGTAAGCGCGCTGCGCGTCGGAGTTGCCGTCCCAGCACTGGGTCCAGCCCATCTCGTGCTTGGCGACGAACGCGCGCAGCCCGGCCCGGTTGCTGTCGCCGCTGATGCTGACCAGCGCGAAGGGCCGATCGGCATGCGCCTGCGCGAGCTGCTGCAAGCTGGGCAGGGCGGCGATGCAGGGGCCGCACCAGGTGGCCCAGAAGTCGAGGAGCACCGCCTTGCCCCGCAGCTGGGACACCCGGACGTGGTCGCCCGCGAGGGTCTCGAGGACCGCCTCGGGGGCCGGATCTCCGGACCGCAGGGCCGCCGCCAGCGGCAGGCCGAGCTGGAGCGACCGGAGTGGGCCGCTCTCGGCCGCGCCGCCGGCGCCGGCCCACCCCGGGTGCGCCGGGGCGGTGAGCACCGCCGCCGCGGCGGCCAGGACCAGGACCAGGATCGCCCCTGCCGGCAGGGCCGCGGTCGGGTGGGTCCTGCGGCACCGTCTCCCTCTCGTCATGCGCGAGATCGTAGCAGGGTCCGGGCCGGCGCGGGCCGCGGCGCCCTGCTCGAGTCCTGGTAGTGTCCCGATATGGAACGACCCCTGGTCAAGCCCGACGCCGTCCCGCGCGGGTGGCCTCGGGTCTCGATGCGCACGGCCGGCGCCGGGCTATCCGCGGCTGCCATGGTCTTCCTCGCCCTCGGCCTCGCCCTGGCCGTGGCGGCAGGCGCCGCCGGCTGCCGGCGCGCGCCGCCGAATCTCGATTCGCCGGGCACCGCGATCGTCTGCCTCGGCGACTCGATCACCGCCGGCGCCGGCGCCTCCGACGGGCACGGTTATCCTGCGGTGCTGGCCGCGCGCCTCGGCGTCGCGGTGATCGACGACGGCGTGCCCGGCGACACCGCCGCGGGCGGGCTGGCGCGCCTGCCGCAGGTGCTGACCCAGGACCCCTGGCTGGTGATCGTCGAGCTGGGCGGCAACGACATCCTGCGCCAGGTGCCGGCCGCGAGCACCGAGGAGGCGCTGGACGGCATCGTCCGCCAGCTGCTGGCGGCACGGGTGCTGCCGGTGCTGGTGGCCGTCGAGGGGCCGTTCGGGGGCGGCAGCCACGGCGAGATCTACGCGCGGCTCGGCAAGCGCTACCGCGTGCCGGTGGTGCGGGACGTGCTGCGCCAGATCCTCTTCGATCCGAGCCTCAAGGCCGACGAGGTGCACCCCAACGACCTCGGCCATGCCCGTCTCGCCGAGGCCGTGGCCGCGACCGTCGAGCCGTTGCTGCGCCAGCACCGGCGGCTGCGGGGCCGCTGAGCTGGCCGTCTTGCCGGCTTCCACCCCCCGGCCGGCCATCAGAGCAGCGGCTTGCCCTCGTAGAGCGACTCGGTCGCCAGCGTCTCGGGGCCCTTGTCGGTGCAGACGGCGTACTGGGCCGGGTACATCGACACCCCGGCGTGGTCGCCGTTGCGCGCCAGGACGTAGAACTTGAGGTCGAAGCCCGGCTGGCCGCGGCCGTCGAGCAGCCGCTTCTCGACGGTGTTCGCCGCCACCCGCCTCAGGGCCTCGATGGCCGCGTCCTTGGGGTGCGCGCCGCGGCGGAGGGCGTCGACGATGGCGTACGACGAGAGGTTGTACAGGTTCGCCTCGCCGCGCCCCGTCGACCCCGCCGCCCCCGCGTCCCCGTCCACGTAGAGGCCGGCGCCGAGGATCGGCGAGTCGCCGACCCGGCCCGGGATCTTCCAGGCCAGGCCGCTGGTGGTGGTGACGCCGCAGACCTCGCCCCTGGCGTTGACGCCGTCGCAGTTGATCGTGCCCCAGAGGCGATCGCGCTCGATCAGCCCCTCGCGCACCATCGCCAGCGTCGCGCGGTGGCCCGCCGCGGCGCGCCGCTTGGGATCGAGGAAGTGCTCCGGGTCGGTGCGCCGCTTCCATTCCAGCCAGAGGCGGCGGGACTTCTCGGTGTTGAGGTCGTCCTCGATCCTGAACCCGAGCTGGCGCGCGAAGTCCTGCGCGCCCTTGCCCACCAGCAGGTGATGGTCGGTCTGCTCCATCACCGCCTTGGCGACGAGCGACGGCGTGCGCACGCCTTCGAGCGCCGCCACGCCGCCGGCCTGCCGCCGCGGGCCGTGCATGCAGGAAGCGTCGAGCTGCACGACGCCGTCGGCGTTCGGCAGCCCGCCGTAGCCGACGCTGTCGTCCTCGGGATCGAGCTCCACGATGTTGACGCCGGCGATCAGCGCGTCGAGCACGTCGGAGCCCTGGGCGATCATGGCCCAGGCATTCTGCACGCAGGTGACGTCGCCGCCGTTCTTGTAACGATTGCCGTTGGCCGAGGAGATCACGACCGGCCTCGCGGCCTTCGACGCGATCACCGCCGGCGCCTCGCCGAACAGCGCGCGGGGTGCGGCGGCGGCCAGCCCGGCGCCGGCGCCGGCGATGAGGAAGTCGCGACGGTCCAGCTTCTCGCTCATGGTCCGTTCTCCCTGTCGTGGGCCTGCTCGAGGCACAAGTGTAGCCGCACCGGCCGGCGGCTGCGCCGCCGCTGCCTGTCCCTGTTTTCGATCCGGGCGCCACCTGGTTGTCGTGGAGCTTCGTGATAGAGTACGGATCGCTCCCGCACTTGGCGCCCGGCTTGCATCCCCGCGACGCCTGTGGCGATGCGATTTCGAGTCAAGGAATCCCCGCAGCCCTCGCGCTTCCAGGGCGACAGCGCCGCCATTCGGCGGCAGTCGCTTGAATGATTGATGTTCACTCTGAAAGGGGACCTGCTATGAAGAGAAGTAGCTTTGTCCGGCTCGCCGTGACCGGCGTGGCCACACTGGCGCTCGCGGCGGCGGCCATCGGCCTGGTCGCGGCGAAGAGCGCCGGCTCGGCGAGCGCCCGGAGCGCGCAACCCTTCGTCCACGCGAAGGGGAGCCCCGTCGAGATGGCGGCGCGCAAGAACGCGGAGGCGGCGATCGGCCCGAACGAGGTGCGCAACCCCGACTCGACGCCCGACATCGAGGCCTACCTGCAGCGGGCCTATCCCGCCGCGGAGATCACGATGGAGCAGACCATCGCCGCGCAGAACGCCTGGCGAGCGCTGGCGGCCGGACCCAGCTCTCCCGGCGCCTGGCAGCTGATCGGCCCGAGCGTTGCCAGGGTGCCGGCGGTGCTGAACGTCCTCGGCGACATCGCCGACTACGTCACGGCCGGCCGCGTCACGGCGATGGCCATCGGCCCGAGCTGCCAGCACGGCGCCTGCCCGGTCTACGTCGGGGCGGCCGGCGGCGGCATCTGGCGGACGCCGGACGGCCTGGCGGGCAGCCCGCAATGGCAGTTCGTCTCCGGCAGCTTCGCCACCAACGCCATCGGCTCGCTGGTCGTCGACCCGAACGATCCGTCGGGCCAGACGATCTACGCGGGCACCGGCGAGCCCAACGTCTCCTCCGACTCGGAAGCCGGCATGGGCGTCTACAAGTCCACCGACGGCGGCACCACCTGGGCGCTGCTGCCCGGCAGCTCGCTGTTCCAGGGCCGCGCGGCCGCCTCGATCGCGCTGCCGCCGGACGGCTCGATCCTCGTCGGCATCGCTCGCGCCGTGCGCGGCATCAGCGAGACGGACGGCGGCGCGACCTCCAGCCCGCCCGTCGCCGCGACCTTCGGCGTCTACAAGTCCACCGACGGCGGCGCGACCTTCGCCAACGTCTCCGGCACCGAAGGCTCGGTGCGCGGCGTCAACGAGGTCCGGGTCGACCCGAACAGCGGCACGGTCTACTACGCCTCGTTCCTCGGCGCGGGCGTCTGGCGCTCCTCCAACGCCGGCGCGAGCTGGACGCAGATCAAGAACCCGCTGAATACCCCGAACAACGCCAACAACACCGACCGCTCCGAGTTCGCGCTCGCCAACGTCGGCGGCACCACCCGCATGTACGTCGGCCAGGGCGCGTCGGGCGGGCCCCAGGCGCGGTTCTACCGCGCCAACAACGCCCAGACGGCGACCAACGGCAGCTTCGTGGACATGACCACGGCCCAGAACATCAATTACTGCGAGGGCCAGTGCTGGTACGACAACGTCGTCTACTCGCCGGCGGGCAACCCCGACGTGGTCTACCTGGCGGGCTCGTTCGACTACAACCAGAAGTTCGCGGGCCAGTCGAATGCCCGCGGCGTGCTGCTCTCCACCGACGGCGGGTCCACCTGGAGCGACCTGACCCAGGACAGCAGCCCGCAGCACGCCGACTTCACCCACCCCGACCAGCACGCGATCGTCACCAACCCGGGCAACCCCTTCCAGTACTGGGAGGGCTCGGACGGCGGCGTCGTGCGCTCGAACGGCACCTTCGGCGACGTGTCGTACAAGTGCGATCAGCGCGGCCTCAGCGTCGCCGACGACGCCTACTGCAAGAGCCTGCTCTTCCGCGTCCCCGGCTCGCTGGCGCAGGTGAACACGGGCTTCTCGACGATGCAGTTCCAGAGCCTGTCGGCCAGCACGCAGCGCCCGGGGAACAACGTCATGGGCGGCACCCAGGACAACGGCACCTGGCAGTACACCGGCTCGTCCGTCGTCTGGCCGCAGATCATGTACGGCGACGGCGGCCAGTCCGGCTTCAGCGCCGCCGACGACGGGCTGCGCTTCAACACCTTCACCGGCCAGGCCAACGACGTCAACTTCCGCAAGGGCGACCCGACGAAGTGGGTGGTCGCGACCGGCGCGATCGTCTCGAGCCCCGAGGGCTCGTACTTCTATCCGCCGGACGTGGCCGACCCGAACCCGGCCAACGGCGGCACCATCTTCCAGGGCTCGTTCAGCGTCTGGCGGACGCAGGACTGGGGCGGCAACCGCGACTTCCTCGAGGCCAACTGCTCCGAGTTCACGACCTCGGCGGCCAACCCGGCCTGCGGCGACTTCGTCCGCATCGGCCCGCCCGGCGCCACCAACCTGACGGGCGGGGCCTACGGCGGCACCCGCACCGGCGGGGCCGTGTCCGCGATCCGGCGCTCGCCGGCCGCGGGCAACACCGGCACGGTCTGGGTCACGACCGGCGCCGGCCGCGTGTTCATCTCCGACAACTCCGACGCGGCCGCCTCCTCGGTGGTGTGGACGCGCATCGACAACACCTCGACCAGCTCCCCGGGCCGGTTCCCGGCCGCGATCGCAGTCGACGCCGCCAACCCGCACCATGCCTGGATCGTCTACTCGGGCTACAACCAGAACACGCCGGCGCAGCCGGGTCACGTCTTCGACGTCACCTGGAACGGCGTCGCCGCGACCTTCGTGTCGCTCGACGGCACGAGCTTCCCCAACCTGCCGGCCAACGGCGTCGCGCATGACGACGTCACCGGCGACCTCTACGCCTCCACCGACTTCGGCGTGCTGCGTCTCGCCAACGCCTCCAGCACCTGGACCGTCGCCGGCTCCGGCCTGCCGATGGTCGAGGTTCCCGCCCTCACCATCAACTCGGGCGCGCGCCTGCTCTACGCCGCGACCCACGGCCGCAGCGCCTGGGTGCTGCAGCTGCCGTAACGGCTCGTACCGGTATCGCATCGCGTGAGAGGGGCCGTCCGCAAGGGCGGCCCTTCTTGCGTCCGGGCTCCGGCCTCCTCGCCGCGCACGTCGCTGCGCCATGGCGGAGTGCCCGCCGGCGGCTCCCTCGGCGGTTCCGAGACCTGCACCGGGTCCGGTGTGCCAATGTGCATATGGCAAGGTTCAATTAACATTGCGATGAATACTGAGGTCGTTGGATAATAGAAAGAATCAGGGCACGACAGAGAGAATTCAGCCGTCCGCGTCCGTCCATGGAGCGCCCCTTGCCCGTGGAGGAGAGGCGCGATGCCGGATGAGATGGCTGCAACGGCCGCATGCGAGCTGGATTCCGGTGCCGGAGGCGCAGCATGACGCAAGACAAGTCGGTCGCGAAGCCCACCATGAAGCCGGTAGACCCGCAGCAGGAGGCCCAGCCTTTTGCATGGCAGGACCTCACGGATGCGCAGCAGGCCGCGGCGGAGCGGATCTTCGGCCTGCTGGGCGGCATGGCCGGCGTGACGTCGCAGTCCGACGTCGACTTGGCCGGGCCCTTCGCGAGGTTCCTCCCGGTCATCCCCGAGAAGCGCACCAACAACGTCATCCTGATCGACGGCAAGCGCGGCTCGGGCAAGACCTCCCTGATGGCCAAGGTGCTCAAAGAGGTGCGTTGCGCCTTGGAGGACCCGAGCAAAGTGGAGCTCGGATGGAAAGGCGAGGGCCAGATCGTGCCGGTGGCTTTCCTCGACCTCCATCCCTTGCCGGGCTCGGCGAACCTGCTGCTTCACCTGGTGGGGACGCTCGAGGAGGTCGTCTGCGCGGTCGAGCAGCGCCCGGTCCGCGATTGGCGAGGGCCCGACGAGCCGCCCTGGAAGGCCTTGGCATCGCCCAGGCCCTCGCTGGCGCGGGACTGCTGGATGGAGCTCAACCGCGCGGCCGCGACGTCGTGGGAGGGCAACCTCGAGCAGCGTGCGGCGAACATCGATCCGGAGTTCTATGCCCTGGAGCTCGGCCAGGCCGAGCGGGACCGCCGCGGGCTCGCGGAGATCTTCCGGCGCTTCGTCAACGCCCTCTGCCACGAGGTGAGGGTGGAGAGTCAGAGCCGCAACGGGCCATGGGACAAGGTGCGGCTCGAGAACGGGCAGGACCCCCTGTTCCTCATCGCGCTGGATGACGCGGACCTGACGCCCGAACGTGCGGTCGACGTCCTCAACCTGCTGCGCAAGCTCTGGCATCCACGCGTCGCGTTCCTGCTCACCGGGGACAGCGACCTCTTCCTCGCCCTCTTGCGCAGCCGTTTCCTCGGCCTCCTGCTGAAGCCGGTCACCGGGATCGACCTGCCGGGCAAGCAGTGGGAGATCCAGGAGGTGGCTCGCGCAACGACGTTGGCGACCGAGACGTTCGAGCGGATCATCCCGCCGGCCCACCGCTGCATACTCGACGGCCTGACCCGCGAGAAGAAGCTCCAGCAGCTCCGCAAAGCCCTGGAGAAGCTGGAAGTTCCCGACCAGGGGAGACGCCGAGCAGCGGCCGGCAAGGCCAGCGCCGAAGCGGCGGCGGGCTGGCCGCGGACTCTGTACGACTACTTCGAGTCGGAGAAATATGCCTCCATGGCACTGCCGAGCCAGATCCGCTCGCTCCGCGCCGTCGAGCGCGAGCTCGAGGATCTCGGCGACCGCGGCGCGGGGGCAAGCGAGGATGGATTCGCGCCGCAGATCGCTCAGTTCATCGCTCATCTCTGGGAGGGCCTCCTCGGTCGCGAGCCGCTCCTCGGCGAGGACCGCGACGCGTTGCGCCAGGTCGTGCGCGCCGACGAGGCGGGCCAGCTCGTGGTCGAGGGCGGAGCTCTCGATTGCCGGTTGACCGCCCGCCGCACCCGCCTGGCGATCCACGACAACTGGACGCTCGGCATCATGTCCGACCACACCCTCAGCGTCTCCCTCCCGGGGTCTGCTCTCGTCCTCTCGGATCCCTTGAAAGGCGCCTTCAAGGTGGCCATCGACCTGGTGGCGGACATCGACAGCTTCCAGTTCCCGCGGGGCAGCCCGACTCCGGACGGCTACCAGTTCGAGCCGGTCAACGTGAAGTGGAGCCGCACCCACGACCTCAGGATGTGGCGTGGCTTCACCTGGCCGCTGCCGGACTGGGAGGAGCTCTTGAGCTTCAGCCAGTTCGCGGCCGGCTGGGAGGAAAGAGTCGTCAAATCGTTCCCTGACCTCTGCGACAGCTCGGACCTCGCCCGGCTGGCGAGGCAGTTCCTGGCCCTCGTGCTCGAGGTCGCGACGACACGCCGATCGGCCAACGGCGGCGAGCCACCCGAACGTGGCTGGCGCGACCTGGCCGATGCCGTCGTCGACCTCGCTTGCACCAGCGAGATGCGGAGTGCGACCGAGCGTGAGCGCAGGAACTCGAAGTGGGCGCTCGGCCGCGCCGGCCTGCTCGCCGCGCCGGAAGGTGGGTTGCCGGTGGAGCACGCCAACGACTGGCTGGAAGAGTTGGAGAAAGCCTTCGGCCGCCGCGCGTCCGCCGCCGGGAGCCACCCGCCGGCGTGCTGGGCAGATGTGCAGGAGCACCTGGCCGCCGAGCGGCATCACCAGGTCCGCCGGCGTTGCGATGGGCAGCCAACGGCCGACGAGATCGCGGACATCCTGCGGCGGATCGACGCCGACGCTCCGAAGGAACACCGGTGGCGCCGGGTGGCGGAGACACCGATCGCGGCCCCGGAGCCGTCGCGGAAGTCCGGCGTCAAGAGATCCGTGACGAGATCGCACCGCGCACGGTCCGGTAGGGGACGGGCAGCAAACCCGAAGACCTGAACCCGAATGTTGCGGCCCATTGCCTATGACTCGCTGGTGGCCGAGGCGGAGGCGTGGCCGATCGCCAGCGAGGCGGCCTTCGCTGCTTGCAGCACACGGCTGACGGAGGAGCGGATCGGGCGCCTGGAGAGCGCGACGGACCGCCTCGCCCTGGCGCTCGAGGCGAAGCTGGGGCCGCGGGCAGGCGGACTGTCGCTCGAGATCCTGGGCCAGGTTCGAGATCTGGCCTGGTTCGACAACGGGCCGCGCGGCGAGGACCAGCGGCGGGCGGTGCGCCTGGACTGCTACCTCCTGCGCCTGGCACAGCGCTATCTCGAGACCCACGGCAACCGGCTGTGCTTGAAGCATCAGGATGGCATTGGGGTGGCGGAGCGGGCGGGCCGGTGGCGATGGCTCTCCCTGAAGCTGCCGCCCGACTTGCTGGTGGCGGCGGTCGCCGCCGACGCCAAGACCGAGCCCCTCGGCGAGCAGGTGAGTCTGTTGACCCCGGTGCTGCGCCGAATCCTGGAGGAACGCGAGGTCGCCGAGACGCACCTGCACGTCGGCGCCGCGGTCGGGTTCCCCCGGCTGTGGACGGCCATCGTCGCCGGCCTGGCCGAGGCACCGCCGCGCCCGGACGAGCTGGATCGTGCCGGGCCTGCCCCGTTCGGGTCCGGGGTCGCCTGCGTTGGCCGCCTGTTCGAAGCAGGGATCGCGCGGTTGTTGATGGCGTCCTTCCTCGGGATCGAGAGCCTTGCCACGCGCGAGGGAGGCTTCGCGGAGTTCTGCTGCGGAGGAGCAGGGCAGCCGCAAGCTGGGCGCGAGGTCCCGCCGGGGATCGGACACATCGCCATGAGGCTCGGCTGGGCCGGCGGATGGGAACAGGCACGCTCGGCGCTGTGGCGGGCGCTGGCGAGCCTGGACGATGCCGGTGCCTGGCCGCGCGATGCGGCGGCATCCGCCGCCGTCCGCGGCACCGGCGAGGAACGGCTGGCATGGCGGCCCGCGTATCTGCGCCTGGCGCGGCTGCAGCTGCTCTACCGCCGGCTGGTGCTGGCGCGCAAAGGCCTGGCCGGCAGGGGCGAGCTGGCGGCGCAGGACCCACTGGCGGCATGGCTCCCAGCAGCTGCCGCCAGGGCGTTGCCGGAGACGCGCTTCGCCACTCGCGCCCTGCGCTACCTGCGATCCCGGGACGGCTCGGACCCGTGCTTCGAGCGGATCTTCTGGCAGTACCAGCGGGTGCGTTGCCTGATCTTCCGTTACATCGTCGAGGAAACCGGCACCGGCGGGCTGGACTGGTTCGGCCGCCACTACCGCCACATCGCCGGGCTGCGCAAGACCCTGGACCCGACGCGCTACCGGTGCGCGCTGGAGAACGAATCGGTGGACCTGCGTCTGGCGGCGCTCGAGGCCCGGACCGCACCGCCCGCGACCTGGCACGAGGTCTGCCAGGAGGTGCGCCGCCTCGCCGCGCAGGCGATCGAGTTCCAGCAGCGGCGGCAGCAGCGGCTGCTGCCGGGGTCCGGCAGCCCGCCGCCCGAGGTGGCGCTCATCTTTCATTTCATCAAGTCGCGCGATGTGGACCAGGCGCCGCGCACGCTCTGGGGGCATCCGAGCATCTGCCGCTACGGCCGTTGGTACTACCAGCAGCTGCAGAGTGCCTTCGCCGTGGCAGAGGCGCTGCGGCGCGTGCCGGAGATCCTGCTGCTGCTGCGCGGCCTGGACATCGCCAATGCCGAGCTGGCGATCCCCACCTGGGCGACGCTGCCTCTCTTCCGTCATGTGCGCAAGGTCTCAGCCGCCGCCGCCGCGCGGCTCGGTCAGAGCCAGCCTGGCTGGGGAGTCGACCGGGTGCGCGTGACCTGTCACCTGGGTGAAGAGTTCGTGCGCCTCCCGCAAGGGCTGCGGCGCATCCATGAGCCGATCGAGTTCGGCCTGCTCGAGACCGGGTCCCGGATCGGTCACGCCATCGCGCTGGGGATCGATCCGGTCGCGTGGGCCAGGGAGTATCCGACGGTGCCCCAGACCTGCCAGGAACGGCTGGAAGACCTGCTCTGGGAGCTCGAGCGTTACGGGCGTGCCCAGCTGACCGCCGACACCGGCCGTATCGAATTCGTCCGGCACGAGGCCGTCCGGCTCAGCCGCTTCATCTTCGACGACTCGCCGGACCTGGACGACCTGCTCGAGGCGCGGTGTCGCCTGCACCAGCAGGAGCAGCTGGACGCGATCGGGTTCCCGTTCGTCCACCGGCCGCGCGCGAGGACACGCGGCGAGGACCGCGCCTTCGAGCTGCTGTGGAGGTACTTGACGGACAGCGGCGTCTACGAGCGCGGTCAGAATCAGGAAGTGGTGGCCGCGACCGCGAGCGAGACCGCCTTCCTGGTGGCTGCCCAGGGCTGGTTGCGTCGCGTGCTTGGCCAGCTCGAGATCACGGTCGAGTCGAACCCCTCGAGCAACCTGCTGATCGGCAACTTCGAAGGGCTCGAGGACCACCCTGCCTTCCGGCTCTTGCCCTTGCCTTCGCGGCGGCAAGCGGAGGACAGTCCGGTCATGCTGTCGGTCAGCACCGACGACCCGGTGTCCTTCGCCAGCCATCTCGCGGACGAGTACGCGCACATCTACTTCGCCTTGATGCGGCGCCAGGTGGCCAGCGAAGAGGCGCTGGCATGGCTCGACGAGGTGCGGCGTCACGGCTGGCGCTCGCGGTTCTCGCTCTGCGCCAGCGCCGACGCCGAGAGCTTGCGGACGATCTGCGAGCGGCTCCAGCCGGCTCATTGGCGCGGATCGGCGTGACAGGACAGCTTGGTCGGGCGCCGCCCCGCTCAGTCGAGGCTCTTGCGGAAGCGGAGGGAGGCGAGGGTGAGGAGGAGGGTGCCGAGGCAGAGGAGGACGAGGGCGTCGGGCCAGAGGACGGCGAGGCCGGAGCCGCGGAGGAAGATGCCGCGGATGATGTTGGCGTAGTAGCGCACCGGGACGGCGTAGGTGACGATCTGGATGGGATGCGGCATGTTCTCGATCGGGAAGATCAGGCCCGAGAGATAGATCATCGGCACCATGATGACGAAGGCCGAGAACATCATCGCCTGCTGCTGGGTGTTGACCAGGGTGGAGACCAGCAGGCCGAGGCCCAGGGTGTTGAGCAGGTAGAGCAGGGTGAGCAGCACCAGCAGCGTCAGCGAGCCGCGCAGGGGCACCCCGAACAGCCAGCGCGCGACGCCGGTGGCCAGCAGGAGGTCGATCAGGCCGATGGCCACGAAGGGCGCCAGCTTGCCGACGATGAGCTGCCAGGGGGCGAGCGGGGTGACGATGATCTGCTCGAGGGTGCCGATCTCCTTCTCGCGCACCACCGCCATCGAAGGCAGGATCATGACGACCAGCAGCAGCACCATGGCGAGCACCGCCGGGACGTAGAACCAGCGGCTCTTGAGGTCGGGGTTGTACCAGACGCGCGGCACCAGCTCGATGCCGGTGCCGGCTGCGCTCGCGGGCTGGCGCGCCAGCTCGGCGCCGACCTCGCCGAGGATGCGGGAGGCGTAGCCGAGGCCGACGACGGCCGAGTTGGCGTCGGTGCCGTCGGCCAGCACCTGCACCCGCGGCGGATGTCCGGCGGGACCGGCGGCGACGTCCTGGCCGTAGCCGCCGGGGATGACCAGCGCCACCTGGGCGCGGCCGTCCACCAGCCAGGGCTCGACCTGGTCGGGAGTGGCGACGGCGCCCACCAGCGCGAAGTAGCCGGAGCCGGTGAAGCGGTCGGCCAGCGCGCGGCTGGCCGGCGTCCGGTCCTGGTCCACCAGCAGCGTCGGGATGCGGTTGACGTCGGTGTTGGCGGCGTAGCCCAGGGCCAGCATCTGGATGAGCGGGCCGGCGACCAGCACCGGGATCATCCGGCGGTCGTGCCGCAGCTGGAACAGCTCCTTGACGATCACCCGCAGCAGGCCGTACATCGCGTCCTCAGACTTCCTTCCGGGTCAGCCGCGCGAAGGCCAGGCCGAGCACCACCAGCGCGTAGATGAGCAGGAACGCCAGGTCGGCGAGGTAGGGCGCCAGGCCGGCGCCCTTCAGGATCACGCCGCGCAGCACGACCAGGAAGTAGCGCGCCGGCACCGCGTAGGTCAGGGCGCGCACCGCGGCGGGCATGGCGCGGATCGGGAAGATGAATCCGGACAGCAGGATGGACGGCAGCATCGAGGTGGCGGCGCCGAGCTGGAACGCCATCGCCTGGGAGTCGGCGACGCTCGACACCAGGAGGCCGAGGCCGAGGGCGCCGACCAGGTAGACGAAGGTGACGGCGAAGAGGTCGAGGTAGCTGCCGCGCACCACGACGCCGAACAGCACGCGGGCGGCGAACAGGATGATGGCGGTGGCCAGCAGCGAGATCGCCAGGTACGGGACGGTCTTGCCCACCAGCAGCTCGCCCGGCGACAACGAGCTGACGCGCAGCTGCTCCATGGTGCCGCGCTCCTTCTCGCGCACCACCGAGAGCGCGGTCGAGAGCACGGCGGTCAACATCAGGATGAAGCCGACCAGTCCGGGCACCAGGAACTGGGTGGACTTGAGCTCGGGGTTGTACCAGACGCGGGGCTGGTAATCGATCGGGGTGACGCTCGACGGCGCGGTCCCGCCTGCGCCACTACTGCTTCGAGCACCGGTCCCGGCGCTTCGGAGGAGCTGGGAGCGGGTGACCTCGGACCCGGCTTCGGCGGCGATCGAGGAGGCGTAGCCGAGGACGGTGGTGGCGGTGTTGGCGTCGGCGCCGTCGATCACCAGCTGCACGCGCGCGGTGCGGCCGGCGGCGACGTCGCGGCCGAAGGTCTCGGGGATCACCAGGATGGCCTGGGCGCGGCGGCGCTCGGTGAGACGCTCGAGGTCGGCGCCGGCGGGCAGGTCGGCCACCAGGTCGAAGTAGCCGGAGTTGACGAACGCCGCGCCGAGGTCGCGGCTGGCGGCGGTCTTGTCGCGGTCCTGGATCGCCAGCCGGATGTGGCGCACGTCGAAGTTCACGGCATAGCCGTAGAGCAGCAGCATCATGGTCGGCAGGCCGAGCAGCATGGCGAGCGTCAGCGGGTCGCGGGCCGCCTGGCGGAATTCCTTGACGGCGACGGCGCGGACCTTGTTCGGCCTCATGGCTTGGGGCCCTCGGGGCGCTCGGGGGGGCGCTCGCGGCGCTCGGGGCGATCGGGGCGCTCGGGGCGATTGGCGCCGGCGCGCTCGATCAGGTGGATGAAGACGTCCTCGAGGGAAGGCACGATGCGCTCGACGGCGAACGGGGTGTTGCCGTCGGCGGTGAGCGCCTCGGCGATGCGCCGCCGTCCCTCGTCGGCATCCGCGACCACCACGTGCAGGCGGGTGCCGAAGACGGTCGCCTCGAGCACCCAGTCGGCGCTCTCGAGGCGGCGCAGGGCGTCGAGGAAGCGCGGGCAGGTCACCTCGAGGAGGGCCCGGCCGGCGAAGACCTCCTTCAGCTCGGCGACGGTGCCGAGAGCGACCACGCGGCCGTCGTGCATCAGCGCCAGGCGGTCGCAGCGCTCGGCCTCGTCCAGGTAGTGGGTGGTGACGATGATGGTCACGCCGTCGCGCGCCAGGCCGTCGATCAGCTGCCAGAAGCGGCGGCGCGAGACCGGGTCGACGCTGCCGGTGGGCTCGTCGAGGAAGACGATCTCGGGACGGTGCAGGAGGGCGCAGCCCAGAGCGAGCCGCTGCTTCCAGCCGGCGGGCAGCGAGCCGGTGAGCAGCTTCTCCTTGCCGGCGAGGTCCGCCATGTCCAGCGCCCAGGCCTGCCGCTCGGCCAGCCGCGCGCCGCGCAGGCCGTAGATGCCGCCGAAGAAGCGCAGGTTCTGCTCGACCGGCAGGTCCTCGTAGAGACTGAAGCGCTGGGTCATGTAGCCGATCCGCCGCTTGAGGCGCTCGGGCTCGGCGGCCACGTCGAGGCCGGCGACGCGCGCCCGGCCGGCGGTGGGGTGCATCAGGCCGCAGAGCATGCGGATGATGGTCGACTTGCCGGCGCCGTTGCTGCCGAGGAGCCCGAAGACCTCGCCGCGCGAGACGGTGAAGCTGACGTCGTCGACGGCGGTGAAGTCGCCGAAGCGCTTGACCAGGCCCTCGACCTCGATCACCGGCGCGGACGAGGTGGGCGGCGCGGCGGGCTGGGGAGGCGCGGCGGGCGTCCCGGCTGGCAGGGCCGGCGGGGACGGCGAGGCCGCGGGCGGCAGCGCTCCCTGGGTGCCGGTCATCGGCCGACCGCTCGCTCGAGGTTGGCCAGGGCGACGCGCACCTGGGCGAGGGCGTTGGTGCGGTCGAGGCCGGCGCGCAGCAGGGCGGTCTCGGCGTCGAGCAGCTCCGAGGAGGGGATGACGCCCTCGTGGTAGCGGTCGCGCGCCACGCGCACGTTCTCGTGCGCCGAGTCGAGGTTGGCGCCGGCGACGGCGGCCGCCTGGCGGGCGGTGGCCAGCTCGAGCAGGCGCTGGTTCACCTCCAGGCGGACGCGGCGCTCGAGGTCCTCGAGGCGATGGCCGAGGGCGTCGGCCTGGGCGTCGATCTGGGCGGCGGCGGCAGCGGTGCGGCCGCCGTCGAAGAGCGACAGCGAGACCACGGCGCCGACGCTCCAGCTGCTCTTCCAGCGCGGCTCGAGCGGCAGGATGCGGGGGTTCGGGTTGGCGTAGTCGTAGCCGGCCGAGAGGTTGGCCTGCGGCCAGAGGCCGGCGCGGGTCGCGGCGGCGTTGGCGCGGCCGGCGGCGATGCGGCTGCGCAGCCCGGCGATCTCCGGCCGCGCCGCCTCGGCGGCGGCGACCAGCGCCTCGGGCGGCTCCGCGGCGGCCGGCGCGGCCGGCGGGGCCGCGGCCGGGGCGGCGGGCGGGGCCGGCGTGGATCCGGCTCCGGCAGGCGGGGCCGGTGCCAGTGCCGCGGGGGCCGGAGCCGGCTCGGCGAGGGGCTCGACGGGCTCGACGGCGGTGCCCGGCGGCAGGTCGAGGAGCCGCAGCAGGTTGGCGTTGGCGACCGCCGCCGAGCTGGCGGCTTGCAGGCGGGCGAGCTCGGCTTGCTCGCGTTGCACCTGGACCGCCAGCACCTCGTTGCTCGCTGCCGTGCCGACGTCGCGGCGGTCGCGGGCCTCCTTGACGTGGGCGTCGTAGGCGACCAGCGACTCGGCGAGCACGCGCTCGCTGTCGTGCGCCGTCACCAGGCTCCAGTAGGCGGTCGCGGTCTCCTGCTCGAGGTCGGCGCGGCCCTGCTGCACGTCCTGGTTGGCCGCCGTGAGCTGCTGGGCATTGGCGGTGACCGCATTTGCGATCCGGCCGCTGGTGTAGAGCGGCAGCTCGAGGCCGAGGTGGCCGCGGTAGTTGTCCGGGATGTTCGGGAACACGGTCTCGGTGCCCAGCCCCGGCAGCGTGAGGCGCAGCTCGGGCACGTCGGATTGACGGGTGTAGGCGGCCGAGGCGTCGATCTTGGGCAGCCGCTCGGCACGCGCGCCGGTGAGGCCGGCGCCGGCGGCGGCGGCCATCGACCGCAGCTCGGCGAGATGGGCCGAGGCCTCGCGCGCCCGGCCCAGCGCCTCCGCCAGGGTGAGGCGGAGAGGGGCGCCAGGGGGCGAAACCGAGCTCCCGCCGGAGGCCGTGGCCCCACCGCCGCCGGCAGCCGGGGAACCTGCGGTCGTAGATCCTGGCGGCGGCGCGGCGGCGGCGACGGCTCGGCTCGCGCCGGCCGCCAGGATCAGGATGACGGCGGCGGCCGCGGCGGCCCGTCGCGGCAGGCTGACCGCGGCCGTGGAGCGGGCGCGGATGGAGGTGCTGGTGCGGGTCATGGCGTCACCTCGGCCTCGGCCGCCCCGGCGCGGCCGGCGGCGGCGGTCTCGCTGGCGCGGATCTTGGAGATGAAGATGTCCTCGAGCGACGGCGGCACGGGGCGCGCCTGGTGCACCTCGATGCCGGCCGCGGCGAGCTCGCCGGCGAGACGCTGGCAGGCGGCGCCGGCCGCGGCCGGATCGACGTCGCGCAGGGTGACGTGGAGACGCTCGCCGAACGCCTCCACCTCCGCGACGTCCGGGCGGCCGGCCAGCAGCTCCTCGGCCCGCCGCCTGGGAGTGACGGTCAGCTCGACCAGCGCCTGGTGCGCCTGCTGGCCGGAGGCGCGGAGCGCGTCGGGGGTGCTGGAGCTGAGCAGGCGGCCGCGGTCCATCAGCGCCACCTGCTGGCAGCGCTCGGCCTCGTCGAGGTAGGGAGTGGTGAGCAGGATCGTCAAGCCGTCCCGCTGCAGGCGGTTCAGGATGCGCCAGAAGTCGCGGCGCGACACCGGGTCGACGCCCGTCGTCGGCTCGTCCATCACCAGCAGCTCGGGGGTGTGGACGAGGGTGCAGGCCAGCGCCAGCTTCTGCTTCATGCCGCCCGAGAGGCGGTCCGCGAGGCGGCCGCGGAAGGGCGTCATGCGCAGGCGGTCGAGCAGCTCGTCTCGCCGCGGCTGCCAGTCGTCGACGCCGTGGATGGCGGCGAAGAAGGCGATGTTCTCGTCGACCGAGAGGTCGCCGTAGAGCGAGAAGCGCTGGGACAGGTAGCCGATCCGGCGGCTGAGGTCGGCGCCGCGCCGGATGGGGTCGAGGCCGCAGGTGCGCACGGCGCCGCCGTGCGGCGCCAGCAGCCCGAGGACGACGCGCAGGGTGGTCGTCTTGCCGGCGCCGTCCGGGCCGATCAGGCCGAACATCTCGCCGCGCGCCACCCGGAAGCTGATGCCGTCGACCGCGACCAGGTCGCCGTAGCGCCGGACGAGACCCTCGACGGCCACCATCTCGGTGGCGCTGCCATTGCCATCGGCTGCCTGGCCGCCCTGGGTCGCGGCGGCGGTCATGCGGTACCTCGGGCCTTGGCCGGGGATCCGCCGAGCACGCCGGCTTTCGCCGGATGACCCTCAGGCCCGCCGGCCCTCGCTTGGAACCTGGCGGTGGCGGGCATGCCGGGCTTGAAGAGGCCGTCGCGGTTGTCCAGGCCGACCTTGACCTTGAAGACCAGCTTCACGCGCTCGTCGCGGGTCTGGACGTTCTTCGGCGTGAACTCCGCCTCGGGGGAGATGTAGGTGATGTGGCCGCCGCGGCGCTGGCCGTCGTCGGTCACCACCTCCGCCGGCTGGGCGATGCGGATGCGCGCGAGGTCGGTCTCGGCGACGTAGACGGTGAGCCAGGCGTTGGCGAGGTCGGTGATCACGCAGAGGGGCGACCCCGGCTGCAGCAGCTCGCCCTGCTGCGCCACCTTCTCGGTGACCACGCCGGTCAGCGGGCTGGTGACCGTCGCATCCCGGATCTGCTGCTCGAGGGTGGCGGCGTGGGCGTCCATCGCGGCGAGCCGCGCCCGCGCCTGGGCGATCTCCTGCGGCCGGCTGCCGTGGCGCGACCGCGCCAGCGCGTCCCGCGTCCCGCGCAGCCGCGCCGCCGCCATGTCGCGCCGCGTCCGCGCGTCGTCGCGCGACTTGGCCGTGCCGGAACCGCGGTCGAGCAGCGCCTGCATGCGGTCCAGGTCCTTCTGGGCGCCGTCCAGGTCGGCGCTGGCGCTGGCGACCTGGGATGCCGCCTCGGCGATGTCCTCCGGGCGCGAGCCGGCCAGGCGGAGGTCCAGCTCGGCGGCCGCCTCGTCGCGGTCGCCGTGCGCCTGGCGCAGGGCCAGGAGATTGTCGGTGGTGTCGAGCTCGGCCAGCACCTGCCCGAGCTTCACCGTGTCCCCCTCCTGCAGCGGGAACTTCAGCAGGCGACCCGCGACCTTGGCCGCGATGTGCACGTCGGTCGCCTCGACGTGGCCCGCTCCGACGATGACGTTGCTCTCCGGCGCTTTGCCGCAGCCGACCAGCAGCAGCCCGGAAGCAGCGGCGGCCGCCACCCCTGCCGCGGCCACGCCGGCGGCGACGAGGCGCGCCGCCAGCCTGCATCGACCCCGCCCGGCCCTGCCTGCGAGCCCGCATATTTCACGCCCGTCCGTCGCGAGGCGCCGCAAACGGGCTTGGATCCAAGGCGCGCGAAGGTCGGACGACTGAGGCGTACTCGAAGTACGTTGAAGGAGGCCGACCGAGCGCAACGCCGGA
>Ga0207699_10000489_pt1 | contig 19934 bp, 18 predicted proteins | sample LARL51metaG_FD_184344 | JGI IMG/M metagenome (GOLD analysis project Ga0207699, IMG submission 184344) | Corn, switchgrass and miscanthus rhizosphere microbial communities from Kellogg Biological Station, Michigan, USA - LAR L5-1 metaG... | ecosystem: Host-associated > Plants > Roots >...
ATGCCGCGCGGCGCGCCGCGCAGGAACTGGCCTCGGTCGGCCTCGGCGAGCGGCTGCACCATTATCCGACGCAGCTCTCGGGCGGCGAGCAGCAGCGCGTCGCGCTGGCGCGGGCGCTCGCGCCGGATCCGGCCATCCTGGTGGCCGACGAGCCGACCGGCAATCTCGATGAGACCACGGGAAAACAGATCGTTGACCTTCTGTTTACCAAGCATGCCGAACGCGGCATGACGCTGGTGCTGGTGACCCACGACACGCAACTGGCGCAGCGATGCGACCGCGTGATCCGGCTGCGCTCCGGCCGGATCGACGGCGCGCCGGCGGATCGCGTGGCCAAGCCATGACGCTCGCTCTGGAAAGTCCTGCCGTCGCGCCGCACCGCCGTCGCACGGGCGCACTGCCGCTCCGCTATGCGCTGCGCGAACTCCGCGGAGGCCTGCGTGGATTCTACGTCTTCATTGCCTGCATCGCGCTCGGCGTGATGGCGATCGCCGGCGTCGGCTCGGTCGCGGCGAGCCTGAGCGACGGACTTGCGCGTGAAGGCCGCACCCTGCTCGGCGGCGATGTATCCTTCGTCCTGTTCCAGCGCGAGGCCAAGCCCGCCGAGCTCGCCTTCCTGCGCTCGCGCGGACAGGTCTCCGCCGCAACGACCTTGCGCGCGATGGCGCGCGCGGCCGATGGCCGGCTGGCGCTGGTCGAGATGAAGGCGGTCGACGGCGCCTACCCGATGCTCGGCGAGCTCACGCTGAACCCCCGCTTGCCGATGAGCGACCTGCTCGCCAGGCGCGATGGAGCGTTCGGCGCGGCTGCCGATCCCACTTTGCTGGCGCGACTCGATCTCAAGATCGGCGATCGCGTCACGATTGGCGCGGCGACCTTCGAGATCCGCAGTGCGGTCGAGGCGGAGCCCGACAAGCTCGCCGGCGGCATCGGTTTCGGGCCGCGCTTCCTGATCGGCGACGAAGCGCTGCAGGCCTCGGCCCTGGTGCAGCCGGGCAGCCTGGTGCGCTGGAATTACCGGGTCAAACTGCCGGACGATGCCGCGAGCGACCGCGCGGCCAGCGCGCTGATCGAGGATGCGCGGACCGCGCTGCCCGAGGCCGGCTGGGAGGTGCGCAGCCGGTCGAACGCCTCGCCGCAACTCGAGCGCACCATCAGCCGCTTTTCGCAGTTCTTGAGCCTCGTCGGGCTTGCCGCGCTGCTGGTCGGCGGGGTCGGCGTCGCCAATGCGGTGAAGAGCCATATCGACCGCCGTGTCGAGGTGATCGCCGCTTTCAAGGCACTCGGCGCCACCTCCGGCGACGTGTTCAGGATCTATCTGACCCAGGTCGTGGTGCTGGCTTGCGTCGGTGCCGCGATCGGGATGATCGCGGGTGGCGCGCTTCCCTTCGTCATCGTCGGCCTGTTCGGCAAGCTGCTGCCGCTGCCGATCACGCCCGCGCTGCATGCCGGCGAACTCGCGCTGTCGCTGGTCTATGGACTGCTGACGGCGCTCGCTTTCGGGCTGTGGCCGCTCGGCCGTATCCATGACGTGCCGGTCGCGGCGCTGTTTCGCGAGGCCGTGATCGCGGAATGGCACCGGCCGCGCTGGCGCTATCTCGCGCTGATGGCGGCCGTCATCGGCCTCCTCGTGGCCATCGTGATCGGACTTGCCTTCGACAAGCGCGTCGCCGCCGTCTTCGTCGGCTCGTCGGTCGTGGTGTTCGCGCTGCTCCGCGGCATCGCCGCCCTGTTGATGGCGCTCGCGCGCAGGCTGCCGCGGACCCGCATCACGATGCTGCGGCTTGCGATCGCCAATATCCATCGGGTCGGCGCATTGACCCCATCGGTGGTGCTGTCGCTTGGCCTTGGTCTCGCGGTGCTGGTGACGATCACCCAGATCGACGGCAATCTGCGCCAGCAGTTTCTGGCGGCGCTGCCGGATCGCGCCCCCTCGTTCTACTTCATCGATATCCCCGCTGGCGATTCCGAGCGCTTCCGCGACTTTCTCGCACAGTCGGTGCCGCAATCCGCCATCGAAGACGTGCCGATGCTGCGCGGGCGCATCGTCGCCGCGCGCGGCGTCAAGGCCGAGGACCTCAAACCGGCGACCGACGCGGAATGGGTGCTGCAGAGCGACCGCGGGCTGACCTATACCGGCGAGATCCCAAAAGGATCAAAAATCGTCGAAGGCGCGTGGTGGGGCGCCGACTATGCGGGGCCGCCGCTGGTCTCGATCGAGAAAAAGATCGCGGACGGGCTCAATCTGAAGCTCGGCGACGAGATCGTGGTCAACGTGCTCGGCCGCGACATCTCGGCCAGGATCGGCAACATGCGCACGATCGACTGGCAGGGGCTCGGCATCAACTTCGTCCTGGTGTTTTCGCCCGGCGCCTTCAAGGGCGCACCACACACCCATATTGCCACCTTGACCGAGCCCCGCCCCGACGCTGCGAGCGATGCCCGCATCATCAGAGCGGTCGCCGACCGCTTTCCGATGGTGACCAGCGTGCGGGTGCGCGAGGTGATGGAGACGGTCGGCTCCGTGATCACCAACCTGACTCTCGCGATCCGGGGCGCCAGCGCGGTGACGCTGATCTCCGCGATCCTGGTGCTCGGTGGCGCGCTCGCCGCCGGCCACCGTCACCGGGTCTACGACGCGGTGATCCTGAAAACGCTCGGCGCGACACGCCTGCGCCTGCTCGGCGCCTATGCCCTGGAATACCTGATGATCGGCTTTGCCACGGCCGTCTTCGGCGTGATCGCAGGTTCCGTCGCGGCGTGGCTGATCGTGACCCGGCTGATGACCCTGAGCTTCGCATGGCAGGTCGGCAGCGCCACGGTCGTCGTCGTGGCCGCCCTGCTGGTGACGGTCGGCCTCGGGCTCGCCGGAACGCTGCTGGCGCTCAATCAGAAGCCGGCCTCCGTCCTGCGCAATTTGTGACAAATTGACCTAGCCTGTCCGAAATCCGCGCCCCATCGCCGCAACATCCTTGCGCGCGCCTCGGAAACGCGCCGGCACGAGCAAATACATGATTCCAGTGCCGCTTTCGATCTGAAGTCCCCGGAATCGATGTGGCCGCGCATGAACTTCAAGGACGTCTGATCGGCGGCATCGGCGCGCGGTGTAAGCATGGTGTAAGGCTTTGAAATCGTGGAGCGACATTCAGCCGCGCATGGACGCTTGCGCCGGATGTGTTAGTTTCCCAGATATTCGGGCAGAGGCCCGGCCTGATGACGTAAAGTTAATGTCAGCAGGCGCGGCCATCTGAGGTAGGTTTCTCCCCGGCGACGCGGGCTTTGCGGCGCCGGGCAACAAACAGGAATTCGACCATGTCGGACCTAGACCGCAACTACGCTTCTCCTTTCGGCCGGGTCGCCGGGCGCGTTGACGCCGCGGCCGTCGACGCCGGTCTGCGCGCCTACATGCTGCGCATCTACAACTACATGAGCATTGGCCTGGCCATCACAGGCCTCGCCGCGCTCGGCGTCTATATGGCCGCCATAACGACCGATCCGGCGGCAACGGCCTATCACTTCCGTGATATCGCGCTGACGCAGTTCGGCTACCAGATGTATTTCGGCCCGCTGAAATGGCTGTTCATCTTCGCGCCGCTCGTCATGGTGTTCGTGATCTCGGCCGGCATCAACCGGCTGGCACCCTCGACTGCCCAGATGCTGTTCTGGGTATTCTCGGCGGTCATGGGCGTGTCGCTGTCGTCGATCTTCCTGGTGTTCACGCACACCTCGATCGTACGGGTGTTCTTCATCACCGCGGCGACCTTCGGCGCGCTGAGCCTGTACGGCTACACCACGCGCCGTGACCTGACCGGGTTCGGATCGTTCCTGTTCATGGGCCTGATCGGCGTCGTGATCGCGAGCATCGTGAACCTGTTCCTGGTCAGCTCGGCGCTGCAGTTCTTCGTGTCGATCATCGGCGTGCTGGTGTTCGCGGGCCTCACCGCCTGGGATACCCAGCGGCTGAAGAACGAGTACATCTACGGCTACGCCTCGGCCGGCGGCGACATCGCCGAACGTGCCGCGATCACCGGCGCGCTGTCGCTGTACCTGAACTTCATCAACCTGTTCACGCTGCTGTTGCAGCTCCTCGGACAGCGCGACTGATCGAAACAGACAGGTGAGCATTCGGAAGCCCCGGCCTTCGTGCCGGGGCTTTTTTGTTAATCCCCGTCAATTGTCACGCGCCTGGCGAAAGCACGTTGATCCAGCGCATGCGGCTGTTATCCTGTCGCCCATGTCCGCACCTGAAATCCGGCCCGCCCAGGAGGCCGACCTTCCCGCCATCACCGCCATCTATGAGCACGCCGTGCGCTTCGGCACGGCGACCTTCGAACTCGACGCGCCCGACCTCGTCGAAATGACGCGGCGCTTTCGCGCGCTGATCGATGGCGGCTATCCCTATTTTGTCGCAGCGCTCAACGACCGCGTGGTCGGCTACGCCTATGCCGGCCCCTACCGGCCGAGGCCCGCCTACCGCTTCACGGTGGAGAATTCGATCTATCTGCAGCCGGCGATTCATCGGCGCGGCATCGGTCTGCAACTGTTGCTGCGCTTGATCCGGGAATCCGAGGCCCGCGGCCATCGGCAGATGATCGCGGTGATAGGCGATTCCGCCAATGCCGGGTCGATCGGTGTCCATACCAAGACCGGCTTCCAGATGATCGGCACCCACCCCAATGTCGGGTTCAAGTTCGGCCGCTGGCTCGACACCGTGATGATGCAGCGTGCACTCGGTGACGGCGCGATAACACTGCCGGCGGAAGGGTCGTAGCCACAGGGTTGGGCAAAGCGAAGCGTGCCCACCTTCCAGAATCCAATATTGAAAGAACGCGGTGGCACGGCGCAAGAGCGCCTATGCCCACCCTACGCAGTTTTCCGGAACGAGGGGCTAAGGATCACACCACCGCCAGCTTGCGATCGATCGCGAGCAGCACGCGATCAAGCTCGTGGCCGCGGCGCAGGATCAGCCCGGTCGCCGAGATCACGCTGTACATGCCTTGCTTGCGCGCGAGCCGCGGATCCTTCTCGATCCGGTAGAGCGGCACTTCGGAGGCGCGGCGAAACACCGAGAAGACGGCACGCTCGCGCAGGAAATCGATGGAATAGTCGCGCCATTCGCCGTCGGCGACCATGCGGCCATAAAGATTGAGGATGCGATTGAGTTCGAAACGATCGAATGTCACCCGGTTCGGCATCGGGCTCGCAGCGGCAACGCGCGCCGCTGCGCGATTCTCGCTCGGATCGGTATCCTCCGACGTCAGAGTCATGGCGCCTCTCCTGTCATCCAGCCGACATGATTGCGCCAACGGGCCGGTGCCGCAAGGGGCGGAACGCAAACAAAGCCGCGATGGCCGGGCCGAATCAGCCGCCACGCCGGGGCGTCATGTCGGTCCTGCGATGCGGCGCCGATGTTGCTGCATGTTAATGGGCCACTGGCCGACCAGCGCCCGGCGCCGCGCTCCCGCCAATGCGCCGCACCGGGCGGCGCAGCCGCGGGAGCGCCTTGAAATCCGTGGGCTTTTCGCCAATCAGGCCTCGGCAACCTCTGGTCATTAAGCTTCGATTAGGCATGCCCACAGCGTCACAGGATCGTTAGTAAGAATCATAATGCCGCCCTTTTTCCGCCCATCGCCCGCCCCGCTGCCTTGCGACAAGAACGTACTGCGTTGGCCCGGTCCTTTCGGCTCCGGATTCCTCAGCCCCCAGCCCCCCGGGATCGTCGGGATCGGGCCTATCGCAGGAAGTCTGACTGGACCAACGCGAGTTGGTCCTTTTCTTTTTTCAGAACAGGCCTAAGGCGCGCCGAGCTGCGCGCAACTCCGGCGCGACGGCCGCGCGACAAAACTCACCGCGACCGCGACAAGCAACCCAAGAATTTCAGATCAGTGAAGCGACGTGAAGGCCGCGCCCAGCATGGGGCCGGGCTTATCGCGGCTGCCGTCCTGGACGTACGCCACGGCACCGTCGACACCCTCGCGATTGATCTCTTCGAGCGGCACGGTCCAGCTTTTTGGACCGCCATTCCAGTCGCCGATCTTCAGGAGATTGCGAACGACATTGTAGTAGGTGACCTCATGGCCGCGGTTCTCGCCGCGACCGATCGAGATCGGAATGGCCTTGGAGATCGAGCAGATCCAGACCTCGCCGTGCAAGGGAATGGAGCTGTCGTGCGCCGCAACCGACACCGTGAGATCCTGACCCGACTGGCTCATGGTCACCGGCACCGACATCACGCCCTTCGACTTCCCGGTATCGAAGATCGCGCTTTCGATGCCCTCCCGGTCACTGCCGATCACATGCGCCGATCCGTTGACGACCGCCTGCGGCGTATAGACCTCGCGGTCGCCGCGGACCCGCGAATAGGCGCGCTGGCGTGCGGTGAAGCGCGAATCCGCCAGCGTATCCTTCCAGCCGAGATAATCCCAATAGTCGATCGGCATCGACAGCGCGATCACGGATGGGTCCTGGGCGAGTTCGCCGATCACCTTGTCGGCGGGCGGGCAGGACGAGCAACCCTGCGAGGTAAACAACTCGACGACCGCACGCGGGTCGGCATGGGCGGGGCGGATGATGACGACGAGAGCGCAGATGCCGAGTGCGCTCGACCACCGCGAGATACAGCCATGAGAGATCGTCGCTGTCATACCGAAAACCGCAAATGACACCCGCCGTCGCTAACATCTTGCGGCGGCTATCGAATAGTGAGAAGGCGGCTTTTACATAGGCCGCCTTCTCTACACTCGCTACTCACTTCGCAGTGAGCCCCCCGGTATGGTCCAGGTAATCACGCCGCGAGCTTGCGCAGCACGTAGTGCAGGATACCGCCGTTCTTGTAGTAATCGAGCTCGTCGAGCGTATCGATCCGGCACAGCAGCGGGACACGCTGCAGTGCGCCATCGCCCGAGACGATCTCCGCGGTGAGTTTTTGGCGCGGCTTCAGATCCCCTTGCAGCCCGCGGATCGTCACTGTCTCGTCGCCCTTCAGCCCGAGCGACGACCACGAGGTCCCCTCCTCGAAAGTCAGCGGCAGCACGCCCATGCCGACCAGATTGGAGCGGTGGATGCGCTCAAAGCTCTGGCAGACGACCGCGCGCACGCCCAATAGCCGCGTGCCCTTCGCGGCCCAATCGCGCGAAGAGCCATTGCCATATTCCGCGCCCGCGAACACCACCAGCGGAACATTCTCCTGCTGGTACTTCATCGCAGCGTCATAGATCGACATCTGCTCGCCATCGGGCCAGTGCTTGGTCAGGCCGCCCTCGGGGATGTTGCCGTCGGCGCCCTTCAGCATGAAATTCTTGATGCGGATGTTGGCGAAGGTGCCGCGCATCATGATTTCGTGATTGCCGCGCCGCGTGCCGTACTGGTTGAAATCGGCGGGCCGCACCTGGTGCTCGCTCAGGAATTTTCCGGCGGGCGAGGTCAGCTTGATCGAGCCGGCCGGCGAGATGTGATCGGTCGTGATCTTGTCGCCGAACATCGCCAGGATCCGCGCGTCGACCACATCGACGACCGGCTCGGGCTCCTTCTTCATGCCCTCGAAATAAGGCGGGTTCTGCACATAGGTCGAGCTCATGTTCCAGCGGAACGTCTCGCTCTCGACGGTCTTGATCTTGCGCCAGTTGGTGTCGCCCTTGAACACGTCGGCATAGCGCTTCTTGAAGATCGAGGCGGTGACGAATTTCTTCATGAAGGCGTTGATCTGCTTGGCGGTCGGCCAGATATCCTTGAGGTAGACCGGCTTGCCGCTCTTGTCCTCGCCGATCGGCGCGTGGGTGAGGTCCTTGGTCACCGAGCCGGCCAGCGCATAGGCGACCACCAGCGGCGGCGAGGCGAGATAGTTGGCCTGCACGTCAGGACTGACGCGGCCCTCGAAATTGCGGTTGCCCGACAGCACCGCGGCGGCCACGATGCCGTTGTCGTTGATCGATTTCGAAATATCTTCCGGCAGCGGGCCGGAATTGCCGATGCAGGTGGTGCAGCCAAAGCCGACCAGGTTGAAGCCGACCTTGTCGAGGTCCTTCTGCAGTCCGGAATTGGCGAGATATTCGGCGACCACCTGGCTGCCCGGCGCCAGCGACGTCTTCACCCAGGGCTTCGCCTTCAGCCCCTTGGCAACCGCGTTGCGCGCCAAAAGACCGGCGCCAATCAGCACGCTCGGATTGGAGGTGTTGGTGCAGGAGGTGATCGCGGCGATCACCACGTCGCCATGGCCAAGATCGAAGTCGCGGCCATCGACGGCATAGCGATGGGCCGCATCGTCGGCCTTCTTGTATTCGCTGGTCATCGCCGCGGCAAAGCCTTCGCCGACCGATGGTAGCGCGACGCGGCCTTCGGGGCGCTTCGGCCCGGCCATCGACGGCACCACGTCGGCAAGATCGAGCGTCAGCGTTTCCGTAAACACCGGGTCCTCGGACTTGGCGCTGCGGAACAGGCCCTGCGCCTTGGCATATGCCTGAACCAGCGCGACCCGCGACGGCGTGCGGCCGGAGGTCTTCAGATAGTCGATGGTCGCGACATCGACCGGGAAGAAGCCGCAGGTCGCGCCATATTCGGGGGCCATGTTGCCGATGGTGGCCTTGTCCGCGACCGAGAGATTGTCGAGGCCGGGACCGAAGAACTCGACGAACTTGCCGACCACGCCAAGTTTTCTGAGCATCTGCGTCACGGTCAGCACGAGGTCGGTCGCGGTGACGCCCTCATTGAGCTGGCCGTGCAGCTTGAAGCCGACCACGCTGGGCAGCAGCATCGACAGCGGCTGGCCGAGCATGCAGGCTTCCGCCTCGATGCCGCCGACGCCCCAGCCGAGCACGGCAAGGCCATTGACCATGGTGGTGTGCGAGTCGGTGCCAACAAGCGAATCCGGATAGGCGACTTCGAAAGTGCCGGTCTTCCGGCCGACCGTCATCTTCTCCTTTTTGGTCCACACGGTCTGCGCGAGATATTCCAGATTGACCTGGTGGCAGATGCCGGTGCCGGGCGGCACCACGGAGAAATTGGAAAACGCCTTCTGGCCCCATTTCAGGAATTCGTATCGTTCCTGGTTCTGCTTGTATTCCTCGGCCACGTTCTTGGCGAACGCCTTGTTGTCACCGAAGAAGTTGACGATCACGCTGTGGTCGATGACGAGATCGACCGGCACCAGCGGGTTGATCTTTTCAGCGTCGCCGCCGAGCTTCTGCATCGCATTGCGCATCGCCGCGAGGTCGACCACCGCGGGCACGCCGGTGAAATCCTGCATCAGCACGCGCGCCGGGCGGAAGGCGATCTCATGCTCCAGCGAGCGCTTCTTCAGCCATTTGGAGACCGCAACGATGTCGTCCTTCTTGACCGAGCGGCCGTCCTCGTTGCGCAGCAGGTTCTCCAGCAGGACCTTCATCGAATACGGCAGCTTCGAAATTCCCGTCAGCCCGTTCTTCTCGGCGGTGGGCAGGCTGTAATAGATGTAGCTCTTGCCGCCGACCTTGAGCGTCTTGCGGCATTTGAAGCTGTCGAGCGAAGTCATGTGAGGAATCCCAATTGATCGTTCATACCCGGCAGGGGTATTTTGGCACCGTCAGCGAATGCGGGCGCGGTTGCTTGGCAGCAGCCGATTGTGTGCTGCATCAAGTTCCGGCTTATAGAAGCTTTCCAACGTGACTGCCACAGCGACAAGCGCTCGGCGCGAAGGCGTTACCCACAAATTCTTGCGCGCTACCCATCAATTTCGAAAGGCTATGACGAAGCAACATGCGGCTCTGGGGACGCGAGATCAGGTGCGTGCGGGGCGGCCGGGAGGTGTTCTCCGGGCTCACTTTCGAGGTCGCGGCGGGCGAGGCGCTGGCGATCACCGGGCCTAACGGCTCCGGCAAGACCTCGCTGCTGCGGCTGATCGCGGGGCTGCTCGCGCCCGCCAGCGGCGCAATCGACGTCGAGGGACTCGACCCCGAACTGACCTTGCCCGAGCAGGCGCATTATCTCGGTCATCGCGATGCAGCAAAGCCGGCTTTGAGCGTCGCCGAAAATCTCGCCTTCTGGCGCGATTTTCTCGGCGGCGGCACGAGCGATGTTTCCGAATGCCTGGCGATCGTCGGCCTCGCCCACGCGCTCGATCTGCCGGCCGCCTATCTGTCGGCCGGGCAGCGGCGGCGGCTGTCGCTGGCCCGGCTGCTTGCGATTCATCGCCCGATCTGGCTTCTGGACGAGCCCACGACGGCGCTCGACGCCGCCGGCCAGGCCGTATTTGCCGAGCTGATGGGCGAGCATCTCGGCAGCGGCGGCATCATCATCGCCGCCACCCACAGTCCCCTCGGGATTTTTGCCCGGGAACTCCGGATCGGAGGCGAGGGGTGAAACAGCGCTTTCCTCATTCACGGCGCCCCGATCTTTGTTCACGGGGATCCGCTCTCTCCGTCCCCTCCCCCCTTGCGGGGGAGGGTCAGGGAGGGGGGTGCCACGAGTCATGCGGCCTCAGCCAGGCGGGAAGCGATCCACGGGCGCTGTGCTCACCAGAACGTTCTTCAAGATTACCAGCACCGATGTCGGGGCTACCCCCCTCCCCAGCCCTCCCCCGCAAGGGGGGAGGGAGCCCACCCCACTCGCTGCGACATACGGGGCAACACGGGCAATACGCCCTCCTGCAATACGCCCCGCGGGGTGTCGCATGAGCGCGCTCCGGGCCCTCATCCAGCGCGACATCCGGATTGCGGTGCGGGTCGGCGGTGGGGCGCTGATCGGCGTGCTGTTCTTCCTGACCGTCGTGGTGCTGATGCCGTTCGCGGTCGGACCGGATCTTGCGCTGCTGGCGCGGCTGGGACCGGCGATCCTCTGGCTCGGCGCGCTTCTTGCCAGCCTGTTAACCCTCGACCGACTTTTCATGGCCGACCATGAGGACGGCTCGCTCGACCTGATCCTGATGAGCCGGACGCCGCTGGAACTCGCCTGCGCGGCCAAGGCGCTGGCGCACTGGCTGGCGGCGGGCCTGCCGCTGGTGATCGCGACCCCCGTTCTCGGACTGCTGCTCAATCTCGACATGACGGCGACCGCCGCGGTGGCGCTGACGCTGCTGGTGGGCACCCCGGCCCTGACCTTTACCGGCATGATCGGCGCGGCGCTGGCGGTGACCCTGCACCGCGGCGGCCTCCTGCTCGCCGTGCTGGTACTGCCGCTGTCGATCCCGGTCCTGATCTTTGGCGTCGCCGCATCGCAGGCCGCGATCGCGGGCCCGCTGTCGTTCGGCGCGCCGTTTTCGATCCTGTGCGCACTGTCGCTCGTCAGTTTTGTGATCGGACCGTTTGCCGCCGCCGCAAGCCTGCGGCATGGACTGGATTGAGATCGATCAACTCTCGTTGCACGTCCTTGTGCTGATTGCATGCCGTGCGTGTCGCCATTATCAGGGTGCCCATGAAGCTGACCGAGACGCTGACCGACCTTGCGAATCCGACCCGGTTCCTGGCGCTGACAGCGCGGCTGCTGCCGTGGCTGGCCGCGGTGACCGCCGTTTTCTTCGCGGTCGGCCTGACCCAATCGGCGCTGGCGCCCGACGACTACCAGCAGGGCGCCACCGTGAAGATCATGTTCATTCACGTGCCGAACGCGTGGCTGTCGATGCTCGTCTGGTCGGTCATGAGCATCGCCTCGCTCGGCACGCTGGTGTGGCGCCATCCGCTGGCCGATGTCGCCGCGAAGGCTGCGGCGCCGCTCGGCGCCGCCTTCACCTTTCTCGCCCTCGTCACGGGTTCGCTGTGGGGCCGGCCGATGTGGGGCACCTATTGGGAATGGGATGCCCGGCTCACCTCGGTGCTGATCCTGTTTCTGATGTATCTCGGCCTGATCGCGCTGTGGCGGGCGGTCGAGGACCCCTCGCGCGCGGCGCGCGCCGCCGCCGTGCTGACGCTGGTCGGCGCCCTCAATCTGCCGATCATCAAATTCTCGGTCGACTGGTGGAACACGCTGCACCAGCCGGCCTCGGTGATGCGGCTCGGCGGGCCCTCGCTCGACCGCGCCTTTCTCATTCCGCTGCTGGTGATGGCGGTCGCCTTCACGCTGTTGTTCTTCACGCTGCACCTTGCCGCCATGCGCAACGAGATCCTGCGCCGGCGCGTGCGCAGCCTGCAGATGATGCAGGCGCGCGCCCATGCAAGCGATGTCAGCCCGGCGCGCGCAGCGCCGACGCAGGTGGGAGCAACCTGACGCCATGTCGCTCGGCCCCTACGCGTCCTTCATCCTGACCTCGTATCTGGCGGCGGCCGCCGTCGTGCTGGCGCTGATCGGCTGGATCACCATCGACTATCGCAGCCAGACCCGGCGTCTGCACGAGATGGAGCGAAGCGGCGTCCTCAGGCGCTCCGGCCGCAGCGCGACGGACAACGCATGAGCGAACAGACCGCATCCACGCCGGCGCCGCGACGCCGCTCGTTTCTGATGGCGCTGCCGCTGCTCGTGTTCGCCGCGCTGGCCGCGCTGTTCTGGCTGCGGCTCGGCGACGGCGACCCATCGCGCATTCCCTCGGCCCTGATCGGACATCCGGCGCCGCAGATCGCATTGCCCGCGCTGGCCGGCCTCAATGACGAGGGCAAGGAAGTGCCCGGGCTCGACCCCGCTGTCTTCAAGGGCAAGGTGACGCTCGTCAATGTCTGGGCCTCCTGGTGCATTCCCTGCCATGACGAGGCGCCGCTGCTGACTGAATTGGGCAAGGACAAGCGGCTGCAGATGGTCGGCATCAACTACAAGGACACGCCCGACAATGCGCGGCGCTTCCTCGGCCGCTATGGCAATCCGTTCGCCGTGGTCGGCGTCGACGGCAACGGCCGCGCCGGTATCGAATGGGGCGTCTATGGCGTGCCGGAAACCTTTGTCGTCGGCCGCGACGGCACCATCGCCTACAAGCTGGTCGGCCCGATCATGCCGGAGAATATCGACGCCGTGCTGCGGCCGCAGATCGAGAAGGCGCTGAAGGCGGGGAGTTAAGGCACCCGTCATTGCGAGCCAACGGGTCCGCGCGAAGCGCGGCCCGATGACAGGCTCCGCGAAGCAATCCAGACTGTTTCCGCGGCCGCAGTCTGGATTGCTTCGTCGCTTACGCTCCTCGCAATGACGACTGCAGCGGCAGTGCCGGGCTCACCCCTTGCGCACATCGCCGGCATCGGCCTCGCTGGTCTCCAGCGACACCGGATCGAGATGATAGCGCTTGATCAGCGGCATCTGCAGCACGGCAAAGCCCATCGTGATCGGGATCACTCCAAAGGCCTTGAACGTCACCCAGAAGTCCGTGCTCTGGGTGCGCCAGATCACCTCGTTCAGCACCGCCATGCCGGCGAAGAACAGCGCCCAGCGAAAGGTGAGCAGACGCCAGCCATGCGGAGTGAGGTTGAACATCTGGTCGAACAAGAGTGCGATGAAGGAGCGACCGAACAAAAGGCCGCCGCCGAGCGTGGCCGCGAACAGGCCATAGATGATGGTCGGCTTGACCTTGATGAAGGTCTCGTCGTGCAGCACCAGGGTCAGCGTGCCGAACACCAGCACGATCACGCCGGTGACCAGCGCCATCAGCGGCACGTGGCGCGTCACCACATAGGAAGCAATCATCGCGACGACGACGGCCACCATGAATGCACCCGTCGCCACGAACAGATGATAGCGGGCATTGGCGAAGAAGAACACGGCGAGCGGTCCGAGTTCGGTCGCAAGCTTGAACAGCGGATGCGGCTGTGTCTTGTCCATGGTGCGCCTTTTACCGTTTGTCATCACCCGCCCCCGGGTCGGTGCGGAGCGCCGCCCGAGGGCGGGCTCCAGCGGGTGATCCAGTACTCCGAGCGGCTTCAATTTCCAATGAGCAATGCCGGTGACTGGATGGCCCGCTAACGCGGGGCATGACGAAGGAGATTCACGATTCGATTCCCGCGATGGCCTGCGCGAAATCGCGCGCGGTGAAGGGTGCGAGATCATCGACGCTCTCGCCAACCCCGATGAAATGCACCGGCAATTTGTGCTTCTCGGCGAGTGCGACCAGAATGCCGCCGCGCGCCGTGCCGTCGAGCTTGGTCATGACGAGGCCCGTCACGCCTGCCGTACGATGGAACGCCTCAACCTGCGAGAGCGCATTTTGTCCCACCGTCGCGTCGAGCACCAGCAGCACCGCGTGCGGCGCCGTCGCATCGACCTTGCGAATGACCCGCACGACCTTTTCCAGCTCGTTCATCAATTCGGCCTTGTTCTGCAGCCGGCCGGCGGTGTCGATCAGCAGCACGTCGCGCAGCTCGCTGGTCGCGGCGGTCAGCGCGTTGAAGGCAAGGCTCGCCGAATCCGAGCCCTGGGCGCCCGCAATGACAGGCGAGCCGGTCCGCTCGCCCCACACCTTCAGCTGCTCAATGGCTGCCGCGCGAAACGTGTCGCCCGCAGCCAGCATCACCTTGCGGCCTTCGGCGGCAAATTTGGCCGCCAGCTTGCCGATGGTCGTGGTCTTGCCCGAGCCGTTGACACCGACCACCAGGATGACGAACGGTTTTCGTGCCGCATCGATCTCGAGCGGCTTCGCCACGCCCGCCAGCACCTTTTCGACCTCGGTCGCGACCACGCTCTTGACCTCGTCGGCGGAGATCGCCTTGTCGTAGCGCCCGGCGCCGACCGCCTCGGCAATGCGCGCCGCCACCTCGGTTCCGAGATCGGCGCGCAGCAGCACGTCCTCGATCTCCTCGAGCATCGCGCGATCGAGCTTTCGCCTGATGACCAGATCGGCGACCGCCGTGCCGAGCGAACTCGATGTGCGCTTCAGCCCGTTGGAGAGCCGCCGCCACCAGCTCAGTTTGGGTGTGTCTGTCGTGGTGTCATTCATGCGAGGGTGTGTTAGCCGTTTCGCCCTGGGAACGAAAGCCTTGACGACCGATGGATGTTCCGGAACTGAGCGCCGACGAGATTCTGGCACGCGTGCTTCATCGCGACGGGCTGATGCTGGTCATCGACAAGCCGGCCGGCCTGCCGGTGCATCGCGGGCCCAAGGGCGGCGCCAATCTGGAAGCCTCCTTCGATGCGCTGCGCTTCGGTCTGCCGCGTCCGCCGGTTCTTGCCCACCGGCTCGACAAGGAGACCTCCGGCTGTCTCGTGCTGGGACGCCATCGCAAGGCCACGGCCTCGCTTGGCCTTTTGTTCAAGCACGGCAAGATCGACAAGACCTATTGGGCCGTGGTCGAGGGAGGCCCGGCCGAGGATGAAGGCGTCATCGAGCTACCGCTGGGGCGCAAAAATGCCGAGCGCGGCTGGTGGCAGAAGCCGGACCCGGACGGCCAGGTCGCGATCACGAGATGGAAGGTGATGGGGCGCGGCACCGGAATCACCTGGCTCGCCATGGAACCGGTGACGGGACGCACGCATCAGCTTCGGGTGCACGCTTCCGCCCAGGGCTGGCCGATCGTCGGCGACAACATCTATGGCAACGGCCCGCGCTTCGGCGAACCGCGTTTGCATCTGCATTCTCGCGAGATCGTGATTCCGCTTTCGAAGAACAAGGACCCGGTGCGCGTCATCGCGCCGGCGCCGGCGCACATGCATGAGCGGCTCAGGGCATGCGGCTGGAACGGGGAGTAGTGGCCGTCATAGCGAGCGAAGCGAAGCAATCCAGCGCCAGAAACTCGGCTGTCATCGTCCGCGAAAGCGGACGATCCAGTATTCCAGAGACGGTCGTACTTGAGCCGCGAAGCCGCAGCGTCCCGGCCATCCACGCCTTTGGGGCCAAGAGAGAGAGAGAGAGAGAGAGAGACGTGGATGCCCGGCACAAGGCCGGGCATGACGAGCTGAGAGATCGGCGGTTTGCCTGGCCGCACCGGCAGCCCTGCTGCTGCGCGAGGAGCTACAGCGGCACCTGCGGGCGAGCGCCGAGAGGCTGGATCACCTCGCCGCCGCGGCGTGCCGGGTCATGACCGTAAATCCTCGCGCTGCTTGAGGATGCGGTCGATCAATCCCCATTCGAGGGCTTCTTCCGCGCTCATGAAGTGATCCCGATCGAGGGTGCGCTCGACCTCCTCGAGGCTGCGCCGGCAATGCTCGGCATAGAGCCGGATCATCCGGCGCTTGGTTTTGAGCATCTCCTCGGCGTGGATCAAGATATCCGACGCCTGACCCTGGAAACCGCCGAGCGGTTGATGGACGTGCAGGCTCGCATTGGGCAGCGCCGCCCGCTCGCCCTTCTGGCCCGCCATCAGCAGGAACGAGCCCATCGAGCGCGCCGTCCCCATGCACACCGTGTGCACCGGCGCCTTGATGTACTGCATGGTGTCATACATGGCGAGGCCGCTGGTGACCACACCGCCCGGCGAATTGATGTAGAGGTGGATCGGCTTGTTCGGATTGTCGGCCTCCAGGAACAGCAGCTGCGCGCAGACCAGCGCGGACACGGCATCATTGACCTCGCCATTGAGAAAGACGATCCGTTCGCGCAACAGCCGGGAATAGATGTCGAAAGACCGTTCGCCTCGGCTGGATTGTTCGACCACCATGGGGACGAGCTGCATCGCTTCGCGCATTGGCGAACTCCTTGTCTGCTGAATGTCCTTGAATCGAGCCGAGGCGTCAGGCGGCGCGCATCAGGCAGCGCCCGTTGCTGTTCGCGGCCCTTGGCAGCTGGAGCTGCAGTCGCGCATCCGCCAGCCGATGGATGATTTTTAGATGAGTGCCGCCGTCGGCATTGGGGCTTAGTTGAAACGTCACGACGCTTTCGAGAAAGGGCGGCTCGTCATCCCGCATGCGGTAGCGGACCTCCTCGCCAGACACCGAACCAACCGGCTCGGCGTCGGCCAAGGCCGCTTTCGGCAGCCATTTCTCGCGCAACTCGGCGATCGAGAGCGCCCGCCAAACTTTTTCGGGCGGCGCATCGAGATCGAAATCCAACACCAGATGGTCCGCCTGCTCTCGATCCGCCAGATCGCGATCCGCCAGTTCTTGATCCGATACGTCGTTCATTGGTCCATATCCTTCAGCAACGTTTGCAGCGCGTCGATCCGGCGCGGCCAGAAGGCGCGATACTTCACCAGCCATCTGGCGATCAGCGCCAGACCGTCCGGATCCACCTCGTAATTCACGAAACGACCGCGCCGCTGTTCGCGCACCAACCTGGCGTTGCGCAGCACCGACAGGTGCTGCGACATCGCCGGCTGGCTGATCTCCATGCCTTCGCGCAACGCGCTGGCGTTCATGGCGCCGGCCGCCAGCTTCCCGAAGATGGCGCGGCGGGTCGGGTCGGCCAGCGCCCTGAAGACGTCATTCTCGATCATGCCGACAGATAAGCATACACTTATCTGACGTACAAGCCCCCCGATGGACGTTTGCCCGCGATGGCGACAGGTACGCCGAGGCAAACAGCCTGAATTGGCTCACGCTTTGATCCCACCTCGCTGCGCACCGGCATCGTGACCGGCACGCCCTGCGCGATCGAGACCTACGCGGGCAGCCCGTTCTGCTGCGCGAGCTGCTTCAGCGACACCTGCGGCCGCGCGCCGATATGCTGGATCACTTCTGCCGCGGCCAACGCGCCGAGCCGCCCGGCATTCTCATGGCCCGCGCCACGCGCCAGACCGAACAGAAAACCGGCGGCGAACAGGTCGCCGGCGCCCGTGGTGTCGACGACGGTTTCCACCGGAAACGCCGGCACCGCGATGACCCTCTCACGCGATGCGACCACGCAGCCCTTCTCGCTGCGGGTGACGACGCCGAGCTTGGCATCGTTGCGCAATTGGCCGAGCGCACCGTCGAAGTCCGAGGTCTGGTACAGCGAGTGCAATTCGGCCTCATTGGCGAACACCACGTCCACCGTGCCGCCGCGCATCAGCTCGAGAAATTCTGTGCGGTAACGGTCGACGCAGAACGCGTCCGACAGCGTCAGCGCCACCTCGCGGCCGGATTGATGCGCGATCTGCGAAGCCTTGACGAACGCATCCTTGGCATTCTTCGGGTCCCACAGATAGCCTTCGAGATAGATCATCCTGGCGGCTGCGATCTCGCCAGCGTCGATGTCGGCAACCGTCAGGTCCTGCGCAGCGCCGAGATAGGTGTTCATCGTGCGCTCGCCATCGCCGGTGACCAGGATGTAACAACAGCCGGTGGCCGGACCATCGGCCGCGGGCCGGGTCTCGAACGCCACATCGGCGGCGCGGATGTCGTGGGTGTACAGGCGGCCGATCTGGTCGTCCTTGACCTTGCCGACATAGGCCGCGCGCGCCCCGAGGCTGGCGATCCCGACAATGGTATTGGCACCCGAGCCGCCGGACATTTCGGTCGCCGGCCCCATGTCGCGGTAGATGGCTGCCGCCCGCGCCTCGTCGATCAGCGCCATGCTGCCCTTGGTCATGTTGTGCTTTGATAAAAAACCCTCATCGGTCCGCACCAGAACGTCGAAAAGGGCGTTTCCAATCCCAAGAACGTCGTATTTGGCGTCGGTCATTTACCAAGTCCCGCTGTGGTGATTGTGAACGGCCGGAAAACCCGGCCAGAAGATGGTCTGCGGCCTATCACGTCGGCCCCTTGAACAGCAAGCGGCCCACGCTCATAGACATCCGATGATCCGCTCTTTCCTCACCGTCTCACTGGGAACGCTGGCCTCGCGGCTGCTCGGGTTTGCGCGCGATGCCATGATCGCCGGCCTGCTCGGCACCGGGCCGGTGGCGGATGCGTTTCTCGCCGCGTTCCAGCTGATCAACGTCATCAGGCGCCTGCTCACCGAAGGCGCGCTCAACGCGGCGCTGGTGCCGACCTGGCTGAAACTGCGCGAGACTGGGGGCCCCGAGGTGGCTGCGTGTTTCGCCGGCCGCGTGCTCGGTACCGTCAGCATCGCGCTCGCCGCGGTGACGCTTCTGATCGGTGTCGCGATGCCGCTCGTGATGGCGGCGCTGGTGCCCGGATTCGTCGGGCATGACACGCTCACCTTCGCCATCGACGATGCGCGACTGATGCTGCCCTATCTCGCCTTCGCCGGTCCGGCCACCGTGCTGCTGGCGCTGGCGAGCGCGCAGGGCCGCTTCTTTCTGACCGCGTTCTCTCCGCTGTTGTTCAACATCGCCCTCATCGCCGTGATGGTCGCGCTGATGGTTGCGCGTTACGATGCCGCGATCAGCGCGCTCGCGCTGGCCGCGACGGTCGGCACCGCAGGCCTCTTGCAACTCGCCATCCTGGTGCTGCGGCGCGACGGCAAGGCCGCGCGCCCCGCAATCGCGTTCGATGCGCCGATGCGCCGCTTCTTTGCGCGTGCCTTTCCGGCGATGGTGGCGAGCGCCGGTCCACAAATGCTCGCGTTGGCCGGCGCCGTGATCGCGTCGTCTTCACCGTCAGCGGTCTCCTGGCTCTATTTCGCGGGCCGCCTGGTCGAGCTGCCGCTCGGCATCGTCGGCGTCGCGATGGGAACGGTGCTCGTGCCCGAGCTGACGCGCGCTCTGCGCAGCGGCGATGACAGCGCCGTGGCGGATGCGGAGTCCCGCGGCCTCGAGCTCGCGACGGGACTGGCTCTGCCCGCGACACTCGGCCTGATCGTGCTGAGTGACCCGATCGTGCGCCTGCTGTTCGAGCACGGCGCATTCACGAACGCCGACGGCACGGCGACCGCGCGCGTGCTGACGGTTTTGGCGCTGGCGCTGCCGGCGCATGTCCTGGTGAAAGCGCTGTCGCCGGCCTTTTTCGCGCGCGAGGATACGAGCGCGCCGCTTCTTGCAACCGTCAGGGGATTCCTGGTCGCCATCGTCACGGCGCTGTTGCTCGAGCATTTCTTCGGCGCAAAAGGCGTTGCCGCCGGCATCGCGATCGGCGCATGGAGCAACGCCGCGAGCCTGGTGCGGCGGGGAACGGCGACGTTCGGATTTTCGATCGACGCGGCGGCGCGGCATCGCCTGCCGCGCATCGTCGCGGCCGCGCTCGCGATGGGCAGCCTGTTGTGGTTCGCACAAAACGTCGTCCCCGTGTTCGGGCACGGCCTTGCG
>Ga0207699_10000490_pt1 | contig 19925 bp, 20 predicted proteins | sample LARL51metaG_FD_184344 | JGI IMG/M metagenome (GOLD analysis project Ga0207699, IMG submission 184344) | Corn, switchgrass and miscanthus rhizosphere microbial communities from Kellogg Biological Station, Michigan, USA - LAR L5-1 metaG... | ecosystem: Host-associated > Plants > Roots >...
GGGTTATCACCGGAATGGCGCGTGTACAGACTCGGCTGGTCATGATCATCGCAAACGATGCGACAGTCAAAGCCGGCGCATTCTTTCCGATGACATCGAAGAAGGTCATTCGGGCGCAGAACATAGCGATCGAAAATCATATCCCCACAATTTACCTTGTCGATTCAGCAGGCGTTTTTCTCCCATTACAGGAAGATGTCTTTCCAGATACAGACGACTTTGGGCGAGTGTTCCGCAACAATGCGGTAATGTCAGCAATGGGAATTCCCCAGATCGCCGCAATCATGGGAATGTGCGTGGCGGGCGGAGGATACCTGCCAGTAATGTGTGATCACGTGCTGATGACAGACGGCAGCGGGTTGTTTCTGGCGGGTCCGGCGCTAGTGCAGGCAGCGATTGGACAGAAGGTCTCCGCCGAGGATCTTGGCGGCGCAGCCATGCATTCTGCGGTTAGCGGGACCGTCGATTTTCGTGAACCAACGGATGAAGCGTGCATCGAGAGGATACGGTCAATTGTCGAGAAGTGGGGATATCGCAGGCTGTCGCCGTGGGATCGCAAAAAGCCGGTGGAACCTACGATGGATGCGGAGGAAATCTATGGAATCTATGATCCGTCACCCGCGCGTCCATACGACATGAAGGAGATTTTGGCGCGGATACTCGACGGTAGCCGCTTCGACGAGTACAAACCGGAATACGGGAAGACAGTCATTTGCGGATACGGAAGAATCGGCGGATTCGCCGTGGGGATTGTCGCCAACCAGAAACTGCACGCGCAGCAGACCGACCATGAAGGACATAAGCGTGTTGAGTTCGGCGGGGTTATCTATACCGAATCGGCGGAGAAGGCTTCCCGTTTTATCATGGACTGCAACCAGAATCTGATTCCTCTCGTGTTTTTCCACGATGTAAACGGCTTCATGGTAGGGCGGGACGCCGAATGGAGCGGAATCATCAAAGCTGGCGCAAAAATGGTGAATGCAGTGTCGAATTCCGTGGTCCCGAAGATTACCGTCATCGTTGGAGGATCATTCGGAGCCGGACACTACGCCATGTGCGGCAAAGCCTATGATCCGCGTTTTGTATTCGCTTGGCCAACCGCGCGATATGCGGTGATGAGCGGCGATTCCGCGGCGGGCACCCTGGTTGAGATCAAAGTCAAACAACTGGAACGCGGCGGGAAGAAACTGAGCGACGAAGAAAAGAAAGATCTTTACGAATCGGTCAAGCGTACCTACGATGAGCAGACCGATCCAAGATACGGTGCGGCGAGGCTATGGATTGACAGGATCATAGATCCGATTGAAACGCGCGAAGCCATCACTGAAGCCCTTGAAGCAGCGGCCTTGAATCCTGACGTGCCCGAGTTCAAAGTCGGTGTACTGCAAACCTGACACAATCTCTACATGATTAGTGCCGTCAAACTCATCGAGTGTCCTCGCGATGCGTGGCAGGGCCTCAAAGGAATACTACCGGCCGACTTGAAGGTGAACTATCTGCAGGCCTTGATCAGCGCGGGATTCAAGCACATTGATGCAGTATCGTTCGTGTCTCCGAAAGCAGTGCCCCAGATGGCGGATTCGGAGGAAGTGCTAAAAGAGCTCGATCCTCCTGATGACGTTGAGATTATCGGGATTGTCGTAAACGAGAAAGGCGCGCAACGAGCGATCGATACACAAGCAGTCTCAACGCTGGGGTTTCCTTACTCAATCTCCGAGACTTTCCTGCGGAAAAATCAGAACCAGTCTCCCGAGGATTCAGTTGAAGAATTAGAAAAGATCCAGAAGAAGGCGGATGACGCAGGACTTGCAGTCGTCGTATATATTTCGATGGCATTTGGGAACCCATATGGAGATCCATGGAGCATCAAAGAGGTGATTGACGCTGTTGAATTGCTGGAAGCTGAGGATCTCCACATGATTTCGCTTGCCGATACAGTGGGAATGGCGGGTCCTGAGCAGATCGGTGACCTTGTTCGGGCCATACTGGACAAATACGATTACCTGGAAGTCGGTGTCCATCTGCACAGCAGGCCCGAAGATGCAACGGCGAAAGTCCTTGCTGCCTACGATGCTGGATGCCGTCGATTCGACTCCGCCATAGGAGGACTTGGGGGATGTCCCTTCGCGCAGGATGCACTGGTGGGAAATATTCCTACCGAGAAAGTGATCGAGGTACTTCGCCAACGGGGCGCGGAGTTGCCAACGATGAAATCCCTCGATACTCTTCTGAAGGCTACGGGGGGCATCGCCACAAGGTATTCACACGCCGCTGACTAAGAACCGACAATTAGAGCCGTTCAATTTGGCTTCAAAGATCCATTTGGTGCTCATATGAGCTATCACACAGTTCAACTCGCCTACGAAGGGCCGGTTGCGATAGTCACTTTAAATCGCCCGGAGAAGCGTAACGCGATCAGCTTCGAATTGATCGATGAACTGCTGCATGCGCTTGATGAGGTCTCAAAATCCGATGCGATCGTGCTCATTTTGACAGGTGCCGGAAAGGCATTTTGCTCGGGGATGGACCTGGAGAATCTCAAAGCTCTCTTGGGGCGCACACCTGAACAGAATCTCCAAGACTCAGAAACGATGGTCAAACTGTTCCGATACTTATATGAATTTCCAAAGGTGACAATTGCAGCGGTCAACGGGCCGGCCATCGCGGGCGGCACCGGACTAGCACTACTATGCGACTTTACGCTGGCTGTCCCGGAGGCTAAGTTCGGCTACACCGAGGTCCGCATCGGATTCGTGCCGGCGATCGTTTCCACATTCCTGCTGCGGCAAGTGGGGGAAAAACAGGCTCGCGATCTATTACTCAGCGGGAGAATTTTCGGAACGGAAGAGGCCACCCGGATGGGGCTGATTACAGAAGTCGTTCCCGCCGAGGCTTTGATGAACAGGACTCGAGAATTAGCATTGCTGCTCCTCGAGAATAGTGCGTCATCGCTTCGAGCCACCAAGCAACTCCTGTCCGATCATGCACGCATGGAACTCAATGCGCATATTGACGCCGCCGTAAGGGAGAACGCTGCGATACGAGGTACGGCAGACTTCCGTGAAGGCATCACCGCATTTCTGGAGAAACGCAAACCGGTTTGGACGGGGCGATGAGTTCCAACCACCAGGGTATCGTGAACGAAACGCGTCTGCGAGTACGTTACGCAGAAACCGATCAAATGGGCGTGGTCTATCATTCCAACCATCTCATCTGGTTTGAAGTGGGCCGAGTTGAACTGATGCGGCAGATGGGCCTGGCTTATCGTGACATGGAGACCGAGGATGGACTCTTCATCGCCGTAGCGGAGGCAAAATGCCGGTATCGTGCGCCCGTGTACTATGACGAGGAGATTATTGTTCGGACCCGAGTTAAGGCGGTAAGGAAGTCGCTGATTGTCTTCAACTACGAACTTGCCCGGGCAGAGACAGGCGCTCTGCTTGCAGAGGGCGAGACAACGCACGTGGTAACGAACACGAAGATGAAGGCTGCAGCCTTACCGGAGAAGTATCTAAACCTGTTTCGCCAGGCAGTAGACAAAAGGTCATCGATTCAGGAACGCTCTTGAACGCTCTGCACATCAGTGGCAACGACATTACCCTGGAGGACGTCCGCGAAGTCGCTATCGGACGGCGCGCCGTCCTTCTGTCGGGAGATGCACGCGAAACCGTGAATCTGGCTCGCGCCGTCGTCGACGACATAGTAGCCAGCAACAAGAGTGCATATGCGATCACGACTGGCGTAGGCAAACTTAGCGATGTCCGAATTGCGGGCGAGCAGATTCGTGAATTGCAAGTCAACCTCGTGCGATCGCATGCCATGGGTGTCGGTGATCCTATCCCAATCGCAGAAACCCGTGCGATGATGTTGCTCCGCGCAAACTCCCTGGCCAAGGGCCACTCGGGCGTTCGCGCGGTGGTCATCGATACGATCTGCGAGATGCTCAACCGTGGAGTCACTCCGATGGTTCCATCGCAAGGCAGCGTAGGAGCGAGTGGTGATTTAGCGCCTCTAGCTCATCTCGCCCTGGCCTTGATCGGGGAGGGTGAGTGCTTCGACGAGAAAGGCGGACGAATCTCCAGCAGTGAGGCGCTCAAGCGGTCACAGGTTAAGCCCCTGATCCTTGAATCCAAAGAAGCGATATCGCTTATCAACGGCACACAGGCGATGTTGGCCGTTGGGACGCTGGCATTACTGACGATCGAGACGCTGGTCAACACAGCGGACGTATTGGGTGGACTGTGCTGCGATGCGTTGAAAGGCACCGATACTGCGTTCGATGAGCGAATTCAAAACGCACGCCCGCATGCTGGCCAGATTCGCACGGCCGCAAATCTGCGCCGAATGCTCGAGGGCAGCCAGATTCGAGAATCGCACCGCGACTGCGGCCGCGTGCAAGACGCATATTCACTTCGCTGTATACCGCAAGTGCACGGCGCCGTTCGGGATACTTTGTCGCACTGCCGAAGTGTTCTCGAAATCGAAGTAAACTCCGCGGTTGACAATCCACTTGTGTTCATTACTGATGCGAAGACTGCGCAAGGCGATGTCATCTCCGGGGGAAACTTCCATGGAGAACCCTTGGCCTTCGCTCTAGATTTTCTGGCGATCGCCTTGAGCGCACTGGCTGGGATTAGCGAGCGGCGAATTGAGAGACTGGTCAACCCTGCCTTGAGTGAGGGCCTACCGCCCTTTCTTGCTCCCGGCGCTGGGCTCAATTCTGGCTTCATGCTGCCGCAGGTCACGGCCGCGGCTCTCGTGAGTGAGAACAAAGTATTAGCTCATCCTGCATCTGTGGATTCCATCACGACCTCCGGAAACAAAGAAGACTATGTGTCCATGGGAATGACCGCGGCTCTGAAACTCAGGAGAGTTGTCGAGAACACAACGAATGTACTCGCAATCGAAGCCATGGCAGTCGCCCAGGCTTTGGACTTTCTAGCCCCACTGAAGAGTTCGAAACGTGGGCAGGCAGCACATGCGGCGATCCGCGGGGTATGCCCCACGATGGAGAAGGATCGAGTTATGTATCCCGATTTGGCGCGGATCGTTGGATTGATATCGAGCGGCAAGGTAGCAGAGGTTCTGCGCTGATTTTCTAGATATGAAGACTTTGACGGAGTACCTTAAATTTCATACCAAGACTCATCGCGCGTACGTTCACCTCACGCCCCAGATTGAGCAAATTGTGAGCAAGAGTGGGGTGAAAGAGGGCATGGTGCTGGTTTCAGCCATGCACATTACCGCTGGCGTGTATGTGAATGACAACGAGAGCGGATTAATTGAGGATATCGATCAATGGTTGGAAGGGCTCGCGCCTTTTCGTCAGGACTACAAGCATCATGACACGGGCGAAGATAACGGGGATTCGCACCTGAAAGCATTGCTGATTCACCATGAAGTGATCGTACCGATTACGGGCGGGCAAGCTTGATCTGGCACCTGGCAGCGAATTTTCTACGCAGAATTTGATGGACAGCGCGACAAGCGCGTCATTGTGAAAGTAATGGGGGAATGACGAATGTCAGAAGAATTGGCTGAGTTGAAGGAACACGCCGAGCATGCGAAAGAGCATCCCACGCTCGCGCCAGTATCAGTCACCATGGCGATTCTGGCAGTTCTGGTCGCAGTGGTCACGCTGTTGGGACATCGAGCACATACGGAAGAAGTCGTGCTGCAAGCTAAGGCATCAGATCAGTGGGCCTACTATCAGGCAAAGAACATTCGGCGCCACGAGGATGAGATCGCTGCCGACGTAACTTCCGTCCAACCAACCACAGACGCGGCTGCTCTGTCGAAAGTGCGCGAAAAATATTCCTCTGAAGCGGCCAAATACAAAGACGATCAGAAAGGGATTGAAGATAAAGCGCGCGAGATGGAAGCGGAGGTTACAACTGAGAGGAGTCGCGCCGATCGCTATGATCTGGCCGAAGTCTTTTTGGAAGTCGGGCTCGTAATTACCTCGATCACCCTGCTTTCTGGGCGCAAGTTCTTCTGGATACTCGGAATTCTGCTGGCGATCGTTGGAATTGGACTGGCCGCCACTGGTTTTCTTGTGCATTGAGACTAGGAGGTCGGCGGACTGAACATCGCTCAGGCGACGTCAACCCAACCTGGAATACTCGGCAAGCCAGATGGCTCTGCCTCACGTTGGGTTCGTTTCGCAAAATGCCATCTGATTCCTTCATCAACTCACGATGGGTCCGGCTCGCGCGAGTTTCCATGGGTTCGTTTCGCAAAACGGCGTGGCGTCATCGTTCGAGACCAGAGCGGTACCAATCTCGGCAGGGATTCCGGATCCGATCAGGCGCCCAGGCGCGGGAATGGACAGCACACCAAGTGAAGGCAAACTCTACTCGCTGACGTTAATCTGTTGGCCCAGAATACAGGGTTTTCCGGAGAATCAAAAAACGACGAGATGGGTTGGCACTAATAGCCACTCGTAAATTAAACGGAGGACCGAGTGAGAAAAACTGCCATACGATCAATATTCATTATTGCTCTATTCGGTACAGCCATGGCGTTCAGCGGTTGTGCTTCTGCACATTACCGAGATCAGTATCATGACGACTATTACAACCGTGGCAGTGAGCAGCAGGCCCACGCATACGGATTTCAGAACGGATATAGCGACGGCTACCGCAAAGGCCAGCACGAAGGACGGGAAAATGATCCTGGGGACATTAGTGTGAGAGCTTTAGAGCAAGCCACTCATGGTTATCAGTCATGGATGGGCTCCGTTGAATCTTTCCAGGAAGGCTATCGGGACGGATACCGACGTGGCTTCCGCAGGGGATATGAAGCGACGAATCGCAGGTGGAGAGATCGTGACTACGATGACTACAGATATTGATCGTCTTGGCTATTGACAAGTTAGCGGGGCAGTCCCGCTCACGTTGGCTGACGTGTTTTGCACTCCGTTGCTGATGGTGAACTGCAGGTTTTCGGGAGCAGTGGCGGTGACCGTAATAGTGCCCGGCGCGGAGCAAGTCGCTTCTCCTGTCGAGCCGATGGTGGCCGCAACAGCACCAGTGCTTGTCGCCGAGGTCTTCCAAGAGAGCCCATCCACCTGTGATAGTTCTCGGCTCTTGCCGTTAGCGAAATTCCCGGTGGCGGTGTATTCAACTTGTCCCTGGTTGCTTGACGCCGTCGCCGTTTGTGGGCTCACGGATATGCTTTTCAAGTTTGCATGACCGGCTCCGCAACCCAGGAGGCCAGCCACCGCCAATAGAAGCAACGCCGCGTGTTTCATACTGCACCTTGGATGGCTCCAGTCTACGCGGAGGTTGCTGGTGTCTAACCCTGAGAGCGACTGCGGCGAAGCCCATGCTCTGCAAGCTCTTCGCGCTGCGGGAAGCAGCTCTGGCTCCTTCTCGCCGCCGCCTCACCATGACCGAACACATCTTGCAGGCTTACCGGATTGACATTGAAACACGCACAAATTCGGAGGGCGACCAGCGCCGCAACCCAGAGGGCTGGAAGGTTAACGCTCATGAGATCAAGTCAGGAGTTATCTACAAAGACGCGAAAGTTACGGTCAGAGCCTTCCCCACGAAGCATGCGATGGAGAGCTACGGATATCGATTCGATACTCCAGATCGCAGCGTCGTAATCGCGGGTGACACCAGTCCCACAGAGGAGACGATCAAGGCATGCGACGGATGTGACGTTCTGATCCACGAGGCGAGGGCGGAAGAGATGTATGCCAAGCTGCCGGAAGATCGCCGCTCGTTCGGTGCGAAGAATCATACGACCTCAGAACAGCTAGCAGAGTTAGCGAGCAAGGCCAAGCCAAGACTGCTCATTGTGTATCATGCCTGGATTTCCTGGTGGCCGGATGTTGCAGCTTCGGACAAGCCAATTGTGCTGACCACCGGCGAACTTCATTCCACACCCGAGGTGCTCCAGAAAGAGATCGGCTCGCGATACTCGGGAAATTTCGTGATCGGGAATGATCTCGACGTGTACTAGGTACCGCAATTGCTCGTCGAAGCGACGCTGCTTCGATGAATCGTTGCTCTGGTCTGAGCAACTCGGAAACTGCTGTCGTCTGCTCGTCTCATGTGGATAGCTCGAATCATCCACAAAATTATTGCCTAGGCTATGTTCTCACAATCGAAAACACTGTTGACGTAAGAAAAGATTGGCTACTCTTGATTATGCTGCAAGCTTCCCGGGGAAAGTGCCTCGAGGTTGAAAGAGCGCGACGCCTAGCCAGGTGTTGAGCAGCGAATAAATTCATCCAAAATCGCTTCCGGATTGCCGGTAACGCCAAGGAGTTAATTCTCGAAACGTGACCGCTAAGCCGTTGCGGATTATTCGTAGCGAAGCGCAATCATGGGATCGACCTTCATCGCGCGGCGTGCGGGGATGTAACTAGCCAGCAGCGCAACCGCCCCAAGCAGCAGTGGCACAGCTAAGAACGTAATCGGATCAGTCGGCTTGATGCCGAAGAGGAATCCACCGAGCAAACGCGTAATCACGACAGAACCAACAATGCCTGCAATTACGCCGAGTGCCACCATCCTCAGCGCCCAACCGAGCAGCAGTTTTAATACGTCGAAGCGAGCGGCGCCGAGAGACATGCGGATGCCGATCTCGCGCGTGCGTTGTTCCACGGCGTACGCAACGACGCCGTAAAGGCCAACCGCGGCAAGCACTATGGCAGAGACGGCGAACACGAGAACGAGGATCAAATAGAAACGCCGTGGCGCGATGGATTGCGACATCATCTGCTCCATAGTTCGCACGCGAGTGATGGGGAGTTGCGAATCGAGCGCGTGGACGGTAGTTTGCAACGCGGCGATCAGGTTTTGCGCGCTGCTCTGGCCACGCAGCACGATCCGCAGATCGGAGAATGATTCGTACTGCAGATAGCTTTCGTAGGTCTGGGGACGAACATCTTTCTCAAGATCGAACTGCTTCACGTCGCCGACGACGCCGATGATAGTCATCCAGTAACTCTCAGATTCGGGCGGGCCCCATTTCATGCGATGCCCGACAGGATCCTGGCCGTGGAAGTAGCGCTCGGCGAGCGTCTTATTGACGATGACGACGCGCGTGGATTTCTGCGTGTCAGCATCATTGAAGAACCGACCGCGAATTAGCGGTATACCGAGCGTCTGAAAATAGTTTCCGAGCACAACGGTATGCGAATCGACATTGAGTCCAGCGCCGGGCGGCGGCACTTGTCCTTCAATACTGAAAATCTTCGACCAGGCACTCTCGAGCGGGAGGTCGGTGCCTGCGCCTGTGGATTCGATGCCCGGCGCGGCTTCGAGCCGGCGCACGAGTTCGAGGTCAAAAGCGCGTTTCTGTGAGTGTTCTTTGTACCCTGTGTCCGGAAGCGAGATTTCTCCTGAGACGATGTTGGTAGTCTGGAAACCAGGATCGACTTGCAGCACACGCTGGAAGCTGCGTATCAGAAGACCGGCCCCAACGAGCAACATGAGCGCGAGCGAGAATTGCGCGATGACGAATCCGGCACGCACGTATCGGTGCTGCGGGCCGGACATCATGCTGCGACCACCTTCTTTGAGGTCATCGTTTACATTGACGCGCAGGGCGAGCATTGCAGGAGCTACGCCGAAAACGACTCCGGAGACGACAGAGATGGCCAATGCGAAGAGGAACACGCGCCAGTCCACGTGAACCGAGTGAAGCCGGGGAATGTTCGTGGGAACGGCGCTGATGAGTGCTTCCGTACCAAGGCTTGCGAGGACAAGCGCAAGCGCTCCACCCAGCAGACCAAGGAGTACGCTCTCCGTGATCAGTTGCATGATGATGGTACGCCCGGTTGCGCCGAGGGCGATCCGAATCGAGAGTTCCCGATGGCGGTTGGTTCCCTTCGTGAGCAGCAGGTTGGCTACGTTGGTAATGGCTATCAGCAGGACGAACACGACCGACAGCAGCATGATCAGAATCGGACGACGATAGTCCCCGAGCGCGTCTTCGCGCAGTCCCATGACAACGCCGTGAACTTCGAACTGCGACTTGACGGCTGCGGGATATCCCTCTCGAATGATTTGCGCGACACGTTCTACGTCGGATCGAGCCTGGACGAGCGAGACTCCGGGTTTGAGGCGCGCCACAATGTTGTAATCGAAGTTATCGCCGACGGATTTACGTTCTCCCTCCGTGAACGCCATCGGCACCCAGAGTTCGGAAGGATCAAGCTGCGTCTCGATGGGGAAGATGAAGTCTTTGCCCATCACGCCGATGACGGTATACGGATTACGGTCAAGCGTGACGGTTTGGTCGAGGACGTTGGGATCCGATCCGAACAGGCCTCGCCATATGCGATAACTGAGGATGACGACTTTCTCCTTGCCGATCCGGTCTTCGTCCGGCGTGAAGTTGCGTCCCAGCATCGGTTCGGCTCCGAGTACAGAGAGAACGTTGGAGGTGAGACGCGCGCCCTGCACTTTGCGGGGGGCGCCCCGTCCAGTGAGGTCGTAGGTGCTTTCCTGGTAGCCGGCGACGTCGGTGAACGACTTGGTTTCACGTTGATACGTGAGTACATCGGGAGCAGGCACAGAAAAGGCCGTTGGACCGAGTTTGGGGATCTGGTTCTTGATCGTCACCAGTCGGTCGGGATCGGAAAACGGGAACGGGCTGAGCAACACTCCGTTCACAACACTGAACATGGCAGTGGTGGCCCCGATTCCGAGCGCCAGCGTTAGCACCGCGATGATGGTGAAGGACGGGCTTTTGAAAAGCATGCGCACAGCGAAGCGGAGGTGTTGCCAAAAGATGTCCATGTTGACCTTCCAGCGCCAACTAGATAGAGGTTTCCCCAGTTCACCGCTAAGCAATTTGTGAGCCGTTTCCTCCGATGGGACAAAGTTCTTGAGGAAGAGAGACGAAGGCTGCCGTCTTCACCGAGCGGGAGACAGCACTGCGTCCGTAGGTGAACGGTTTGTCCGAAAGTGAACGGGAGAGTGGGCCTCCATTCAGCAGGGAGGCCCTCCGTGTGGCAGACTGTCGTTAGGTTAATCGTCGGCCACAGTGGAGCCGATGAAGCTGTACGAATGCTCTGGGTCAACGATGGCCGTTAGTCGTCTTAACCGGACCTTTTGCATCGGCCTCGAAGCGGATATCTATTCGAGTACCGACTGTCAGAGACAGGACGCCCCCGCGTGAATCGACGAAGGAATTGCCGATGCGAATCTCGCGGAAGAGGGGTTCGGCTTCGGGGATGCTAATCTCGAGTAGCTCGGTCTCATCACGGTAGCGTGGGCGGATGATTTGCTGCGCGACGGCGGGCATGACCTTCCAGGCTCTTTCACTCGGGCTGGTCAAAGGAGAGTGGCGCTCGGAGAATCTACGCTGCTTGCGGGCTACGAGGTCATTGAGTTCGTGGCTTAACGCCTCAAACTTGGCGTAGTCCTTTTCCTGCTGAATCTGAAGACAGAGAGTATTCATCCGTTCGCGTTCTTCCGGTGTCATAGTCCTCTACCTCCTGTCATCACGCTGCCTCTCTATCTTTGGCTCGTCGCCTTGGCTCCGGCAATGGCGTCGCTTCGATCAACAACTTCGTTGCACTCGTCTCTCATGTGCTCAATCGTTCCACGCAAAAGCTGTGATAGTTCTTGCAGTGCCGGTGCCAAATCACCATCAGTTGCGGCCACTGCCTTGACACAGAGTTTGCGTATTCGGTCTTCAATTCTGCTTTGAGGGGAGGCATCGAATCGTGGTGTAAGCATTACACGGAGTTGGCAGTTCTGAGATGCCCGACAAACTGTAGTTGGTCCTACAGCGTTTGCTCGAGAAGTAATATTGGTCTCTTTAAGCACTCGGAAATGAGCATTTTATGCCGCAATATTTTCCAGAGGAGAACGCTCTCCGATGGGGACCTACGTGTGCAAAGAAGGAGCGTGAATTTAAGAACGTCAATGACGGATCACGAACGTGAGACATTGACAACGTTGTGTGCCCGAATCAGCTATGAGAAAAATCCTGCCGTTTTCCTGGAACTCTTGATTGAGTTGGAGGCTCTGCTCAACAAGGCCGGATGGCCCAAAAGCGACGCGTAAAGAAAGAAGACAGCCTAGAGTGGTTGACGGCGGTTCACGCATTCGCGAAGTTGTGCTGCGTAATGCGCACCGGTCAATGTGTTACGCCGCCTCGCGAATGTTTTGTTAGGAACTCTTAGCACTTTGCCAGCGACAGAATTGTGGTCATTGAGCCTACAATAATTCGGAGACTGGGACTCCCCATGACGTTCTATGAGCACATTCTTCAGGAACACTGGCTGCGCGACAAACAGGACGACGGGAAAAGTTTGATCCTCGATGACGACTCTAGTTGGGAAATCCATCCGTCCGATCAAATCATAACAGCAAGGTGGTTGCGTGGGTCGACGATCATGGTTGAGTACAGTGAGAAACAGGGCTATCCCTATCTACTACGGAACCGCACTGAGGGCGAAGTGGCGCGGGCTAATCTTCTGGGGTTATTTCATGTCGCAAGTTAGGCGGCGCGTTTCACTGGTCGGCCGCCTTCTCCTCAACGGAACGAATGCCATGCCCGAAATGAAACACCATTCTTACCAGGCTGAATCCGTCCATACTGTTGTAGTGCCCTTTAATGTGCTGGCGTTCGAAGAACGCTGGAATTTTGTGGGAAGGACCAATGCGCCTGAAACGAGAGAGGTAAGCCTTGGGTCCACTCCCCAAATCACAAATTGCCAGCAAGTTTTCCCTACGGAGAGGGCATTTTGAGTGCAATGGGATATTTAGTCAGTTTATTTAGTCAGTCAGGCTGAGCGCTGGCCGTCTTCATCTTCCGGCAATTCGGTTGCTTTTATTTTTAGCGGAGGAGGTGGTGGTGTGTTGAGAAAGAAAGGACGATAGAAGCGGCCTAAGCAAGAATGGCAGCGTACGGGTCGCAGCATGAAAATGAAAGCAGCGGCATCCCATAATGTCTTCACCCGCGAAAGATAAACGTGGGACGAATCGTCACAATAAGGGCAAGAACGTAGCCTAATCATTGCCAAACTCTTGGAGAAATATTCCTGACGTTTACGCCCGTTTTCCGAAACAATCAAGCCACCAATCGACTTAAAACCCCTGGGGCATTTTGAAGGTAATGGGGAAGTTAACACTAGCCATCGACTAAAATGCCTCAATGTCGTTTTGTTTCGATTCGGGTCCTGAAGGAAGAAATGTTCAGTAGAGGAGTTGTCGATGCCATCCCCCAAAGCAAACATTCTCGTTGTATTTTACTCGCGGGACGGATCAGTGGAAGCGCTTGCAAAGGCCGTCAATGAAGGAGCGCGTGAAGCCGGAGCTGAAGTCCGCCTTCGCCGCGTACCTGATCTCGTTTCGTCTGAGGTGATGGCCAAAGTTCCCGGCTGGGAAGAACGGAGCAAGCGGATGCTTGCCGAGTACGGTGCCCCAACACACGCTGACGTAGAGTGGGCCGATGGGATCGTATTTGGCACCCCGACGCGTTTTGGGAACACATCGGCGGAGTTGAAGGCATTCATTGACGGCCTCGGCAGTCTGTGGTTTCAGGGGAAGCTGAACGGGAAAGCGGCTGGCGCATTTACTTCCACAGCGGGTCCGCACGGTGGAAACGAAACTACGATAGTATCCCTGTTCATTCCAATGGCGCACCTTGGGTTCATCATTGTGCCGACCGGCTACACACACGAAAAGGTTATGCAGGGCCACGGGACGCCTTACGGAGCGTCATCGACTTCGGGGCAGAACAGCGCGAAGCCAACCGCAGAGGAGCTTGTGGTCGCGAAGCATCAGGGCGCACGCATCGCGCAAGTCGCCGCAGCTCTGAGGGCCCAAGCTAAAGCTTGATGTGACTTGTTCTAAACAGGCGACAGCGCTCATTGACGATGATAAGTGCAATGGGGATTTTTCGCCAATTCGCGTGGTTCCCCAAATCTGATGAGTGTCTCGCAATCCTTTGCGAGCGTAGTAGGCTCTTGAAGTGCTACGATGACCTTCCGGCCTCGACGCCTTTCGCGCTGGCTGTCCTTTGCGAGGAAGGTGCCCACATCTGCTGCCAGGGATGAGATGTGGGCTAAAGGACTATGCCGCAGTCAAAGCGGAGGCGGGTGCAGAGCTTGTCCCAACAAGACCGCACCCGCGGAGTGAGGTCCAACAGTGAAGCAGTGTTTAATTTAGAGGGTACTTGCGACCAGAGCTACTGAGATTTTTGACAGTCATCTGCCGAGATCAGATTTGGAGTATCTGATTGCGTCAGTCATCCTCGGAAGAGGCTCATCTGGCGTACGCTGCTGGTGAACGCCAGCTTATTTTTTTGCTGGGGGCGGGTAGTTCTTCAGAAGCTTTTTTACTGCCTTGGCCAGATTCTTTTGCTGCTTCTCTGGCTTGGCCTTGGGATCAAGGGTTTTGCTCGCCAGTCCTCGCCAGACCAAGTCATGCCCCGCGGAATCGTACATGTCCAAGGCCAACTGACCTTTATAGATTGTGGAGGTCGACCCGGTGGTAGTAGTTGAACCCATTCCTCCACCGTACCAGCCCCCTCCCCAGCCTGGCCCGTATCCCCAACCCGTGCTGTAGGAATTAAACTGCTTCTCTTCGCCGACGGCTGCCTGATAGCCCACATAAAGGTTGGCATCGTCTCCCTCAACTTTGCTCAAACCCTTGGTTGCGAGTTCCGCATCGATTGCATCCTTGATTTGCTTATCTACTAGGTCGCTGACCTTTGCTGCGTCTTTGATCGGCACCCATTTGTAGGTCTTTAATTTTAGGAAGTCAGTATTTTTGTCAAAGTTGTATCGGACGTCCTGAGCAACTGAAATAGACGACAGTAGCGTAAGAACGGCGAGCGCAAAGATGTTTTTCATGTTGATTCTCCTTATAGAGGTTGAAGGGCGGAAATCACTGAGGACAACTGGCAGCTCTTACAGTTGAGGCTTGTCGGTGTTTGGCTTTCTGCAAGACGGCCTGCTTGGCAGAACTCACCCAAGCACTAGGTCCGGCCAGGCTCGTTCAAAAAGACAAGGCCCGAAATCCGGTGGGAAACTCAGGCCTCGTCTTCTTCCCGTTCACGCGGAGCGCTCATGGGCATAAGACCCCGCGAATAGGAATGTAACTCTGAAGATATGGCCTATCTGAAACCAGGGTTGTAAAGAAAACGTAAGACTCACGCGGGGGCGTGGAATCGGTAACAACGCACGCGCATTTTAAGATCCTGGAGTAGACAATTTGTGACTCTGGGAATGGGTCCGACATTAGACACCGAATGGGCGCAGAGATGCGCTCAACTATTGATAAATAGTCATTGCACTCAAAATGTCCAGAACAGGCATTCTGAGTGTAACGCCAAGATAAGAAAAGGATGTGGGCACTGGGCGTTCTGAAATGGGGCTGAGTGCAGCATCCTGTCGCGGCGATGTCTCTGCCGTGGCAGATCGCTGATTTGTGCAAATGAAGCAGCCTGTTGTATAAGGCTGCCCGGGGGATAACGGCCAATGATCAACTATGAGCTAAATCCAGCACTGATGCACAAAAAACAGACCAAGGCGAACGACTGCTGGTACGCCTCGGTCCAGATGCTCAAGAGCTATCGTCTCGGCGTAAAGACGAAGCCCGTGGGAACGCACACCATGCATCTCCATAAAGGATTGCTAGGGCATCGGCTCCATGCGGACTCGAAGGTGAGCAAGCACTTCGCTGGTGTACTGCAGGAAAACAATCTCCGCTGCCTCGATACAAATAGGTTTCTCCTTTCCAGCCCTGGCATGGTAGAGGAGTGCCTCAGGGAATTCGGCCCGATTGCCATCTTAGGCAACTTCGGACAGGTCGGTCCCATACGGGGACTTGGTCACTTTGTCGTTCTTGCTGGAATAAAAGAGGATGCAGCCGGCATAGGCACGCGAAAGTTCAAAATTCACGATCCCGCCAAAACTGTCGGAGGATGGGAGCCAGCCAAGTTCTACATCGACAATTGGGGAGGCGATGACGAGTCCGCGATCGTTTACGCCGCTTAACCTTAGAATATTGGGACAAACCGCGTAGCAATTCGGTGGTAATTGAGTGTAATCGCCTCTAGCTGTTGAAACTCCCCATTACACTCAAAATGAAAGTTCGTGCGGCTTACAGGGGGCGTTATGCTTCGAGAACGGGCGCTGAAGGTCGTATTGGGATTGGTGGGTTTGTTCTTTTCGGCTGCCATTTATCCTGCCATGGGCGGTTTAATGGACCCGGCGCATTCAGACACGGGCGACACGATGATGATGGGCCTCTATTTTACGCTTGGTATTTTCCTGCTCATGGCCGTGCGGAATCCATCCGCGCATCGCAGCCTGATCGCCTTCGCAGCCTGGTCGAGTTTCGCTCACGCAGTGGTGATGTCCGTATTGGGATTTGAAATTGCTAGCGAGCGCGTAGGATTTCTGGTCGGCACTGCCATGCTAGTTGCGATTGGTATAGCCCTCATCGTGCTGGCTCCGGGAAAGCAGTCGGAACAATCGGCAGCCTCTGCTGTTGCGTAACTGTTGCAACATCGCCATTTCACTCAAAACCCGGTCACAGGTCAAAACTGTACGCCTGTCAACAGAAATCATCGTGCAAACTGGCGATCTACCTGCAACAATTCTTCCATGAACTCACGATCTCTGGGTATATCGTAAGCTCTCTCTTGGGATTGTTCTTCTACGTCGCTTGGATATTTTGCGAACTTTTGTTCTTTAGTCGCGGCGATCCCGAACCATTCGTCGCGGGCTTGCGTGTTTTGATATGGGTCGCGTTGTTCGGCGGAGTCGTGTTTCTTGCGTTGATTCTTCCGTGGGCAGTAGCCGTGAGTGTTTTTCCGGAGGCAAGATGGAGTGGCAAGCTTTACTTCACATTTGTCGGAGCAATCCTCGTTTTTGTCCTTGGCTGCCCTATGTACCCCTTAATGCTTAGGCCTACATTTGAAGATCCAACATTCTTCGAGGGCGTCATCATCGGTGTACAACAACAAGGGGTCTGCTCTGCATTGGCGGGCAGCCTGTTTGGGGCCTCGTATTGGTTTGTATCCGAGCGCCATGCCCGTGCAAACAACACGCTCGGGTCGCCGTCTGCAGATTGAGTCTATCGAAAAATCTCGATAGCACTCAAAATTGCCGCGCGCGGGATTTGGTCAGCGAGCAACAGTGTAGGCGACCTGATAGGCCAGCAAGATGCAGATCACAATTTGGCCGCGAACCCAGACATCGCGCCTGCTCACCTGAAACGGCGATCTAAGGGTCGCTACCAACCAAACCAAAGACAGCAGGAACACGACACCCCCGACGAGAACCGCTAAGGTTTGGTGCCTTCGCGTCCCGGAGACTATGTAGAGCAGGCCTAAGGCAAAGTCAAAGCTGTACATGAAAAGCGCCGTCCCACGACTCATCGGCCGCTGAGACTTCTCACGCATGTTTTCCAAGGTCTCAAACATATTTCTCAACACAAATCCTAGACGATTCTGAACCCGCGATGAACGTTACCTCCGGTCAACTGTCCGTAATATCCCTATTACTCTCAAAATCCCCGCCACAAAGGAGGATGAATGTAAACGAACGTGCCTACGAGTACACTCTCGCACGTCCTCAACTCGAGGGCTTGGTCTGGGCGGCTCCGAGCAGTTTGCCGGGGCCGGATTCCTGCAGGAACGCAACGAGTCGAAGGTTTTTGAGGTCGGTGCCGGGTTTGAGTTTCAGCTGAATGTCCTGGGCGAAGGACCTCCCTTTCGGCAGCTTTCCAACCTTTATGAGTTGCTGGACCACCGCGACATGCACGAGATGCTTGCCGCCGATATTCAGCAGCCGAGAACCTATTTGCCAGTTGACTCTTAGTTGGTTAGTGGGCAGAATCCCAATAAGTTTGGGGCGTGGCATGCTTCAAACCTGTTTTCCAAGAAGCGTGCCTCAGCACTCAGTCTTGTTCTTCGTAAGTGTCTCTTCCCCAGAAGGAGCACCCAATGTGCCATCCTTGGCATCAGTCGATTGGCTTGGCATTCGTGTTCGCATTGGTCCTCAATCTAAACGTTGTCGATGCGCGGGGAGAAAAAGGCCTGCGTCCGAAGCGTGACAAGAATGCGGAAAAACAGTTTCCTTCACTAAACGCTCGGAACTTTGCCAACCTGCTCCGGCAGGCTCAGCACGGCGACCGACGCGCTCAGACGCGCGTTGGGGTCGCCTTTGCGAAAGGCGACATTGCGCGGCAAAACCTGGTTGAAGCCGTGCGATGGTTCTCAGAAGCGGCTGAAGGTGGCGATCCACACGCTCAGCACGATCTCGGTATTATGCTCTATCTTGGAGTGGGGGCAGAGCGCAACTTACCGCTGGCTGCAAAATGGTTTGAGGCGGCAGCTCAAGCTGGCGTCCCGCAAGCACAATTCCGGGCCGGGACCATGTACGGAAACGGCGAAGGAGTGCTTAAGAATTCCGGCAAAGCATTGGCCTTGCTCCGTCAGGCTGCTGTACAGGGCCTTGCACCGGCGCAGAACAACCTGGGCAAAATGTACAGGAGCGGTGAGGGCGTCGCCTGCGACAATCTCGTCGCGATGAAATGGTTCGCGATGTCGGCAGAGCAAGGGGATGCCGTTGGAGAATTTGACCTCGGCGTGATGTATTGGAACGGAACCGCTGGTCAGAAGGATCTCGCCAAAGCGTTGTACTGGTTTCAGCGGTCGGCAAATCGGGGATACGCCGAAGCTGAGCGAGTAATTGGCTGGTGGTATCGAGATGGCATTGGAGTCACGAAGGACCTTCAAGCCGCCCGAACTTGGTTGCTCAAGGCAGCGCAGCAAGGCAACGCGGACTCCCAGAACAAGCTTGGCTTTCTATACGAGCAAGGGCAGGGTGTGACCGCTGATGATGGGCAGGCAGCCGATTGGTTTGCGAAAGCAGCGGAACAAGGAGATGGTCATGCCCAAGCCAATCTAGCTGCTCTCTACCAGTCGGGAAGTGGAGTACCCCGTGATTTAATCCAAGCTTATAAGTGGTATCGACTGTCACGGCAAAACGGTGGGCTCGATGGGAGCGACCAACTTCGGGAACTGGCCGACGTGATGACCACGGATGAGATTACCGAATCGGAGCGCTTGGTAAGCGAGTGGCAGCCACATAAGTGGAGTTCGCCGGTAGGCGAAGCTGATTTACTGGAATGACCATCTGGATACTTCATCGTTTGCCTTGCCTTTTGCGTCAGTAACGAGCATCCAGCAGTTTGTACAATGGCGCGCTTTCGGGGTCAACTGACGCAATATCTCGGTTACACTCACCGTGCAGCGACCCGGCTTCTAAACCGTAATTGAGTGGTGGGCAACCGTGGCACGAACGTCCCTTAGCGAGACCTTTTGCGTGGCGCAAGCACAAATTTCGCGCATTTCGACAATGCCTCCGTGCGGGCTTAGGTTCTTTGGCAAGTCGCTGAAATCAGATGAATTGAATCGAGCTCCAGGCGCGAAGCGAACTTATCGGCCGTCAGCGTGAAAAAGCCGCGCTCCCGGATGACGCTCGCACTACTGGACAGGCTCTAATGGAGTATTCGCGGCAAAATGGGAAGCGGCAAAAAATATCTTACAAATTCCGCGGAATCAATGACTTGCAAGTAGCCATTCCGGCGAGATTCGACGTATACTTCGTTTGGAAGCCTCCCCCTCCGGCTACTGAACGTCAGTCTGTCTGCGCAATCTCTGACTAGGCTTTTCTGCCAAAAACTAGTAGTTGAGAATGGAGATCCTAAGCAACAAGTATCGCCAACTTAGGCGATCTATCCCCGGATCGCGACAGCCAGGAAGTGATCTACGTTAGGGGGGGCCCTCTTAAACCTGGTAGGTGCGCACTTAATCGGAACGAATTTAGCCAAGGAGAATTATGGAGATTAAGGACAACCGTGGCAAGAAGATCGGTCGGCTCGACGAGAGCATGTCGATGGACAAGACGGTGACGGTGCATGAACTTCGCAACA
>Ga0207699_10000492_pt1 | contig 19808 bp, 18 predicted proteins | sample LARL51metaG_FD_184344 | JGI IMG/M metagenome (GOLD analysis project Ga0207699, IMG submission 184344) | Corn, switchgrass and miscanthus rhizosphere microbial communities from Kellogg Biological Station, Michigan, USA - LAR L5-1 metaG... | ecosystem: Host-associated > Plants > Roots >...
ATGTTGGCGACACCTGCGGCGCGGAGCAGGCTCATCACCTCCTCGGCATGCGCCTTCATCAATCCGACCGCGGGCGGCACCGTGCCGCGCATCCCGAGCATGCCGGCCCGGCAATTGTCCGGCGCAAGCCAATCGCAATAGATGCGGTGATGGACGGCGGCCGAGCCAAAATCCCAGACGATCGGCTCGCCGTCGGCCGCGAGCAGCGCGAAGCGGCAGAGCTTGTCGCGCTCCCATTCGCCGATCTTGGTGGCCGAAACGTAGCGGATGTTATTGACATCGAAGAGCAGCAATGCTCCGCAGCCGGACGCCTTCAGGGCGGTACGCGCGCGGGCCAGGCGGTAGCGGCGTAAGCGGTCGAAATCGACCCGACGCTCGAAATCAACCGAGATATGACCGTGGGAGGGGATCGCACGATCCCAGCGCCAATGGGGATCCAGATGCTCGGGGCTGACCAGGTTCGGTTTCAAAGCATTCGGGACATTCATCAAGCGTCTCCGCAATATCACAGAACATCGGTTATGCAAACGTTTGCAGACCGTTTTATTGCCCGTCCATGAGGCATGTCAAGGTTGACGAATCGAGCTTACAAGATCGCAACCGGAAGGACACGCGTTGAGAGAGATCGAATGAACCACAACCACGAGAGCCTGGGCCGGCGCCGGGCGAAGGCCGCGGCCCCGTCGCGCCCGACGATCAAGGACGTGGCGTCCCGCTGCGGCGTGCATCCCTCGACCGTCTCGCGCGCGCTCAGCCCTGCGATGAGCCATCTGGTCGCGGACGACGTGGCGAAGCGGATCCGAGCCACGGCGGCCGCCCTGGGCTACCGGCCCAACATCACCGCCGCCGGCCTGCGCACGGGACGCTCCGGCCTTGTCGGCGTGCTCGCGCCCGATATTGCCGACCCCGGTTTTCCGCCCGTGCTCGGCGGCGTGACCGAAGCGCTGCACGAGGCGGGCTATGCGACCATCGTCGTGGATGTGGGGCCGCACGGCTCGCCGGTGGAGCTTGCCGACCGCCTGATCGCGCGCGGCGTCGATGGTCTGGTTCTCGCCACCGTGTCGCTGCACGACCCCGTCGTCGAGTATTGCATCGACGCGGGCATCCCGGTCGTGCTCGTCAACCGCACCGATGCCGGAAAGCTGGTGCCCTCGGTCGCCAGCGATGACGAAGCCGGGATCAGGCTCGCGGTCGACCATCTGCTCGCGCTCGGTCATCGCCGGATCGGCCATGTCGCGGGCCCGCAGGACATCTCGACCGGCGCGCTGCGTCGCGAGGGCTTTGAAACCGGGCTGGCGCAGGCTGGCGTTCCGACCGAGGAGATCGCCGTCGAGGCCGCGCCTGGCTATACGCGCGAGGCGGGACGCGCCGCAGCACTCCACCTGTTGGAACGAACGCCCGCGCTGACCGCGATCGTTGCCGCCAACGACCTGCTGGCGCTCGGGGTCTATGACGCGCTCGCCGAACGCGGCCTGAATTGCCCGAACGATGTTTCGGTCGTCGGGCACAACGACATGCCCTATGTCGACATGCTCTCGCCGCCCCTGACCACTGTGCGCATTGCGCAGCGCGAGATGGGCGACAAGGCGGCACGCCTTCTGCTCGCCCAGATCCGCGATCCCGAAGCCCGCCACGACCACATCGTGCTCGCGCCGGAGCTGATCGTTCGGGGCTCGACGGCCGCGCCGCGGCGCTGATAGGCTTCGCGTCCGGCGCGCGACGCGTTCGCGGGCCCGGAGGAGCTGCCCATGACCGACATCGTTGCGCTCGAGGCGCTGGTGAGGCGGATCAAGCCCGGCGCGTCGCTTGCGATTCCGGTGAACTGTGTCGCCATGGCCGCGACCGCTGCCCTGATCGAGGGCGACGTGAGCGGCCTTCGGCTGGTCTGCGTGCCGACCAGCGGCCTGCAGGCGGATTTTCTGATCGGCGCGGGCCGTGTCAGCGCGATCGAGACAAGTGCGGTCTCGCTGGGCGAGGCTGGCGGCGCACCGCGCTTTGCCGCGGGCGTTCGTGCCGGCGCATTCACCTTGCACGACTCCACCTGCCCCGCGATCCTCGCCGGCCTCCTGGCAGCACAGAAGGGCGTGCCCTTCATGCCAATCGCCGGGATCATCGGCAGCGACCTCCTGCGGGTCCGCAGCGACTGGAAGGTGATCGACAGTCCCACCGGCGAGCCCGGCAAGGTGGTCGTGGTGCCGGCGATCGCGCCTGACGTGGCGCTGTTCCACGCACCGGAAGCGGACCGCGCCGGCAATGTCCGGATCGGGCGGCACCGCGAGCTCGCCGGCATTGCCTATGCCGCGAAACGGACTTTTGTCACCGTCGAACGCATCGTCGCGCGCAACCTGCTGGAGACCGAGGATTCCGCGGCAGGCGTGCTGCCCTCGCTCTATGTCGAGGCGGTTGCGGTGGCCGAACGCGGCGCATGGCCGCTGCCGCTGTGGGACGAATATGACGGCGACGCCGCCGAGGTGAAGCGCTACGCGGCGATGGCCCGCACCGAGGACGGTTTTCACACCTATCTCTCGGCCTACTTCGCCCGCCGCAAGCAAGTGGCGTAGCCCAGGATGAGCGCCGATCGCGACCGCCGCGAACTTCTCATCACCGTGATCGCCGACCTGCTCGACGGCATGTGCCATGTCGCGGTCGGGGCCGCCTCGCCGATCCCTGCGGCGGGCGCGATGCTGCTCCGCGCCGGCAACGAGGAAAGAGGCAAGCCGCCGGTCCGGATCTCGATCCTGGGCTCCGAACGGCACAACTTCTTCACCAACGGCACCGTCGAACTGTTCGATTGCGCCGCGCAGGGCCGCATCGACGCCTTCTTTCTCGGCGGCGGCCAGATCGACGGTTTTGGCAACATCAACCTGGTCGGCACCGGCGCGTACCCAAAAACAGACGTGCGATGGCCCGGCTCGTTCGGCTCCGCCTATCTCTACCATCTCGTCCCGCGTGTGATCCTGTTTCGTGAGGAGCATTCGCCGCGCGTGTTCGTGCCAAAGGTCGATTTCATCAGCGCGGCGGCACCGACGCCGGACGCCCCGCGGCGCGGCGGACCGCATGCACTGCTCAGCAACATGGCGCTGTTCGATTTCGTGTCCGAACGCGGCGGCTTTCGCCTGCGCTCGGTTCATCCGCCCTACACGTCAGCGGATATCCGCGCCAATACGGGCTTCGCCTATGACGAGCCGGAACACGTGCCCACCACGGCCGGTCCGGACGCGGCGACGCTGGCGCTGATCCGCGGCCGCATCCTCGACGAGCTCGCCGAATCCTACCCGGCGTTCGCGCGGTCGATGGCGGAGGCGGCGTAAGCCCGCAGCAAACCCCGCGCCAATAGCGTTTGGTTAATATCTCCTTGTTATGGATGGCAAACATTCCCTTAACAGCGGATTGCCCCATGAAGTTCTTTTCCGGCTCGGCCCAGCACAATCGCGACAACATGGTGTGGCAGGCGGCGTTCGAACGCAGTTGCGACGCGATCCTGGTGCTGTCGGGCGCAAAGATCATCGCCTGCAACGAGGCCGCCGTCCGCTTCGGCGGCTATCGCGCCAAGGCCGACCTGCTGTCGCGCTCGCCGGCCGACATGGCGCCTGAACTGCAGCCGGACGGCCGCCGCTCCGCCGATGTCGCCAAGGAAAAGGTCGCGCTGGCGATGAAGGACGGCCGGGCGCGCTTCGAATGGATCACCCGCCGCGCCGACGGCGCCCACATGCCGGTGCAGGTCACGCTGGTGCCCGCCGAGATCGACGGCCAGCCCGTCGTCCTGAGCTACCGGCGCGACATCTCCGATCTGGTCGCAGCGCGCGAGGAGAAGCAGCGCGTGATGGCAAGACTCGCCGGCGAATTCGAGCAGATGATCGGCACCATCGCCAGCGCCGTGCTGTCGGCCGCCAAGGGCGTGGAGACGACGGCGGGATCGCTGAGCCGGACTGCCGAGCAGAGCGCGCAGCGCGTCACCGCGGTCGCCGCCGCCTCGGGGCAAGCCTCCACCAATGTGCAGTCGGTGGCGGGCGCGACCGAGGAACTGTCGAGCTCGGTCGCCGAGATCAATCGCCAGGTCGGAACCTCCTCGGCGATCGCCGCCGAAGCCGTGCAGGCCTCCGCGCGCACCAACGATCTGGTCAACAGCCTCGCAGAGGCCGCCGCGAAGATCGGTGCCGTCACCGACATGATCAACGCGATCGCCAGCCAGACCAACCTGCTCGCGCTCAATGCCACGATCGAGGCGGCCCGCGCGGGCGACGCCGGCCGCGGCTTTGCGGTCGTCGCCTCCGAGGTCAAGAATCTCTCCAGCCAGACCGCCAAGGCGACCGAGGAGATCAGCGCGCATATCAGCGCCATGCAGCGCGCGACCGGCGACACCGTCAGCGCCATTCAGGGCATCAGCGGCACCATCGGCCAGATCAGCGACATCGCCAAGACGATTGCGATCGCGGTCGAGCAGCAGGGCCTCGCGACCAAGGAGATCGCGCGTTCCGTCAGCCAGGCCGCGGCGGGAACCAGCGAGGTCGCCGGCAACATCAATGCGGTGACGCATACCATCGACGCGACCGGCACGGCCGCGCGGGAGATGCTGGGCGCGGCCGGCCAGCTCTCGAAGCAGGCGGACATGCTGCGCGACAAGGTCGCGGGCTTCCTCAGCGCCGTGCGCGCCGCCTGAGAGAAGGTGTCCGAGGCGACCGATCAAGTGAAATTGACCTTGGTATCGCTGGCGCGATCCCGACGCGCGTCCATCAAATCCAAAGCTTCATCGACATCAAGAGCTTAGCGGGTAGTTCACGAGTATTGACACCCGCATCACGTGCATCCCGGTCAGGATGCGACGTCGGCATCAGACAACCCGTACGCCAGCATTGGCATCGCACTGGAATATCTTGTCAGTCACGGGGTTGCATGCAATCGAGTGAAAAAAGCTCGCGAGCGCACCTCACGATACCATTTTTATCCGTAGAATCCCGGTGTCGTAAACCGTTTTACCATCGCAGCCTTGATCAATTGTCCATAATCCTGTGATGCTCTTCACAGAAGATGACGCTGACAGGATGGTAGAAAAAAACCGCCATGAAACAGCACCTGATCCTAGGCCGAGACAACGACGACGCCGAGGCTTGCCGCGATCGCTGGCTGTCCGAAAATCCATCGATCAAGATCCTGCGCGTCCATCATCCGAGGCCCGAACCCGAGACCTGGCTGACGCGGCTCGGCGGGCGCAATGTTCCGCGTGTTTCGATCACCGTCGAATACGAAGAGCTCGAGCGTGAAGCAGAAACCTGCGCGGCGGTGTTCCGCGAAGACCAGGCTCAAACGATCGGCTGAAGTCGGCGTCGCGCGCACATCTCACCGTCGCGAGAATCGCTGAACGAACACCGTCACAGCCGCAACGATGACAATCGCAATGAAGGCGTCCGCCCGGATCTCCTCGCGCGGAATCCCGGCATAGACATGCAGCACATGGCGAAGGATCGCCGCGATCAGCACCGCGGCGAACACGATCGCCAGGAAATTCCTCAGTCGAAAACTTCGTGGGTCCCACACCGGACTGTCCCCCGGAAGCACACCCGAATTCACTGTTCGCCAAATCCCCGCATCGTTCAAGGGCTTTTGGTTGCTGCGGTACAACATCGCAGATTTTGGCCATGAAAGCGCCGCATCTGGGGACAGCTGCACGCGAAGATGCGCTGCCATTTGCCGCGCGATGCGATTGGAACAAGATGCATCGGTTGCATGGTAAGGACTTTGCCAGCTTCGACGCTTTCGAAAATGAGCGGACATCGATGAAACGACTGCATCGAGGTCGGAGAACTGATCGCGCTGGACGAGCCCGCGCCTTGGCTGTGAGGTCGACGGCATCGCCACGTTTTCCGCCGTCATTGCGAGGCGCGAAGCGACGAAGCAATCCAGACTGCCTCCGCGGAAATAGTCTGGATTGCTTCGCGCAGCCTGTCATCGGGCCGCGCTTTGCGCGGACCCGTTGGCTCGCAATGACGTACTGATAGAGCATGACTTCACCGTCCCGCGGCGCGATCGCACCCGGGTTGCTGGGGCAAGCTCACCCTCCGACATGAGAGGGCGCAGGGAATGCCGGGTGCTGGCCGCAACCCATGGCCCCCGTGCAGTCAAAAAAGCACGGGGAAGGAACCACAGGTTCAGCCGAATCATCCGGCATTCCCTGCGCGATGGTTTTAACGCTTATACGTGCTCTCCCTGGGGAACCGGGCTTTTTTGCCCCCATCGCCGCGCTGACGTCATCAGCGCGACTTGTCGCCAGCGTCGGGGCGACAGGACCACACGACTTCACGTCCGCAACGTCACGCAAGTCTGACGTGACATCCGCGTCCATCGCATCCCCGCCTCACGTGTCGTGACGATCGCGATACGCCCTCTGCATCGAGGCGGGATGCGCACACCATACTTCTGATTTTCAAAAATCACAAGGCGGTTTATTTTTTCGCGAAGGGCTGGACAAGACCGAGCGAAGCAGCAGTGATTTGCTCGTCGGGCAAGGGCCGCGAGCCCGCCTCCTCACCCGCCGGCCGCCTGCGGTATGCGCGGTGTGAATCGCCACGATGCCGAGAGACAGCCGCTCGTAGCCGACATCGACAAAACCCTGGGCGCGTATCTCGTCGGCAAACTGCGGCGCGCCGGGAAAGCTGCGCACGCCCGCGAGCAGATAGTGGTAGGCCGACGCGTCGCCGCCGGTGGCGACCCAGCCGACGGCCGGCATGCACAGGCTCATGTGGACGAGCTAGAGCCGATGGATGAGGCGGGGTTTCACCAGGAATATCGCACGACGCCCTTGCCGGCGTAGCTCCGGGTGACGCTTGAGAACTCGCCTTCGAAGGTGGCTGCTGCGGACCAGCCGTTCAGCCATTTCTGCTCCGCGGAGGCGGTGACAAGAGCGGCGTCATGGGCCTGCGCGGCGCCGTTGACGACGAAGGACGCGCCCGGCAGCGTCTGGAAGGTGGCGGCGATGTTGCGATCGGCGTTGAAATCGTGCGCCCATGCAGCGCGGCCGCGCAGCGTGAGGATGCCGTCGGCCATCGCGAAGGATCTGTCCGTCCGAAGCCCGAGCTCGCTGCGCGATGCGGTGACGCTCCTGGCGCCATAGGCCAGCGCAAAGGTGTTGGTGCCGACCAGCGCCTGCTCGGCATAGGCCGGCAGATCGAAGGTGGTGAATTGTCGCGCCGCGTAAGGCGTGAGGCCAATGCCGCCGAGCCACGGCGAGGCGAAGCGGTAGCCACCTTCGACGCGTCCGGACCAGGCATTGGCGCTATACTGCGCGCGCAGCTGATCGAGGCCGGCAATGGTGACGGTGCGGTCGGTGGTGATGTCCTGCCAGCCATAGGCCAGCGCCGCCGAGACATAGGCCGGACCCGCGGTGTGACGAAGGAAGGCGCCGGCCTGGAACAGGTCGGAGCGGCCGCTGCCGAGGCCGCCCGCAATGGAAAAGTTGGTGCCGCCGCCGGCCAGCGCAAAGCCTGCCAGCGTGAACGGCGAGAACCGGTAGTCGACGCCGACTGCGCTCCCTGCGATGCGGCTGGTCGCAGTGTTCGATCCCAGCGCCGCGTTGCCGTCGGTGGTTTGCGATCCGCCAAAACCCGCCGCCCACACGCTCCAGCGCTGCGCGAACGGCTCGGCCGCCGCGACCGGCGCCTTGCGATAGATCGCGGCATAGGCGCTGGCGCCATCATTCGTCTCGGCGAATTGTGCCGGCGCGCCGCTCGATGCGGAAACGCCATCGCCGCGCCCGGCGCCTTGCGATAGATCGCGGCATAGGCGCTGGCGCCATCATTCGTCTCGGCGAATTGTGCCGGCGCGCCGCTCGATGCGGAAACGCCATCGCCGCGCCCGGCGACGAACGGGTCGGTCAAGAGGCCCATGAACAGGTTCATCGCATCGAAGGTGGTCTGCTGCGTTCCCGTCGCGGTCTCGCCGGAGGCCTGCGTCAGCGCGGTGGACAGATTGCCGCCGGTCAGGCCGAACAGGTGGACGAAGCCGGGCGGCAGCGTGCCGCCGCCGTTGAAAAATCCGTTGATGGAATTGGCGACGTTCTGCTGATTGATGGACAGTCCCTGCAGAGCCCCCAGCGCCGCGGTCAGGTTCAGATAGGCGTTGTTGGCGTCGTAACTCAGCGTGGTCTGGAAATTGACCGGCACATTGCTGCTGACCGCGCTGCCAAAAGTGCCGCTGAGGCCGCCCGCGGCGTTTAGGATGGTGTAGCGCCTGGCCATATAGGATCCCGGAGCGAACGTGACATTCACGGTTGCGCCGCCAAGCGCCGCCGTGCCTGTGACATTGACCCGATCGGCGTTGGCAGGCGAGACCTCCACCATGTAGCTGGACGCCGTCGTGAAGGCGAGGCTGCCCTGCACGGTGAGCAGGCCGATCGAATTGCCCGGCGCCAGCGCGCCGCCATTGATCACGGTGTTGCCGACGATGCCATTGCCGCCGAGCGTGCCGCCGGCATTCACGGTGATCAGGGACGAGGCCGCGGTCGATCCGTTCACGCTGAGGATGCCGGCATCGACGACGGTTGCGCCGGTGTAGGTGTTGATCCCGGACAGCGTCAGCGTGCCGGCGCCGGTCTTGGTCAGCGAACCGCCGGTGCCGCCAGCCAGGCCGCCGTCCGCGATGATGCCGGCGAAATTGGTCGAGCGATTGTTGCCGCCGACCGCGAGGTTCTTCGCACCCAGAAAGACGAAGCCGTTGCCCTCGATCGAGCCGGCCATGGTGCCGGCGGCCGACAAAGTTGAAATGTCGAGCTGGCCAGTGCCGTTCAGGACGAACCGTGCACTTCCCCCGCTGGCCGAGTCAGTAAACCGGGTTCTGCCGCCGCTGTTGGTGATGATGGTGGCGCTGCCAGCCGTGCTGGAGTTTTGGAAGATCAGTCCGCCATTGTTGGTGATGCTGGCGCTAGCAGCGGTGCTGCTTCCGAAGAATTGCACACCACCGGTGGCGTTGATGGTGATGGAGGCGCTGCCGGCCGAGCTGGAGTTGAAGAAGGTCAAGTTGTTGTTGTTGGTGATGCTGGCGCAAGCAGCGGTGCTGCTTCCGAAGAATTGCACACCACCGGTGGCGTTGATGGTGATGGAGGCGCTGCCGGCCGAGCTGGAGTTGAAGAAGGTCAAGTTGTTGTTGTTGGTGATCGTGGCGCTGCCAGCCGTACTGGTGTCGAAAAACACCACATTTCCGCTGTTCGTAATGGTGGCGCTGCCGGCCGTGCTGGCGTTCCGGAATAGCAGTGCCCCGAAGTTGTTGTTGATCGTGGCGCTGCCGGCCGTACTGGTGTCTCGGAAGAGCAGCAGACCGCTATTGTTGGTGATCGTGGCGCCGCCGGCCGTGCTGCTATCGGAGAATTGCAGACCTCCGGTGGAGTTGTTGGTAATGTTAGCGCTGCCAGCCGTGCTGGCACCGAAGAACTCGAAACCTCCGTTGGAGATGATGCTAGCACTGCCGGCCGTGCTGGCGTCGAGGAATTGCACAACTCCGGTGGGGTTGTTGGTGATGCTGGCATTGCCAGCCGTGCTGGTGCCGATAAACTCCACGAGTCCGTTGTTGCTGTTCGTAAAGGTGGCGCTGCCGGCCGTACTGGTGTCGAAAAACCGCACGAGCCCGTTGTTGTTCGTAATGCTGGCGCTGCCGGCCGTGCTGGAGTTGAAAAACCGCACATCTCCGTTGTTGGTGTTCGCAATACTGGCGCTGCCAGCCGTGCTGGTGTCGGCAAATACCACGACTCCGTTGTTGGTGTTCGCAATGCTGGCGCTGCCGGCCGTACTGGTGTTGAAAAACTCCGCGAGTCCGTTGTTCGTGATGCTGGCGCTGCCGGCTGTGCTGGTGTTTTGGAAGGCTAGGCCGCCATTGTTGGCGATGCTGGCGCTGCCACCGTTGATGACGATGCCAGTCCCATTGAAGTTCACAGTATTGTTGGAGGTGGAGAAAGTGTAGGCCGACGCACCGGGGTTGAAGGTCCAGCCGCCGATGACGGTGATGATGTTTGCCGAAAACGACAGGCTGGTTGTGGTGGACGTGCCGAAGAAGGCGGTGCCGGTCGGCACCGCGGCCGGGTTCCAGTTGGCGGCCGTGTTGAAATCGCCGGTCCCGGGGTTGGTGAGCCAGGTTGCGTCCTGCGCAAGTGCCGCACCGGGCAGCAGCGCCGCCAACGGAGCCAGCGCCGTGGACGCCAATAGCGCAGCAAGAGGCACCGCCGCGCGTGGCTTGGTCAACCTGATCATGATTGCAACGACCCCCGCTTCTCATCGGCTCTGCGCCGACTCATGCCCCTATGGCATCCAGCGCAACCTAGGCTCGGAGCGACTCAAGCCGTTTGTCCTGCGGCGAACCCGAATTGGACGATCGGCATCGAGGGGTGGTGGCTTGATATTTTCGCTCGATATGTTGCCGCGAGGCCACATCGCCGTCGCAGCACGTCAAGCCTTTTGGCGCCGAGCGATCATCCGCGCGCGACGCTTGAAACCGCATGGAAGGCGCGGTCTCAGAACATGACGGCGGCAGCTTCCCCAAGCCAGCCAAGCGCGAATGCGGCAAGGCTCAGCAGCAGGCCGATCCCGCAGAAAATGACGATGCCGGACAAGGACTCATCCTTGGCCGATGACGCTTCGGTACGGGCAACCGTGCGGACGAATTCGAGGACGGTCATTGCTCATTCTCCCGATCGCTGCTTTCGAACGAAACCATTCCGAGTATGGAGCATCACGCAGCTTCACCGTTTGTCCGCCGGCGAAGGCGGCTTGCACGCAACCGCGCAGGACGCGCTTTTCTGGTGGCAGATTGCTGGTCTACAACTCAGGCGCGCATATATCCGTGCCCAATTGGTGGACGGTGCCTCCGAGCTCGCGGATGCAGCGGACAGGCCGGCCGGCGTTACTCCCGGCCGGCGGAGGATGGCCGATCCGGCTCGCCGCGCAGCGCCGTCGGCGAAGCACCGAAGCGACGGCGGAAGCAGCGGTTGAAATATGGAACCTCGTTGAACCCGGACGCTTCGGCGATCTCGCTGATCCGCAGTCCGTTGTAACGCGCGTCCATCAGCATCGTCCGCGCCTTCTGCAGACGGAGTTCGAGCACGCGCTCGCTGAAGCTCCCCCCGGTCTCCTGCAACAGGTCCTGCACGTAGCGCGGCGCGAGCCCGAGTTTTTCTGCGACGCGGCGTGGCGAGAAGGACCGGACGGCAAAGTGCGCGCGGATCTCAGCGAGCACGGCCTGCGCCCGCGCGGCGCGCAGGCCGCGCATGCTGGCGATCTCGGTCGCATCCCGACCAGCGCCGATCGCCAGCGCCAGAAGATCAACAATCGTTCTATCGACATGTGCAAAAACAAGAGGGTCGGTGTCGAAGCCACCGGGATCGGCCACGATGCCCAGATAACGCTCGAGATAGCGCATCGCCGGGAGATGCGGATCGAGATGCCTGCCAAGGACATCGTCGACATTGGAAACAAGCTCGCAGAGGGCGGGCCGGGACACCACCAATGCGCGAACATGCAGCTCATCGCCGGGCACGCGCGTGAAGATACGATTGCTCGGAATGAAGAGCGCGGACTGCCCTGCCTCGAACACGACGTCCGCCTCTTTCCGCGCGATCGCCATGCTGGTGCAACCGAGATTGCTGTTCAACACGAGGCGATCGGAACCGATGTAGGAGAGCACATTGCGCGCTGACCCGATCTGCTCGATCGTGCCGTCGATCCGCCACATGCTCGTCATGCCCGAACGGAACCCGACGGCGTGACTCTTGAACGGTCGGTCCGGCGTCGGTGACACGTCGATGGCACCGGCCACGCCTTCGGCGGCATTGCGCCAGTGCAGGAAGCGTTGCAGGTCGTCGAGCTCCGCCGGAAGTTGAGCGGTCGAGATCTCAAACCTTTCGATCATGCCCACCCCACAATGCAGTCCAAAGCCGCCAAAAAGACCCGGCAGTTCAGCACATCGAGCAGCGAAACGTATCGCGCGCGCAGCGCGCGTGCAATGGGGTGGGCTGGCAGCCACCACCAACGGTTGTCTAATCTTCAGAGCGCCCGCGTCTTCACGCCGCCCTGCCGCGGAGCTTTTCGATCCGCCCGCCGAGATGGGCGTAGAGCGCGGCCATCTCGGCGGGTTAGGACTACGGTAACGCTGCACGAAATGCGCTCGGCTTCACATTCGCCGCTGCGGTCGAGCACGCGCTCGCTGAAACTCGCCCCGGTCTCCTGCAACAGGTCCTGCAAATAGCGCGGCGCGAGCCCGAGTTTTTCTGCGACGCGGCGCGGCGAGAAGGACCGGTCGGCAAAGTGCGCGCGGATCTCAGCCAGGTCCCCCGCGTGCGGCCGTCGGTGTCGAACCGAAGCGGCGGCGGAAGCAGCGATTGAAATAGGAGATCTCGTTGAAACCGCAGGCTTCGGCGATTTCGCCAACCATCATTCGGTCGCAGCGCGGGTCGGAAAGCATGCGGCGGGCGCGCTGCAGCCGCAATTCAAGAACGCGCTCGGTGAAGCTCGATCCGGCCTCCTGCAACAGCGACTGAACATGACGCGGCGTGACGCCGAGCCTGCGCGCGATATGGTCGGGCGAGAATCGGGGATTGGTGAAACCGGCGCGAATGTCCGACAGGATGTCCTGAAGGCGAGCGGCGCGCTGGCCGCGCATGCGCGCGATTTCGGTGGCATCGCGGCCGGCGCCCAGGGCGAGCGTCATGAGATCGACGAGCGTCGTTTCGATATGCGCGATGAGATCGGGATCGTCTCCCGGTCCGCCCGGTTCGGCGAGCAACGTGAGATAACGACGCAAATGCCGCATCGCGGCCGTGCTGGCGTCAAGGGGCCTTGCGACGAGGTCTTCCACACCGACAATACGATCTTCCAGATCGGCCCGAGGAACCGCCACCTGCCACCAAGAATTGCGGTCGCCCGCGCGGAAATCCAGCGGCTCGTTGCAAACGCCAAGCACGGCGGTTGCGGCATCGAACATGACCTCGCGCCCGCACTGCGCGAACGACATCGGGCCCGAAGCGGATCCGAAGCAGAGATAAAAGTCCGGACGCAAGGTAGCGGCGACGCCCGACGATGTGGACGCGCGATCCATGGTTCCTGAAAGGTGGACCGCCAAGGCGCTGCCGAATTGCGCTGCCTCCAGGCGTTGCGAAAACGGACGGTCAGGCAGGCTGGATACCTCGAGCACGCCAAATACGCCGCGCAGAAAGTCGCGCCATTCCGACAGGCGTGCCCTGTCATCGAACTCAGTCGGCAAATCGTCACTCGAAAAAACGATCTTGTTCGAAAGCGATCTTGTCCACCCCATTTTCGATTCAGTTCCGAGACCCATCTGCAGTCGCTATCGTGCCGGCGGGCCGAACAAGACTGGCCCGGCAGGCGACAAGCATCACCGTCCATCTGCGTCCAGTTTCATCTGTACCTTGAGGGGCACACCGCTTAAGGTCCTTGGCGGCACGCTTAATCCCTCTGAATTTTGCCTTTAGTTGCTCCGTGCATTGGCGATGACGTCCATCAGGTTCGGCGGCTTTCTGCTCGATATGACCCGGCGAGAACTGTCGCATGGCGGGTCACCGGTGACGCTCGGCAGCCGTGCGTTCGAAATCCTCTGCGTGCTGGCGAGGGCAAACGGCGAGACCGTGAGCAAGAACCAGTTGATGGCGCAGGTCTGGCCCAACCGCATCGTCGAGGACAGCAATATTCATGTTCACGTCTCGGCACTGCGCAAAGCGCTGGAAACCAAAGACTCGAATCTGACCTGCCTGGTGACTGTTCCGGGGCAGGGTTATCGACTTGTCGGCATCGAGGCGAACGCCGCGCACAACAGGAGCGAAGCACAGCCCCTGTCGTGGAAGTTATCCATCGCGGTCCTGCCGTTTCGAAGCATCACCGACGGATCGGAGTGCGCAGCCCTCGCCGAGGGACTGACCAGCGACATCATCACGGAACTATCGCGCATTCGCAGCCTGTCGGTGATCGCGCGTACCGCTGTTGTCAGCCGCGGCGATCAAGCCGATGATGTCGGCCGTGAGATTGATCCAAGCTACGTTCTGGGAGGCAGCGTCAGATGCTTGGGCACCGGCCTTCGAGTTACTGCGCAGCTGCTCGAAGCCGACAGCAAGCGGCATCTCTGGGCCGAAAAATTTGATTGCGATCTCATTGACTCGTTCAAGGTTCATGACGAGATCACGCGCAGCATCGTATCGGCCATCCAGCATCGAATCTACCTCAATGAAAGCCACGTTGCCGATCAACATGACCCGCCCACACTCCGGATCTGGCGACGCGGCTTCCGCGAGCTGAGCGATTTTACTCCGGAGAGCCTGCGACGCGCGCGGCTGGCGGGCCACAAGGTCGTCAGAGCCGCGCCAGATAGTGCGCTGGGCTACCGCCTGATCGGTAGCGCGGCCCTGCAACTCGTCATGCTGTGCATTTCCACTGATCGGGAAAATCTTGTCGAGGAAGCCTGCCGCGCCGCCGAGCGGGCCGTGATCCTTGCGCCGCGCGACGAGTATGCACAGACGCTGATCGGACTGGTCTATGGGACCATCCTGGGGCGTTACGAAGCCGCCTTCGCCGCGTTTCGGTGCGCGCTGGAAATCAATCCCACTTTGTCGCTGGCTTACGGGGCTTACAGCGTCGCGCTGAGTTTCGCCGGACTCGCCGACGAGGCCATCACGAACACACAGATCGCACAGCGGCTCAATCCGCGTGATCCTGGAGCCTTCTTGAGATGTTATAGTGTCTTGTCCCTGGCCTATTTCGTCAAGGGCGACCTTAACCTCGCCTCGCAATGGGCCGAGCGCGCAGTCACCGCCAAGCCCGACTGGTGGTTCGGCTGGGCGCTACAGGCCGCAACACAGGCCTTGCTGTCGAAGCCCGAACGAGCGGCGCAGTCCGCCGGTCGGCTCAGAGACCTCCTGCCAGGAATCAGTACAAGCAACCTGCCCGGGGTTTCCATCAAGGGGGAAATCATGAATGGGCTGAAGCAGGCGCTTCTCGCCGCGGGCCTGCCTGAAGAATGGCCAGGCCCTTGATTGGGAATCGGGAACTTGCGAGCCACGCAACGACCCCCGCGTCGTGGCACCGTCAAGCTGGCGGATCACGCGCAGGGCGATGTCGCCGGTGCCGGCCGCGACATCGAGCATGTTGTCCCAGCGCGCAGCGGCGATCCGCCGCGCCATCGGCCGCTTCCAGATGCGGTGGATGCCGAGGCTGAACAGGTCGCACAAGAGGTCGTAGCGCGACGCGATACGGCTGAAGACGTCATCGGCGACCGAATCGAACGACGCGGCGTTGGGGTCGGTCGAGACGCTGTCCATCGTCATGCTTTCGGGAATGGATGTCGGGTGCGCCATCCCGGTTGAAGTTCGCGCCAGCGCAGCACCGCTACGTGCCCGCACGCACCTCGCCCGATAGCACGGCGATCGTGCGCTTGGCGATGTCATGCATCAGGCCGATCTCGGTCAGGTCACGTCCATTCGCGATGGCTTCGGCAATCAGAGTGAGTTCGCCCCAGCCCAGCTCGGCTGCGGCTTCGGCCGGCGCTTCGCGCATCCACAAGGCCGTGCGCAGGAACCGATCGGCCCACTTGTCGCGGCGGCGGGCAATGAGGCTCTGCAACAGGTAGGTGGCAAGCTTCGCACGACCGCGGCCGTATCCGCTTCCCACCACCTTCGCGACTTGCGGGTCGTCCTCGAACCAGCCGTGCCGCAGCGTATCGAAGCCGACCCGCTTGTCGCTGTCGCGCAGCACGGCCGCGACGGAAGCGGCATCGCGCATCGCGGCTGGGAGCTCCGCCATCAGCCCGCTGAGGGCTTCGCGAAAGTCCATTTGCGCGGGCTGCCAGTCGGCGCCGCCGATCATCTCTGCGACCTTCAGCAGCTCGAGTGGCGGCACCTCGCCTCGACCGGTGGTCAGCGCCAAGGCGTGCGACAGGACGCGGTCGAGATAGGGCCGCGAGACGGACAGCGTCGGCAGATCCATGCCCGCCGCCGCCATCGCGGCCTCGATCTGGCGGGCCGTTTCCGGCTCGCCGTTCCAGGCATCCGTGATGCCGTCTTTGGTCAGGATCGACGAGATGCGTTTCTTCTTGCGGCTGGCCGGCGAGATCAGGAGCAATGCCTGAGTCCCGGCGCCATCGATGGCGGTGGCGAGAATGGTCTCGACGCTGCCGGCTTCCCATCGTGCGCATGCGATGCCGGCCGTCCGTGCCTTGCGAATGATTGTATCGAGCTCGGGGCGCTCGCTCTCGGCCCGCCAGTTGCGGATGGCGATCAATCGTCGGACGTCGACTGGCGAAAGCCGGGCGGCAACGTCGGCAAGCGCCCCGGCGGCCGCGCGGCGGACGGCCGCGCTGGAATCGAGCAGGAACATGATGGCTGCCGCGCGTCCATCCGAGTCATCGCCGAGCGCGAGGCTGCAGGCCAAGGCGCAGCGGCCCTCCTCGGGCATGGCATGCCCGAACTGGGCGAGCGCATTGACGAGTTCGAACGGATCGCTGCCAAAGGCACCGAGCAAGGCTGACAGGGCAACGCCGACATCCTCGGGCAGGTCCTCCGCATTCGTCCCATCCGGTTTCGCCGTCGCGGCCACGAGTTCGGGCGACGCCGGGATTTTCGCCTGATGCAGGGCGCCGCCGACGTAGGCGAACAACGGCCCGTCGATCTCGCCCGCGTCGGCCCTTGCTGCGACGTCCGCCTGGAACGCTGCGATCATGTCGGCGGCGGCCGCGGAGCCGCTATCGATGCGGTAGCGCACGCGCTCGAGCAGCGCCTGCAGGAGGAAGAGATATCCGAACGCAAGGGCCTCGTCGTTACCCGCGGGAGGCATATGCCGCGCGGCGCCCTCGAAGGCGGCAAAGATCTCGGTCGGCGACTGTTCGAGGTAGCGGTCGAAACCGGGCGTCAAAGGCGGCGGCAGGCCCTTGGCGATCGCGCTTGCGATCTTTCTCGCATGCTGGTCGGTGTCTGAGGCCTTTGGCCGGGCTTTGCTCATCGGGGCGGATCTCCACCACGGAGGTTAGCCCGTCAGCGCGCGCCAGGCCCCAGCTGTCCGACGAAATCCACCGCGAAATTCAGCCGTCACTGCGAGATCATGCCCGGCGCGAAAATCCACCATGATGTGCGAGTCATGGTGCCCAGGGAGGGAATCATACGCAACCACCGACACGACGAACCGCTGTTTGTGCTTAGTATGGTGGCGTGACTGCTTTCAAATCCTGAAGGCTCGACACCCGATCTTTGCGAAATGGGCCCAGGACGCGAAAGGCGACCTTTCGGGTCGCCTGCGCCGACATCGCAAGTATCGGTGGTTGCGGGTTTGCAACACCCGACTCTTGCGATTGGTGGAAAGCGTTATTCCGCGATTGGTAGCGTAAGTATGGCAGATCTATTTTCTTGCGCCGTCAGGATTGCGAGCCGAGTAAGGGCGGTTACCTTCATCAGCGGACCGATGCGTTGAACAGCAGGACCCGGCGGCGGTCCCTTCCTCTTTCCTTCAAGGAATCCTTGGAGGTTCTTTTGCAATTCGTCCTCGTTGAAGCAGAGATTGCTGCCGTTGCCACGCGGGCAAAGACAGTAGGTGCGAACTGCAACGGTGTTGGCCGGGTCGAACTCGGTTATCATCAGCTTGGCGAGCGAAGCGCACATTAGCGGGTCTTGAGTCGTGGTTTGACAGGTTGCCCGCAACGTCCCGGTTGAGTCGATTCTCCTTCTTCGATTCGCCGGGCGGTATATGTCCCGCGGAGTAATGAAGTAGAGAATGACTAGAGTAGTTGGAAACACACCGGCTGCGTCGGCCATGAAACCGTTCCACGAATACTGGGTTACGGGCTTTAAATTCCGAAGTCGCTGCCTGATCTGCTGAAGCGATGATTGCTAGTCCTCAAGAATCGAAGGCGAACGCAAACGGACGGCCCTGATTCGCCGCACGGACCGCAAAGCTCAACGACATCGATCCGCAAGCCTGGTTGCCGATGTGCTCGCTCGCATCGGCACGTCACAAGGCCGGCTCAATGAGCTGCTGCCCTTGGAATGGAAGACCCCCCTGTTCAGTCCACTGCCTGATCAGACCACCGCGCCACGCGATTATCCTGCGGCCCACGGTTACTCCTCCGCAGCAGCCGCTGCCCGTTCCTTGAGGTGGAGCTCCGGCTGATCAAGGACTAGCTGGGTTGCGCTCGGAGCGCGGACCAACAGCTCGCGCTTCATCTTGGCGATCACCAGCTGCAACTGTTCGATCAAAGCCTCGCGCCGGACAGCTTGGCGCGCGTCTCGTGCCGGTTCCCGTCAAAAAACGGCGTATGTCGAGAGTTAGTACTTAAACTCCGGCATGGCCTTCAATTCGTCCTTGGTGGCGTTATACACCACGTGATCGGGATACCAACGCGTACTGGCGCTGGTTGTGGTGGTTGTCGTGGTGGTCGTTGCGGCACCGGTGGTGGTTCGCGTGGCGCTGTCTTGAGCGGGAGTAGTCGCAGGCGCATTCGCGGGTGCGGATGTTGTCGAAGCAGTTGTCGAGGTCACCGGCTGGTCAACCCACTTCAGCTTATCGAAGGCGACCGCCACGTAGTGCTCGCCCAGGCCGAGAACGCCGCCCACACCCAGAATGACATTGGCTACCTTGCCTGACCTATCCAAAATCACGTCGTGGATGTCGCCGATCTTCTCGTTTGCTTCATTGTACACATCGATGCCGGCGAGCTTGGAGGCGCGCCATTCACCCTCCCTGTGCGTGGTAGCACTGGATGTCGAAGCCGCTTGGTTTGTGGTTGTTTGCGCCGCCGCGCCGGTCATCGACGCGAAAGCCAGGAATGCTATTGCAAGACATTTCGAAATCATGAGATTCCTCCATTGTTTTTGAGGAAACAATGACGCGGTCTGACTTTGGTTCCAGCACGGAACAACAAATCGTCTCCGTCGCGGCAAGGTCTCTGAGAAGCGGCCGACGGGAAGCTTTCCTGAAACTACTTTCCGAGTGCTATCCTTCACCTTGCTTGGGAAGTCGACGCGCGCGGCGGACCTCCCAGACCAGGAGCAAGCGTGACTACCCAAACGCAACCTGGCTGTCGTAATTGCCGATCAATCGCGTGCCGACGGGCGTTGCCAGCGGGAATTTGGGGCTCACATCGCACTTGCCCCGGAGTTATTCAATTGGCTCGCTTCATTATGTGGAAAGGCAAACCGAAAAACTATAGAATGGACCAAACTGTCTTCTGTGTTTCAGGAAATCGTCTCATGCCTGACAACAAGCCGGATTTCATCGACCCTTCACAACAACGCGAAAGAGCGCTTTCGAGGTGGGACAACGAGGGCGGCGCAGGACCACTTGGTCCGCAAAAGGGCGGAGTCTCCAGTGACGCGCCGCGGGAAATTCCTGAGTTGACAAATGCCGAGCTCGTGCAGCTTCGCATTCGTGTCATTGCGCTGGAGAACCTGGTGATCGCGTTGCTCGCAGAAGCACCTGATCGGCAGCTCGACCTGGCACGGGAAATGGCGACCTACATCTCTCCAAGGCCCGGATTTACTCAGCATCCTCTGACAATCCACGCGGCAGCCCATATGGTCGATCTTGTTGAACGAGCCGCGCAGTTTCGATCATGAGACCTAGTGTTCCGTCCCGCAAGGGGTCGGCTACATCGAAGGCGTCACCCACGACTACCGGCGCCACGGCACCACCACGCTGTACACCTTGCGCACGGGGATCGCGGAAGGAAAAATGGTCTTTCTGGGGGTTGGCGGTTCTATCGATGGGAAGGCGAATCCGGTTCTGACCGCGGCTGAAGGACAAATCGTGCAGCTTACCTTGATCAATGGCGAAGGAACCGAA
>Ga0207699_10000494_pt1 | contig 19768 bp, 20 predicted proteins | sample LARL51metaG_FD_184344 | JGI IMG/M metagenome (GOLD analysis project Ga0207699, IMG submission 184344) | Corn, switchgrass and miscanthus rhizosphere microbial communities from Kellogg Biological Station, Michigan, USA - LAR L5-1 metaG... | ecosystem: Host-associated > Plants > Roots >...
CCGTGTCGATGGCTAGCGGGGTGAGCACCTGGCCGGGCACCCACCGGCTCAGCGCCGCCATCAGCGCCGGCTCGAACCGCGACCCGGGGGCATTGGCCTTGAACCACACCGGTCCCCGGTCGGTGCGGATCCGCCCGGTTACCGACCACGGCCGGAGCCGGGGCTCGAGCTCGGAGGCCGGCCGCACGCCGGCCGCGCCCAGGCGGTCGCGCACCCAGGCCCGTACGCTGTCCCGCCAGGCTTGGTCGCCCCACGGCGACAGCTCGGCGGGCAGGTCGTTCACGGCCGGCCGTCGCGCGGCGGGCTCACCCGCGGCGCCCGAGCGTGACGAACACCGGCTCGCGCCGGCCGCCGCTCGCGGCCCCGGCCTTGGAGTGGCCGGGCCCGGGGTGGGGCGGGGGCTGCGTCCGCAGCGCGGTCTCGCCGTGTCCGTAGACACACTCGGGGTCGGGGCCGTCGAGCGGCAGCCCGGTGAAGAACTTGCTGGCCATGCACCCGCCCCGGCAGGCGTCATAGCTGCCGCACGAAGCGCACGCGCCCGCGCTCGCCGGGGAGCGGAGCTCGGTGAACAGCGCGGACTCGCGCCACACCGCGGTGAAGCCGCCGGCGTCGCGCACCGAGCCGGCCCGGAACTGCTCGTGCAGCACGAACGGGCAGGCGTACACCGCACCGAGCGGGTCGATCAGGCACACCACCCGGCCGGCCCCGCACAGGTTCAGTCCCGGCAGCGGCTCGCCCAGCGCGGACAGGTGGAAGAAGGAGTCGCCGGTGAGCACGCCGGGCCGAGCGGCCAGCCAGGCATAAAGTGCGCGCTGCTGCTCCTGGGTCGGATGCAGCTCGGCCCAGGTGTCCGCGCCGCGCCCCGACGGGCGCAACCGGGTCAGTCGAAGCTGCGCGCGATACGACCTGGCCAGCGCCTCCAGCTCGTCGAGCTGGGCGATGTTGTGCCGGGTGACGACCACGGAGATCTTGAACGAGCCGAAGCCAGCCTCGGCCAGGTTGTCCATCGCCCGCCGGGCTGCGGCGTACGAGCCCGGGCCGCGGATCGCGTCGCTGGTGTCGGCGTCAGCTCCGTCCACGCTGACCTGGACGTCCACGTAATCCATGGCGGCCAGCCGCCGCGCGGCCGCCGGCGTCAGCATCGTGCCGTTCGTGGAGAACTTCACGCCCACGCCGCGCTGCGTCGCGTAGCCGATCAGGTCGAAGAAGTCCGGCCGGATCATCGGCTCGCCGCCGCCGATGTTGACGTAGAACACCTGCAGGTCGTGCAGCTCGTCGATGACGCGGCGGGCCTCGCCGGTGCTGAGCTCGGCCGGGTCGCGGCGGCCCGACGAGCTCAGGCAGTGAACGCAGGCCAGGTTGCAGCCGTAGGTCAGCTCCCAGGTCAGGCAGATCGGCGCCTGCAGGCCACGGGAGAGCCGGTCGGTCAGCGCCGTAGCCATGGACAATCCTCCATCCGAACGCGCTCGGCTCAGTCGTCCGCCGACCGGACGCGGATCACGTCGGCGGCCAGCAGCCGGGGTAGCGCCGCCGAGCACGCGTGCGCCTGCTGCGCGGGCACCCGGGCGGCCAGCGCGGCGGCCGCGGTCGGGAACTCGGCCAGCGACTCGACCACGTCCACCAGGGCGGCGGACTTCAGGAACACCAGGCGGCGGTGGTCATAGTGGTAGGCCAGCCCGCCGAACTCCTCGTGCCTGATCGCCACCCGCGGATGCTTCTCATAGGCCGCGCCGGGCTGGAAGGCCGCGGCCTGCTCGGTACCCACGCTTCAGTACACACCGCACATGCCGTCGATCGAGATCTCCTCGACCAGCAGTTCCTCAGGCTCGTCGCGGCCCGCCTCGGGCGGTGCGGCCAGATCCGCGAGGACCGGGTCGATCTCGTCGCTTCGGCTCATCGCCGATCACCTCCTCGTGCCTGCCACAGGATGCCATACCGGGCCCGCGGCCGATGGCCGATCGCCGCCGGGAGGTCAGGCGGTGTCTCGGCCTAGCTGAGCATGAGGACGGCATAGGCCGCGAGCCAGTGCTCGACCATGTAGTCGCCCCCGACCACGTACGGCAGGGCGGCCTTCGCGTGCGCGCGAGCGGCCAGGACGGCGGCATCGGTGCGGGGGTCGCCTTCGGGCAGGGCCTCGGCCAGCCGCCGCCAGCACCAGGCTCGGCTCGCGTTCAGCCCGTGCAGGTGCGCGAAATCGCCGTCGCTCGGATCCGACACGACCACGGGGGTGAAGAGCGAGATCGGTTCGCCCCGCTTGATCCCCGGCAGGAACACGCCGAGCCATTCGGCGTACTCGTCCCCGGGCAGCACCCGGGCCATCAGCTCGGCCTCGGTGAGGGCGGGCGAGAGGAAGTCGTGCCCGGACGGCTCCAGGTCGGCTGGATAGAGCATGTCCTGGCCGAACCACGCGAGCGCCTTGTCGGTGATCGCCTCCAGCAGTGCCGGATCCCCGTCCCGCGCCTGGGCGGCCGCGTACGGCAGAGCCAGCGACATCCCGAACGCGCTGTTGGCGTGCACCCCGTGCCGGACCGGGTACGCGGCCTTGGGTAGCCATTCCAGGTAACGGCCGCGGAGCTTGTCGGCCAGCCCGGCCAGGGTGGCCGCCCACTTCCGGCCGGAGGGATCGTCCCAGTCCGCCGTCTCATGGATCAGCGCGAGCGCCCAGCCCCAGCCATAAGGACGCTCGGCGAGGCTGTCCGGGCTCGCGATGAAGTCTTCTTCCGCCGCCAGCGCGACCGGCTCGAAATGAGAGCCGAGTACAGACCTGATCTCCCTCACGGGTACGCAGTCGTTCGCGGTACGCAGCAGCCTGATCAGCAGCCAGTGCATCTGGACGCACGAGTGCCAGTCGAAACTCCCGTAGAAGACCGGCGTGCGGGCCCGCGGGCGGTACGGGAAATCGCCTGGCCCCTTCATCATGTGATGCATGCTGGCGGGGAACTCGCGCCTGATGTTAGCCAGCGCTAGCCGAGCGTAGGAGTCAGCCTCCTCGCGCAGTACGCGGCGCCAGTCGCCGGTCAGTTCCACGACTCCTCCTCGGCTACGTCACACGGAACGTACCCAGGAAAGAGAGGATCAGAGCGTGATGGATCCGGTAAGGATGTCCGAGCCGTCCGCGGTACGGAAGCGTAGCCGGAACGGGCTGTCGGGGATGGGGCGGATGAGAAAGCAGCCCACCTCATCGGCTTCGGTGGTGGCGGTCGGGCCCTCCCGGCCCTGGATCTCGATCATGCCGCACTGCGCCGGGACGACCTGACCCAGCACCGAGTCCTCACTGACCTCGAGCTCGATGGTCAGGTGCGCCGAGGTGAAGGTCAGGGCGCGGATCGACGCGGCCTCGGCGCGCAGGCTCAGGGCATCCGGTTCGCGGACGGAATCGTAGGTGAGCTGGGCCAGCTCCGCGTCGATGTTGTGCCAGGCATACGCGTTCTTCCCGAGCTCGATGAACTCGGGCGGAACGGCTTCGTCGGCTTCCAGCGCCTCCCGGAGCGCGGCCAGGAGCTGTTCGTCGTCTCCGATGTCACGCACGGCGTGCACCTCCGGTTTCGCTGGCCTGAGCGCCGCTGCCCTCGCCGCCTTCGACCGCAACATCGCTGAGCGCGGCGAGCGCCGGGGAGCGGCGCAGTTTCTCCAGGCAGCGGGCACGTTGCGGGCCGATGCTGCCGATGGCGATCGGTACGGTGGCACTGATCTCCGCGTACGAGTGCGGTGGGTCGCTGAGCAGCATCGACAGCAGTTGCCGGCACCGCGCGGGCAGGCCGGCAAAGGCGGTGCGCAGTGTGGCGCGCAACTCTGCCTCGATGACCTCCTGCTCGATCACCGGAGCGGACTGATCAGGGAGCTCCTGGTTATCGACGGGCGATCCGAATCTGTCATACCTGCTGGCTGCCCTCAGCACGCGCAGGCATTCCCGTTGCGTGGTGGTGGCCAGCCATCCGGGCAGCGCCGCGGGCTGGCGGATGTTTCCGAGCTGCTCGACCAGGAGCAGCCACACGGTCTGGCCGATGTCATCGATGTCCTGCCGGCTCAGCCGGTAGCGGTTGCATATGGACCACACCAGCGGCGCATACCTTTCCACAATCTCGTTCCAGGCGGGCTGGTCCCCGTCACGGGCACGGGCGACCAGCGCGCTGACCGACGAATCATCACGCACGGCTGCCCCTTGCCGCCATGCAGGTCCCTGCAAGGCATGCTGAACCGCAACCCTTAAATAGACAGAGGATCTCCCCGCTCTCCTGATACACGGTAAGGCAACTTTTTTTGGACGTCGGCTTCCCTGCGACGGGTTCGGACACCGAGAGCGATGAACTCAAGCACCAAGAGCGATGAAAGAGTGCGCGGTCGCCTGCTGCAGCGGGTCGCCGCGGTCCGCCGTCAGGCGGGCGGCCAGCAGCGCCTCGGGCAGCGTGGCGCCTTCTCCCAGAGCATCGTGCAGGGCCAGCATGAGCGGGACCGCGGCCGGGTCGTTGACCGGTACGACGCTGGCCACGATGCCTACCGCGCCCAGCGGGACCAGGCTGCTGACCAGGCCCAGGAGCTCGTCCGCACCGACCGGCGCGGCGGCCCCCGAGTCGCAGCTGGACAGGATCATCCAGTGCGGCGCCCGTTTCAGCCGTTCGAAGTCGTGCACGGTGAGCGGCCCGTCGTCGAGCTGTATCGACGAGAACAGCGGGTTATCAGCCCGGAACGTGCCGTGGGCCGCGATGTGCGCGAGCCACGCGCCGTCCATCGCGCCGAGCACCGGCTCGGCCGTCGCGCTGCCCCGACCGAGCATCACCACGTCTGGGTAGCGCGGGCGCAGCTGCACCACCTCCGCGCCGCCGGTAGCCAGCCCCGGGCCGACGACCAGTGCCACGCGCCGCCGGGCGGGGGCCTTTTTGCCCCGCGCGCGTACCCAGGTCGACGCGGACGGCGCCACGGTCACGACGCGGTCCCGCAACGACGGCAGGAGCGTCCACGGCACCGCCCGCAGCCGGCCCGGCGGCACCACCACGACCGGGCCGTCGCCGAGCCCGGCGGCGACGGGGCCGAGTAGCGCGGACTCCAGCTGTGCGGCTCGGTGGGCCAGCACCCGCTCGTCGTCTGGTCGTGGGGGCCGGTGCGCGATACGGCGCAACGTCAGCCGGCTCATCTGGACCTCACGGTCGGGGATGCTGCCCACCGTGTGCAGGCGGACCCGCCGGTTCGCGGCGACGATCGCATGAAGCACCCCGTCGACCTCGACCAGCTCGATCAGCGTGGTCTCGCCGAGCTCGTCCCAGAGCGCGTCGAGGTCGAAGGCCCCTGCTCCCGGCCTGCCGCTACCCGGCAGCCGGCGGGTGCGCGCCTGCACCGCCCGTTCGAGTCGTCGCTGCTCGCGTTCGAGCGCACTGCGCCTGGGACCAGCCTCCTCATCCGCGTTGAGGAGCCTGGTCACGCTGCGCAGCGCCGATAGCTCGGCCACGAGCTCCCGGTCGTGCCTGGCCGGCGCGCCCCGGGAGGACAGAGCGGTTGCCCGCGATCGCTCGCTCCACTGCAGCAGCCGGCGGACGTCGCGCCGCGTAAGCGCGTCGCGCTGGGCCAGCGTGGCCAGCTCGCCGCCGTGTGCCGTGCCGTACGCGCGCAATTCGGTAGCCCCGAGCGTCATCTGGTGCTCGTCGAGGGCGTCGAGCCCGCGGGCGCACGCGGCTCGGGTGGCCCGGGCGTCGTCGTGCGCCTCGGCCTGCAGCGCTCGGGCCAGCCAGGCCACGCTGCGGGTCAGCGGCGGCTGGCGGCGCCGGTACCGCGCGGCCACCTCAAGATGCCGGTCCGCGTCGGCCGCCCGCCGTCGGGCCAGCGCCAGCCGGCCGGCCAGCAGATGCGCCTGCAGCGCCTCGCCGGCCCGGTTCGCGTCGAGCCGATCAGCGACCCCCTCGACGTACCGGAACAGCCGGGAATCACGCTCGCCGGCCGCGTAGCTGGCCTGGGCGAAGACGAGGTCGGCGCGCTCCGCCCAGATATCCCGTAGCTGCGCCCGGAACAGCCGCCGGGCCTGACCGGCCCGCTGTCTCGCGACCGTCGGGTCGCCCGCAGCGAGGGCCACGTTGGCCGCGGCGAACAGTAGCTCGGCCTTCTTGTACGCGATCCCTCCCCCCGGACGTATCTGGCCGAGCGCGGCATCGGCCTCTTCAGCCGCTTCTGCGGCCAGGCCGGCGGCCAGCAGCGCCCGGCAACGGTCAATGGCGAGGTCGGGGATGGTCTCGCCGAGCGCGTCGTAGCGGTTGCCTGCATCGTCAAAGTAACTGAGCGTCTGGGGGAGGTCGCCGCGGCTCAGCGCCATCAGCCCGAGGCTATGCCGGGCCTTGGCGTACTCAAGTTCCTGGCCGTTGGCCGCGAACAGCGCCTCGGCCCGGGCGAAATCCGCGGCTGCCCGCCCGGGGAGGCCGAGCGCGACGAAGGCCTCGGCGCGAAAAATCAGCGACCGTGCCTCCCAGACCGTGTCACGTGCCCGGCGGAAGTAGGGCAGCGCGCGGCTCAAGTCCTGGTGGGCCTCCCGAAACCGGCCCACGTCCGTGAGGACCGCGGCGCGCCGCATGAGCACGCGCCCGGCCAGGTCGCCGCGCGAGGCTTCCACCGCTCTGTCCAGTAAGGCCAGACCCTGCCTGCTATGGCCCGCCAACGCGAGCGCCACCCCGAGGGTGGCCTGCACATCGGCCTCACGCCCGGGCCGACCCGACGCGCGCGCCAGCTTCGCTCCCCTTCTCAGCTGTGCAATCGCCCCAGGGATGTCGCCATGATCACGCAGGACGACGCCCATCGCCTGGTGAGCCAGCGAGGCATCGTAGGCGCTGGGCCGGCCGGCCAGTACGGCACGTGCGCCCAGCAACGCATCATGAGGCCTGGACAGAGCCAACGGCAGTAGCTTGGCGGCGTCCAACGGCAAGTTTTCCGTATCAGGATCTCCCGCCGTCATGCAAACGATGCTAAACAGTTCCCCGATACCAACCCAACGGCGAGAGGGCGGCCATGTCGGTTAACGACAACGGTGAGGGCGAGGGTAACGGCAGGCCGCGGACCCGTCTCGAAGCACAGACCGATCTGATCCTGCACGGTATCCCGGATGTCGTAGGGCAACTGGAAGGCGCGGTAGCCTGGCCGCCGAACCGCGGGGAGCAAGATCCGGTTGACTACCTCTATCGCGAACGCACCCTTCTTGTTCGCGACGAGGATGTCGATCGCGTCCAGGCCATCGTGCCCAGCGTGCCAATAGGACATGACAACAACCTGCGCGGCCTGACCCGTCTGGAATTTACCGATGAGGAAACCCGGAATATAGATGAGGTCTGCGCCGCCGTGGACGTGGGCCTCGGCGAGGGCGTGGTCTCCCCTGACCACATTTTCCACATGTGTCCACACAGCTACTGCCCCGCCACGGAGCCGGAAGAGGTCCCGGCGGGCGTGCCGCCCGATCCTGACGTGTCCAGGGAGCGGTACGCCGGCGAGGGCGTGCAAGTGGCCGTGCTGGACAGCGGGTGGCTGCCTGCCGCGGCAGAACAGCACTACTGGCTGGCCGGAGTGCAGGGCGAGGAAGAGGATCCCATCGGCGGCAACCCGCCTCGTATTCTTCCCTACGCGGGTCATGGGACCTTTGTGGCCGGCGTGGTGCGGACCATGGCGCCCGCGGCCGATGTGCGCGTATATAAGACGTTCGCGAAAGTGGGTGCGAAGTACGAGTCTGACCTTGTCAGGGATGTATCCGAGGCGGTTAAGAGCGGAGCGGACATCATCTCGCTTGACTTCGGCAGCAACACCCGCAAAGACAACCATTCGCTGGGTTTCGACGTCGTGGGGGACATACTGCAACGGCACCCCGGCGTCGTACTGGTGGCAGCGGCGGGGAACGATTCATCAAGGACCAAGTTCTGGCCGGCGGCCTTTGGCTGGGCGGTGGGCGTGGGGGCCCTCAGCGCAAGCTGGCGGAGCCGGGCCTATTTCTCCAACTACGGACCCTGGGTGGATGTTTATGCGCCGGGCGAGGGGCTGCTCAACGCCTTTGCCACCGGGCAGTACCTGTGCACCGAGCCGCCGAACGTCGGCCAGCCGCGGAACTTCAGCGGCATGGCCCGGTGGAGCGGGACGTCCTTCTCGACACCGCTGGTCTCAGGACTGATCGCGGCCCGCATGTCGAAGACCGGCGAGAACGCTGTTCAGGCCGCAGCGGCCCTGCTGGAGCAGGCTCGGGCACAAGCCATCCCCGGCGTCGGACCCGTGCTCCTCCCCGGGCAGGCCTGAACCGCCTGACCTGACCGTTTCGTCCACCACCTGCCGAAGGGAGGGACCAGGGCCGGGCTTTGATGCAACGGGGGAGGGGTGATCGTGATATGAGGGAAAACGTGACCGCTCGCGATCTCCCTCCGTTCCGTGCCGACCAGGTCGGCAGCCTGCTGCGCCCGGAGAGACTGCTGGATGCCCGGGCTGACTTCGCCGCGGGCCGGATCACCGCCACCGACCTGCGCGCGGTCGAGGACGAGGCGATCGCCGACGCCGTCCGGATGCAGCAGGAGGCCGGGCTGCGGCCGGTGACCGACGGCGAGTTCCGCCGCGCCTCCTGGCACATGGACTTCATCTACCGGCTGGGCGGCGTCACCAAGGCCCCGGGGCACCTGGCGGTCAAGTTCCGTAACCCGTCCGGCACCATCGAGTTCACCCCGGCTGCCCTGCACATCGACGGGAAGATCCGGCTGGACGAAACGATCTTCGGTGACGACTTCGGCTACCTGCGGTCGATCGCGGGCGATTCGATCCCGAAGCTCACGATCCCCTCGCCCAACATGGTGCACTACCGGGGTGGCCCGGCCTCTATCGATCCCGGCGTCTACCCCGACATCGAAGAGTTCTGGTCGGACCTGTCCGCCGCCTATGCGGAGCAGGTCCGGCGCCTGGCCGCAGCCGGCTGCCGCTACCTGCAGTTCGACGACACCAGCCTGGCATACCTGAACGACCCGGCGCAGCGTTCCATGATCGCTGAGCGCGGCGAGGACGCCGAGCACCTGCACCTGCGCTACATCCAGCAGATCAACGCCGCGCTCGCGGCCAGGCCCGCCGGGCTGTCGGTGACCACGCACATGTGCCGCGGCAACTTCCAGTCTTCCTGGGCGGCGGAGGGCGGCTACGACTTCGTCGCGGAGGCGCTGTTCGGCGAGCTGAACGTAGACGGCTTCTTCCTGGAGTACGACGACGCGCGGTCGGGCGGCTTCGAGCCGCTGCGGTTCGTTCCCCCGGGCAAGATGGTCGTGCTCGGCCTGGTCACCACCAAGCGGGGCGAGCTGGAGTCCAAGGACACCCTCAAGCGCCGGATCGACGAGGCGGCCAGGTACGTCCCGCTAGATCAGCTGTGCCTGTCGCCGCAGTGCGGCTTTTCCTCCACGGTCGAGGGGAACAAGCTGACCGCCGGGGAGCAGGCGGCCAAGCTCCGCCTGATCGTCGAGACCGCGGCCGAGGTCTGGGGCTGACCCCCGGCCTCAGCGGCGGATGTATACCGGGATGCCCTCGCGTGGCACGAGGCCCGGGAAGAACTGGGCGATGTCCATCGGAATCCGGACGCAGCCGTGCGAGACCGGCTGCAACGGCACGTCGGTGTCGCCGTGGATGGCGAAGCCGCCGTAGAAGAACACCGGGTTGTACAGGAGCCCGAGCGGCGCGGTGTGCCAGCCGTGCACCCGCCACTGGGTGTGGAAGTTGCCGGTCGGCGTGATCGCGCGGGAACACGAGCCCGCCGAGCAGTAGTAGTAACCGCCGCCCGAGGAAATGTGGCTGATCAGCACGATCTGGCCGTGGTGGTAGACGTAGAGCACCTCGTGCCGCAGGTCCACCTCGACCCGGAGCGGGGCGCCGTGGCGGATCAGCGGCCGCGGCGGGGCCGGGTGCGCGAGCCGCCAGTCCATGCGCTTGCCGATGACCCCCGTCACCGGGATCCGCTGGACTTCCTGGAACGCCCAGACCGCCTCGAGTGTGTCCGGGCCGAAGTTGCCGTCCCGCGGACCCGGATAGTACTTGAGCTGTGCGAGCCGTTCTTGCAGCCGCCTGACGTCCGCGCCGTGCATGCCTTCCCTGAGGGTACGCCCCGCTGGGGTGTAGCCGGAGGACTCTGTCGCTGGGACCGCCGCCTGGGCGGGTACCGTCAGCACGCCGGTCAGGGGAGCGGGCGGCATCAGCATCGCGGATGCTCCGGTGGCCGATGCTAGGGTCAGCACGGCGGTCAGTGCCGTGGCCCCCGCGGTAGCGACCGCGATGCCGGCCGCCCGCCTGATGACCGTCGGGTTGATGAGCTGCCTCACGAAGTACCCCCTCAGCCGGGCCATGTGGGCGGCAACCGGGCCGCGCTGGCGGCCGGTCCCGATGATCTCTACGGAGGGTGACAGAGTGACACATCGGCCGGCGCAAGGGAACTACCGCGCGGCGAGTCGCGTCAGCGTTAACTCGATCGCATAGTTGACTTTGCAGATCGAAATTAACTAAATTCAGCCCGGGCAACACGCTGCGGCCCGCACTAACCGGCATCCACCGACGAGGCAGGCCTGCGTACCGTTGTCATCCCGGCTTCCGTTCGGCAGTATCACGATCGTGCGGGGGAGCGGCCGACTGCCTGAGGAGCACGCATGACCTTCTGGAAGCCAGATCCGACCTTCTACCCGTCACCGAGGGACGCCGCGGCGGCGCCGCCGGAAAAGCTCGCCTACGTCGCGGCGCTGGCCTGGCCGGCCGACAAGCCGGACGCGCTGGCGGTGGTCGACGTCGACGCGTCCTCGGGCAGCTACGGTTCGGTGACCGGGTTCACCGAGTTGCCCGGCAGCATCGGAGACGAGGTGCACCACTTCGGCTGGAACATGTGCTCGAGCGCCCTGTGCCCGTACGCGCCGCACCCGCACACCGAGCGCCGTTACCTCGTGGTCCCCGGCCTGCGGTCGTCGCGCGTGTTCATCCTCGACACGAAGGAGCAGCCCGGCTCGCCCCAGGTGGTCAAGGTGCTCGAGCCGGCCGAGCTCATGAAGCGGGCGGGCTACTCGCGCCCGCACACCGTGCACTGCGGCCCGGAGGGCCTGTACATCTCGTGCCTCGGCGGCGGCGACGGCCAGGACGGCCCGGGCGGGGTGGCGCTGATGGATCACACCTCGTTCGAGGTGCTCGGCCGGTGGGAAGTGGACCGCGGCGACCAGTACCTGGCCTACGACATGTGGTGGCACATCGCGCACGACGTCGCGGTCACCTCGGAGTGGGGCACCCCCTCGATGATCGAGGACGGCATCGTCCCCGAGCTGCTGCTCGGCCGCAAGTACGGCCACCGGCTGCACTTCTGGGACCTGCGCAAGCGCAGCCACGTGCAGACCGTGGACCTGGGCGACGAGTACCAGATGACGCTCGAGCTGCGGCCGGCGCACGACCCGACGAAAAAGTACGGCTTCGTCGGCGTGGTCGTGAGCGTGGAGGACCTGTCGGCCTCGATCTGGCTGTGGCACGAGGACCCGGCCAAGTCCGGCGACGCCCGCTGGGCCGCAACCAAGGTCATCACGATCCCGGCCGAGCCCGCGCCCGCCGAGCAGCTGCCCCCGCTGCTGCAGGGCTTCGGCGCGGTGCCGCCGCTGGTCACCGACATCGACTTGTCGGTGGACGACCGCTTCCTCTACGTGTCCTGCTGGGGGACCGGCGAGCTCAAGCAGTACGACGTCACCGACCCGTTCCATCCGCGGGAGACCGGATCCGTGCGGATCGGCGGGATCACCGGCCGCGTCGCGCACCCCTCGCGACCGGACCAGCCGTTGCGCGGCGGCCCGCAGATGGTCGAGGTGAGCCGGGACGGCGAGCGGGTGTACTTCACCAACTCGCTGTACGGCGCGTGGGACGAGCAGTTCTACCCCGAGGGCGTGGGCGCCTGGATGGCCAAGCTCGACGTGGCCAGCGGCGGGGGGATCGCGTTCGACGAGCGGTTCTTCCCCGCCGGCGACGCGTTCCGCGGCCGCCGGGTGCACCAGGTCAGGCTGCAGGGCGGCGACGCCTCCAGCGACTCGTACTGCTACCCGTGACGCGCTGACGTGTCCTGGGGTCAGCTGATCGCGCTGGCCCTGCTCGGGGTGTTCCATGGGATCGATCCCGGCATGGGCTGGCTGTTCGCCGTGTCGTTCGGGCTGCAGGAGCGGAGCCGGCGCGCCGTGGTGCGCTCGCTGCCGCCGATCGCGCTCGGTCACGAGGCCGCCATCGCCATCATGATCGTGGTGCTGACCATCACCAGCTCGGTGTTCGCCTCGAAGGCGGTGGCACTCGTCGGCGGACTGATCCTGCTGGCCTTCGGCTTCTGGTCGATCCGCCGTAAGCAGCACGTCCGGTGGGTCGGGATGCGGCTCAGCCGGTGGCAGCTCGCGGGCTGGTCGTTCGTCATGTCCTCGGCGCACGGGGCGGGCCTGATGCTGATGACGGTCTTCGCGTTCTCGATGAGCGACGGGGTCAGCCCCCTTGATATACCTCGCTACGGTGTGCTGCACGCGGTGGCCATCGGCCTGCTGGCGATGGCCGTGCACGTGGGTGCGATGATCATCACCTGCGGTGTCGTCGCGCTGGCCGTGTACGAGGTGCTCGGGTTGCGCGTGCTGCGCAGCCTGTGGGTCAATCTGGACAAGGTGTGGGCGTTCGCCCTGGTGGGCGCAGGAGTGCTCACCCTGCTGAGTGTCTGAAACCGGAAAGGAAACCGCTCATGTCCGCTACCGATGAATAGCTGGCCAACAACGAGCGCTACGCGGAGGGGTTCAACGGCCCGCTGCCGATGCCGCCGGCCAAGAACGCGGCCGTTGTCGCCTGCATGGATGCCAGGATGAACGTCTACGGCCTCCTCGGGCTGGCCGAGGGCGAGTCGCACGTCATCCGCAACGCCGGCGGAGTGGTCACCGACGACGCGATCCGCTCGCTCGCCATCAGCCAGCGCCTGCTCGGCACGCGCGAGATCATCTTGATCCATCACACCGACTGCGGGATGCTCACGTTCAGCGACGACGACTTCAAGGCCAGCATCCACGAGGACACCGGTATCAAGCCGCAATGGGCGGCGGAGTCGTTCAGTGATCTCGACACCGACGTCCGGCAGTCCATCGCGCGGATCAAGGCCAGCCCGTTCATCCCGCACACCGACCAGGTCCGCGGGTTTGTGTTCGACGTTGGGACCGGACGGCTTCGCGAGGTGAACTAGCGGGCGGCGCCGCCTACCATTCCCAGGCGAATCCGACCACCGCCCGCTCGACGGCATCGAGGTACTTGCGGGCCGAGAGCTCCTCGTCCAGTTCCATGGTCTCGCGCTCGACGAAGTCGGCATGCCCGTCGCGGTAGTCCCGCCACTGAGCCCACCACAGTCGCCGGGGCTGCTTGCGCGGGTGGAACTCGACCCGCATGTCCAGGTGCTCGACACGCTGATGCGTGGCCCGGCGGAACTCGGCCGGCGGAGGCTCGGAGTAGCGGAACAGCGTCCAGTAGTCCAGGAAGTGCTCTTCGCCGTACCCCAGGGGGTGCGGGAACACGATGTCCACCGCGTAGTACGTGTCGATCGGGTAGATCGCCGAGGGCGCGCCGCCGCGCCTGACCCGGATGTCCACCTCCCGCGTGTTCAGCCCGTACCGGTAGCTTTCCAGGCCTTCGGTCAGCGAGAAGATCGTCTGCTGGGTGTGGTGCCGGACCGGCAGGCCGGCCGCGCCGATGAAGTGGTGCTCGAAGAGCAGCCTGGTCAGGTGGTCTGGCGGCCGGATACTGGCCGCCGGTCCCGGCGGCGGCAGGTTCCCGACGATGATCGTAGGTGCGATGTCGGCCCGGTACAGCTCGTACACCCGCTGCGCGTCGTACGCCGACAGCTCGAAGCCTTCCACCAGCCAGCGCAGCGTCTCCAGGCTCAGATCCTGATCGCTGAGCGCCCGGCTTACCCGGTCTTTGAGCTTGCGAGGCAACTGGAGGTCCGCCTCGCTGCGCTCGCCCGTGTCCCACAGGTGCTGCGCGACGACCTGGCACACGGCCGACTGATTGATCACCCCCGGCGTGATGTCGTGGGCGTACGCCTCCCACCGGCGGCGGTACGTACCCTGCCTGAGCAGGAGCGCCCGCATGTGCCGGGCCGCGGCCCGCTGACCGCCTGTCTGCCTCTCGCTCGGGGGCATGGAGAACTCCGGTGTCGTGCGACAGCTTGCGACAGCTAACTCATAGATTCCCTCTGGTCGCGCCGAAACCCCGGACGCTGTTACCACATGAATACCACGGGTAGCAGGCGGAAAGGGCGTAGCGCAGCACGGCGGGAGGGCAGGCGTCAGCGCTTAACGGCGGGGGGCTGAAGCGGTGCCGGGTCAGGCAGCCTGACCCGGCACCGCTTCGCATTCGCCGCCGGTGCCCCGCAGCAGCGCGCCGCGGCGCGCGAGCCGGCCGGCAGATCACGCCCCGGAGTGCAGGATGACGCCGCGGATGTTCTTGCCGTCCAGCAGGTCCTGGTAGCCCTGGTTGACCTCGTCCAGCGTGTAGGTAGCGGTGATGAGCTCGTCCAGCTTCAGGTCGCCGGCCCGGTACAACTCGACCATCCGCGGGATGTCGTGGAACGGGTCGCCGGAGCCGAACAGGCTGCCCTGGATGCGCTTCTCGAACAGCGTCAGGATCGCGCCGGACAGCTGGATCGTGTCCTTCGCCGGGTCGGCCAGCCCGGTCACCACCACCGTGCCGCCCTTGCGTATCGCGGCGAACGCGCTGGTGACGACCTCGGCCGTCACGATGCCGACGGTGACGATGGCCTTGTCGGCGCCGACCCCCCGGGTCAGCTGAAGGATCAGCTCATGCGCCTGCTCGGCGGTCTCGCAGCTGTGCGTGGCACCGAACTGCTCGGCGGCCTCCCGCTTGTTGACCAGCGGGTCGATCGCCACCACGTTGCGCGCCCCGGCCAGCGCGGCTCCCTGCACGGCGTTGATGCCGATGCCGCCGACGCCGTAGATGGCGATCGTGTCGCCGGGCTCGGTCGCGGCGGCGTGCACCGCGGAGCCGAAGCCGGTGGGCACCCCGCAGCCGATCAGGACCACCTTGTCCAGCGGCAGGTCGTCGTCCACTTTGATGGCCGAGTGCTCCGAGATCGTGGCCCGCTCGGAGAACGTGCCGAGCATGCACATGCCGCCGATGTCCTCGCCGCCCTGGTGGAACCGGAAGCTGCCTTCCGGCATCGCGCCGTCCAGCAGGCCGGCGCCGAGGTCGCACAGGTTCGACATGCCGGTCGAGCACCACCGGCAGTGCCCGCACACCGGCAGGAACGAGCAGACGACGTGATCACCTGGCTTCAGCCGCGTGACGCCCGGCCCGACCTCCTCGATGATCCCGGCGCCTTCGTGCCCGCCGACGATCGGGAAGCGGGGCGCCAGGTCGCCGTTGCGCAGGTGCTCGTCGGAACGGCACAGCCCGGCGGCCACGAAGCGGATCAGCACCTCGCCGGCCTTCGGCCCGTCCAGGTCGATCTCGGTGACCTCGAAGTCCTGTCCCACCCCGCGCAGTACGGCGGCCCTGGTTTTCATCGGCGCTCCTGATTCCCGGCCCGGACGGCTGGCGGTCGGCGTGCCAGCGCTTCAACGATAAACCGTTAAGACCGAGCATCAGGCTCGCTATTGCACTACCAATGCTTCGCCTTAACGGGCCGGGTTGGAGCGCGGCGGCGCCGCAAAGAGCGTGGGCTACGGGGTGATGATGCCGGCGTCGTGGGCGATCAGGCCAGCCTGGGTGCGGTTCGCGCAGCCCAGCTTGTCCAGCATTCGCGACACGTAGCCCTTGATCGTGGCCTCGGACAGGTACAGCCGCGCCGCGATCTGCGCGTTGGACAGGCCCTCGCCGAGGCAGCCCAGTACCTCGACCTCGCGCTCGGTCAGCGATCCGACCACCTTGCGCGCGCGTTCACGCGCCGACGAGCCGTCGGCCGAGGCCGCGATCAGCCGACGGGCGGCGGCCGGGGACAGCACCGTGTGCCCTTCGGCGGCCACTTGGACCAGCCCGATCAGGTCCTCCGGCGGCGTGGACTTGACCAGGAACCCGGCCGCGCCGGCCCGCAGCGCGCGCAGCACGTACTGGTCGGCGTCGAAGGTGGTGAGCACGACCACGGGCGGAGGGCTGCCCAGCTCGCCGATCCGCTCGATCGCGGTGATCCCGTCCATGACCGGCATGCGCAGGTCCATGAGCACCACGTCCGGCCGGGTGCGTACCACCGCCTCGACGCCGGCCGACCCGTCGTGCGCCTCGGCCACGACCTCGATCGTGCCGGCCGAGCCGAGGATTGTCCGCAGGTGCGCGCACACCATCGGCTCGTCGTCCACCACGACCACCCGCAGCACGGTCACGCCGCCGGTTCCGCCGTGCGTATGTACGCGGGCAGCGTGGCCTCGACGCGGAACCCGCCGTCCGGCTCGGGTCCGGCGCGCAGCGTGCCGTGCACGAGCTCGATGCGCTGCCGCAGGTGAGCCAGGCCCAGGCCGGAGCCCGTGCCGGCCAGAGCGCCACGCTGGCCGGTTGGCGCCGTGTTGCGGATCGAGACCCGTATCCGCGCCTCGTCGTACTCCACCCGCACCATCGCCCGCGCGCCGGGGGCGTGCTTGCGCACGTTGGTCAGCGCCTCCCGCACGATGCGGTACGCGGTGCGCCTGACCACCGGCGAGGCGAGCGCCGGGTCGCCCACCTCGACCAGCTCGGCCGGGCTGCCCACCGCGGTGGACTCCGCGACCAGCACGGCGAAATCCGAGGCCGAGGGCGACTCGTCTCCATCCGGCTCGGTGCGCAGGATGCCGACCAGATCGCGCAGCTCGTCCAGCGCCTGGCAGCCGGCCGCGCGCAGCTCCTCCGCCGACCGCCGGGTCGGCTCGTCGGGCGCGGTCAACTGCAGCGCGCCGGCCTGCAGCACCATCAGGCTCACGCGGTGCGTCACGATGTCGTGCATCTCGCCGGCCAGCCGGGCCCGCTCCTCGGCGCGGGCCTGCCCGGCCAGCAGATGCCGTTCCCGTTCGGCCCGCTCGGCCCGCTCGGTGAGCGCCTGCACCAGCCTCCGGCGGGCCTCGAAGTACAGCGCCAGCAGCGGACCCAGCGCCACCCGGAGGATCGCGATCGCGATGATCGCGATCGACGGCTGCCACGGCCGCGCGACGATGACGGTGAGCAGGGCGATCGCGATGATCGCAGTGCGCTGGTTCCCCCGGGTCCGGCCGCATTCCAGCGGGGCGTACGCCGCGAGCGTGGTACCGAAAGGCGCCCACACATTCCCGTCATGCGCCGGCGTCAGCATGCCCGCGGGCGAGATCAGCAGCGTGACAGCCAGGGTGAATGCGGACAGGATGCCAATCACGGCGTACGGCGCCCGGCGCCGGGCGGCCAGCGAGGAGCAGGCTGCCGCCTGCAGGCCCAGCAGGACCCAGGCCAGCGTGCCCGGATGCGCCGGCCACCACGAGTTGCCCGCCAGCGTCGCCCCGGTGTCGAGCAGCACGAAGAAGACCGCGATCGCGATGTCTACGGCGACCCGGTGCCGCCAGTACCAGCGCCCGACGTTCACGCCGCTTACGGTATGTCAACTGCGCCCGCGCAGCCTAAGGAGTAAACCTTCGGCGGGGCGGAAACCTACGAAAGTCGCACGCCGCCCCGCAGGCCCCGTCCTTCGTCGGGCCACGACCAGACTGGCTGCCCTGCCGCCCGGCATCCCCGCTGCCCTGCAATGGGATGCATGCAGACGAAGCCAGAACACACAGCAGCAACGCCCCAGCTAGGCCGGTACGAGATCGACACCAGCTCCTCGACGGTCAGGTTCCGCACCCGGCACCTGTTCGGTCTCGGGCCGGTCCGCGGCAGCTTCGCGATCCGGTCCGGGACGGTCGACATCGCCGAGCCGGTGGCCGGCTCGCGGATCCGCGCCGAGATCGACGCGGCGAGCTTCCGCACCCGCAACCCGGCCCGGGACACGGCCGTGCGGTCGGCGCGGTTCCTGGACGCCGGCACCCACCCCGTCATGACTTTTGCCTCCGAACGGACAGATGGCTCGACCCTCACCGGCACGCTGACCGTCCGCGGCGTCGCCCAGCCCGTCACCCTGTCCATCGAGCAGTCCGCCGTGGCCGCGGGGTCGTTCACCGCCCGGGCCAGCACGCGCATCGACCGCACGGAGTTCGGGGTCACCGCACTGCGCGGTCTGGCCGGGCGCTTTCTCGACCTGACCCTGGAGGTCCGGTGCCTGCGCAAGTGACCGCCAGCCACGCGGACATCGCCGGGTACGACGCGAGCCGGGCCGCGGTGCTCGGCTCGCTCACCGGCACCGTGCTCGAGATCGGCGCCGGAGCCGGGGCGAACTTCAGGTACTTCCGGCCGGATATCCACTGGCTCGGCCTCGAGCCGGACCAGCGTCGGCGGCGGGACCTGGCCGTCGCGGCCGTGGCGCACGGGCAGGATGCCCCGGTCATCGCGGCGGCGGCCGAGCAGATACCGCTCGCCGACGCCAGCGTGGACGCGGTGGCCGCGACCCTCGTGCTGTGCTCAGTAGCCGACCAGGACCAGGTGCTGGCCGAGGTCAGGCGGGTACTGCGGCCGGGCGGGAGGTTCGCCTTCTTCGAGCACGTCGCCGCGCCCCCGGGGACCTGGTCGCGCCGGCTGCAGCGCTGGGTGGCGCCGTTCACGCGCCGCCTCGACGCCGGCTGCGACCCCGGCCGGGAGACCTGGCGGGCCATCAGGGCGGCCGGCTTCCGGCAGGTGTACGCACGCCACTATTCACGCCGGGCCGTTCTCGGCATCTACAGCCCCTGCCTGGGCGGAGTCGCTCATGTCTAGCGCGGTGGTGGTGGCGGGGCTGGACAAGCACTACGGCTCGGTGCGGGCCGTCCGCGACGTGAGCTTCACCGTTCCGCGGGGGGAGATCTTCGCGCTGCTCGGCCCGAACGGCGCGGGCAAGACCACCACGCTGGAGGTCCTGGAGGGATTCCGCACCCGGGACGCCGGCCGGGCCGAGGTGCTCGGCATCGATCCCGGCGCCCGGGCCACGGCCCGGGCGCTGCGCGAGCGGGTCGGGCTCGTGCTGCAGGACATCGCGGTCGAGCCGTACCTGACCGTCCGTGAGACCGTTGCCCGCAACGCCGGTTACTACCCGGCGCCGCGTGACGTCGACGAGGTCATCGCCCTGGTCGGCCTAGCCGGCCAGGCGCGGCAGAAGGTGCGGGTCCTGTCCGGCGGGCAGCAGCGGCGGCTGGACCTGGCGCTGGGCATGACCGGCGATCCCGAGTTGCTGTTCCTGGACGAGCCGACCACCGGCTTCGACCCGAGCGCGCGCCGCGGCGCGTGGCAGATCGTGCGCGCCCTGCGGGAGGCGGGGACCACGATCGTGCTCACCACGCATTACATGGACGAGGCGCAGGCGCTGGCCGACCGGGTGGCGGTGATGGCCGGCGGCCAGATCGTCGCCCAAGGCACCCCGTCGGCGATCGGCGGGCGCGACACAGCGCGGACGCGGATCCGGTTCGTCCTGCCCCGCGGGAGCACGCTCGGCGACCTGCCGGCCGCGGCGGTGCCGGGCGACGACGGCCTGATCACGGTGCAGACCACCGAGCCGACCCAGACGCTGCACCGGCTCACCGGCTGGGCGCTGGGCCGCGGCACGGTCCTGGACCGGCTCACCGTGGACCGGCCCAGTTTGGAGGACGTCTACCTGCGCCTGACCGGCGATGACGAGCCGGCCCCGGTGCTGGAAGGGAGCACCCGATGACCGCCGTCACCACCCCGGGCCGGCGTCGTGACCTCGCGC
>Ga0207699_10000495_pt1 | contig 19751 bp, 18 predicted proteins | sample LARL51metaG_FD_184344 | JGI IMG/M metagenome (GOLD analysis project Ga0207699, IMG submission 184344) | Corn, switchgrass and miscanthus rhizosphere microbial communities from Kellogg Biological Station, Michigan, USA - LAR L5-1 metaG... | ecosystem: Host-associated > Plants > Roots >...
ATCGATCGCTGACACCGCGCGACGGCGCCGAGCGCCGCGCTGTGTTGAAGGTCGCTGCAATGATGATGGGAGCGTGCGAGAAGTGTCTTCACGCTGCCTATGAACGTAACCAGCGTCCGCCCGAGAAACTATATCAGCCGTGGATTGACGACTGTATGGCTCAGGTCGAAAACGCCCTCATGGCCGTTGACGCGATGGTAGACCCGGAGAAGCCATACCTGCTGCTTGAGCGTCTCACCCAAGCAGATGTGACCGCCGTGGTCGCCGAACGTCTCGCTCGCGCGCGCGGCATCGATACTGACGCGCGGACGCCCCGCCTACGCGCACTGACCAGTAGACTGGCGGAACAGCGGTTCTTCCATGTGACTGAGCCCTGAACCGTTCGCAGTGAAAGACACGAGCCATTCTCAAGCCGTTCATGACCGCTCCCGGCCCACCGCGTCAATATTGGCGGACCGCGCCCAGGTCTCCTCCCGAATGCGGAGCTGAAGTTATTTGCTGACCGCGAGCGTTGCGGCTCATGACTCTGGCAGACCTAGCCACGGCGTGAATGCTGAAAATGAGTTGTTCCTCTGACTCTGACTCGGGCCGCAACGCCGTGGGCCATATTACATATGCGGCGCGTACGGCTCGGCGCCGCTGCCGGGCCGTTACGGCGAATCCGTCACGATCCGCAGCCTGGCCCATTCAGACGGCGGCGATTCCGTTGCTCGCCCGGACTGCCAATTGCGGTCGACAATGTCGAGCAGTTCCGGTTCGATGCCCATCTGGTGCAGGTAAAGGCGGAACAGCTCGCCATGCCGCGCCGCGATGCCTTCGCGCGCTTCGTCGGACATGTTGGGGCAAGCCGGTTGCTGATGACCCCGGGCTTCAGCCTCATCTCTGTGCCCGGCGGCAGGCTGCGATGAACACCGCCGGCCAGAATCAGGACGCAGGAGAGATCGCAGCGTGGCTTCGACAGGTTCATCCTGGCGTCGAGCGGGCCGCCCTGACGCTTGAGTGCGAAACAGTCCGCCTCCGACTCGCCGTCGCAGGCTTCGACTTCGGTCGTCCCTTCCGCGGTGTCGATGCCGCGGTCGCGCAGGATCCGGCCGAGGTTGGTCGAGATCTTGAGATCGCCACCCCCGGCGTGGATCACGACCGGAAGCTTGTGCGGGCCTTGCCGGTCGAGGATTGCGATCAGCCGCTTGATGGTATCCCACTTGACGATGGCCTCCGCCGCGATCCAGTCAGAGCAGCCCGGCCCGCATGCGTCGGCCGCGCCGTGCGCGACCTAGAAGATCATGGCATCGGGCAGTTCGCCGATGCCGCCGACCGGTGGTCGCGCCGTCGTCTGCGCCGCCGCCGGCCCTAAAGCTTGCAGACTGATAAGTCCGCTCAAGATGATCGTGCGTAGGCACGCGCGCATGTCCCAGCCCCCTGGCAAATCCGCTGTGGCCATATTCCACGGCGCCGCGGGGCCGCACAAGCGAGCTTTGCGGGAATCCGGCCGCGCAAACGTCCTGGGAGACGCGTCCACGACAGCGCAACTGATTTGCTCGTCGGGTGGCCTTTAAAGGGGTTGTCTAGCCCTTGGGCAAAAAATATTCCTCTTTACGCATACCGAAAATCAGAAGTATGATCCGGCCATCCCGCCTCGATGCGGAGGGACGTATCGCGGTCGTCACGACACGTGAGGCGGGGATGCGGTGGACGCGAGGGCGATGCGAGACGAGCATCGCAAGCGCGGACGTGAAATCGCGTGGTCCTGGCCTCCCGACGCTGAGGCCAAGTTCGCGAGATGATCTCGCGGGCGATGGGAGCAACAAAGCCCGGTTCCCAGGGAGAGCGCGACATAAGCGTTAAAACCATCGCGCAGGGAATGCCGGATGTTTTGGCTGAACCTGTGGTTACTGCCGCCTGCTTACTTTTTTGCAGGCGGGCCATGGGTTGCGGCCAGCACCCGGCATTCCCTGCGCCCTCTGTTCTCCCGAGAGGCGCGAATGATGCAAAACTCGGGCGCGATCGCGCTGCGAGGCAGCTGGAGCATGTTTTGGAAAATCCCAGCCACACTCTCCGCTGTCATGCTCCGCGAAAGCGGAGCATCCAGTATTCCAGAGACGGCCGTGCTTGAGCGGATGGACCGCGGCGTCCTGGATCGCCCGGTCGAAACCGGGCGATGACAGCGGTGAGCGCTTTGACGATGCGGGTTAACTGACGGTCGGATCTGGAAAACATCCTCGCCGCCGTCTCGGAGAAATGAGCGCGCGTGCATTGCGGTGCATCATTCAAAATGAGACTGCCCGTTAAGCTTTAAGGCCCGGATGACGCGCGCGACGTCCCCGTCATCAGCTAGCTTGCGGCAACTTCAAGAAGGTCGCGGTTTTTAGCGATCCATCCGCCAAAAGCCGGGCAACGATTTTGAGAACGTATGCTGGCGATGCAAAAGGGAGGAGTTCGATGTTGAAGAGCTGTTTGGGTGTGGTGGCGCTCACGAGCCTGTTTTTGTCGAGCGCAGCAATGGCTCAGGAGAAGATCAAGGTCGGCGTGACCGCGACGCTGGAAGGCACCTACACGGTGCTGGGCGAGGACGGCATGCGCGGCCACCAGACCGCGTTGAACGTGCTCGGCAAGAAGGTCGGCGACAAGGAGCTCGAATTCATCGTGGCCTCCACCGACGCAACGCCGGATTCCGCGGTCCGCGCGGTGCGCAAGTTGATCGAGCAGGACCACGTCCAGATCCTGCTGTCGCCGCTGTCGGGCGACGAGGGCATCGCGGTCAAGAACTTTGCCAAGACGCATCCCGAACTCACCTTCGTCAACGCGGCGTCGGGCGCGCAGGAAACGACTTACGTCGATCCGTCGCCAAACTTCTTCCGCTACAACATGGACGGCGCGCAGTGGCAGGTCGGTCTCGGCAAATATGCCTACGAGACCAAGGGTTACAAGAAGATCGCAACCGTCGGCGAAGACTATTCCTTCATCTACACCCAGGTGTTCGGACTGGTGCTGGAGTTCTGTGGCGCCGGCGGCCAGGTCACCAACCGGCAATGGGTGCCGCTCGGCACCAAGGATTTTGCCTCCGTCATCGCCGCGCTGCCTGACGATGTCGATGCGATCTATCTCGGCCTCGGCGGCGCCGATGCGGTCAATTTCCTGAACCAGTATCAGCAGGCCGGCGGCAAGGCGCATTTGATGGGCGGCTCGATCATGATCGACCAGACCATCCTGTCGTCCAAGGGCAATGCCAAGAACGCGCTGATCGGCACCATCGCGGCCAGCGGACAGGCCGATACCTGGGAGGATCCGGGTTGGCAGAAGTTCGTCAAGGACTATCAGGCCGCGTTCCCGCCGGAGAAGCGTTTCCCCAGCCCGTCGCTGCTCGCCACCAACTATTACGGCTCGACGATGGCGCTGATCCTCGCCCTGCGCCAGGTCAACGGCGATCTCTCCAACAACCAGGCCAAGCTGAAGGAGGCGCTGGCCAAGATCGAGATCGACGCGCCCAACGGCAAGATCAAGCTGGATTCCAACCGCCAGGCGATCGGGACCAATTTCGTGACCGAGGTGGTGGACGACGGCAAGGGCGCGCTGTTCAGCAAGGTCGTGAAAGTGATCCCGAACGTGAACCAGACGCTCGGCTATGATCCGGCGGTTTTTGCCAAGATCGGCCTGCCGAGCCGCACGGTGCCGGAGTGTAAGAAGTACTGACCTGTTTTTTGCGAGTGCGAAATCGACCTCGACGGCCTGGCGACGTTCTGTCCAAGCCGTTGAGGAAGATTGAGGTTTCGCGGCGCTTGCATTGTTCCTCCCGATGTTGAACGCTCGCCTCAAAGGCAAAAATCAACGGGAGGGAAGGCATGAGCCGCGCGCTCGCCGTCTTCCACGGCCGGTTTGGTCGCGCGACGGTCTATCAGTTGAACCGGCCCTTCAACGTGCATGCGCACCGCGAAGGGCACCTGATCTTTCATGTCGGCGGAACGCCGGCCTCGATCGATGTCTGCGAGCAGCACTGGCTGCTCGCAGAGGATTCCATCGTCGCGGTCAATCCGTGGGAGCCGCACAATTTCCTGCCGAGCGATCTCGGCAACGGCGCGATCTTCTTCGTGCTCTATGTCAACGCCGAATGGTTCGCGCCGGATGCCGCGCGTGGCCAGGACCTGCGCTTCGGCCGCAATTGTTTCAAGCGCACGGCCACCCTCGACAAGCAGATCCGGCGCACCGCGGCGCTGGTGTGCGGTGCGCCATCGCTCTCAAGCCTGGATAGCGAGCTGCGGGAGCTGATCGATGCCTGCTACGAGGAGAGCTGGCAAAGTGCCGAAACAGGCGAGGCCCCGCGCGCGAGCCTCGCGATCACCGATTTTCGCGTCCGCAAATGCATCAAGCTGCTGTCGGAGAGCCCGTGCGCGGAGATCGAGCTGGATACCATCGCGCGGGAGTCGGGGCTGTCGCGGCCGCATTTCTACCGCCTGTTCCGGACCCAGACCGGCGTCACCCCGCATCTCTATTTGAACACGTTGATGATGGAGAAGGCGCTGGATGCACTGGTGACCACGGAATCGGCGATCGCCGACATCGGCTTCGATCTCGGCTTTTCCTCGCAGAGCGGCTTTACCCGCTTCTTCGCCGCCAATGTCGGCATGGCGCCTACCGATTATCGCCGCGCCGCCAAAGTGTTACGGCCCTGACTGCGTGCGAAAAGATACTGACGATCAAACGCCTCCCTTTTGCTCTCGCTAGGATGCGCGGAACGCGACCCGACAAGGGTCCGCCGCAGGGAGGACATGATGGCCGCGAGCCGCGCGGGTTCTTTGACATGGACGTGCCGTGTCGGTGGTGAGCATCGCGCCGCGAGGAGGCGGGCAGCGTGACGCGCTTCATCGAGCGCCATCCGGCCTGGGCCCTGATCGTGCTGATCGCGATCGCCGTGGTGCTCTGGCTGATATTTGCGATCTGGCCGCCGGGCCTGGAGGAGGCGATCGGCCGCAAGAAGATCTTCCTCAATGCGGTGTTCAACGGCATCACGCTGGGTGGACTCTATTTCCTGGTTGCCAGCGGTTTCACGCTGATCTTTGGCCTGATGCGCAACGTCAACCTCGCGCACGGCTCGCTATATCTGTTCGGCGGCTATATCGGCTACGGCATCAGCGTGGCGACCGGCTCCTGGATCCTGTCCTTCATCGCGGCCTTCATCATCGTGGCGCTGGTCGGCATCTTGCTGCAGATTTTGGTGTTCCGCCGCATGGAGGGCCAGGACCTGCGCCAGACCATGGTCACCATCGGGCTGTCGATCGTGTTCGCCGATCTGATGCTGTGGGCGTTTGGCGGCGACTTCTATCAGGTCCAGACGCCGGCCTGGCTGATCGGCCCGATCGAACTGCCGCTGATGACCGCGGTGAAATCATCGGGCGAGGCGGTGTTTCTGCAATATCCGCTGGTACGGCTCGTGATCTTCGCGGCCTCCGTGGTGATCGGCATCGCGATGTGGCTCGTGCTCAACCGCACCCGCATCGGCATGATGGTGCGGGCCGGTGTCGATGATCGCAACATCCTGGCCGCGACCGGCGTCAATATCCAGCTGGTGTTCGTCCTGGTGTTCGCGCTCGGCGCCGGCCTTGCCGGCATCGCCGGCGTCGTCGGGGGCACCTTTCAGTCGCTCTCGCCCGGGGAGGATACGCGTTTTCTCTTGGCCTCGCTGGTCGTCGTGATCGTCGGCGGCATGGGATCGATCCCCGGCGCGGCGCTCGGCGCGCTGATCATCGGTCTGGCCGAACAGCTCGGCTCCGTCTACATCCCGACCTACGCGATCGTGGTGACCTTCCTGATCATGGTGCTGGTGCTGGCGCTGCGCCCGCAGGGACTCTTGGCGAGGCGATGACATGTCGTTGACGCAAAGCGCCCCGCACCTTCACTCCAAGCCGGCGGCGTCGGCCGCGCAGCGTCCGCCCGTCATCAGGGCGTGGGCCGAGTTCGACAATCCGGCAGCCTGGCTGGTTGCGGTGATTCTCCTGATCATGCCGCTGATCGCGAACAAGTTTTTTCTGATCGAGATTTTTGGCACGACGCTGATCCTCGGGACTGTCGCCCTCAGCCTGATGTTCCTTGCCGGCTATGGCGGCATGGTGAGCCTGATGCAGCTGACGGTCGCGGGCTTCGCCGGCTACATGGTGGCGGTGTTCGGCGTCAGCGCCAACACCAATATCAGCCTGGGCTGGCCGTGGTGGCTCGCGACGCCGACGGCGCTGGTGCTCGCGACGCTGTTCGGGACGCTCGGCGGCGCGCTGGCCGTGCGCACCGAAGGCATCTACACCATCATGATCACGCTCGCGATCGGTGCCGCCTTCTACTACTTCACCAACCAGAACTGGCCGATTTTTGGCGGCCACACCGGAATCAACACGATCGCCACGCCGCACTTCTGGGGCATCGACTGGCGCGACGACATCGCCTTCTACTATCTCATTCTGGTTATTGCAGCGCTGTGCTATTTCGCGGTTCTCTATCTCTCTCGCGCGCCGTTCGGCCTTGCGCTGCAAGGAGTACGCGACAATCCGCGCCGCATGGCCGCGCTCGGCTTCAACGTCAATGCGCATCGGGTCGCGGCCTACGCGTTCGCGGCGTTCATTGCCGCACTCGCCGGCGTGCTGCAGGTCTGGAACTACCGGCAGATCTCGCCGGGGTCGGTCGCGGTGGAACGCGACATCGACATCTTGATCATCGCGATCGTCGGCGGCATCACGCGGCCGGTTGGCCCGTTCATCGGTGCACTCATCTTCGTCCTGCTGCGCACCTTCGCGCTCGACTTCCTCGTCAAGATCGGGCTCGACGGCAATCGCTTCCGGCTGCTGATCGGCATCGGCTTCCTCGTCATCGTGTTCTGGTCGTCGGACGGCGTGATCGGCCTCTACGAGCGCTGGCACCGCCGCGGCCGCGCGCCGGACACCAGGCCGCGCGGAGAAGGTCATGGATAGGGTCGCCGACCGTCTGTCCGCTTTCGGCTCGGCCGCTGCGCTGGAACTGCGCGGGGTGACGCGGATGTTCGGAGCCCTCGCGGCGCTGACCGACGTCACCATCACGGTGCGCCCCGGGGAGCGGCGGGCCGTGCTCGGCTCCAACGGTGCCGGGAAGACCACGCTGTTCAATTGCGTGACCGGCGATTTTCCGCCATCCTCCGGCACCATCCGTTTCTTCGGCGAGGACGTCACCAACTTCCCGCCCTATGAGCGGATCCGTCGCGGTCTGCGCCGCACCTACCAGATCTCGGCGCTGTTTCCCGGCCTCACGGTGCAGGACAACGTCTATCTCGCCTGCCGCGGGGTTTCACGTGGGCGCTATTCGCTGCTGCGGCCTAGTCCGAACGATGCGCTGATGCATTCGGCCGAGCGGCTGATCGAGGCGGTGCATTTGTCCCCGGTCCGAGACCGGCGCGTATCGGAGCTCGCCCACGGCCAGCAGCGCCAGCTCGAAATCGCGCTGGCGCTGGCCGGCGCGCCGCGGCTGATCTTGTTCGACGAGCCGGCGGCCGGGCTGTCACCGGCAGAGCGCCGCGAACTGGTCGACATCCTGACGTCGCTGCCGTCGCATATCGGCTACATCATCATCGAGCACGACATGGATGTGGCGCTGCGCGTCGTCGAAAGCGTCACGATGATGCACAACGGCCGCATCTTCAAGGAGGGCCTGCCGCAGGAGATCGAGTCCGATCCGGAGGTGCAGGAATTGTATCTCGGAGGCGGGCATGAATGAGGTCCGCCGCGCCGCGCCCGCGCTCGAGGTGAAGGGGCTCGACGTCTATTACGGGCATTCGCATGCATTGCAGGGCGTAGATCTCACGCTGGAACAGGGCGTGTTCTCGGTGGTCGGCCGCAACGGCATGGGCAAGACCACCCTTTGCAACACCATCATGGGCCTGTTGCGTCCGAGCGGCGGCTCGGTGCGTGTGCGCGGCGAGGACATCACGAGGCTCAGCCCGACCCGCATTGCCCAACTCGGGGTCGGCTACGTGCCGCAGGGGCGGCGCCTATGGCGCTCGCTCGGTGTTGACGAGCATTTGCGACTTGCCGCGGGGCTACGGCGCGGGCCGTGGACGATCGAGCGCATCTACGAGACGTTTCCGCGCCTCGCCGAACGCAAGACCAACAGCGGTGGCCAGCTCTCGGGCGGTGAGCAGCAGATGCTGGCGATCTCGCGCGCGCTCCTGACCAATCCGCACCTGCTGATCATGGACGAGCCGACCGAGGGGCTCGCGCCGGTCATCGTGGCCCAGGTCGAGGACATTCTGGTCCGGCTGGCGCAGGACGGCGACATGTCGGTCCTGGTGATTGAACAGAACATCGGGGTGGCGACGGCGATTTCGAAGAATGTCGCGATCATGGTCAATGGCCGCGTCAACCGCATCATCGACTCCGCGCGTCTCGCCGCCGACCGCGAGCTGCAGCAGCGCCTGCTCGGTGTCGGCCAGCATGCCGGCGTCGAGGCTGACATCGAGCCGATTGCGCCAGATGCGGCTCTGGAGGCGAGAGAAACCGCTGAACGAGCGCGCGGCGCCGCACCGATTCGTATCTACGTCTCCAACCCGGTGCTACCGACCCGCTGGTCGGAGCCCGTCCCGATTGCGCGTATCGAGGCGCAGGCCCGCACCCGCACCACCACGCTCTCGCGCATAGACGAGGTCACGCGGACGCGGCGCGAACCCGCCACCTTGACATCTTCGGGGCCACCCGTCGTGCTCGTCGTCGGCACGCTCGACACCAAGGGCGAAGAACTGCGCTTCATCCGTGACACGATCGCAAGCCATGGCCTGCGCACGCGCCTCGTCGATGTCTCCACCAGTGGAAAATTATCGACCTGCGACGTGCCGGCGCAAGAGGTCGCGCTGCATCACGGTCGTGGTGGATCGGGCGTATTCGGCTCCGACCGCGGCGCATCGGTCGCGGCGATGGCCGACGCCTTTGCCCGATGGCTGCGCCGGCAGAGCAATGTCGCCGGCATCATCTCGGCCGGCGGCTCGGGCGGCGCCTCGCTGGTGGCGCCCGGGATGCGCGAGCTCCCCGTCGGCGTGCCGAAACTGATCGTCTCGTCGGTGGCTTCGGGGGACGTCGGTCCTTATGTCGGGCCGGCCGACATCGCGATGATGTATTCGGTCACCGACGTGCAGGGTCTGAACTCGATCTCGCGCACGGTGCTTGCCAATGGCGCCAACGCGCTGGCCGGCATGGTGAAGGCGCGCCTCGACGACAGCGGCAAGAAGCAGCCTGACGCGCCGGCGCGGCCCGCAATCGGCATCACCATGTTCGGCGTCACCACGCCGGCGGTGCAGAAGATCACCGCCGAGCTGCGCGACGACTATGAGTGTCTCGTGTTCCACGCCACCGGCGTCGGCGGCCGCTCGATGGAGAAGCTGGTCGACTCGGGCCTGCTGGCTGCTGTGATCGATCTCACCACGACGGAGGTCTGCGACCTGCTGATGGGTGGCGTGTTTCCCGCCACCGAAGATCGCTTCGGCGCGATCATCCGCACCCGCGTGCCCTATGTCGGTTCGGTCGGCGCGCTCGACATGGTGAATTTCGGCGTGCCGGAGCAGATTCCCGAGCGCTATCGCGGCCGCAAGTTTCACGTCCACAATCCGCAGGTGACGTTGATGCGGACCACTGCCGACGAAAACGAGCGCATGGGACGCTGGATCGGCGAGCGGCTCAATCGGATGGACGGGCCGGTGCGGTTCTTGCTGCCCGAAGGCGGCGTCTCGGCGCTCGATGCGCCCGGCCAGCCGTTCTGGGATCCCGAGGCGGACCAGACGCTGTTTCGTGCGCTCGAACGCACGGTGCGGCAGACCGGCAACCGGCAGCTGATCCGCATCAAGCGCAACATCAACGAGGTGGAATTTGCGTCCGCTGCAGTCGGCGCGCTGCGGGCGTTGGCCGGACGCGGCGTGGGGCGTCGGCGAGTGGCGAGGTGATCCATGGCAAGGTTTGAACGCGCAGCTCTCCTGAAAAAATTCCGCGCCATGGCGCGTCGCGGCGAGCCGATCGTGGGCGGCGGCGCCGGCACCGGGCTGTCGGCCAAATGCGAGGAGGCCGGCGGCGTCGATCTGATCGTGATCTACAATTCGGGCCGCTACCGGATGGCCGGACGCGGCTCGCTCGCCGGGCTGATGGCTTATGGCGATGCCAACGCGATCGTCGTCGAGATGGCGGGCGAGGTGCTGCCGGTGGTGAGCAAGACGCCGGTGCTCGCCGGGGTCAACGGCACCGATCCGTTCCGCGACATGGATACGTTTCTGGACCAGCTCAAGGCGCTGGGTTTTTCGGGCGTCCAGAACTTTCCGACCGTCGGCATCATCGACGGCGTATTTCGCGCCAATCTCGAGGAAACCGGCATGTCCTATGCGCTGGAGATCGACATGATCGCCAAGGCGCACGACAAGGAGATGCTGACGACGCCTTACGTGTTCAGCGAGGCGCAGGCCACGGCCATGGCAATTGCGGGCGCCGACATCATCGTCTGCCATCTGGGACTGACCACTGGTGGCTCGATCGGCGCCCAGACAGCCCCGAAGCTCGAACAATGTCCGCAACTGATCGACACCTGGGCGGCGGCGGCGCTGAGCGTCAATTCGGACATTCTGGTACTGGCCCATGGCGGTCCAATCGCGGAGCCGGCCGACGCGGACTTCATCATGAAGCATACCAGCAACTGCCACGGTTTTTACGGCGCGTCCTCGATGGAACGGCTGCCGGTTGAGCGCGCGCTGACCGAGCAGGTTCGAAAATTCAAGGCGATCGGCGCGCGCCAGCGCGCCTGAGGGAGGAAGACATGTCAGGGGTTCTCATTGGCGAGTTGATCCTTTGGCTGATCGTCGCGATCGTCGCGATCGTGATCGGCGTCTACATCGTGAACTGGCTCTATCACCGGTCGTCAAAGGAAGTGTCTTTCGTGCGCACCGGCTTCCTCGGCGAGCGGGTCGTGATCAATGGCGGCGCCTTCGTGTTGCCGTTCATCCACGACTACACGCCGGTCAACATGAACGTGCTGCCGATGGGCATCGTGCGCGCGAAGCAGGACGCGGTGATCACGCGCGACCGCATGCGCGTCGACATCGAGGCCGACTTCTACGTCCGAGTGCAGCCGATGCGCGAGGCGGTGTCGATCGCAGCCGCCACGCTCGGACGGCGCACGCTGGAACCGGAGCAGCTGCACGCACTGCTGTCGGGCAAGTTCGTGTCTGCGCTGCGCTCGGTCGCAGCGGAAATGACCATGGAGCAGATGCACGAGCAGCGCGGCGACTATGTCGCGCGCGTGAAATCCGCGGCGGCCGAGGCGCTGGCCCAGAATGGCCTCGAACTGGAATCGGTCGCGATCACCGATCTCGACCAGACCGACCTCGAATATTTCAACCCGTCGAACCGGTTCGACGCCGAGGGTCTCACCCGGCTGATGGAGGACATCGAGAATAAGCGCAAGCTGCGCAACGATATCGAGCAGGACTCGATGATCAAGATCCGCACGCGCAATCTCGATGCCGAGCGGCAGGCGCTGGACATCGAGCGCGAGAGCGAGACGGCGCGGCTGGAGCAGGAGCGCGACATCGAGATGCGCCGGGCGCTGCAGCGCACCGAAGTGGCACGCGAGCGCGCGCTGCGCGAGACCGAGGCCGAGCAGGCGCAGATCACCGCCCGCGAGGCGATCGAGAAGGCGCGTATCGCCAATGAGCAGGCGATCGCCGCCGCGCGGATCGCCTCGGAGCGGGAGATCCGGCAGACCGAGATCGAGCGGACCCGGGCAGTCGAGGAGCGTGAGCTGCTCGCCCGTGAGGAGATCGAGAAGGCGCGGATCTCCAACCAGCGCGCCATCGACACCGCGCGCATTGCCAGCGAGCGCGAGGTGCGCCAGCGCGACATCGAGCGCACGCGCACGATCGAGGAGGCCGAGATTTTGGCCCGCGAGGCGGTGGAGAAGGCGCGGATCCAGCAGGATCGCGCCGTGACCGATGCGCGCATTGCCAATGAGGAGGAGACGCGGCGGCGCGAGATCGAGCGCACGCGCGCCGTCGAGCAGGCGGAAATCGCCGCCCGCGAGGCCACCGAGACCGCCCGCATTGCACAGACCACGACGGTGAACGCGGAACGGATCGCCTCCGACGAGCGCACCCGGGCCCTCGAGATTGCGCAGGTCCGTACCATCCAGGAGGCGGAGATCGCGGCACAGAAGGCCGTCGAAGCCGCGAGGATCGCGCGCGAGCAGGCGCTCTCGGCTGAGCGCATCAGCGCCGATCAAGCCACGCGCCGTCTGGAGATCGAGCGCAACCAGGCGATCGAGATCGCCGGCATCACCGCGCGTGAGGCGACCGAAGCGAGCCGCATCGCCCAGGAGGAGCGCGTCCGCGCGCTCGAAATCGCCCGGCATCGGACCGTGGAGGAAGCCGACATCACCTCGCGCGAGGCGATCGAGGCCGCTCGGATCGCGCAGGAGCAGGCCGTGGCGGAGAAGCGGATCCGCGCCGAGAAGGAAACTCGGGGGCTGGAGATCGACCGTACCGAGGCGATCGAGGCGGCCGAATTGCGCCGGCGCGAAGCGGTCGAGCGGCGCCGGATCGAGGTCGATCTTGCGCTGGAAGCCGAGCGGATCGCCTCGTCGAGGACCCGTGAAGTGCTCAATATCGATCAGAAGAAGGCGATCGAGCTCGCCGACGAAACGCGCGTGATCGAGCTTGCGGCAAAACGCTCGGAGCGGATCGATGCCGACCGTCAGGTCAAGGAGGCGGAGATCACCGCACGCAAGCTGGTCGACACTGCCGATGTCACGCGCGAGCAGACCCTCGAGGCCGCACGTCTGGCGCGGCGCCGCGCCATCGAGCAGCTCGAGGTCGGGCGGGTGCAGGCGCTGCAAGAAGCGGAAATTGCGTCGCGCGAAGAAGTCGAGCGCGCGCGCATTGCGTCGGACCGGGGCCTCGACGAGGCCCGCATCGGCCGGGAGCGCGACCTGCGCAAGCTCGAAGTCAACCGCGAGAAGGAGGTCGAGACCGCGCTGCTCGACAAGGCGATTGCACTCTACGAGAAGTCGCTGGAGGAATCCGCGGCCAAGGTCGCGGCGGAGGAGGCGAGGGTGGGCGCGACCGAGGCGGCCGAGCGCGTCGTCACCGCGCGCGAAAGCGAGATCGCGCGCCGGCGCAAGACCGTGGAGGTGATGATTGCCGAGAAGCAGGCCGAGGAGACGCGGATCGCGGCGGAGGCCGAGCGCGTCCGTGCCGCGGTCGAGGCCGAGGCGCAACGGCTGCTCAACGAGGCGGAGAACGTGCTGACCGACCAGGCGCGCTACTCGCTGTTCCGCCGCAAACTGCTCGACCGCATCGAGGGTATCGTGCGCGAGAGCGTCAAGCCGATGGAGAAGATCGAGGGCATCCGCATCCTTCAGGTCGATGGCCTCAACGGCGGCGGCGGAGGGCTCAATGGCGGCCGCAGCGCCACCGACGAAGTGATCGACTCGGCGCTGCGCTATCGCGTGCAGGCACCGCTGATCGATTCCATCCTCGCCGATATCGGCGTCGAAGGCGGCAGCCTTACCAAGATGCCCGGCCTCATCCGCGAAGCCCGCGACATGCAGGGCATCAGGGAATCCGCGCGCAAGGATCGCGAGGCCAAATCCGAGCCGCCGCAAGCTGGCGGTGACGGACCGAAGAAGAAGGGCTGAGCTCCGATCATGGCCAGGGTCTATGTCTCAACCGTCGTCAATGCCCGCAACGATCGCGTCTGGCAGCGCGTGCGCGATTTCAACGGCCTGCCGAACTGGCATCCCGCGATCGCGGAGAGCCGGATCGAGGGCGGCGAGCCGGCGGACAAGATCGGCTGCGTGCGTGACTTCCGCCTCCGCAACGGCGACCGGATTCGCGAAAAGCTGCTGGGGCTGTCCGACTACGACATGTTCTGCACCTATTCGATCCTGGAATCGCCGATGGGCGTCGAGAACTACGTCGCGACGTTGCGACTGACCCCGGTGACCGATGGCGATCAGACGTTTGTGGAATGGACGGCCGAGTTCGACTGCGAGCCGGAGCGCGAGGCCGAGCTCGTCAACAATATCGGTGCCGGCGTGTTCCAGGGCGGCTTTGATGCCCTGAAGCGCGCTTTCGGAGGTTAGCGGTGCCGCATATCGTCAAGAGCACGATCATCGATGCGCCGACGATGACGGTGTGGAACGTGCTGCGCGATTTCAACGGGCACGACCACTGGCATCCGGCGGTTGCGAGCTCGACCATCGAACGCGCGCAGGCCTCCGACAAGATCGGCTGCGTCCGCCGCTTTCGTCTCAAGGATGGCTCGGAGCTGCGCGAACAGCTGCTTGCGCTGTCCGATCTCGAACAGACTTTCAGCTACTGCCTGCTCGATACGCCGATTCCGATGTTCAACTACGTCGCCCATGTCCGGCTGCTGCCGGTGACCGACGGCGACCGCACGTTCTGGCACTGGGAATCCCGCTTCACGACGAAGCCCGAAGAGTCCACCGCGCTGACGAAGATGGTTGCCGAAGACATTTATCAGGCCGGCTTCGACGCGATCCGGAAACATCTGAAGGAGGCCGCATGACGGGAGAGGCGCTCTATATCGTGGCCCATCCCTCGAGACGCATCGCCAGGGCGATGCTCCTCGGGATGAGGTCTTCATTCCAGGCGCCAATACCAAACCCTCATGGTGAGGAGCCGCGCTTATGGCGCGGCGTCTCGAACCATGAGGCCGATGTGGAGATGAGATCATGCCTGTCACGGTAAAGACGTTTGCGAGCGCCAGCGAAGCGGCGTCCGCGCTGTCGGCCGACCGCGCCGCGCGCTATCTCGGCGGCGGCACGCTGGTCATGCGCGCACTCAACGAGGGCGATATATCGATCGAAACGGTGGTACGTGCCACCGACCGCGCGCTGAACCGGATCGATGCGTCCAGTGCGCGGGTCGTGATCGGGGCCGGCGTCACCTTCGCCCGCATCCTGGCCGAGCGTGAGCTCGCTTTCCTCCACGCGCCGGCGCGCGCGATCGGCGGGCCCGCGGTGCGCAACATGGGCACGGTCGGCGGCAATCTGTTTGCGCAAAATCCGTTTGGCGATTTCACCGTCGCGCTGCTGGCGCTGGACGCCACGGTGTCCGTGCAAGGCGGGCTCGGCGCGCGCGACATTCCGATCGAGGAATTTCTGCAATCGCGCGACCGACAGAGCGGCGCACTGGTACTCGCGATTTCATGCCAGAGGCCATCCTCGGCGGATGCATTCCGCTATCGCAAGGTGGCGAGGATCAAGCCGAAAGGCGGCTCGGTCATCACGCTGGCGGCGAACCTGCCGGCTACCGGCGGTCGCATCGTCGGTGCGCGGATCGCGCTGGGCTCGATGGGACCGGTCCCGATGCGCGCCAGGGCGGCCGAGCGTGCACTGGAGGGACGCGCACTCGACGCCGCGTCGATCGCCGCCGCGGCGGCGGTCGCGGGCGAAGGCACGGCGGCCGCCGACACCGCGATCGCCAGCGCCTGGTATCGCCGCGAGGTGATCGGTGTTCACCTGCGGCGGCTGCTTTCGGGGCAGGAGTAAGAGCACGATGGCAAAAACGCCCCTGCAGTTCCGGCACAATGGCAGAGATGTTGCGCTGTTCGTCGATGGCGGCACCAATCTGCTGGTTGTCTTGCGGGAAATGATCGGCGACATGACGCCAAAGTTCGGCTGCGGGCAGGGCGGTTGCGGCGCCTGCACCGTGCTGATCGATGGCGAGGCGCACCTGTCCTGCCTGACCCTGGCCGAGACGATCGAGGGACGGCAGGTCGAGACCCTCGACGGCATCAAGGACGGGCCGAATCTGCATCCGCTGCAGCGCGCGTTTGCCGAGCACTTTGCGGCCCAGTGCGGCTATTGCACGCCGGGCATGCTGATGGCGGCGAAGGCGCTGCTCGATCGCAATCCGCAGCCGAGCCGGGATGAAGTGATCGAGGCGATTTCGGGAAACATCTGCCGCTGCACCGGTTATGAGCCGATTATCAACGCGGTGCTCGCCGCGGCCACGGGGCTGCGCGCCCGCGCCTAGAGGACGACAACCATGCTGGAATTGCGCAAGGACATTTTTGCCGACGAGCGCGACGACAACCTGAAGGAAGTCGGCAAGGGCACGCAACGGCAGGACATGCTCGGGCATGTCACGGGGACATCGACCTATTTCGACGACCACAAGCTGCAGGGCCTGCTACACCTGAAAGTGCTGCGCTCGGCACATCCCCATGCGCGGCTGCGCCGCATCGATACGTCGGAAGCGGAACGTTCGGAGGGCGTCCGTCGCATCATTCGCGGCGCCGACGTGCCGCGCAATCTCAACACGCTGCTGAGCCTGATCAATTTCGGCAAGGACGATGAGCCCTCGCTGGCCGTGGACAAGGTGCGCTACAAGGGCGAGCCGATCGTTGCTGTCGTCGCCGATACGCCGCGCGCGGCGCATGAGGCGATGGCGAAGATTCGTGTCGATTACGAGCCGCTGCCGACCGTGTTCGACGTCGAGGACGCGCTGAAGCCCGGTGCGCCCGTGGTCAACGAGACCTATCCAAAAAACACCTTCACTTATCACGACGTCCATGATCACCAGAAACTGCGCTTCGGCGACGTCGAGCGCGGGCTCGCGGAAGCGGACCACGTGCTCGAACAGCGCTACCAGATGTCGCCGATCGAGCACGCGCCGACCGAGACCAATGGCGCGATTGCGGCGCCCGATACCAACGGGCGCTACATCGTCTACACGTCGACGCAGGCACTGTTCTTCTCAGTCGACACCTGTGCAAAAATCCTCGACGTGCCCTCCAACACCTTCCACTTCATCGGCGGCACGGTCGGCGGCGGATTTGGCGGCAAGGTCGATACGCTGACCGAGCCGCTCGCAATTCTCGGTGCGATGCTGACCGGTCGGCCGGTGCGGTATATGTTCGGTCGCGAAGAAGAGATGCTGTTCGGCCCGCCGCGCGGCGCCGAGCGCATCTACATCCGCGACGGCGTGACGCGCGACGGGCGCATCGTCGCGCGCAAGATCCGCGCCTATTTTGATAGCGGCGCCTATACGCGGCTGTCCAGCTACGCTGCCGTGAAATGCGCCGCGCACCTGCCGGGGCCCTATACGATCCCGAACGTCTATGGCGACATCTATTGCGTCTTCACCAACCGCACGCCGGCGACCGCGATGCGCGGCTTCGGCATCACCGCGATGGACTTTGCGATCGAATGCCAGATGGACAAGCTCGCGCATCTCGTCGGCATGGATCCGATGGAGTTTCGCATTCTCAATGCCTATCGCGACGGCGACATGAAGGCGCATCGGCGCGAGGCCAAGAACACGGCATTGATCGAATGCGTCCAGGTCGCGGCCGAAAAGGCCAAGTGGCCGATTCGCGAGGAGTTCCGGCGCGCCTCCTCGCGCAAGGATGGCGGCGGCAGTCGCGCAACGATCACGCCGACGCCGCGCGAAGTGGCGCCGCAGCGTACCGCGGCCGGGCAGCAGCGCACGAGCTACGACCGTGGCATCCCGACCCCGGCATCGAGCCAGCCGCAGCCGCCTCCGCCGCCTCCGCCGCCTCCACCGGCTGCACCCGGGCATGGCGCAACGCGCTTTTCTTCCGTCTTCGGCACCAGGAGGCGCTGACCATGTCCAGACATCGCGGACGCGGCATGGCGTCGATCAACTATCCCATCGGCATGAATCTCGGTGGCGATCCGAGCCAGGCGCTGGTGCATTCGAATCCGAGCGGAAAGTTCACAGTGGCGCTGTCGTCGATCGACCTCGGCCAGGGCATGAAATCGGTGACGCGGCAGATCTGCGCCGAGACCCTCGGCGTGCCGGTCGAGGACGTCTATGTCGATACCGCGGATTCCGACACCGGGCCGCATTGCATGGGCTCGTTTGCCTCGCGCGGCACCCACCGTGTCGGCAATGCCGTGATGGCCGCGGCGAAGGAGGCGCGCGCTGTCATGATGGAGGCGGCCGCGGAGGAGCTCGAGGTCAACGCCGCCGATCTGGAGACCGACGGGCGCGGCAACATCCACGTCAAGGGCGCGCCGCATCGCTCGATCTCGACCAAGGACGTCGCCATCGCGGCGCAGTTCAAGCAGGGCAAGACCATTTCCGGACGCGGCATTTTTCTGGTGCCGCTGTCGCAGGTCGATCCCGAGACCGGCGAGATGACGCCGGCCACCTGCTATGCGCATGCCTGCCTCGTCGCCGAAGTCGAGGTCGATGACGAGACCGGCGAGGTCGCGATGGTGCGGATGGACTCGGCCTACGAGCTTGGGCGCGCGCTCAATCCAAGGCTGGTCGAGCAGCAGCTCGTCGGCGGCGCATGGATGGGCATGAGTCATGCGCTCTATGAAACGCCGGAGCCCTATTATCCCGATCCCCGCAGCGGCCCGCGCGACTTCGTCGAATATCTGATGCCCGGACCCGGCGATATCTGCCCGCACGACATTGCGGTGTTGGAGCGGCCGGCGGCAGATGGCCCCTTTGGCGCAAAAGGCCCGGGCGAGATGTGCGCCAATCCGGTGCTGCCTGCGATTGCCAATGCGATCTTCAACGCGGTCGGCGTGCGCATCGATGAGTTGCCGATCACGCCGGAAAAGGTGCTGCGCGCGATCAAGGCCCAGGGCGGCGCGCGGCCGCAGCCGCGGAGGTAGAGGCGCTTTTCATGGTCGTGCGCGGCAGCATCGTTGGCATCGACAGTCCGCAGGCGCTGGAGAAGGCGCTGCGCTCGGCCTACTATCTCGCCGATGAGGGGCTTGCGACTGCCGCTTATCTTGGGCTCGCGCTCGGCAAGCCCCTGCTGCTCGAAGGCGCGCCGGGCGTCGGCAAGACCGAGGCCGCAAAGGCGATCGCGGCCGTGCTCGGCCGCCGGCTGATCCGCCTGCAATGCTATGAGGGCATCGACGCCGCCGCCGCGCTCTATGAGTGGAACTATCCGCGCCAGATGCTCGCGATCCGGCAGGCCGGCGAGGACAGCATCGACATCTATGGCGAAGCCTTTCTGATCGAGCGGCCGATGCTGGCAGCCCTGCGCGCGCCCGACTCGACCGTGCTGCTGATCGACGAGGTCGATCGCGCCGACCAGGAGTTCGAAGCCTTTCTGCTCGAGTTCCTCTCCGACTTCTCGATTTCGATCCCCGAGCGCGGCACGGTCCGCGCGGCGGAGCGGCCGGTGGTCGTGCTCACCTCCAACCGCACGCGCGACCTGCACGAGGCGCTGCGGCGCCGCTGCGTCTATCACTGGATCGATTACCCGAGCGCCGAGCGCGAGGCTCGCATCGTGATGATGCGCGCCTCCACCGTCGCGGAGTCCACGGCGCGCGCGGTCGTCGCCGCCGTCGGCCGGCTGCGGCGCGAGCCGCTGAGCAAGGCGCCGGGGATCGCGGAGGCGGTCGACTGGGCCGAGGCCGCGACGCTGCTCAACAAGGGCGGTACGCGCTGGCCCGATGCTTTCAAGCGCTCGATCGGGCTCGCGCTGAAGGATGAGGAGGATCTCAGTTTTATCGCCCCGCGGCTCGATACACTCATCGCGGAGGCGGTGACATGAGCGAACTTCGTTTGCCGCAGGCGGCCGAGATCTTCGTGTCCTTCGTCACGCTGCTGCGGCTCAACGGCTTTGCGGTTGCGCCGGAGCAGACAGTCACGTTTCTTGCCGCGGTCGAGCTGCTCGGGCCCCGCAACATCCACGATATCCACCGCGCTAGCCTCGCTACGCTCGCGCCATCACCCGAGCGCCGCGCGACCTATGACTTTC
>Ga0207699_10000496_pt1 | contig 19714 bp, 15 predicted proteins | sample LARL51metaG_FD_184344 | JGI IMG/M metagenome (GOLD analysis project Ga0207699, IMG submission 184344) | Corn, switchgrass and miscanthus rhizosphere microbial communities from Kellogg Biological Station, Michigan, USA - LAR L5-1 metaG... | ecosystem: Host-associated > Plants > Roots >...
ATAGTTGTATCCGGTATCTGGCTCCAGCTCAATATCCTTGCGAAATTCTTTTTCGGCCAACTCTGGTTGGCTCACCCTTCGGTAAAGGATGCCCAGATAGAAATGCAAAAACGGCAAATTCGGATTTGCCGCGGCGGCCTTCTGCAGTTCGTCCAACGCTTTCTGGTCATCATCGTGATTCAGTAAAGCTTTGCCCATGAATAGATGAAATTCCGGGGTGTCACGGCCAACTTCGACCAACCGCTCGAGAGCTTTCTCATCTACGGCTCTGTTGCCGGAGCGAAAGGCCGCGTTCGCGAGAACGTACAGATAGACAAACTGATCCGACATTTTCGGCCACAATGGCTCCAATGTGCGCACAGCATCCGCAGGCCTTTCCACGAACGTGTAGCAGAGCCCGAGGAGATATCTTGGCTGGAGCAATTCGGGGTCATCCCGCAAAGCCGATTCGAACGGCGGTATTGCCGCGGCGTAGTTCGCCCTGCGGTATTCCACCAATCCGATGTTAATGCGAATTCCGGTCATTCGCGGCGCGAGCCTTTGCGCTTCGCGAAGTTCGACCAAAGCTCTATCCCATTGTTTCCGCCGCATTTCGACCACGCCCAGGTTGGCGCGAGCGGCAGCAGAATTTCTGTCCAGTTGCAAAACCTTGCGAAACGCCGCTTCGGCGCGGTCCAGATCTCCTTGATTCAGTGCAGCTTGCCCATCCCGAAAAATGCGTTTCGCTTCCGCCGATACATCCTTTGCCAGCGCTGGTGAAGCGACCGGCGGCGCGGGGTTCTGGCGCACAGAAGAACTCTCAGAGCACGCTGCAGCTGCAAGGAACGCGAACGCAACTACGAATACTCGTTTCACCGAGACCTCAACGAAATTCGACTCACACAAATGGTAGTCGATTTTTCTTTCTATACTGAGGAGTTTCGGTTTCATTTCGTCAGAACATATGACAGCCGAAAATTCGCACAAGTTTCAGCTTGACAATAACGCAAAAATGCCCTATTAACTCGTTTTAATAACGTCTCTCAGGTGTGATGTGCCGTCGAGTGACAGGGGTGGTGTTCGCTGTGTGTGCTTATTCCTCCGGTAATTCAGAACGGTGCATTTGCCGGTGGCCACAGATCAGCTTCTTCCTCCCTCGTTTCAAAACTCGAAGATTGGCTGGAGGTCCTTCATGAAGCGTAATCACAACACCTTGCAAAGCCGTGCGAGGGTTATAGAGAGATTCGGCGTTCTATTTCTGGTCCTGGTCGCAATGCTCGGTTTAGCCGCGATTTCATCAGCGCAGGACACCGGATATATCAGCGGCACTGTCACCGACAAATCCGGAGCCGCCGTGGTTGGGGCTGAAGTGGTGGTAGCGCTGGAAGGCGGAAGCCTGACGCGCACTACGGAAACCAACACGGATGGAGCGTATGTCGCTGCCGCGCTGCTCGCGGGTACTTACAATGTCACCATAACAGCAAAAGGGTTCCAGAGATTCGAGGCAAAAGACGTTGTATTGGTGGTGGCGCAAAAAGCGCGCGTGGACGTCGCGTTGACGGTCGGTGCAGTCACAGAGAAGGTTGAAGTCTCGGGTGAAAACGTAGCCCAAGTCGACACTCAATCCGCCGAACTTGCGGGCACGGTCACCGATAAACAAATCAGCCAGCTTCAGCTGAATGGCAGAAATTTCGTACAACTCGCCACGCTCATCCCAGGGGTTACCAATCAAACTGGCCAGGATGAAGGCACTGTAGGCGTCTACGGCAGCGTTGCTTTCAGCTTCAACGGAGGCCGTACCGAATACAACAACTGGGAAATCGATGGCGGCGATAACATGGATAACGGCTCCAACTCCACATTAAACGTGTATCCCAGCCTTGATGCCATCGGCGAAGTTCGCGTTCTAACTTCGAATTATGGCGCGCAGTACGGCCGAAACGCTTCAGGCACGGTGGAAGTCGAAACGAAATCAGGAACGAAAAGTTTCCACGGCGACGCTTATTATTTCGGACGCAACGATGCTTTTAATGCGCAGAATTATTTTGACAACCATTTTGAACCCATTCCAAAGTACAAGAAACATGACTGGGGATACACCATCGGCGGTCCGGTTTTCATTCCGAATCACTATAATTCCAACAAGGAAAAAACCTTTTTCTTCTGGTCCCAGGAGTGGCGGCGCGAACTGGTTCCAGGACAAACCTTCCTCACAGCAGTTCCTTCTCTCGCGGAACGCAAGGGAGACTTCACAGACGTATGTCCCAATCTGAATGCGCCTCCGGGCAGCGATCCGATGGCAGATTGTCCCAATGTGGCTAATCACGCTGCAGTGCCAATCGACCCCAATGCCGCAGCAATCTTGTCAATGATCCCAGAACCAAATACTACGGCTGCGAATTGCGGTGAGGCAGTAGTCGGCTGCTTCAACGCCGCCCCCGCGACTGCCACGAAATGGCGCGAGGAATTGGTGCGTGTTGATCACAACTTTAATACCAATCTGCGGGCAACATTCCGTTATATTCACGACTCCTGGAATACGGTAACTCCGACAACTCTCTGGGCATGCCCGGACGGCTGCAGTTTCCCCACAATCCAGACAAATTTCGTTGGTCCGGGCACCAGCGCTCTGGCCCGGCTCACGGCCAACATCAATCCGACCTTGCTCAATGAATTCGTCTTCAGCTACACCACCGATCACATCACCTTGACCAACGTAGGCCCCGGCGCGGTGCCGCGGCCGGCGAGCATGACCATGACGGGTTTATTCCCGAATTTCGGAAATAAGCTTCCCGGCATCGAACTTACCAGTAACTCGGTCTATGGCACTCTGGAAGAAGATAACGCCTATATCCCCTGGAGCAACGCGAACCCGACTTACACGCTTCGCGACGCGGTGACGAAGGTAGTTCGCAATCACACGCTTCAGTTCGGGGCATATGCGGTTATCGCCCAGAAGAACGAGCAAAGCAGCTTCGGTGACGTACAGGGATTTCTGACGTTTGACGCAAGCAATTCCAATGTGAGCAGTGGCAACTCGTTCGCCGATCTGTTGATGGGTAACATCAGCACATTCCAACAGGTTAACTTGGCACCGAAATACTACTTCAGGTATCAGATTGTCGAACCTTACTTCCAGGACGACTGGCGAATCACTCCTCACTTGACTTTGAATCTCGGCGTACGTGTAAGCCTGTTCGGAACCTATCGCGAGAAATTCAATCAAACCTTCAATTTTGAGCCCGCTTCATTTGTGCCGGGCAATGCCCCATTTGTTGACGATGGTTCCGTCACCGGAACGGAAGGCGCTTTGCTAGCGTCGCCGACGGGTCCGGCGCTCTCGCAAACTGATCCACGGAACTTCAACGGCCTTGTGCAGTGCGGCGGTAAGGGTGTTCCGAGCGGATGCGTCGGTGGGCATCTTTTCAATCCCGCTCCCAGATTCGGCTTCGCCTGGGACCCTTGGGGTAATGGCAAGACAGCCGTGCGGGGAGGTTACGGAATCTTTTTCGAACACGGCAATGGCAATGAACAAAACGTCGAAGCGCTCGAAGCCACCCCTCCTCTGGTCCTGAATCCATCGCAGCCCAATATCGCGGGTGGATTCAATAGCTGCCCGTCAACGCAAACTGGATATACCTGCATCGGCGGAGGCGGTGGGCCTATTCTGTCATTTCCTCTGGGATTCAATGTGATTGCCACGCACGGAACATGGCCTTATGTGCAGCAGTGGAATCTCAACATCCAACATGAGCTCCCCCAACACATCGTCACATCGTTTGCTTATGTAGGAAGCAAGGGCACGCACCTGGGATTACGCCGTGATCTCAACCAAGTATTTCCGACCCCTCTCGCGCAAAACCCATATAAACCAGGAGAAGCGATAGGTCCGGATGATTGCACCACCGGAACCACGCCGAGCGGCGTGGCCATCACAGGACAGGCTCTGACGAATCTGGGCATCGCTTGCGGCAATGATCCCAATCCTGCCCGACCGTTTGTCGGTTTTAGCAACATGAATTTTGTGCAGTACGCTTCGAATTCCAGCTATAACGCTTTTCAATTCTCCGCGCGGCGCTCGATTGCCCCATTGACGTTAAGCGTGGCGTACACCTATAGCCACTCCATTGATAATGCATCGGACGGAGGCATCCTCAGCGCTCTGCCAAGCGTTATCGATTCCTACGACATAGCACGCAGCCGGGCAAGTTCCGACTTCGACCAACGGCACACTCTGAATTTCAGCTACGTCTACGATCTTCCTTTCTTTAGACAGCCCGGGTTGTCGCACACGCTTCTAGGCGGCTGGCAATTCTCAGGGATTACCACGATTCAAACTGGTGTCCCGTTCAGCGTAATTTACAGCGGGTTCTCAGACAATGCTGGTGTCGGAAACGGCGTCAGCCTGGGCACGTATGCCGACCTCGTCGGAGATCCTCACAACGTTTCCGCTGGTGCTGCGTGCGACACCGGAGGGACTGGTCCGCTACTCTTCAATCCGTGCGCGTTTGCGGCGCCTCGCGGCCTTACGTTCGGCGATGCGGGTCGTAATATTCTTCACATGCCGCGACGGACGAACTTTGACATGTCTCTGCTTAAGCTCTTTAAGATTCGAGAATCGATGGGATTTGAATTTCGAGCAGAAGCATTCAACATCTTCAACCACACGCAGTGGAGCGGGACAGCCAGTGGATCTGACATCAACAAGGATCTTGCCGGCACCAGCTTCTTGCATCCCTCCGCGGCGCACCGTGCGCGGACGCTGCAGTTTGGTTTGAAGTTCCTGTTCTGAGGAAATACTTTCCACCCCACAGGGCGGCGCGTTTTTTTGTCGCGTCGCCCTGAGTTTTGTTGGCCCGGGGTTTGCAAGTGCAAACGCTGAAACCCGTTGTATACTCGCGTCCGGCACTTATCTTTTCCATGTGCGCCCGCCCACTTAAAGGAGCTTGTGCATCATGAACCGCCGGGCATTTCTGGGAACTTCCGCCGCGATTTTTTTAGCTGAGGGTTTGCTGGCACGAACGCCGAGACGCGGGCTCGCGTCGATGATGGGTCTGGCGCTTCCTGCGGAACACAAGATCAAGGCTGTCGGTCTGCAACTCTATACCGTTCGCGACGCGATGAAGTCCGATTTTGAAGGGACGTTCGCGAAGGTGGCGCAGATTGGCTACAAGGAAGTCGAGTTCGCGGGCTACGTCGATCATTCTCCGAAAGACGTCAGTGCACTGCTTAAGAAAAATGGGCTGACCGCGCCATCGTGCCATGTCCCTTACGCGAGCGTCGAAAATAAATGGGAGCAGCAGATTGAAGTTGCACATACGATCGGCCATAAATTTATTGTCTGCCCGTGGATCGATCCGAAACAGCGTTTGGAACCTGATGGCATGAAGCGCGCTGCCGATCTTTTTCAGAAAGCGGGCGAAGCGAGTTTGAAGGCCGGGATTCAGTTTGCGTACCACAATCACACTTTTGAGTTTCAACCTTCAGAGGCGCTTGGCGGCAAACTCCCATACGATGTTCTGCTGGCGACCGATCCTAAGTACGTCAAGATGGAACTCGATTTGTGCTGGATTACCGTCGCCGGTAAAGATCCCGTCGAATATTTCAATAAATATCCCGGGCGGTTCCCGCTGGTACACGTAAAGGATATGAAGAATCTTCCGAAGGGAGCAGAAGCCGCTACTGCGAGCCCGGAGAAAGTAATGTCGGACATGACCGATGTAGGCAGCGGCATAATCGACTGGAAGCGCATTTTTTCGGATTCGGAAAAGGCGGGCATCCGGCACTATTTTGTGGAGCAGGATTCTCCGTCAGATGCATTCGCCAGCATAACGAAGAGTTACCAGTACCTGAATAATTTGACGTTTTAGGGTTGAGGCGTCATTCGGCCAGGCGTGATTCGTCGAGGTGTGATTCGTCAAGATGTGATTCCGGGCGGAGCGAGGATTTTCTCCGTTCGTTTTCAGGAGGGATTGCGAACCATGCGGAAAGTTTCGTTGATTGCCGTCGCCGGACTTACTTTGAGTGTCGTGCTTTTTGCGATTGCAACGCGTGCGCAAAAATCGGACTGGAAACCGCTCTTCAACGGCAAGGATTTGACCGGCTGGAAACACGTTGGCCCCGGCGGCGACACCGTTGAAGACGGCTTGATCAAGACGCACGGCGGGATGGGACTACTCTATTGGACTGGCGGCAAAGTCGGCGACTGCCGCATTCGCGTGCTGTATAAGATGCGCGACAACAATGATAACTCAGGAGTTTTCATTCGCATTCCGATCGAACCGCGCGAACCTTGGATGCCGGTACATTACGGATACGAAGTGCAGATCGACAATCATCCGGAGACTTCGAACGAGGACGACTACCACGTTACCGGCACGCTGTACTCGCTTACGAAGCCGCTGGCGCGGCCCGGCAAGCCTGGCCCCGAATGGAACACCATGGTCATCACACTCGATGGGCCGCACACGGTTGTGGAACTCAATGGTGTGAAGGTAACGGACTACACCGAGGGGCAGCCCGTTCCGGAGCGCAAATTCGAATTCGAACCGCAACGCGGGCGCCGTCCGGATGAAGGCTGGTTCGGGCTGCAAAATCACAGTGACAACGACGTGGTATTTTTCAAGGAAGTTAGCATTCGGTCTCTGAAGTAAGTTTTGTAAGTGCCGCTTGCTATTGCCAAATCTAATCACTGACAACTTTTTGTCCGGAGGCCTTCATGAAGACCACGCGCCGTCAATTTTTGCAAAAAACCGCAGGGACCGCCGGAGCGCTCGCCGTCTCCCGCAATATCCTGATTGAAGCGGAACATATTCCGACCGCGCTGGAGTCCGCGGTTCCGGCCAGCGATCGGCTGCGCTTCGGCATGATCGGCGTCGGAATGCAGGGTTCGGGCCTGCTCACGAATGCCATCACGCTTGCTGGGGTCGAATGCGTAGCCGCGGCCGATCTTTACGATGGCCGGCACACGCTTGCCAAAGAAATTGCAGGGGCCAAGGTGAAAACCACGCGCAGGTACCAGGATCTTCTTGACGATAAGGATATCGATTGCCTGATCGCGGCGGTTCCGGACCATTGGCACAAACAAGTGGTGGTCGATGCCGTGAACGCTGGCAAGGATATTTATTGTGAAAAACCGATGTCCCACTCGCCTGCTGATGGCATCGCCATGGTAGCGGCCTACAAAAAGACGGGGCGCATCGTGCAGATCGGTTCGCAGCGAGTGAGTTCTGTTCTGTGCGCAAAAGCGAAAGAATTGCTGGCACAAGGAATGGTTGGCGACCTGAATCTTGTGGAAGGCTCGCTTGGGCGGAACGATCCGTGCGGAGCGTGGGAATATCCGCCACCGACCGACGCGAGTCCGCAGACAATTGATTGGGAAACGTGGCAAGGTACGGTGCCCAAACGCGACTTCGATGCAAAAATTTTTGCGCGCTGGCGTTGCTGGAAGGAATATGGCACCGGCGTGGCGGGCGATCTCCTGGTCCATCTCGTGAGTGGCATGAACTACATGCTGGGATGGAACGAACCGCCCACGCGCGTGCTGTCCACCGGGGGAATTTTGCGCTGGCCCGATGGCCGCAACATGCCTGATGTTCACGCCACATTATTCGAGTATGGGAAATATCCCGTGTACCTGCGCCTGAATCTTGGCTGCGAATCGCCGGAAACTTACCGGTTCCAGGGTTCGAAAGGCGCGCTTGAAGTGAACGAATTCGGCATGACGTTCACGCCACAATCGGGCAGAGATGAATCGCCTTGCTACTACACCGCCAGCTATCCCGCGGCGATGCGCGAACAATATCTGAAGCAGTGGCATGCCGAACACGATTCGCCGGTTGGCAAGGAGCCCCTGGTGGAAACTTACACGTATAAAGGAAATGATTTTGACGACGTGAAGCCGCACCTCTGGGCTTTTTTTCAAGGCGTTCGATCGCGCAAACCAGTAGTGGAAGATGCTGTGTTCGGTCACAACGCGGCGCTTGCTTGCCACATGGCCAACGAATCGTATTTCCGGCGCGCGGCTGTCACTTGGGACGCGGCGTCCGGTACAATTAGATCGTGAGCGAGATCGTACTGAGGGTGGGAAGTTATATTGGCGCAGCAATTGTCGCCGGCATTTTATTTTTCCCGCAGGCCGCCGACAGAAACCTGGGCCCGCGCAGGCATCTGCCCCATGTTTCGATCGGGAAGCCGACGGCGCTTCCCGAAGATGTCTCGACCATCGACGGAATCATCAAAGCATATTACGAGGTGGTTTCCGGACCCGCGGGACAGCCGCGCCAATGGGGCCGCGACTCCACGTTATATATGTTCAACGTCCGGTTCGTGATTATTCAAGAAGACGCCACGGGAGCAGCGGCGGCGCGATCCTTGACACACCAGGAATTTATCGACGAAAGTGATGCTTCGCTAAGCGGCAAGGCGTTTTATGAGCATGAGGTTCATCGCATTACTCACCGCGCCGGCAATATAGTTCATGTTCTAAGCACAGCTGAACACATGTCTGCTCCAGATGGCCCGGTAGCGGGCCGGTCGGTCGATAGTCTGGAACTGTTCTGGGACGGCAAACGCTGGTGGATCGCCGGGGTCACCATTTGGGATATCAATACCACCAAGCACCCGCTGCCTCCAGAATTCCTGCCGTAATTATCTGTCCGCAGTGAAATTTGGGCCTGCGGTCGTTAAGAGAAAGCGGCCAGTTAGCTTGACGGAGACATCTGTAGCCGCCAGTTATAGAAATTTTACGAGCGCATCCATGGTTTGTTTAGGCTGTTCTTCCATGATCCAATGACCCGAATCCTTGACCACGACCACAGTTGCATCGCTGGCTACCAGCTTCACTTGTTCGCCTAGAGGTTGCCCTAATGACTTGTCTCCGCCAATCGAGAGCACCGGCACGGTCAGCTTGGTTTTTGAGAGTTCTTCGAAGTCTTTCGCGGCCTGGATGAACGATACGAAATATTCCCACGCGGCGCGCATGCGCCCCGGCCGGGAGTAGGCAGCGAGGTAGGCCTTCCGGTCCGCTTCGGGAATCGAATGGTTTTTGTCCGCGGCCAAATCGTTCCAGAAGTACGCGAAGAAAATATCTTCTCTGCCCTTCACGAGCGCTTCCGGCGTCGGACCATGAAAACGGAAATGCCAGTATTGCGGGCTGTTATAAATTGGCTCCCAGCCGGCCACTCCGGGTAGAAATGCATCCATCAAGACCAGTTTTTCCGTTTCCGCCGGGAACTGCGCGGCGTACGCATATGCAACCATCAGTCCGATGTCGTGTCCAACTACGCGTGCTTTCGAAACGCCCAACGATTTCGCCAGCGCGTGAATGCGGATCGCAGCGGCCTTCATATCCAAACCATCCTGCGGAATGGACGAATCACCAATGCCGGGCAGATCCGGCGCAATCACGGTGAACTTATCCACGAGGAGCGGAAATAGCGGCGTCCACATGCGTGAAGTTTCCGCATAGCCATGAAGCAGAATCACCGCCGGGCCATGTCCGCCCATGGTGTAGTGAATTTTGGCACCTTGGATTTCCGCGTCGTGCGCGACAGATTTTTGATCGGCGGCTGCGGCGCTGGCCATCGCCGCAAAAGCCACGCACATTGCCGTCACGCAAAATATGCGGACCATAACCCGAATTTTTCGATAAGCGCCCGTCATCGTTTCTCCTGTAAATCTAGCCTGGCAACGTCGCCGAAACTCTAGCATCATTTTGTTTCAAGGGGCAGGGAGACCGTGGTGATGGGGCTTCGGAGGTGCTTTTGCTTAAACAAATCGCGTATGCAATTTGTTTCTGCACTTTTCTGGCTGCTCAGACGAGCAGTCCTGTGCACAAGGTCGAAGGAAATGTAATTATTTCCGAGCGCGATCCGAAAGTCCGGATAACGCTACCAAAATCAGTGCAATATGTTGGAGCGGATCGCTGGGTGCTTTACGACATCGCGGATTGCGAGTTGCATGCCTTTGTTGAGCCGGACGCGCAGAAAAGTGTCGAGCGTCTCTACTGGGTTCAGTTCGAAGGTTACATTCCTTCGAAACCAGACTTGCACCACCAATACGATTCACCGCGACACATGACAATTGGCGGCTTGGACTTTTATGTGGATACCTGGGTGCGTGCCAACAATGCGGAAACCCAAAAAGGATCGGACCGCGAGCACATTGAGGCGCTGATTGGACGGAAGGGTTACCACATGCCTTCCGGGATGATGTACGTCCGGCTCGTCCATCTTTTGGATGCACAGAAACGCAAGGAGCTGATGATCATCTATGGCGAGGACTTAGCGCCAACCAGTTTCTCCGCAGCCGACCTGAGCGAAGGGGGCAAGGCATTTGATCACTGGCCGGCAATCGAAAAGCAATTCATCGAGAGGGCAAAGGAAAAGATCACAATCCAGCATAGCGATTAAGCCTTTCACGCCTTGCTACGTTCCAAATCGATTTAGACTTTTGGCGCGTTTAACTCGCTAACCGGTCCGGCTTCATGCAGACGGCGTCGTGGCCTTTGTTGCCGACTTGCCACGCTCTCCCTTCGAATCCTTCACTTGGTGCTGCGTATCTGTTGATTTTGCACCGTGCGGCTTAGCCTTTGCGTCTGCTGGAGTTTCGTCGTCGCGTTTCTTGGTTTTCTCTTTCTCCTGCTGTACGCTCTTACCGGCTGTCCCAGACTTATGTGTTCCTGCCTTCACTTTCGCTGCCCTCTCATCGGCAGCACTCTTTTCGGCATCGGGACTTTCTTCCTGGGCTTTGCCATGTCCCTTCTCTGCGCTTGTTTCAGGTTCTTGCTCTTCACTCTTTTCGTCTGCTTTCGCGGGCTCGATCTCTACAGCTTTCTTTGGAGGATTGTTGATCGCGGACACCAAATAATTGATTCTCATCCGCGCCGCGCGCCGCTTTACGCTGCTGGCCATTCCTGCCTGCTCCAGGTAACGGGCCAATTCGTCGTCATCGGCAATTCCCTTATCCTTCAGGAATTGAAGCACTGCACCGCTCTGCGTCTCCAAAGCTTCAAGAGATGAAAATAATTCGTCCAGTATGAGTTGCGCTATCTTGTCATCCATATTGCATACCTCCGCCCGCATCTGTTTTGATGCCAGGAGTGCCCTCTCGGGCGTCGATGACCATGTGTTTTTTTGGATTCGCTAAGGCTGTCTTGACTGGCAAGACGTCAGTGACCTACTCCGGCAGGGTCGGGCAGCCGGGCCATTCGCTTCGTGTCACGTTGCCAATGTACTGCAAGTCCGCGATTCCGATTTTGCTGGTGTAATACCCGTCGCAGGTCATCTTGCGCACGAACGCGAAGAAGGCGACGCCCTGGCTGAGCACGGGATCTTTTTTGGCGTTCTTGCGAAATGCAATCAGGTCCAGGATTTCCTTGCGCTGCTCAGGCGTGCATTCTATAAAAACTTTTCCGTACTGGTCGATACAATGGGTATCCAGCCACATCAGCCCGCCGCCCAAAGCCAACTGGAAGTTCTCATTTTCGCTGGTCAGCAAGTCGATAAACTCAGGCGCACCGGCTTCGAGCGCTCCACCCGACTTCTCATCCTTGGGAATGATCGTGTCGCAAAGCCAGGTCAGAGTCTCATACTGTTTCGGAGTGAAATATTTTGGCGTGTACTTTCCTGCCGGAGCGGCGGCTTTTTCCTTATGTACCGTCTGATGCGCCAGCTCCGCTGCTTCGAGTGGGATTACTTGCAGTACACCACCGCCGGCCACGCCGAGCGCTAACGTCTTCAACACATCTCTTCGCGTAATCCCCTGGGTGGTCATAAATTTTTCCTCAGCGTACTCAGCGGTCCTGTCTTCCTCCAATTGTCTTCTTACAAGCTGCCCTTCTTCGCTTGGTCCAGCAAATATTCTGAAGCGCGCCAGGAGAGCGCCATAATCGTCAGTGTCGGGTTCTTATCTGGGTTTGTAACCAGCGGTGCGCCATCCATCACCAAAACATTTTTCACCTCGTGGGTCTGACAATATCCATTCAGGACACTAGTTTTCGGATCAGCGCCCATTCGCGCGGTACCGACTTCATGAATAATTTTTCCGCCCTCTAGGATTCCGAACGGATACTGGCCATCGATGCGGGTGCGCGTTTTATACCGCCCGCCCATCATTTCGATGATGGACTTGAAAGTCTCCTGCATGTCCTTTGCCTGGCGCAACTCGTACTCGGTCCATTTGAAGTGGAAGCGCAGGACTGGAATTCCCCACTGGTCCACTTTGTTGGGATCGAGCTCGCAGTAAGTATCCGCATTGGGAATCATTTCGCCACGGCCGGAAAATCCAACTGTGGTGCCGTAAACTTGCCGCGCTCTTTGTTTCAACTGCGCGCCGTAACCTTCTTCGTCGTGGCACAGCCCGTCGAACATGCCCACGCCCGGCATGTCGCGGCCGCCCCACAACTCAATGTGGTAGCCACGCGGGAAATCGTTCTTGCGATCGAACTTCCACCACGGCACGTAATAGTGCATGCCGCCGACGCCATCGTGGTTGTGCGGCGGCATTTTTTCCAGAGCGGGCACTTCGCCCCAGCCATCGCTGCCGACGGAATCAGTCAGATATCTGCCAACATTGCCGGTGGAATTGCCGATGCCATCCGGAAAGAGTGCGGACTTGGAATTCAGCAGCAGGCGGGCGGATTCGCACGCGCTTGCCGCCACGACAATGGATTTGGCGTAGACGCGCTTTTCTGTGTGGCTGGCTTTGTCAATGTAAGAAACGGCTTCGGCTTTGCCACTTTGCCCGACGACAATTTCGCGCGCCATGGCACCGGTGATGAGCGTTAACTTTCCAGTGGCCATAGCCGGCGGCAACAGCACCTGGCTCGAACTGAAGTTGGAAGCAGTGGTGCAACCGCGGCCACACTGTCCGCAGTAGTGGCACGGGAGCCGGCCGTTGTGGGCCTTGGTTAAAATCGCAAGACGGGCCGGAATACAGGTTATGTTGAGTTTGTCGCAAGCTTTCTTGATTAAAATTTCCGTGCAGCGCGGCTTGGGCGGCGGAAGAAAAACACCGTTCGGCGCGCTGGAAACATTTTCATTTGTGCCGAACACACCGATATACGATTCCACCTTGTCGTAATAGGGCGCGATGTCGTCGTAAGTGATGGGCCAATCGTCGCCAAGTCCGTCGCGAGTCTTGGATTGGAAATCGACCGGCGCGAAACGCAGCGCGATGCGTCCCCAGTGATTGGTACGGCCGCCAACGATACGTGAACGAAACCACTGGAAATTTGCACCCTCAGCAGAGGTGTATGGTTCGCCTTCGATCTGCCATGCGCCGTTGGGAGCCAGGAATTCACTAAAATTTTCGCTGGCGCGTCCGCCGACACCGGCGCCGCGATGCGCCAGCTCGTAGGGCCACATCAGCATCTTGAAATCTTTTTCCGGATAGACTTGCGGGCCAGCCTCAAGCATGACCACGTTCAGGCCGCCTTCGGTCAAAACTTTTGCGGCCATGCCACCGCCCGCGCCAGAGCCGATGACGCAAACGTCGTAGGTCTTTGGCGAACGATTGACTTGAGACATGCTCTATCCTTTGCGTAATTCCGATGAAACTTTGTTCGGATGACAGAACGTTTACAGCTCGTTCTTTTTCAATTGCGAAACAGCATAATCGCACGCGCGTGCGGTTAACGCCATGTAGGTGAGTGAGGGATTCACGCAGGAATTGGAAGTCATGCACGCGCCGTCGGTCATGAAAAGGTTTTTCACTTCGTGCGGTTGATTGTGCTCGTTCAGAACGCTGGTCTTGGGATCGCGGCCCATGCGTGCGGTACCCATTTCGTGAATGCCCAGGCCTGGCCGCGTCATTTCGGAGTAGACGCCGATGTTGGTGGCGCCCGCCGCCGCGAGCATTTCTGCGGCTTGCACGGCAATGTCCCTGGACATGATGCGCTCATTTTCGCCCCAGTCGCAGTGGATTTTCAGCGTCGGAATGCCCCATGCATCGAGCTTGTCCTTATCAATCTCGACGTAATTGTCATGGCTTGGCAGGCACTCGCCGAAACCGCCAAGCCCCATGCGCCACTGACCCGGTTTGCGCAAGGAATTCTTGAAGTCCAAGCCGAGACCGGCGGAAGTCATGCCGCGTTGCCAGCTATCGCGGCTGCCGCCGCCTTGATAGCCGTACCCGCGCAGAAAATCTTTGTGCGTGGTTTTTACGTTGCGAAAGCGCGGAACGTAAATGCCGTTGGGACGATTGCCGAATGGCATTTTGTCTTCATGACCGGGCATGGTACCGGAAGCGCCGCTGCCCATGTGGTGATCCATCAAGTTGTGGCCGAGTTCGCCGCTGCTATTTGCGAGGCCGTTCGGAAATTCCGGCGTAGCGGAATTCAAGAGGATGCGTGTGGACTCTAGCGTGGCGGCACAGAGGAACACAATGCGGCCATGAAACTCGAGAGCTTTCTTGGATTGTCCATCGATTACGCGAACGCCGGTGACTCGCCGCGACGCAGGATCGAAAATCAAGCTGTGCACGACACTGTAGGGACGTATGGTGAGCTTGCCTGTTTTCATCGCGGCGGGAAGCGTGGAATTCAGGCTGCTGAAATAAGATGAGGTGATACAGCCGCGGTGGCAGACGCCGCAGTAGTGGCATGCGGCGCGGCCCTTGTGCACACGAGTAAGCACTGCGGCGCGGCCGATGGTCATCATGCGATCATCGAAATTCTTGGCCAGAGCGTCGCGAAAATCCTGCTCCACGCAGGTCATTTCCATGGGAGGAAGAAATTTACCGTCGGGCAACTGCGGCAGGCCTTCGTTTTGGCCACTGATGCCGGCGAATTCTTCGACATAGTCGTACCAGGGAGCGATGTCCGCATAGCGAATCGGCCAATCGACGGCAATGCCTTCCTTGGCGTTGGCTTCAAAATCGAGATCGCTCCAGCGGTACGACTGACGTCCCCAGGTGATGGACTTTCCGCCTACCTGGCGCCCACGAATCCAGGAAAAATGTTTCCCGGGATCGCTAGTGTAAGGATTTTCCGAATCGTTGACGAAGAATTTGTTGGAAAATTCATCGCACGCGTAATAGCACTCGCGCTGGATTGGCTGCTTGGCTGCCCGCTCCGCACGATTGTCCCAATAGCGATATTTCAATTCCCATACCGGGACGTGTTCGACATAATCCTTTTCGGGACTGATGGGGCGCCCGGCTTCGAGAATGAGCGTGTTCAGCCCCTTCTCCGTGAGCTCTTTGGCAGCCCAGCCTCCCGTAATTCCCGAACCGATGATGAGTGCATCGTAGCTTGGTGTTGGCATTTTCTCTCCGGAAAGTCAGGCATCTCCCACGCCGGGGCCCACAGGTATACAACCATGCTGCGCACCGGGAATAATCTCCAGTTTGAGTTCCTTAGTGAATCCAATTTCAGAAGTGTAGTAGCCGTGAACCGTAATGCGCTTAAAGACTTCCCAGAACGGACCCTTCAGTTGAGCGTCGGGCTCCGGCACGTGGTTCCCGTGATGAGCGCTGGCGGTACGCCCAGCGAGGGTGATGTCATCCAGCGCGCGAAGTTGCGTGAGTTGCTGCTCGGGTGAGGCTTCGGCAAAATTCTTTCCGAAAAGTTGCTGGCTTTCCTTGTCGATTCCCGCCAGGCCGTCCAGGAAACGTGTTCGCTCTTCCGGAAGAGCCCATTCCGTCAGAATGAAATCGATAAATTCATTAACGCGAGCGCCTTTCGCTCCCGGAGTGTCCGTAGCGGGAATGATCTGGTCGATCATCGCCACGACCGTGTCGTTCAGATGGCCGGTGAGAGTACGTAAGGCATAGCCGGGCGGAGGCTGCGCCTGGCGGAAGAGCGCGAACATCTCGGGTGAAAAAACGGGCAGAACGGCACCCGCAGCAAAAATACGTAAAGCGTCACGCCGATGCATGGACCCTCCTGGAAGAAACGAAACTTGTGGAATGCGCGCGGCCTTCGCGGCCATATTGCGCGGCAGACTGAGCAGCAGCGCGCAATGCCGCCACCGGATCGCCCGTAGGCATAAATTCCATCGCGACATAGCGCTTATAGTTCAATTCTCCGAGTTTGCGATAGATATTGGCGAAATTAATTTCACCTGTACCGGGCTCGTGGCGTCCAGGGACGTCGGCGATATGTACCAGACCGAGATAGTCCATATTTTTGGCGAGTTTGCCGATGAGGTTGCCCTCGGCAATCTGCTCGTGAAAAAAATCATACAGGAATTTGACGTGCGGATTACCAACGGAGCGCACGATTTCAAATCCCTCAGCTGATGAGGTAAGAAAATATTTGGGATTTTCTTCCGGATCGATATTCTCAATCAGGAGTTCGATGTTGTACTTGGCGGCCAGTTCTCCGCCCCGCTTCAGCGTTTCAATACAATTGGCATGCATCTGATCGCGAGACAGCCCTGGAACGACATTGCCGGTTTGCAAAATCAGCCTGGAGCATTCAAGGCCGCCGAGAATGGGAACAAACTCGGTGACGGATTTCAAAAAAGCTTCGCGATCATTGGCATCAGCGAGCGTATGCCACACGCCTGCGGTGGCATCGAAAGTAATCTTGAGTTGAGCTTTCTTCCGGCGAGCGGCGGCAAAATCATCGGGCGACCATTTCTTGAATTCGTCGACTAGTTCGACGTCGTGAAAACCGGCCTCGGCAACTTTTTCCAGGCGTTGATCGAACAGCAGGTCACGGTACATGGTCCATAACATCACGGAAATGGGGAAGGGCGAGTCCTCAGGCGCGGTCACCACCGGCGCAGACGACACATCGGCAGAGCATAATTTGGCCGAGGCGAGAAATCCGGCCGCGCACGTTCCGACGAAATCGCGTCTGCGCATGCTACTCCCCTAAAATTTCCTTACGGACGTTCTTGAGGACGTAAGCGGCACGCTCGACGCCGACTTCCCCGGTCAGAATCGGATCTTCGTTCTCGATGGAAAGAATGCCGTCGTAATCTACATCCATGTACGCCTGAACGACCGATTTCCAGAGCGAAAGGCTATGGCCATAGCCCACCGCGCGGAAAGTGTCGGAGGCGTGCTCTAGTTCGTTTTTTTCCGAGGCGAAGTTCAGAGCTCCATACCTGGCACAATTTTCCGGAAAAATTACGGTGTCCTTCATGTGAGCGTGAAACAGCGCGCCCTGCTTGCCGAGAAAATGGATGACTTCGACGGGATCGCAACCTTGCCAGAAAAGATGGCTCAGGTCGCAGTTTGCGCCGATTTCTTCGCCAACGGCTTCGCGCAATTTCATCAAGGTCAAGGGATTGTAGACCACAAAATTGGGATGCATTTCGAAGGCGAGACGCTTAATGCCATGAGAACGCGCGTACTTCGCGGCGTCCTTCCAGTACGGGATCACTTTCTCTTTCCACTGCCATTGCAGCATCTGGTTATATTCGGGAGGCCAGCGGTAGGTAATCCAGTTTGGCTGCGTGTCGGTGGGAGTGCCGCCGGGGCATCCGGAGAAACCGACAATAACTTTAATGTCCAGCATTTCTGCGAGAAGAACCGTCTTGCGGAAAATGTCGACATCTTTTTGTGCGTGTTGCGCGTCGGGGTGGACTGGATTTCCGTGGCAACTGAGAGTCGCTACACGAATGCCCTTATCTTCAAATTTCTTCTGCCATGCTTTGGCTTTCGCCTTGTCCTGGACTAGTTCGTCGAGGGGGCAATGGCGATTGTTTGGATAGCCGCCCGTACCAATTTCCATGGCCTCAAGACCGAGAGCACTGACTTTATCGAGCATTTCATCCAGGGAGAGGTGATCGTAAACGGGATCGAAGACGCCAATGGGAATTTTCTTTTTTGCGCCGGCAGGAACCGCAGTGCGAATCACAGACGCGGAATTCAGTTCCGCAGGCAATTCACTGATCGCCCCCCAAGCTCCAGTGGCGGGAATCGCGGCGGCCACCACGCCGGTTCCGGTTTTGCAAAGGAATTCACGGCGATTTACTGCGTTCCGGCGCAAACGGGTTTTCATTCCGAATAGCCTCGACGAAAGGGGTTAACGTTACAGGCGTGTGAATTATACCCTTGCGGAGGCAGAGGGCAAGCTCAGAAAGTCGAGTAGAAAAAGGATTTTCTAAATTTTTCGCGTCAGCGAGATTTCGGCTTCAATTCGGTCAACGGAGGGATCGAAGACACCGGAGTCAGGGCACGTTCGGGCTGCTCTTTGCCTTTAGTGATGGCCTGCACAAGCATGTCGATCGCTTGCCCCGTGTTGGGCGGTGTGAACACGGTCGCCGCAAGAACTCCGCTGAGCACCCAGGCGGCGCCGGTTTTTGGCAAGCCGTCGCATCCGGTGAACGGCAACTTCAGCCAGCGATCGCGTTCCGATTCATTGGGAAGTTCCTGAAAAGCTTTTCGGGCGCCCATGGCCATTGCGTCGTCCTGCGCCGCGACTAAATCGATGACCGCTTTTTGAGAGGTGGAGAGCTTCAGCCACGACCGGACAGAGCGCAGGGAGCTCTCTTCCGTCCACTGTGCCTTGAGGCTGGTCACCTGAATGTTGGCCGGCTTGCTGGTCACCATTCCCTGCGCGCGGTCCTTCGCGGCGGAATTTTCCGAGGGTCCCTGAACATAAAGAACGTTGCCGCCTTTCGGAAGCAACGCAGCAAACTGGCGTGCCTGAATGCGGCCGATTTCAATGTGGTCAGTGCTGACGCAAAAGATGGGAGTTTTCGATGTACGACGAAGTTCGGCGATGTAGCTGGCCTCGCGATTCAGCACGGCCCAGCCGATATTCGCGCCTACAGCAGCTTTTGCCACTTGCGGCAAGGCGGTGCCGCCGACGGGCTCAAAGACAATCGCGTCGGGACGATCCTGTGGAGCGCCCTGAATGGCGCGGAGAAGTTGCGTGCTTTGCGTGATCGCGTCGTTATCGGCGTAGACTATCTGCAGTTCGACATCTGAGCGGCGAGCAGTTTCTTCAGCGGATTTCGCCTGCTCGATCTGATAGTCATTATCGTTGGTGGTCAAAGAGACCAAGATGCGAAGTTTCTTCATGAGTTCTCGGCCCACTGAGCCGGAAACTTTACGATAGACTGAGTGCTGGAAATTTTGTCAAAGAATAAAGGGCCGTTGTCGGAAAGCAAAAGCCTGTTAGTCAACAAGGACGTAAGTACAAGGTTATTCCTAATCGTGTTCCAGAGCGGTTGTGTAAAGTGATTGGCACCATAGCGAAGGCAGGATCTGTGAGTTCGATGCAAAACGCGGAGCTCGAAGCGCGCAATAAATTGAAAAGTGCGCGACGGATCGTGGTTAAGCTCGGCACCAGCACGGTGACGGACGCAGCCGGCGGCGTGTGCGGCGAACGTGTGGAGCCCATCGCGCGCGCCATCGCCGAGTTGATGGTCAGCGGGCGTCAAGTGGTGCTGGTCAGTTCCGGCGCCGTGGGTCTGGGCAGAAGCCTACTGGGCCTGCATGCATCACGGCTGAAAGATATGGCGGTCAAACAGGCATGCGCGGCGGCAGGACAGAGTTTGCTGATGGAAGCGTACAAAAATCTTTTCGATGGAATGCAACGGAAAATCGCGCAGGTTTTGTTGACAGAAGAAGATTTCAGCAATTGGATACGTTATTCGAATCTGCGCCGCACCATGGAAAAACTATTGGGATTTGGCGTGCTGCCGATCGTGAATGAGAACGACACGGTCTCGACTGCCGAGCTGGAAATCGTAACCGGCGGACGCGAAGCTGCATTTAGCGATAACGACCGACTGGCGGCGCTGGTGATGAGCGGAATGGAAGCGGATGCTCT
>Ga0207699_10000498_pt1 | contig 19673 bp, 17 predicted proteins | sample LARL51metaG_FD_184344 | JGI IMG/M metagenome (GOLD analysis project Ga0207699, IMG submission 184344) | Corn, switchgrass and miscanthus rhizosphere microbial communities from Kellogg Biological Station, Michigan, USA - LAR L5-1 metaG... | ecosystem: Host-associated > Plants > Roots >...
CAACCAGACCGGCTCCGTGCAGACCAACGGCATCTCGCTGTGGAACGGCACGACGTGGAAGTCCCTCGGGTCCGGCATCGCTGGCGGCAGTGGGGCGACCGGGCCGATGGTCTTCGCCATCGCCGTCAACAACAGCCAGGTCTTCATCGGTGGTGACTTCAGCTCGGTCAACGGCGTCAAGGCCAGCAACATCGCCGTGTACAGCGGCGGGACCTGGCACGCGGTCGGCGGCGGCACCGATGCCCCCGTGGAGACACTCGCCATCAACGGCGGCTACGTGTACGCCGGCGGCGGGTTCAGCACGGCCGGTGGTGCCAGCACGGGCGCACCGGTCGCCCGGTGGAAGCTGGGCACCGCGTTCACCAGCAAGGCCGGCTGGTCCGCTCTCGGCCCGCTGTTCGGCGGCGGCGACGTGACCTCGATCGCCTTCGACGGGCAGGAGGTCTTCCTCGGCGGCGACATCTTCGACTGTGTCGTGAACAGCCCCTGCGACAACGGCACCTCGACCGGCACGGTCCCCTGTGAGACCGCCTCCGGCTACGACATCAACGGCCTGATCATGTGGGACACCCAGGATCCCGGTACCTGGTTCTACCCGTTCGGCTGCGGGGTCACCGTGGGCAGCGGCGCCACCGCCAACCCCGGCGACGTCAACTCCCTGCTGCTGGTGGGCAAGACCCTCTACGTCGGTGGCTTCTTCGACCATGCGGGTATCACCGGAGCCTCGCCGAACCAGGTGGCCGCGATGAACATCGCCGGCCTCAACCTCACCGTCCTCGACCAGACCAAGACCAAGTGGAGCAAGCTGGGCACGGGTGTCGGCAACGACACCAACGGTGACCAGGTGGCTTCGCTGACCACCGCAGGGAACGTCCTCTATGCCGGCGGCGCGTTCAGCACCGCTGGCGGGGTCGCCGCCACCGGGGTTGCCCAGTGGAACCTGACGACCCCCGCCTGGACGGCGCTCGGCAGCGGCCTGTCGTGCGTCAGTGACGACTGCACCAGCACCTACGCCAACGCCGTGGACGCCGCGCCCAGCGGCATCTACGTCGCCGGCAACTTCGGCATCGCCGGTGTCCAGGGCTCGGACAACTTCGCCCTGTGGCACCCGCCAGCCGGGAGCTAGCGCCGCCTGAGTCCAACGACGGCGGGCCGCGCCTGCGGCCCGCCGTCGTTGGATAATGCGGTGCCGATTAATTCCGCGGCGTTCCTCCGCCTTCTCTGCGTAGGCTCCGTGTGGTGCCGCGGCAGCGGAGGAGGCCGTGATGGCGTTGAACACCGGCGCTGGGCTCGTCGTGGCCGGCGCGCTGCTGATCGGCGCTGCCACGATCGTGGGCGCGTGGCTGGCGCACCGCCACGCCGCCCGCCGCGAACTGTGCTTCGGCGCCGCCGCGGGTGCGCTGCTGGTGATCGCCGGGCTGCACCTGCTGCCGGATGCCTGGTCGGCCGCGCGCCAGACGGCGATCCCGGCATGGGCAGTTCCCGCGGCCGCCATCGCGGCGTTCGCCGTGACCGGGTTCGCGATCCGCCGGGGGTGCGCCTGCCGGGCCGAGCGGGAGGCCGCCGGAGGTGCCGGAACGGCGGGAGCGCTCGCGGCGCACCGGCTGCTTGAGGGGGCGGCCGTGGTGCTGGCCGGCTCGGTCATGGTCGCGACCGCGTTGGCCGTGCATGCGCTCGCCGAAGGGCTGGCCGCCGGGACGATGCTGGCTTCGGCACCGCGCCGCCAGCGGGTGCGCTGGCTGGCGGTCATGTGCGCCAGCCCGGCGGCCGGCGCCGCGCTCGCCATGGCCTGGCCGTTCCCGCAGACGCTGCGGCCGGTCCTGCTCGCCGTCGCGGCGGGCGTGCTCGGCCAGGCCGCCCGGGTCAGCCTGAGCGCCGCGTTCCGGCGCGCCCATCCGGTCCGGCTCGCCATGGCGAGTCCCGCGGTCGCGACCCTGGTCGCCGCGGCCGGCACCGCGCTCGCGGTGCACCTGGCCGGCTGACCGGCCCAGGCAGCGATAACCCGCGCGGGGCGGGTTAACCCCCAGATCAAGATGGGTGGCAGGCCGCTGCTGCCGGGCGGCAGCAATCCGTAGCCTGAGTTGCGTTCCAGCCACGCTGCGCAGCGGGGTACCAGATGACTCTCACCGGAGAAGGGACCCTGTCGTGAACACCAGGAAGATCGCCTCACTGGCCGTGGCCGGCCTTGCCGCCGCCGCCATCGCCACCGCTGGCTGCGCCTCGGCCGCCACCTCGGCCTCCGCCGCCGCGGCCACGGCCCCGGCCGCGAAGACGATCAAGGGGGCGACGCACATCATGGCCTACAGCATCAACAGCGACGGGCCGCACTTCCAGGCGATCGTCACCGGCGCGGTCGGCGGCTACGGGCCCGGCGTGACCGTGCACCCCGACGGCACGGTCGACCCCGAGCACACCAGCCAGCTCGAACTGAAGCTGACCCACGGCTCGTTCCGGCTGTCGATCGCCGCGGCCGGCAAGGCCGTGGCCCGCGCCTACCAGCACTGGCCGTCCAACCCGGCGACCTGCTCGGGCGGCATCACGGTCAGCGCGCCCGCCCCGGTCGTGGCCGGGTCAGGCACCGGCAGGTACCGCGGCATCACCGGCGACTTCACCCTGACCGTCAAGATCGACGAGGTCGACGTCAAGCCCGTGTGCAACGGGACGAGCAAGTTCCTGTCCCAGCTCGTACTCCTGGACGGCACCGGCACCGTCTCCTACTGACCAGCCACGACGATTGACACCGGGAGACCCGCGGTGACCACCTACGCTGAGCGCGTGCTACAGCAGGCGTATGCGTCGATGCGTGGTCATCCGCGGGCCGCCGACGGTCTGCTCGCGGTCCTGCTGTTCGCCTGCAGCGCGGGCCAGCTCCTCACGCTCACCCCGGCCACGACGGCGGTTGCCGCGGCCGGGGTGAGCCTGCTGCTGGCCGCGGCGGTGGCTGTGCGCTGGCGGGACCCGGTGCTGGCGTTCGGCGCGGCCGCGGTGATCGGTGCGGCGCAGGCCGTCTTCGGCTTCGCACCGGCCGGCGGTCCCCCGGTGCGGGCGCTACAGCCCACCGTCACCGACCTGGCGATCGTGGTCCTGCTCTACACCCTCGCCGCGCACCGGCCGCGGCGGGTCTCCCTGCCCGGCCTGGCAGTCTGCTTCGCCGGTGCCGGCGTAGCGATCGCCCGCTGGAGCTACGCACAATCCACCACGCTCCTGCTGCTGGCGGTGGCCGCGGTCGGCGCGACGCTCCTGGCCGCCTGGGTGCTCGGCGACTCCGCCGCATACCGGCGTGCCTACTACGCCTCGCTCGAGGAACGGCTGGCCGCTGCCGAGCGCACCCAGGACCTGCAGGCCAAGCGGGCCCGCGCCGTTGAGGAGTTCGCCGCCAGGCTGCGCCGGATCGAACGTGACCTGCATGACGGCGCCCAGGTCAGGCTCACCGCACTCGCCATGACGCTGGGCGAGATCAAGGAAAACCTGGCCGAGCGCGCGGACGACGACGCCACGCTGAAGCTCGCCGTCGCCGCACACCGGGATGCCAAGGACACGCTGACCGAACTACGCGACCTCGCCCGCGGAATCCACCCGCTCGTGCTCGACCGCGGGCTGGAGCCCGCGCTGTACGCCCTGGCCGGGACAAGCGCCATCCCGGTCACGCTGACCGTCCAGATCACTGCCCGTCCGTCGCCGGCCATCGAGGCCATCGCCTACTTCTGCGCCGCCGAACTGCTCGCCAACGCGGTCAAGCACAGCGCCGCCGCGCAGGTTTGCATCACCGTAGCCGACAGCGACTCCGGGCTCGCGCTGGCCGTGACCGACGACGGCCGGGGCGGGGCCCACCTCGCTCCGGGCGGCGGGCTGGCCGGGCTGGCCGAACGCGTGCAAACGGTGGACGGGCGGCTGGATCTCGTCAGCCCGCCCGGCGGCCCTACCACCGTCACGATCGAACTGCCGGGACGTGCCTGATGCGCATCGTCATAGCCGAAGACGCCGCGATCATGCGCGACGGGCTCACGCAGACCCTCACCCGGCGCGGCCACGACGTGCTCGCCGCGGTAGCCGACGCCGGCGCGCTGCGCCGTGCGATCGAGCGGCACCGGCCGGATGTGGCGATCATCGACGTGCGGATGCCGCCCACCCACACCGACGAGGGACTGCGCGCCGCCAAACAGATCAACCAGGACTTTCCTGAGGTCGGCGTGCTGGTCTTCTCCCAGTACATCGAGGCGCGGGCGGCCGCCGAACTGTTCGCCAGCGCCCCGGCCGGGGCGGGTTATCTGCTCAAGGACCGGGTGGCCGACGTCAGCGACTTCATCGACGCGCTCACCCGCATCGCCCAGGGCGGGACCGTGCTCGACCCCGAGGTCGTCAGGCAACTGCTCCAGGCGGGCCGGCGCACCGACGCGCTGGCCGCGCTCACCCCGCGGGAGCGTGAGGTGCTGTCGCTCATCGCCCAGGGCAGGTCCAACGCTGCCATCGCCGCGGCCCTGTTCATCTCGCCCAAGGTGGTGGAGAAGCACGTCGCGAATATCTTCGGCAAGCTCGGCCTGGCCCCCTCCGACAACGACAACCGCCGCGTCATCGCCGCCATCACCTACCTGGAGTCCTGACCTGTCCCGGTAACGGAGGAAGATCGGGTTCGCGATCGCGGGCCGCCGGGGATCTTTAGCACTGGCGACGTTGCCGTTGCACTGACAGGCCGACGAGGAGGCGAGATGGCTGTCCACGAGATACGCATCGACCGCAGCAAGACGCTGGCCGAGGAGCCGGGCACCGGCCACAACCGCTGGCACCCGGACATCGCACCGGTGGTCCGCTGCGAGCCGGGCGATGAAGTCATACTCGAAACCAGGGACGCCTTCGACGGGCAGATGACCCCGGATGCCTCCCTGGACACCGTTGCCGCGCCCAACCTCGACGTGGTGCATCCGCTGACCGGCCCGGTGTACGTCGAGGGAGCCGAGCCAGGCGACCTGCTCGAAGTGGAGATCACCGGTATCGAGCCGGACAGCTACGGATACACCGTGCAGGTGCCCGGTTTCGGGTTCTTGCGTGACGAGTTCCCCGAGCCGTTCAAGGTGAACTGGGACATGGCAGACGGCTGGGCTACCTCGGCCGGCCTGCCCGGGGTTCGCATTCCCGGATCGCCGTTCATGGGCACCATCGGCCTGCCTCCCGGCCACGAACTGCTGGCCGCCACGACCGCCCGCGAGCAGGCCCTGCTGGACCGGGGCGGCTTCGTGCTGCCGCCGTCTCCGGCGTCGGCCGTGCCCAGCGACCCGCGCCTGGCCGCGGAAGGGCTGCGCACGGTGCCGCCGCGCGAGCAGGCAGGCAACGTCGACATCAAGCAACTCGGCAAGGGCGCGCGGCTGCTCATCCCGGTGGACACCCCAGGCGGGCTGTTCTCGGCCGGCGATGCCCACTTCGCCCAGGGCGACTGCGAAACCTGCGGCACCGCCATCGAGATGAGCGCCACCCTGCACGTGCGCTTCACCGTGCACAAGGGCGAAGCGGCCCGCAACAACATCCGCGACCTGCGGTTCACCAGGCAGGACTACTACCTGCCGCCCGAGTACGCCGCACCGCGCCGGTTCTACGCCACGACCGGCATCTCGGTCACCAAGGACGGCGTCAACCAGTCAGAGGACATCACCCTCGCCGCCCGCAACGCGCTGCTGAACATGATCGACCATCTCACCGAGCGCGGCTGGACGCGCCAGCAGGCCTACGCCATCTGCAGCGTCGCGGTGGACCTCAAGATCAGCCAGCTTGTGGACGCGCCCAACATGCTGGTGTCCGCCTTCCTGCCCGAAGACATCTTCACCACCTGACCACTGGCCGGGCGAGAAGCCGATAACACCGGCGCAGCGCACAGCTTCGGCAGTGGCAGTGGTATCAGAGATGATACCATAACCCCCATGGCGATGACGTTGCGGTTGACCGACGCCGAGACCGAGGTCTTGCGCCGACGGGCCGACCTGGAGCGGCGGTCCATGCAAGAGGTGGTCCGGCAGGCGATCCGCGAGTACGTGGAAGGCCACAGCCGCGCCGAACTGCTCGACCAGGTGCTGGACGAGGAACTGCCCAGGTACGCGGAGGCGTTGGAGCGGCTTGCGCAGTGATCTACCTGACGCTGCCCGAGTTGCTGCACGTCGCCGCGCGCACTCTGGGCAGCGAGCCCGCAGTCCGCGATTACGGATTGCTGGAATCCGCTCTTGCCCGCCCGCAGGCCACCGCCTTCGGCTCGGACGCCTACCCGAATCTTGACGCCAAGGCCGCGGCCCTGCTCCACTCGCTGGCCAGGAACCATGCCCTCATCGATGGCAACAAACGGCTCGCTCTCGCCGCGACCATCGCCTTCTACGGCGTCAACGGCCGCCGTCTCACCCTGACCAACGATGAGGCATACGAACTGATCATGGCCGTCGCCGCGGGAAAGCTGGATTCCGTGGACGACATCTCCGTCGTCCTGGCCATGGCGACCAGACCGTGGGGGGCGCGTTGACCGCGCCCCCCACGGGCGGGCTCTCAGGCTCCGGTGACGACCAGCTTGCCGCCGGCCTGGCCCGCCTCCATCACCTGGTGTGCCTCGGCGATGTCCTCGAAGGCGAACACCCGCGCGGGCTTTGCCTGATAGACGCCCGCCTCGGCCTTGGCGACGATCTCCTGGAACGGGATCGCCGAGATCGGGTAGGGCCCGGTGCCGACCTCGAAACTCCCGAAGAAGCTGAACTGGACGCCGCTGGGCATGTCGAAGGCTGGCAGGAAGTCCGCGACCGGGCCGAGCCCGCCCAGGAACCCGGCCTGGCACACCCGCCCCCCGGCACGGGCGGCACGCAGCGAGTCCCGCAGGACGCTGTTCCCGACCAGGTCAAGCACCCCGTCGGCGCCGCCCCGCGCCAGGCCGCGAACCTCGCCGGCGATGCCACCGGTGTCGATGACGACGCCGTCGGCGCCGAGCGAACGCAGCATCCCGGCGCGGTCCGCACGCCGGGTGGTAGCGATCACCCGGGCGCCGAGGTCGCTTGCGATGTTCACCGCCGCCTGGCCGAGCGCGGAGGTCGCCCCCCGGACCAGGAGCGACTGCCCGGCCTCAAGCCCGAGGTTGCCGTGCAGAGCGATCCAGGCGGTGGCGTAACTCTCCGGGATCGCGGCCAGGTCCGCCCAGTCCAGCGAGGTCTCGATCGGGGCCACGTTGGCGGCGGAGGCCACGGTGTACTCGGCATAGCTGCCATTCCTGGTGCGGCCGAGCCCGCCCATGATCGTCAGGACCCTGGTGCCCTCGGCCAGCGCGCCGGACCGGTCCGTCACGATCGTGCCGACGGCCTCGATGCCACTGACCGGCGTTGCCTCGGGCCACTCGCCCTTGCGCATGTGCGTCTCGGCGTGGTTGACGCCGAACGCCCTGACCCGGATCAGCACCTCGCCGTCGCCGGGAATGGGGTCCGAGACCTCCTGGATCTGCAGTACCTCGGGCCCACCGGGCTTGGTGATCACGATCGCGCGCATCCCTGGCTTCCTCTCCCCGGCCGCCCACCGATGTTGTTTAGTGATCGTTCAAAAACGAGCGCCGAAGAGAGGCGGCCCGCGGGCCGCCAGCGATGCCCCTCCGGAGCAATAAACGAACGATCGCTCAAAAACCTAACGAAGCTACCCGGTCCCTGTCAACCAGGCTTTGGGCGGGGACCTTGGGTGCCCGCGCTGCTCATTTCAGGCCGGCGAACGCCGACTCGACGATCGTCTCGAGCACCTTCCGGTCGGGGCCCGTCTTGCCGACGACCATCAGCCCCATCCCGGTCGCCATTAGCTGGGCGGCCTTCGCGCGCGGATCGACGTGGCCGCCGACCTCACCCCGGCGCCGGGCGTTACGCAGCGCCCGCTCCGCGTTGCGCTCCAGTCGCTGCATGTGGTTGCGGACGATCGCCCCGACCTCGGAGTCCTCGGCCGCAAGCTCGATCGTCGAGTTGACCATCAGGCATCCCATCCGGCCCTCGCGGGTCGTCAGGTCCTCGACCAGGCCGTCGAAGTACCCGCGCAACTCCGCCAGCCCGGCGCCCGGCTCCTCCAGCGCCCCCAGCTTTTGCGGCACCACCAGCTTCGAGTAGCGATCGAGTGCCCTCAGGAACAGGCCGCGCTTGCCGCCGGGGAACGCGTTGTACAGGCTGCCCGGCTGCACACCCGTCGCCTCGACCAGGTCGTCCACGGACGTGTCACGGTAGCCACGCTCCCAGAACTCGCGCATCGAGCGTTCGATCACCTCATCGGGGTCGAATCGCCGCGGCCTGGCCATGCGACCGAGGATAACGTAACGACCGCTCAAGAACACACTGCCGCTCCCCCTGGCACACAAATCAGGGCGCGGTGGCCGCGTAGGCCGGTGGCGGGGTGAACCCGCCGATGAGCCCGGCCAGCGCCTGAGCGAAGGCGATCACCGTGCGGTCGTGCAGGTAGGGCCCGACGATCTGAACACCGACGGGCAGGCCGTCGGCGGCGATCCCGGCCGGGGCGACGACGGCGGGCAGGTAGGCGGCACCGACCGCCTGCACCCAGGCGAACTGGTCGGCGTAGGGCACCTGGTCGCCGTTGACGGTGATCACCCGCGCGTCGACGTCGGGGTTGTGATCGTGGGCGATGGCCGTGGTGCGCATCGCCGGGCACAGCAGGACGTCGTAGCGGGTGAAGAACCGCGCCCATTCGGCGCGCAGCCCGCGCTGCTGCTGCCTGGCACGGGACGCATCCCGCGCGGACTGGGCGATGTTGCGGGCGAACCGGGCGGGCGGCGACTGGTCCGCCGGATCGAGCCCGGCCGCCCGGCCGGCCAGCGCTGCGTAGTCGGCATCCGGCAGAACCCCCGCGATCCCGCCCTGGATCAGCCGCTGGGCCACGTCGAGGGACTCAACGAGATCCACCGGCCGCGCCTCTTCCACGCACATCCCGGCCGCCGCCAGCGACTCCGCTGCCGCGGTCAGGCGCTGCGCCACCGCACGGTCGACCGGCCAGCCCTGCTCCTCCGGCCAGACCGCCACCCGCCACTGACCGGCCTCGCGGGCGGGCGCCGGGGGCAGCTCCAGGCGCCAGGCAGCCGCTTCCACCGGGTCCGGGCCGGCCAGCACCGTCAGGCACAGATCCAGGTCGGCGGCACTGCGGGTCAGCGGGCCCAGCACGCCGATGTCGACTTCGGCAAGCATTCCCGGCGGCGGCGGAATATGGCCCTGCACCGGGACGATGCCGAATGAGGGCTTGAGCGTGTACACCCCGCACCAGGCCGCCGGGATCCGCAACGACCCGCCAAGGTCACTGCCCAGGTCCAGGGCGGACAACCCGGCCGCCACCGCAGCCGCCGCACCGCCCGAGGAGCCGCCCGGGGTCCGTGTGGCATCCCAGGGGTTGTTGGTGGTCCCGAAAAGCTCGTTGTAGGACTGGCAGTCCGACGCCCACATCGGCAGGTTGGTCTTGCCCATGACGATCGCCCCGGCACCGCGCAGCCGCCCCACCGCCTCGGCGTCATGCTCTGGCACATAGCCGGCGAGTACCGGCGCCCCGCAGGTGGTGCGCAGGCCAGCGGTCTCCAGGCAGTCCTTGACCGTCACCGGCAGGCCGTGCAGCGGCCCTGCGTCCGCACCGCGCGCAAGACGGCGGTCGGCTTCGGCCGCCTCCCGGCGTGCCCGGTCCACGTCGAGCGTCACCACCGCGCCCAGGCCCGGGTTGAACTCCTCGATCCTGCTCAGGTAGCAGTCCAGCAGCTCGACACTGGAGATCTCCTTGGCCCGGACCGCGGCCGCCTGTTCGGTCGCGGACCTGAACGGTAGCTGCGCCATGACTCCCCCAAGGATCGGCCACGCTCCCGGCCATGCCGGCCTGAAGATCTTGCCGCCCCCCGCCGTGGTCTGTCTACCATCATCTGACGCAGTCACGGTTGCGCGCGGGTGGCAGGACCTCCCCGCAATCGCGGCGGTGGCCCCCATCGAACCGCCGCGCGGAACCGGGCACTGCTTGCCGGCGAAAGGCGTTTCCTCCGTTGGGGCGGATGCGCCGATCGCCTGGGTTGACGGGGAGGCCCGGACACACGATGACGACGCCAGATCGGGGCGGCACACCTGGCCGGGCGGGTTTACCCGTGCCCACCCACACCGCGCCGGGCCGGCCTGACCCCGGCGGGCCCGCGGCGCCGGCTCCGGTGCCCGCCGCCGGGCCGGCCTCATGGCGCCGCCGGGCTCTGACGGCCGCGGCGCTGGTAGCCGTGGCGGCCGGGCTCTTCCTCTGCTACGTCACGGTCTCCGGGAAGGTGCCGGTCACCTCCGATGGCGCGGGCAACGCCCTGCAGGCATGGAACATGCTGCATGGAAACTGGCTGCTGCGGGGCTGGTGGCTGTCGGACGTCTCGTTCTACACGACCGAACTGCCCGAGTACATGCTCGTCGAGATCGCGCGCGGCCTCACCCCGGCCGTGGTGCACGTATCGGCGGCGCTCACGTACACGCTGCTGCTGGCCGGTGCGGCCTGGCTGGCCAAAGGGCGGGCGGCTGGCTGGGACGGGGTGGCCCGGATGCTGGTGGCGGGCGGCATCATGCTGGCGCCGCAGGTGGCCGGGGTGCGGGTGCTCATGCTCTCCCCGGATCACATCGGCTCCGCCGTGCCCGTGCTCGCCATGCTGCTGCTGCTTGACCTGGCACCGGCGCGCTGGTGGGTACCGGCGCTGACCGGGATCATCCTGACAGTCGGACTGGTGGCCGACCGGATCCTGGTGGTCACGGCGGTGCTGCCGCTCCTTGTGGTCTGCGGGGTGCGTGCCGGGGCCTGCGTGGCCCGCCGCCAGCCGCTGCGGTCCCGCTGGCTGGAACTCTCGCTCGCCGGGGCCGGTGTCGCGGCCGTGGGAGCCTCCAGCGCAATCCTCGCCCTCATCACCGCCAGCGGCGGGTTCACGGTCTGGCCGGTCAGGGCCCGGCTGGTGGCATGGCCACGGGTGCTCACCCACCTCAAGGTCATCCCCCAGGGGGTAGCGCTGCTGTTCGGCGTGACCACAGGGAGCCACTCGGCGCTCAGCGACGGCCTGGGGCTGCTGCACCTGGCCGGTCTCGGCCTGGCGACATGGGGGGTGGGCGCCGCGCTCTGGCGGCTGCGCCGGCTCGGCCTGGTCGACCAGTTGCTCGTGGCCGCGGTGCTGATCAACCTGGGTGCGTACCTCTTCCTCACCCCGGGCACCCTGCTGTACTCGGCCAGGGACTTCAGCGCGGTCCTGCCGCTGTCCGCCGCGCTGGCCGGGCGGATGGCGGGCAAGTCCTTGCTGGCGGGCAAGCTGGCGCCGGTGGCGGCCGCCGTCCTGGCCGGCTATGTGCTGAGCCTCGCGACCGCCATGTCGGCACCGGCCGCGCCGTCACGGGACGCGCGCCTGGTGCACTGGCTGCTGGCGCACCACCTGGACTACGGCCTGGGCGGGTACGGGACCGGCAACGCCATGACCCTGGACGCGAGGGGCCAGGTCCATATGGTCGTGGTGGCGTTCCGCCAAGGCCGCTGTTACCCGGTCCGGTGGGAGGCACAGGCGTCCAGCTACAACGCCGGGCTGCACGACGCGACGTTCATGGTGCAGGCCGCGCGGGGCACCGCGATCCGTCATGTCTTCGGCTCCCCCGCGCACGTCTACCTCGTCGGCGGGACCAGGGTTCTGCTCTGGCACAAGAACCTGCTGACGGACGTCCAGCCGCCGTCCGCCCTGCCCGGTCACGGCAGCGCGCCACCGTCCGGGGCATTGCCGGCGAGCACAAGGACGCCCCGCGGCGCCTGATCAGCGACCCCCGCGCCCGCGCCATGGGCCCCGCGACCCTTGCCTGATCGTGATGGTTGGCGCAACCATCACATTCTGGGGTGCTGTGAAGGATGGCCCACTGCGACCGGTTCGGCGGGTGGTTCGCTGCCTGCGATGATCTCGGCGAGGGTGGCTGGGGTGCTGGGGGTGATGGTGGCGTAGATGGTGACCTGGTGGTCGTGCTTGTTGTAGATCAGTTCCAGGCCGAAGGCGGCGAACAGGCGGGCCTGGATGCTGGCGGGCATCTCGGCCAGGGCGTCTCCGAGCATCGGCAGCGCGTCCAGCAGGCCGGGTTCGTCGCGTTGGATGGTGGCGCGGTCCAGGGCGGTCAGGCGGTCGTTGATCTGGGCGCGTTCGGTTTCCAGTTCGCCGAACCGTTCGATGATCCGGGACCGCAGCGCGGTGATCGCCGGGGAGCCTTGGGGCATGGCGGCGAGGTTCTCGATTTCGCGGGCGTGGGCGGTCTCGGCGGCGTCGATTTTCCGCAGCCGCTTCTGCAGCCGGGCCGTCTCCTGTTCCCGCCGGGCGGTGTCCTCAGCGGCCGACGCGGGGAGCCGTGCGGCGAGCATGGTCTTGCGGTCGGGTCCGAAGATCCTGGTGGCGAAGAATTCGCGGATGACGGTGAGTAGGTCGTCTTCGCGGACCTTGACGGTCCGGGGGTGGTCGGGGGCTTTGGCGGTGTGGCGGGGGTTGGCCAGGTTGTGCGGGCAGGTGTAGTACACGTATCCGGGGTGGCCTGTGTAGGGGCGGACCAGGGTGCCGCGCATGCGGCGTTGCAGTCCCGGCACCGGGGCGCGGGAGCGCAGCAGGTAGGAGCGGCGCGCGGACGGGTGGGTGCTGGGCTCGGCGTCGTCGCGGGCGCTGGCGTGCTCGGCGCCTATGGTCTGGGCGGTGTCCCAGGTGGCGCGGGTGACGATCGCCGGGTGGGTCTGCTCGGGGGACCAGATCCACTGGTCCTGAGGCACGTCGTGGAACCGACGGCGGCCGGTGGAGCGGCGGCGGCCGTAGACCATGTGCCCGGTGTACTTGGGGTTTCGCAAGATCGCGTACACGGTGCCGGTGGTCCACCCGCCCGGCTTGGGCGACGGATAGGCGGCCGGGTCGGCGTTGAGCCGGTTGGCGATCGTCGTCGCGCCCAGCTTGTCCACCGTGCGCCAGGTGAAGATCTGCGCCACGACCGGGGCGCGGTGCGCGTCGAGCACTAGGCGGGTCTTCGTCCTTCCCTGGGCGGCCTTGGCGGGGTTGGGGTGCGCGATCCGGTCGGGGGCGTAGCCGTAGGGGGCGCCGCCGATGTTGTAGCCGTCGATGGTGTGCTGCTCGAATCCGCGCCAGGCTTTCTCTTTCAGCTGGAACCGGTACCACTCGGCGATGCCCTGCTTCACCCGCCGGATCAAGATCGTGGTGGCGTTCATCCCTTCCACGTTGATCGGCTCATCCGTCGCGAACAGGGGTATCCCGGCGTCGCCTAGCTGGCCTTCCAGCTTGAGCGCGTTGAAGGTGTCCCGGCCGGACCGCTCGATGTCTTCACACATCACGGCGGCGAACCGGGGCGATGGCCCGGCGGCTTCGGCCAGCAAGGCGGCCAGGCCGCCGTCGCGGGGCAGGCCGACATTGACGGCCTGGTGAGCGTCGCCGTGGCCGCGCTGCTCCAGGTCCAAGCCGCCGGACTCGATGTCCCAGAACCAGGCCGAAATGAACCATCCGGGCGGCAGCTTCTCCTGCACTTCGCGGGCCTGGCGGCGCAGCGATGCGGCCGGATCTTGTAAAAACAGGGTGGAGGTGCGGCCCAGGAACGCGACCGGCACTGGCTCGGCCGGGGCGCTGCCGCTGATTTGCAGTGCTGGCTGGCTCATCGCGGAGGCTCCTTTCCCATTCCGGTTTAGTGTCACTCCTGATTATACCGAGAAATGGCCTTATCAGGAATGGTTACGGGCTATTATTTGCTGGATTCTTTGACGTATTCTTGCTGGTCAGCGCTTGTTTCGTTAGCTAGCGGTGCTGCGGTCCGCACGGTTATCTGGCGGCAGGAATAACAGCACGTTGCCATTATTAGCTGGTTTCGGCTGGTGTCATTACGCGAGCCTGGCGCGGTGGTCGGCGCCGGCGTGAGCGGCGGGTGGTTGTTTGGCCGGTGTCCTGCGGCGTGGCGGGGGGCGGGGCCGGCTACGCTCGCGCGGCGCGGCGGGCAGGCTCCTGCTGCCCGGTAAGAGCCCGCCGGCCGGCCCCGCAGGGTCCCGCCGCGCCGCAGGTGGGTAAAGAACCACGCGCCGCGCCCCCGGTGCGCGGGCCTTCGCCTGGCTGCCCGCATTGTCACTGCCTTCCCAGGGTGCCTTGAGTCCCGGCAGCCCGCGGGAGTCGCTGCCGGGACCTACGGGCCAACGTGCCCGGGGCAGGTTGCACTGGCTTTGACACGGGCCTTGCATCCCTGGCCAGGGCCCCCTGGCCCCGCGCGGCCAGGGGCACCGGGGCGCGCCGCCTGGCCGCACGGGAGCCTCGCTACCCGGCGGCGGCGCGGGTGGCGTCGGTGATGACCAGGGCGGAGCGGCGGGCCTGGGTAATCTCTTGGGCAGCTACCCAGCATTCGCCGCACATCGGGAACGACCGGCCCCAGCACTCCTGCCAGAGGGCGCCGGCTTGCCAGCGGGTGCCTAGGTCCCCGAAGGTCACCACGACCTCGGCCAGCACGCCGAGGCGAGCGTGCTCGCGGCTGTTGCACACCTGCCGCTCGCCGGGGGCGGTCACGATGATCTCATCGTGACCCGGGGCCGGGGCGGGGTCGTCAGTCATGGGCGGGCTGCGGCACGGCCCGCAGCACCGTGCTGATCATGCGGGCGGCGGTCGCCGGGTCGCTGATTGGCGCGATCCATTCGCCCCAGGAGTAGTAGTAGGCCCGGTGGTCCGCCGAGATGTTGTCCCCGATAGCGGCGTGCCGGCTGGTCACGGCCAAGCGGGTGCGACCCGGCCCGGTGGTTAACGTGGTGGCGAACTCGCGCGGGTGGAGCGCGGCGGCGAGGCGTTCCAGGGCCTGGACGCGGGCCGTCCGGGGGTCGTCGGTCATCGGTGGGTCTCCGTGTGAGGGTGGTGGTGGACGGCTGCCACTGTGCGCGCCGGGACGGCTACCGTGGAACCGGTGACGGCCAGTCCTCACCACTGGTCACCACTGCCGGTGTCCGGGCATGCTGCGAGAGTGGGCGAGATGGACGGCTTCACTCAGCGCTTGGCGGTGCTGATGGCCGCGCGCGGCCTGGGGGTGCGGGCGCTGGCCCGGCAGGTGCCGTGCAACCACGCTCTGATCTCCCGCTACCTCAACGGCCACCAGGTGCCCACGCCCGGGATGGCCGCCCGGCTGGATGCCCTGCTGGGCGCGGGCGGTGAACTGGCCGCCCTCGCCGCCACCCCCGGCCGGGATGGCGGCCCGGCTGCCGCTGATGAGATCGCCGCGCTGGAGCTGACCCGGCACGCCACCGCCAGCGAGATCGGCACGGCCACGGTGGAGCAGATCGAACTAGCCGTGGATGGGCTGGCGGTCGCCTACCCGGGCACCCCGCCCGGCGTGCTGCTGCCCCGAGTCCGCGCTCACCTGGGGTATGTCACTGGGCTGCTGGACCGCCGGGTCACCTTCGCCGAGCACGGGCGGCTGCTGGTCGCGGGCGGGTGGCTGTCGCTGCTCGCCGCCACGTGCCTGATCGATCTGCGCCGCCGGACGGCGGCTTTGGCCTATTTGCGGACCGCCGCGCGGATCGCCCAGGAAACCGGGCACGCGGAGATCGCGGCGTGGTGCCTGGAAACCCGCGCCTGGCAATACCTCACCGACGCCGACTACCCCCGCGCGGCGGACCTGGCCCGGGCCGCCCAGCGCGCCGCGCCTCATGGTGGCAGTGCGGTGATCCAGGCCACCGCCCAGGAAGGCCGGGCCTGGGCACGGCTAGGCGCCGCCGCCGAAACCCGCGATGCCCTGGCCCGCACCGAAGCCCTGGTGTCCCCGCTGCCACAACCCGACCAGCCCGAGCACCATTACCGGTATGACCCGGCCAAAAGCGACGCCTACGTGGCGACCACGCTGTCCTGGCTGGGCGACCCGGCCGCCGAGCGGTATGCCCGGCAAGTGCTCGCCCGGGTGGATACCGGCCTGGACGGGCCGCCCCGGCCGCGCCGCGCCGCCACCGCCCGGCTGGACCTGGCCCTGGCTCTCGCGGCCACCGGCCGCCCCGACGAGGCGGCAGTCACCGCGATGGACGCAGTCACCTCGGGCCTGCTGGTCCCCTCCAGTTACTGGCGAGCCGAGGAAGTCATCACCGCCGTAGACACCGGCCGGATCTCCGAGGCAGCACAGTTGCGCGACGCCTACCGCGAACACTGCCCGCCGCCAGCGGTAGCGCTGCCACGCGGAGCCTCCTAACCAACACGCGGAGCCTCCTGACCAAGAGGTCCACGGCGTGCTGGGCTTGCCCGGCACCGGTTGCCGTTCCTCAGGCTGGCGCTCTGCATGTACCACCGTGTCCTGGCCCGCGTAGCGGGCCCTTCGGGTGGGCCTGGAGGGGCAAAGGAAGAGGGGTGCGGGGGGAAACCTTTGGGGAACCCAGGTGGCTGTGGGGATGGGTGCTCCGATGGTTTCCCCCCGCCGCCGGCCTGCACCACCATTTGCCGGAGCCGTTCCCGACCTCGCCCTCGGGGTCCCCTTGGGGTGAGGTCGGGAACGGCGGAGGCAGACCCCCGAAGGGGGTCTCCGCAGGTCGGCGCTACGTTGGGGACATCCGGAGCGCGCACAGTGACCGCACGCTTCGTTTCTTGGTTGCGTGAGCGCTGTGCGGACATTGTGTGGCTGGTTACAGGCCGGGCCGGGCCGGTTACTCCAGTGGCGCGGCAACTCTGGCAGGGACCCGGCAAAGTCGTTCATGCGGTCTGAAGCAGTTGTAGCGTCCGCTGTGGGTCGCGGGCGTGGTGGCGGTTGGCCGCGGCGATGTTGGCATGGCCGTCCAGGCGCAGCAGGCTGATGGCCAGGCTGCGCAATGATGCCATCACGCGGGGCGTGCTTCCCGTCCTGACCAGCGATTTGTCTTCCAGATAGGTCACGTCCCTGACCCAGTGAAGACGGTTTTATATCTCCCAGTGGCTGCGGACCCAGGGTGGCCGGGTCCGCGTCGCGGTCGCTGGTAATGAGGTACACGACCTCGACGGTCTTCTTGTCCTTCTTGGTGACCGTGCGGCGCAGCTGCGCTACCTGGGCGGCGCCGTGGAACTCGATCCAGGCCGGGGCCAGCGCGGCCTTGATGGTCCGGCGTGCCCGGCGGCCGTGGCCGGTGCTCACGGCCGAGACGGCGGGGACGGCGGCCCAGGGCAGCTTCTTGAGCTGCTTGTAAAGCGTCGGCATATTGGCCTTGACGGTCATCACGTAGCCGGCCCGCACTGCCCTGGTCCACAGCCAGGCACCGAGGACCCGGTCGAGACATCGGGGCTGACCAGGGCGAAGGCCCGCCGGAACGTCGATTCATCCGCCGCACCGCGGATCGCGCCGAGCGCGGCGAGCACCTCCGGGCCGGCGTCGGCGGCCCACTGCCCGATCGCGGCAAACGACTTCGAGCCTGCGATGACTGCCGCGATCCCGACGGCGAGCAGCCCCGCCAGCGGATGCCGGCGGCCGCGCTTCTTACGCGGGTCGGGGACCTGGGCAAGGAGATCGAGCAGGTACTGGCTGCGGGCAGCCGGGATAGGCGAAGATGTCATCGGCGGGCGGGTGTCCCTCGTGGCAGGCGATGGTGAGAGTGAGAACTTCCATCGTCCCGCCCTGGCCCTGCCCGCCATTTCCAGACACGCCGGGCACATCACCCGCCGTTACGGCGCCGCAGGTCACAGCCCCACTTCACGACTTTGCCGGGTCCCTGGGCCAGGCACCAGAAGACCAGCTCACCACATTGGCCAACGAAATCCGCCGCCTACTCACCCACGCTGCGCGGCCCGCCTCCAGACGAACAACACGCCCGCCACTGGTCCCGATGGCGGCATCACCACCAGCAACGCGCCCGTCACTGCCACTACCAGCGACAACACCAGAAAGATCACTAAGCGCGGCTGGATCGCTAGACCGTTAAGGCTTGTGTCCATTCTATAACCTATGCTAGAGTTCATCTATAGCTGCAATCAGGGAAAAGGCGGGTGTCTAGACTTGAACATTACCTTAAAGTATTTCCAGGGGCATCTAAAGTCTCGCGGTGTATTGGCCGTGGCAATAGTCGCCGGGCTGTGCGGCCTGCAAGGCCTTGCAGGCGCTGGAACAGCTAGCGCCGCCTCGTCAGCAAGCCGTTACGTATGCGGAACTCAAGGTTCTGGTTTCGCCGGTAACGTCCCTGGAAAACAGTGGCAGAAGAAGCCGCCGGGCTGCCACGATCTCAACCTGGTCGGAGCCAGAGCTTCCGTCGGCACCGGTTTCGACTACTACACAGGCTACTATCTTAGTGGAAATAGGTGGATCAGAGCGGCGAGCGGAGCTCACAAGGTATTTGATGGAAGTAACTTCGATGTAGTGCTCATTACCAACGTCGCGACCGGAACATGGCTATCAGTGACCGGAACCCACGAAGCGCCCGATTCGGTCACGGTCAACTATTAACTTTGGCGCAAATCGCCGTCCGCGCGGACGGGAATCGCCGTCCGCGCGGAACGGATCGGCTCGCTATGTCATCGTCGAAGTTCAGCCGCGGCGCTGCGCGGTTCAAGGTATCTCGCGAAAGTTCGCTGGGTTTCTTTATTATCAGTTGAGGGCTTGAATGCGAGGACGCGACATACGCTGGATAGGCTTTGACCGCGAATACAACAGGCCCTTCGGCTCTAGCCCTGAGCTGGTCAAAAGTGGAATCCTTCGAGCAGCATTGGTTTGTATAGGCTTGTCGTTCATCCTATCCAGCGTCGGCTGTGCCGCCGACAACAATAACGGCCATCACACGAGGTCGGACAAGGCTATCTTGCCGTCCATAACCGATTTGAAGATCTCAAAGGCCTCGATACTGGATTCATGGTACCCGGCAACTGGTGCCGAATTTACCACAGGCGCCGGATATGAGGCAGCAGTAGCAGTTCTGATAAGCAAGAAGAATGTGCAGTGTATGGCTGCGCATGGATACCGATATTCCGGAATCTCTTTTCAAGCCGCGAGGCAGAGCTTCATGGGTGATAACGATCAGTTTCCGGACTTGACATGGATTGCGCGTAACAAATTGTTCCTGCCTAATGGCGGCATCGGCCCGGCCCGCTCGACATATAGCCCCGCGATGACCGCTGAGCTCCAGAACTGCAGCCTATCGTCTCGTGCACAAGTTGTGAAGCTTGCTGGACCTACAGGGCTGTCTTACGAATGGGACCAGATATTTACCAAGATACAGTCATCAGCAGTTGTGCAGCGAAAAATGAGAGATTTCGGGCAATGCCTGAGTCCTTTTGGAGTTCCGCCTGACGCAGCGCAAGACTTCCGGCATTTTCTGGCCTGGGAAACCGGCTTGCAAACTTACCACGAGAGTAAAGCTTCAGTCGTGGCAATTCAGCATCACTGGGCACCGATCTTTGTGCGCTGCGCAGGCCCGGTGGTCAAATTTGAGGAGTCTCTGCAACTGGCTGCGCGCCGCGTATTTCTTGCCAAGCATTCAAAGGAGATCCGCACCGCTCTAAACTTGGCGCTAGCCTCAATGATTCACGCGGGTTGACCTACTGCAGGCCGACCTTTCGCGGCCCGCGCTGCCGTGCGGCATCTTGCCGGTTGTGCCTGCCTCACCCCAGGAGGGCACGGTAGGGACAAACTGTGCGCCCGCAGGGCGCTCCTTCACCCGTGGTAGCTGGTGGCGACGGGTGTCCTTGGCGGGGACGGTGGCGGCGCGGGCCTGGGCGG